>Ga0209475_10000076_pt1 | contig 350569 bp, 343 predicted proteins | sample tdDd471_FD_187128 | JGI IMG/M metagenome (GOLD analysis project Ga0209475, IMG submission 187128) | Marine sediment microbial communities from the Atlantic coast under amendment with organic carbon and nitrate - tdDd47.1 (SPAdes)... | ecosystem: Environmental > Aquatic > Marine > Coastal >... | reverse complement strand
CGGACGCGTTGCCCAGCAGTTGAGCTTTCGTCACCGTGTAAGACTGATATTCCGTGCCTTCGGGCAAGCTGATCGCGCCCACAACCGGGGCATCATTTTCCGGGCTCACCGTCATGGTCACGGTCGCGGTGACCGTCTCACCATCTTCATCGGTGATGGTATAGGTAAAGGTATCGGTCCCGTTGAAATCCTGATGTGGTGTATAGGTAACAGTTCCGTTTCCAGAAAACGCAACTGTTCCATTTTCCGGTTGGGTGACACCGCTTAAGATACCACCATCATTAATATCATCATTGGACATAACATTGATGGTTTTGCTGCCATCTTCCGCCAAAGTCGCGGAATCATCAGTGGCCGTATTATCCACGTCAGCAAATTTAATCGCTGTTGTTTGAGTAACTTCAGCGGTGCCATCAGACACCGTGAAGGTAATCGCCTCTAAACCTTCTTCATCAGAGATAATCGTCCAAGTGCCGTCGTGGTTATCTGTTACGACGAGGTTGGAACTGCCGGACACACCCGTGACGCTCAGCGCATCGCCATCCACATCGGACGCAGCAGCAAGGAGCTGTTCTTCGGTAACTGTATATTCCTGATATTCCGTCCCGTCTGGTAAATGAATAGCATTTAACACAGGAATGTCATTTTCAGGCGTCACCGTCATGGTCACGGTGGCAGTTACCGTCTCGCCATCTTCATCGGTCAACGTATAAGTGAAGATTTCCGTTCCATGGAAATCCGGGTTCGGTTTGTAAGTCACCGTGCCATCAGATTCAAATGTGACTTCACCGTTTTCCGGTTGAGACACATCGCTGAGAACACCGCCATCTCTAATCTGATCGTTGGAAAGTACATTAATGGTCTTCGTGCTGTCTTCCGCCACGCTCGCCGCATCATCGTTCGCCGTATTATCCACATCGGCGAAATTGATTGTGGTTGTCTGAGTTGTTTCTTCGATACCATCAGACACGGTGAAGGTGATGGCTTCCAATCCCTCTTCATCAGACGTAATTGTCCAGGTGCCATCGCCATTATCAACGATGGTCACATCATCACGCCCGGTGACAGACGTGATACTAAGTGTATCGCCATCCGCGTCCGTTGCATTGGCGAGCAGTTGTTCTTTAGTCAGCGTATATTCTTGATATTCTGTTCCACCGGGCAAATGCGTGGCGCGGACATCCGGTGCCGCATTGCCATCCACATCAACCGTGACACTGGCTGTTTTCGTTTCGCCGTTATCATCGGTGACTTCATATTCAAACGAATAACTGGCTTCTTCACGGATCTCGGGATCGTAGTTGATCGTACCGTTTTCATTCAGGGTCAAAGTCGCGACTTTGGTGCCATCAACAATCAGGTCAATTGGTTTACCAACTTCGGCATCTTGACCATTAATTTTGGTAATAACACCGGCATCTGCTTTGGCACCATTAGCGAAATCGATGTTATTATCATAAAGCGTATCATTGCTCAAAACATCGATATTTACGGTCTGATTCCAATCGAGTGCTGCATTATCATCGTCAAGCGTGTTATCCACATCCCAAGAGAAAGTGTCAGATGCAGTGGCTGTTTGACCATTGCGTGTAATGGTTACATTCAGGCCGATATCGCTATCTTGCTGTTCAAAGCCCGTATAAATTTTCCAAATACGCAAGCCGTTATCGTCATATTCCAGAACGATCCGACCATCGCCTTCCTCATTACCTTCCTTAATTCCTGCGGCCAATGTTTGGGCGGCATCTTCCGTTCCGTTGGTACCATCCCCCAAATAGGAACTAGTATTTTCATAGAAAGCGTTAATATCGATATCGTCAAATGGACCAATGGCCTTGATGATATCTTCTTCGCGGATAATGATCGGTTTGTCTGGACCGGGTCGTCCATTGGGATCATCGGGGTCCTGTTCATAGGTAATAATGCTGTCGAGGAAATCGTCTGATAGAGAAATCGGTTCTTCCTCAATAATTTCCTCTTCTTCAACCGGAGCAGGTTCTTCGTCTTCTTCAACAATCAAGTCATCTTCGATGGGTGCGGCAAATACATCGAGGGTGTCAACAGAACCGTCAATGGCATTCGGGTCTGCGGGGGCTAACTCAGGTGCTTCAGCGCGTTCGCGTGGTTCACGAACTTCTTCATCATCCTGAACTTCTTCACGTCGTTGTCCAAGGTCGCGACGCTCACGAGGGCCATCCTCATTGTCCCCCAGATCACGCAAAGTGTCTTCATCGTCGATATAGATGCCTTCGTCGCTTTTGAAGGCATCATCTTCTTCCGGGAGAATACCTTCGATGACATCCTGTTCAGTTGAAAAACCACCCTGGTGGACAGAAGCCATATAGCCCATGTCTTCCTGATAGACAGCTCCGCTTTCGGCGTTTTCCTTGCCCTGCATCTGGCCGCCGAGGTTTATATCTTCAACATCCTGAAGCGTGGTCAGTTCATCAAAAACCGTCGCATCTTCTTGTGAACCGGTTGTGACGCCGGAATCGTTGCCAGAACCATCTTGGTCTTCCGGTTTTTTGACATCATCGTCAGCCATCGTAAATCTCCATGTCAGTTAGCGTCATGGAGACACCCTCTCCAAGACGACATATTTGCCTGACTATAAAATACGATAGAATGCAATCAATTATGATGAAAAAGGCATATCCAGAAGCCTCAAAGGCATTTGTTTGAGCTTAGACGACTTTATTCAAAACGATAGGTATCAACCTATGAGCTAACAGCGTAGGTCATCAATCGTCTGAGAAGGTGTAATCACCTGATTATCAATGATAATTTCAATCAATGACGGACCTTCGAAATTTTGAGCACCTTCAAATGCAGTAGCAAAATCCTCGTTCTTTTCCACCCGGACTCCGAATCCACCAAAGGCCGTTGCCATTGCAGAAAAGTCCGGATTTTGCAGAGTCGTTCCCGATATTCTTGCCGGAAAACGTTTTTCCTGATGCATGCGGATTGTGCCGTATTTCCCGTTATTGACAACAATAACGATCAGTTTCAATCCATATTGAACAGCCGTAGCAAATTCCTGACAGGTCATCATAAAACAACCATCCCCCGCCATGCAGACAACCGGTTTTACTGAATCAAGGGTTGCTGCTGCAATCGCCGCCGGTAAACCGTAGCCCATAGAACCACACGTCGGTGCAAGCTGGTTGCCATATTCGCGATAGGCAAAAAAACGATGGGTCCAGATCGCATAATTCCCCGCACCATTGGTGATGGTGGTATTATCGGGCAACTGTTGACGGATATGAGCAACCACATCGCACATTTGAACATCGCCACGATGAGCAAGCGGGGTGCTGAATTTTTCGTAATTCGCACGCAATTCAGATTGCCAAGGCGACCATATGGATTGCTGATCAAACGCACAATCAGACAAAGCCTTCACAAAAGAAGACATGGTCGCAACAATCGCCAGATCAGGTTGGTAGACGCGACCCAATTCTTCTGCCTGCGGGTAGATATGGATTAATTTTTGCTTGGTTTTCGGTGGGCGTACAACTTCGTAACCATTGGTCGTCATTTCGCCCAAACGCGCGCCCAGAACAATCAACAAGTCACTGTCATCAATGGATTTTGCCAAATTCGCATCAATCCCAATCCCAACATGGCCCGCATAACAGGCCAGATCGTTATTTATATAATCCTGACAGCGAAAAGAGGCCGCAACAGGTAATTTTTCACGTTGACAAAAAGCCTCCAGACCAGCTTGAACCGATCGGGACCACCCCCCGCCACCAACGATTAAAAGTGGCTTTTGCGCAGCCGCTAACATATCTTTCATACGATCCATATCTTGCGGGGCAGGATAGGATTGCGGCACACAATAAGGGGCAAGGTCCGGTCCCCGTTTTGCCGGGCCACTCAACATATCTTCCGGTAACGCCAGTACCACGGGACCGGGGCGACCCGACACCGCTGTTTGATAAGCACGCGCGATATATTCAGGGATACGGTCCGCATCATCAATTTGGGCCACCCATTTCGCCATTTGACCGAACATCCGGCGATAATCAATTTCCTGAAAAGCTTCCCGGTCCATCATGTCGCGGGCCACTTGCCCGATAAACAGGATCATCGGCGTAGAATCCTGAAATGCCACATGTACACCGGCAGATGCGTTGGTTGCACCGGGGCCGCGCGTCACCATACAAATCCCAGGTTTTCCGGTTTGTTTGCCATAAGCTTCTGCCATCATGGCTGCGCCACCTTCTTGACGGCACGTGATAAAATCCAGACCATCGGCATCATAAAGGGCATCGAGTACCGCCAGATAGCTTTCGCCGGGGACACCAAAGATTTTATCGGAACCATGCAAAGAAAGCTGTTCGACCAACAGCTGCGCGCCAGTGAGATTGGACATTTTTTATTCCCTAACCTAACATAATTTAGTTATTTGTATTTTTGAAGTTCGTTGATTTGTTCTTGCTTGAAACCCAGTAAAATTTCGTTTTCACAAACGAAAACCGGACGTTTCATTAATGCGGGATTTCCAAGGATCAAGGCAATAGCCTTGGTCTCATCCACATCATTTTTTTGATCCTCAGACAGATTACGCCACGTTGTACCACGCTTGTTCAACAACACTTCCCATCCCAATTGCGCGGCCCATGCCGTGACATCATCTTGATCAAGACCGTCTTGTCGTACATCGTGGAACTGAAAAGAAATCCCTTCATTTTCCAGCCATTTCTTTGCCTTACGGCATGTATCGCAATTTTTAAGACCAACCAGTTTAATCATTTTCTTTCCATTTTCTTGAAACGAACGCTTCAACATTTATGCCAAATCATGTTTAAATCAAGGCAGTTTTTTGAACCGTCCAACAAAGAGAGAATTTTTATGAAAGCGTGGCAAATCGAGAAGACATTCGGTCTTGAAAATCTAAATCTTGTCGATCTTCCCGCACCAAAGCTTAATCCCGGACAGATCCTTGTCAAAATGACGGCAGCCTCCTTGAACTACCGTGACCTTGTGACGGTCGCAGGCGCTTATGGCAAGACGGTCAAAACCCCTTTGATCCCCTGTTCCGACGGCGCAGGATATGTTGTGGAATGTGGGCCGAATACCAACAGGTTCGAAGTCGGTGCACGTGTCTGTCCAATTTTTTTCCCTGATTGGACAGATGGCCCGGCGCGCCCCTCAGTCATCCCACAAGCCTTGGGTGGGGCCTACGATGGGACACTCAGGGAATATATGGTCGTCAGTGAAAACGCCTGCGTCCCCATCCCGGATTACCTCAGCGACCTTGAAGCCTCCAGCTTGCCATGCGCAGCCGTGACCGCCTGGAGTGCCCTGTTTGAACAATCTGCACTGTCGTCCAGTGATTGCGTGGTTATTCAAGGCACAGGTGGTGTCGCCTTGTTCGCCCTGTTGTTTGCCAAGGCGGCTGGCGCACAAGTTCTGATCACATCATCCAGTGACAAAAAATTGGAACGCGCCAAAGAATTGGGCGCTGATTACACGGTCAATTATTACGACCACCCTGTTTGGCGCCAAGAAGTTAAGAAAGTCTGGTCCGAAGGCGCTGATCATATTATCGAACTGGGTGGGGCACAAACGTTGGAACAATCCATTCGCGCCACACGGATCGGCGGGCATATCAGCCTGATCGGCGTTTTAACAGGGGCCAATACATCCAGCATCCCCTTGCCGATGATCTTGATGCGCAACATCCGCATTCAAGGGGTGACCGTCGGATCAAAAACCGCCTTTGAACGCATGACCGCCTTCATGGAAAAACACAATATCAAGCCGGTCATTGATCAGACGTTCAACTTCAAAGAAGTGCCGAGCGCGTTTAAATATCTGGAAAGCGGTCAGCACTTCGGCAAAGTCTGTGTAGAATTTTAGCACCGAAACAGGGGCTGGCAACCTTCCACATCATAAGTCTGTTGAACAAAGTGGTCCTCTTCTAAAACGCACAACAACGCATAAAGATGGGCCATAGATTTCAGCTTTTCTTCCTGCCCCATTTGCACAAACCAGCGTCCCAGCATCAGAAGATAATCTTCCACGATGGTTTTCTGTCCACCGCATAAAAACGGGCGCCCATCCGACAGGGCATCGTCAAGGCGGCTCATAAATGTGCTGACACGTTCAATGGCAACATCACGGACTTCTTCCGCCCCTTGCGCGGTCTTTGAAAAACGTTCTTTATAAAAATAAAGCATCATATCGGCCTGAATGGAATTGGTCATAAAGACCAACCATTTATAAGCTGTTGCCCGTTTCGCACTGCCCAAGGGCGGCATCAGGCCGCTATCGGGATCACTATCAGCCAAATGCAGGCAAATTGCCGCCGATTCAAACAACACCAGATCCCCATCAATCAAAGTTGGCACACGTCGATTGGGATTGATCTTCAGATAGTCTTCGTCCGCAAGGCTGCCGTCATCCTTGCCCATCTGGATCAATTCATGGGCAACGCCTAAACGGTTGAGAATAATATGCGGGGCGAGTGAAGCCGTATCCGGCAGATAAAAAAGTTTTAACATAAAATCTATTTCCCGTTACCCACGACCACGATAGCCGGGCACGCCTTGCTCCGGTATCCAGACCCCTTTGGGGGCTTCACCTGTTTGCCAAAAAACGTCAATCGGAATGCCACCGCGTGGATACCAATAACCACCGATACGCAACCATTTCGGATTCAACAGATCGACCAGACGTTTGGCAATCCCGACCGTACAAGCTTCGTGAAAGTCACCGTGATTTCTGAACGATGTCAAAAAGACTTTCAGAGACTTACTTTCCACCAGTAAATCTTCTGGAATATAATCAATAACGATATGGGCAAAATCCGGTTGGCCCGTCACCGGGCAAAGTGATGTAAATTCAGGGCAGGTAAAACGCACCAGATAATCTGTGCCCGGGTGCGGGTTTTTCACCGCTTCCAGCTTGGCTTCATCCGGGTTAGTTGGGGTTTCGGTCGAAGAACCGAGTTGTTCAAGGTTGGCGTAGATGGTTTGATCACTCATAGTAAGGCCTCAATATCGCCTTGTTCACGCAACGCGTGGAAATCGACGACAAATTTATCAAATGTTTCTTCTTCAATGGCTTTGCGCATGCCCGCCATTAATTCTTGATAGTAATGCAAATTGTGCCATGTCAGCAGCATCAAGCCCAAAATTTCTTTGGTTTTGGTCAGGTGGTACAGATAGGCACGCGAATAATTTTTACAACACGGACAGGTGCAGTGTTCATCCAAGGGACGCGGATCATCTTTATGGCGTGCATTGCGCAGATTGACAGAACCGCGCCGCGTCCAAGCTTCTGCCGTGCGCCCAGATCGGCTTGGTAACACACAGTCAAACATATCGACACCGCGTGCAACCGCCCCGACTAAATCATCAGGCTTGCCCACACCCATCAGGTAGCGTGGCTTATCCGTCGGCATCACAGGTGTGGTGAAATCAAGGGTGGAAAACATCAATTCCTGCCCTTCCCCCACAGCCAAACCGCCAATGGCATAACCTTCAAAGCCAATCTCGGTCAATTTTTCAACGGACTCTTCACGTAAATCTTTTTCCGTACCGCCTTGTACAATCCCAAATTGACCATAGCCGGGACGATGGGTAAAGGCCTCCCGCGAGCGTCGCGCCCAGCGCATGGACAACTGCATGGCTTCGTTCACCCGTTCTTTCGGGGCCGGCAAGGCCGGACATTCATCAAAACACATGGTGATATCGGCATCAAGCTGGCGCTGAATTTCCGTTGAACTTTCCGGTGTCAGATCGTAGTAGGCCCCATCAATATGGGAACGAAAACGCACACCTTCTTCGGTGATTTTACGAAGCTGCGCCAAACTCATCACCTGAAAGCCGCCACTGTCCGTCAAAATCGGTTTATCCCAATTCATAAATTTGTGCAGGCCACCCAGTTTTTCAATGCGCTCGGCACCCGGGCGCAACATCAAATGATAGGTATTGCCCAACAGGATTTCCGCCCCTGTTTCAGCCACCGATTCCGGCATCATTGCCTTTACAGTTGCAGCCGTGCCCACCGGCATAAAGGCCGGTGTGTTAATTGCACCATGTGCTGTATGAACACGCCCGCGACGGGCTTTGCTATCGGTGCCCAGCAATTCAAACTTAAATGTATCCGTCATCTATCAATCACCAATTTGGTCATGGCGGCTCAACAATGAACCATCGCCATAAGAATAAAAACGATAGCCTTTTTCAATCGCATAAGAATAGGCTTTTTTCATCCGCTCAAACCCGGCAAAGGCACTGACCAGCATAAAAAGGGTCGAGCGCGGTAAATGGAAATTCGTCGTCAGCATATCAACGATCTTAAATTCATATCCCGGTGTAATGAAAATATCGGTATCCCCTTCGAATGCAGCCAGTTTGCCAACTTCAGGGGCCGCACTTTCCAACAAGCGCAAGGATGTCGTCCCAACCGCAATCACCCGCCCCCCTTTGGCGCGTGTCTGATTGACCAAATCGACCGTTTCCTGTGGGACAACACCAAATTCGGCATGCATTTTGTGGTCTTTCACATCATCCACTTTAACCGGTAAAAACGTCCCGGCACCGACATGCAAAGTCACGTAAGCTTTTTGCACGCCTTTGGCCTCCAATTTTTCAAACAGATCCGGGGTAAAATGCAATCCGGCGGTTGGCGCCGCAACCGCACCTTCTTCCTTGGCAAAAATGGTCTGGTAATCGGATTTATCACGTTCATCCGCCAAACCTTCGCGCTTGATATAAGGGGGTAGTGGCATGCCGCCGTGGGCTTCCAGGGCTTCCATCAAGGCCGCACCGGCGCAGTTGAATTTCAAGGTCACTTCGCCGCCGTCTTTATCCACCACATCTGCGCTAAAATCGTCATCAAACGTAATCACTTGACCCGGTTTCAGTTTCTTCGCGCCCTTGGCAAAGGCAATCCATGTGCCATCGCCTTCGTGCTTATGAAGAGTAACTTCCACGTTTGCCTCACCACGCTTGCCTTTCAGGCGCGCCGGGATCACGCGGGTATTATTGATCACCAAAAGATCGCCTTCGCGCAATAAATCAGGAAGGTCTTTAAAGATATGGTCGCTTAAATCCGCATCGATGCGCAAAAGTTTTGACGCGTCGCGCGGGCTGACTGGACGCTGCGCAATTGAGTCGCGCGGCAGGTCAAAGTCGAAATCATCGACTTTCATACGGTTCCCCTTTGGTGTGAATAGTGCTATCAAGGCGGCGCACACTAACCGAAAACGATTTAAAAGACAATGGACCTGCTGCTTGTAATTTCAAGTGCCGATGCTGGCACAATCGCCACCCCGTTGGGCGAGGCCTGCGTGCGTGCCGACCTTGATTGGGGATGTTTTTTCACCGGACAAGGCGTCAAAACCTTAAAAGACGATGCCTTTGGCGATCTGGTGGCCTCAAACTGTATTGAGGCCGTCGTCTGTGCCGAGGCGTGGAAAGATCATATGGACGGCCTTGATTGCCCCGTCGATCTCGGCAGTCAGTTCCATCACAGTGGGTTGGTCGCCAAGGCCGACAAGGTGATCAGTCTATGAGCAAACACATCCTTGTACTGGCGCGCCGCGATGTACGCGAAGCCATTCGGGTTGCCGCCGGTTTAACCATCCGCAACAACACTGTGGATTTCGTCTTTATGAAAGACGCCCCTTTAGCCATAAATGGTAAAGTGGAAAATCACGAAATGTTTGAATTGGCCGAAATTAGCCCCCAAAGCCTGATCCCCGACATTCCGGGCACAACACCATGTCAGAACCTCGGGGCCTTAATCGCCAAAGCCGACAGAGTGGTGAGTTTCTAAAATGAAGATCCTGACCTTAAACACCGGCCTGTTTGAAGACGCTGACATCATCATTGAAGCCGCAAACGCCCCAGTCATCGACCTGACCAAGGCACTCAGCGCTGAAGAATGGGATAAGGTTATCGATGAAATCTTGAACGCCGATTTGATCGTCACCGCATAAGAAAATCATGTATGCACAAACGGACACCACTGGGTCCCCGTTTTCACGGGGATGACAAAGGTAACGAGGATGGCGGAACATCCTGTCATTCCCGCGAAAGCGGGAACCCCGTCATAAGATCAAGCCAATTAGGGTTATTGCTTTCAATCAAATCCAACTTCCAAACACGCCGCCATTTTTTAGTGGCTTTTTCCCGTGCAATCGCCTGATCAATCGTTGGGAATTCCTCGCAATAGACCAAATATTTAACACCATATTGCTTGGTAAATCCTTGAATTATATCGCTTTGATGCTCACTTATACGACGTTCCAGATCACCCGTAACACCTACATACAAAGTGCCATTGCGCCGACTGGCCAGAATATAAACATAACCCGGTTTCATCGCTCTTTTCTCCTCTCGCAAAATTAGGAAAGGAACAGAGCATTTTTTTTAAACTGGATCCCCGTTTTCACGGGGAGGACAAAGGTGACGAGGATGGTGAAACATCCTGTCATTCCCGCGAAAGCGGGAACCCAGTGCTAAGATTAAGCGACTTAATCTCTGATCACCAGACGTTCGACGATCTCGCCTTTTTCCAGATGGCTATCCAGAATTTCCATTGCGTCTTCAAGGGTTGGGACGCTGTACCAGACACCTTCCGGGTAAACGATCATGGCCGGGCCGACACTACATTGACCGAGGCAACCGGACTTGGTCACGGCGACTTCTTCGCGCAAACCACGATCACGCATAGCCTGTTTTAATTTCATCCCGATATCCATTGAACCGCGCTTTGCACAGGACGGCTTTGTCGGGTCGTCGCGTTCGTGTCCACACCAGAACAGGTGACAGCGAAATTGCTTGGGCATCGATTTTTCCTTCGCATAAAAACAGGTCGGCCCCTTTCATAGCTGACTCTTCTCGACAAGCCAAGTCGCTTTCGTGTAAGAAGCGATTTATGAAACGGCCCTTTTATATAGAAATCCCCTATGGTGATCCCGCAATCCTGTTTGCCCCGCACGCAAACACACCTTTTGCGCAATTACTGGATTCCGCAATGTTTGATATTGAACAAGGGCGTTACAGTTTTATCGCCATCGATCCGTTTGAAACGTTTACGCACGATCAAAACAGTTTTGCAGAACTAAAAGAAAAACTCGCGGCTTATTCCTTTGAAAGGCATCCGAACCTGCCCCCGTTTCAAGGGGGTGTTGTCGGCTATTTTGGCTATGAACTTCTTCATCAAATTGAAAGAATTCCGTCTCAAGCCAAAGACGATTTAAGCGTTCCCGATATTTGCCTTGGTTTTTACGATGTGATTGCTGCCTTTGATCATCATTTAAAACAGGCGTGGATATTCTCCCTCTTCAATGAAGATCGTGCTTATTGGCTCAAATCTCAATTGTTGGAGAATTGCCTCCCCCTTCCCACTTTTAAACCTTGCTCCTTAGACTGGAAGTCCGGTTTTCAAAAAGACGAATATATTGCGGCTGTCCAGTCTGTCATTGATTACATCCATGCCGGTGACATTTTTCAGGCCAATCTGACACAGCGTTTCAAAGGGGAACGACCTGACGATATCGACCCATTTGCATTTTATCTGAACTTACGCAAAATTAACCCGGCCCTGTTTTCTGCTTATCTGAATTTCGGGGATTTCTGCATTGCGTCCTCATCCCCGGAACGTTTCTTAAAGCGTGAGGGGAGGCAAGTCGAAACACGCCCGATTAAAGGAACACGGGCACGCCACCCGGATGCTGCCCAAGATCAAGCCCACGCAACGGAACTGGCAAACAGCGAAAAAGACCGTGCCGAAAACACCATGATTGTCGATTTGTTGCGCAATGACCTGTCACGGGTTTGCAAACCCCATAGCGTACATGTCCCCGAACTGTGCGCGGTTCATTCTTTTGCCAGTGTGCATCACCTTGTTTCCACCATCACCGGGGAACTGGAAAACACCTATGATGGGATTGACCTGTTATGTGCCGCTTTTCCCGGCGGGTCCATTACCGGTGCCCCCAAAGTGCGCGCAATGGAAATCATTTCCGAGCTGGAACGCTGCCCACGCGGGGTTTATTGCGGGGCCATCGGCTATATCGGATTTGACGGCAGTATGGATACCAACATCGTCATCCGCACCGTTTTATTTAAAGACAAAACCGTCTGTATTCAGGTGGGCGGCGGCATTGTTGCTGATTCGTCCCCCCATGACGAATATGAAGAAACCCTGACCAAAGCCAAAGCCCTGTTCGACGCCTTCGCCATAAAAGGTTAAGACATCGCAATATGGCGGCGGCGCTCGAAACTTTCAATCAGCTTCCATTGCACAATCGGGATATCCTGTAAAATGGTCGTCGGAATCGTACAGAATTCAAAACTGTCATCTATTTCGATATGATGCTTGCTGCGGCGATTACCGACAACACTGTCTTCTGCAAAAATATCGCCCCGGCCAATTTCTTCAATAAAACGCTTCCCGCAATAAAGACGTGCCTTGCCTTCTTTGACAATCGCAAGCCCTTCTTTTTTAAGAGGTGCATATTCATCACCGGCAAAAAGATGATGAGCGGTCATCTCGTCAGCAATCCGGTTTTGCGTACTGTAAGACAGGGCCTCACCAAAGACCCGCGTGTTTTGCAAAAATTCACGGCCTTCCATCAGGCGTAGGATATCTTCAAACAGCTGATATTTTTCAACAATATTACGATAGAGTGTCGCCGGGATTTTCATAGCGCGTACAAAAGTCGTCGCGCGGTAGGTTTCCATCAGGGGCAATTGATGGATGGCGGCAATTTCCCCAACCAGCGACCCTGCTGACGCCAGTGCATGCAAATTGCTGGATGTTTTAATCATCTCCACCGCACCAGTCAGCAAGAGATAAATATTATCAACCTTTTCCCCTTCTTTAAACAGAATGGTTTCCGGGTTGAATGTCATCAAGGTGGAATTCATCAACGTGCGTAACGCATGGGTCGGCACAGTCGGGAAATAATTGCGCAAATAAGCATAGGCATAACGTCTGGTGTTATCCTGAAAGGACGGGATCAATACATCACTTGTTCCGAACGGTGCACCCGACCCGATTTCGCGTTGATCAACCGTTAAGGGGCGTGCCGTATGGGACAGAATAATTTTACCGGACGGATCATCCCTGAAATCATCTGACTCCCCGTGGATCAATCCACCGCCGATATCGATTTTTTTAACGTCCATTTCTTCCAGATAATGCCCTTTAACCCGATCAAAAAAGGCTTGAGACACACCAGGGACTTTTTCGTCTTCATTGATCATATCCTTCAGGACTTGCAAGGACACAATATCGGCATAATGACCGTATGTTTTATATCCTTCTGGCCCTAGGGCGCGGAATTGAAGAATAGCGGTTTCAACCGGATGAGGCGACATGCGCGGACGCACTTCCAATCCTTCGATATCATTCCATTCATCCACTTTTAAATCGTGAATATTGAAGAAATCTTCAAATCGGCTTTCATCAATTGACAGCAAGGCAGATAATTTTTTCGCCACAGAAGCGCGCACATAAGGTGCCGCATAATAATTAATTTTGCGATCAGATCGAATAAAGGCGGGTAATCCGGCAAAATGGTCATCATGGGAATGGGTATGAAAAATCCCGTCCACTTCGCTAATCCCGATCCCAAGGGCCTGCAACGTCACCCGCACATTTGGCCCGGCATCCACCAGATAGATTTTTCCCTGATACATAATGACACTGGACATGGTCGGGCGATTAACATCCCAGCCGTCCCCGTCCCCGGAATGAATAACCGAGAAACTGTCCCGGTCAATCTCGTGATAATTCAGCGGATAGGACGGTACATAATGGGCATCCGCATCCAGATTAAGATCAACATGAACGGTTTCATCTTCATAGCTGACTTCGAATTTATTGAGTGACAGGCGTTTGACAAAGACACCGTTTTTTATTTCAACCGCATCTTCTTTAACCACCCGATGATCAAGCAAAGCACTGGGATGATGGATGGCGCCAAACGCAAAGCGCAATTTCATGCGCATCATGTCTTTCGCTTCGTCTGATGTGGTCCCCCCCTTGATCAGTTCTTCTTCGCTGACCAGACCATAATTTCCGCGATAGATATATTCCATCTGCGCATCAATTTGATCCTGTGCGCCGACCAACATCGGTTTTGTACCTGTATTGTTGGGATGGTTCGGGATCAGTGTACCTTGGCGATATAACATCTGCAGAACTGGAAACTCAGCCATGTTGGTAAAACTGCCGTTTTGCAAAATCACATCGGACAATAAAATTACATTGGGGCCAGTTTCAAACGACCATCCAGCCCGTTCCGTCGGGACAATTAATCCACATTTCATCAAATGTTTGACACTGTCAGGCGGACAGCCACATAACATGAAGACACCAGCCTCTGGCACTTCTACCCATTCAATCCCGGTGGATACTTTAACTTTTCTTATCTGCCCCATAGGTACATTAAGCCTACCAATTATTTATTTATGTAAAACAGTTTTACACACCCTAACGTGCTTTTATGAGCGCGTCTATCTTTGTCAGATAACAAAGCCTGCAATTATCTTAAAAAAGCTTCTTTTTTTAAATAATTCCCCTCGGAAGTCGCGTAAAGTTCCCTCCTCATTGGCTAATTGGGCAAGAATCGATGTTTATTATTCCAGCCATTTAAAGCAGAATATGAAAAACAACTTGCACTGATAGCCGCCATGAAAGTTTAATACTCCTTCAAATTTCGTCCACATGCGAGTTTATCTTTGATCCAGACCCAACATACCATTGCTTATCGAATGGCCAGAACCATTGTTCTGTTGACTTTATGTCTGGGCCTTATCATCGGCAGCTTGCTTGTTGTCTGGGATTATCGACAGCGTCTGGACAATTTTAATGACCAAATTGCAAGTTTATTAGGATCGGTTGAAAAAGCTGCTGTTCGTGCCGTCTATACCTTTGACGCCGGGCTCGCCGTCGAGATTGCAAACGGTTTATTTGCCTTCCCTCCTATTTCCAGCGTGACCATTCGCGATGAAAACAACACCATTATGTCCACACTGGAACGCTACAGAGGTGCCCTGCCCTTCGCCACAATTTCCGAACTGCTTTTCAAACCGAAGTACGCCTATACAATCGACTTACATATGGAACGCGAACCCGATAAAAGTATCGGGAGTTTATATATTGAGGTCGTCCCCCATCAAACGGCGGAGGCTTTTTTCAAACGCGCTCTGATTATTTTGGGATTGGCACTGGTTCAAAGCTTCCTGATTGCCATTTTCCTGTTTTATGTTTTTCACAACCGTGTCACTCGCCCCTTGCAGCGTCTGGCCGATGATTTTACCCGTATCGATCCACAAGCCCCCAGTCAAAGCCAACTCACGCTTTCCCCGGCGCTCAAAGGAACAGAATTTGAAGGCGTGACCTTGAGCGGTACAAACATGTTGAGCGTTATCGGATCACACCTGAAGGAAAAAGAAAAAGCTGAAAGCGAACTCAAGCGCCAAAAAGAAGAAAATGAACGCTTCCTGCAAATTGCCGAAGCCATCATTCTGCGCCTTGATATGGAGGGATGCGTCATCAAGATCAACCAACGCGGTCTTGATGTCATGGGGTGCACAGCCGATGACATTATCGGAAAAAACTGGTTTGAAACCGCAATCCCACGTGAAAATCGCGCCAATACCTTGCGTATTTTCAACAATCTTTTTTTCACCCAGAATGGCCAGCTTAAAAATCTGACCCCTTCCAGCTATCTGGAAAATGACATCATCACCAAACGAGGGGAACGTCGGCGTATTTTCTGGCACAACGCCCGCGAAGTTAATCGCGATGGTAAAACAATCGGCATCCTGAGTTCCGGGCAGGATATTACCGCGCGCAAAAAAGCCGAGGATGCCTTGAAAGCAACCGAAGGCAGTTTGCGCGCAATTATCGAAGCCACATCAGAAGGCTTCGCCATCATAGAAATCGATAAAATGGAACTGGTTGATATCAATTCCTCGCTTTGTCAGCTTTTGGGTTACAGTCGCGAGGAAATGCTCTTTTCCCCTTTATCAAAATTTATCTATCCCGATGATATGGATATTTTGTCCGATTATTTCAGACAGGATAACAACCGCCCGCACCGGACTTACGAATTACGATTGAGACGTTGCGATGGGAAACGCGTTCCCGTCGAAATCAACCTGTCCAAATTACCATATGAAAAAAGCGCCAAAGCACGCACGGTTGCCTTCATCACCGACATTACAAAACGTCGTGAACAAGAAACAAAACAAAAGAAATTAGAACAGCAACTCCGCCAAGCCCAGAAAATGGAAACCATCGGTACGCTGGCTGGCGGCATTGCGCATGATTTCAACAATATTCTAACCCCTATTTTAGGGTATGCCTCGTTACTGTCAGCGCGTATTGACAAAGACAGCCCCAACCACGAACGGATCACTCAAATTGCAAAGTCGGCAAAACGAGGGGCCGACATGATTAAACAAATCCTCAGCTTCTCCCGACGCAGCGAGAGTGAAATGGAAAGTCGCTTCCTTGCCCCCATCTTGGAAGATACCCTGCAACTGATTAAGGCCACACAGCCATCCAATATCGATATCGAACTCAGTATCCCCAAAGATTGCCCGCCGGTTCTTGTTGATCACACACAAATTCAACAGTTGATCCTGAACCTTTGCACAAATGCCAATCAAGCAATGGAAAAAGATGGTGGCACCCTTCGCGTGAGCATGGAACATTGCATGCTGCAAACTGAAATCGCGGATACATCCCCTATATTAAACGTCGGGCCGCATATCAAAATTTCGATCAGCGACACCGGACACGGCATGGACGAACAGACCCTTACCCGAATATTTGATCCCTTCTACACGACGAAAGAAAGCGGCAAAGGAACCGGTCTGGGCCTCGCAATGGTGCATGCCATCGTTCAGGATCACAAAGGTGATATTTTCGTTAAAAGCATCCTTGGCGAAGGAAGTACCTTTACTATATATCTCCCCGTCAGTGATCAGCCGGTCGCCAGCATGCCAGCGGCAGAGGAAATTTTTGAAGGCAATATGGAATGTGCCCTGATCGTTGATGATGAACTTCTTAATACTAATTTTCTGGAAGAACTCCTTGAAGATGTCGGCTACTGCTTCGACAGTTTCAACAGCGCATTGGAAGCGTTGGAAGCCTTTAAGGCTGACCCGGATAAATATCAGATCATTCTGACCGACCAGACAATGCCAAAAATGAATGGCGCTCAGCTCATTAAAGCCATCCATGAAATCAGGCCGGAAATCCCCGTCATCATGATGTCCGGATATGACCAAACCGTCACAATGGAAAATGCGGAAAATTTCGGAATTGATTTTTTCATCACCAAACCCGTGTCAATCGATCGGCTGACCAAAGCCATGCACGATCTACTCCATAAAACAGCTTGACCTATTTTTTCGACATTAAAAACGATTCGGTCCAAAAGTTTTCCCTTTCACCCGGAACATGATCACAAAATAAAAGGCCCCCCTAAACAATTTTTAATTATAAAATAATAACATTAAGCAATCATCGATTGGTTTCCACATCATATTTCATCTGTATTTTCTGAAAAAATTCTATTTTTAAAGGTGGGAAAATACCGTAATTCTTAAAAAAATATAATTTCTGGACGCTTTATGGAACTTAGTACGAAATTCAAGTTGTAGTTTTACACAAAGCTTTTAAACTTGACCGTAGGAGTATCCGTAAAAAAAAGCGGGGTAATAGTGGATGCCTGAAACAAAACGAACCTGGAGCTTAAGAACCAAACTGCTGGCCACCTATTTATTAATCGTAGGTGTAAGTATGGTCGTCCTGTTTACAGCATTCGAATATCGCAATTACCACAACGCCAATAAACGCCTCCACGAACAAATCAAACAGATCGCGGATTTCCAAAGTTCTACCCTCTCCGTTCCCGTCTGGAATTTCGACGAACAATCCATTCGACTGGCGATGAGCACTTTAGCCAACAATCCGCATTTTATCAGCGGGACCCTGCTCGATGATTACGGTCATGTTCTGGAACATGTCGGTAAAGAAGGTGCAGAACCCAACGTCCCGGAATTGAAAGTCGCCCGCGACATTATCTTTTCAGGTTCCGAACGTGACGAAGTTGTCGGAAAACTTGTTCTGATTTTTGGTGATGATCAAGTTCAAAGTCAGGCGTTGGAACGACTCATTTTCGACAGTTTCATTCTTATTTTATTGGCGGCCTCTCTTGTCGGCGGAACGTTCATTGCCTCACAACGCCTTATCGGTAAACCCCTTGATTTACTGCTTAAAGGGATCCGTCGCGCCAAGGTCACGGACGATTATGAACCTGTAAAATGGCAATCTTCTGACGAGGTAGGACAGGTCATCAATGCCTTTAACGATATGATGAGCCACCAAATCGAAACAGATGCCGCCCTGCGCGCTGCCCGTAATGCTGCGGTCGAAGCCGAGGCCCGCCTGAAAGATGCCATTGAAAATATCTCTGAAGCCTTCATTTTGTTCGACAAACAACAAAATCTTGTCTTATGCAATACGCGCTTCAAGGATTTCTACGAATATAGCGACGAAGATATTCGCGCCGGTATCAGCTATAACCGCCTCATTGAATTGGACATAGAACGCGGTGTCGTGCCTGCCGTTGATCATTTTGGTCGTTCCTATCACGATCTGCGAAGTGCCTATAACTGGGACACCAGCGGTTCCATTGAAGTCGCCCTGACAGACGGTCGCCACCTTCTTATTCGTGAACGACCGACCCATGCGGGGGGCCGCGTCGGGATCCAGACCGACATTACAGAAATCAAACGCGCCGAACGTGAACTGCGTCGTGCACGCGACGAACTGGAACATCGCGTTGAAGAACGTACACATGAATTGCAAGCGGCAACGACAGAAGCGAAAAAAGCCAACCGTGCCAAATCCGAATTCCTGTCACGTATGAGTCACGAATTACGTACACCGTTGAACGGCATCCTTGGGTTTGCACAATTGTTGTTGATGGATCAACGCCACCCGCTTTCCGACAAACAGTCTGAATATATTGAACACGTCCTCAAGGCCGGTAATCTGCTTCTTGAACTCATTAACGAAGTTCTCGACCTTGCCAAAATCGAGTCCGGTCGTATCAGCCTGTCCATTGAAAATATTGACCCAAGCAATGTCGTTAATGAATGTGTCGATATGATTGATGCCTACGCAAGCGAACAAAATATTTCCATTCAACGCACTGGTGATGACAACCCTCAAAAATATGTCATTGGTGACTTTACCCGTCTCAAACAGGTACTTTCCAACCTGCTGTCCAACGCCATCAAATACAACGTTGCAAACGGTAAAGTCGTTCTTGATAGCTCAGAAGGGCCGCAAGGTTTCTGGCGTTATACTGTCACGGATACGGGGTATGGCATTGAAGAAGGCAATCAGGATCAACTCTTCCAACCCTTTAACCGATTAAATGCCGAAAATACTGACATCGAAGGTACAGGGATCGGTCTGACCATCACCAAGCACCTGATTGAAATTATGGGCGGTGAAATCGGCGTTGACAGCAAACTGGGGGAAGGCTCAACTTTCTGGGTTGATATTCCGTTATCTGATGAAACGATCGTGCGCGACGCACCGGAGTTAAATTTGGAAATCAGCCATCTCCCTAAACGCATCGACGGTACCAACAGCATCCTCTATGTCGAAGATAACCCGGCCAATATGCGTCTCATGCGTGAACTGATTACCCAGCTTCCACGTACCGACTTTATCGAAGCAGGTACGGCTGAAGAAGGCCTTGAACTGATCAAACACAGCAAACCGGATCTGGTTTTGATGGACATCAACCTGCCGGGCATGGACGGGTTCGAAGCCTTTGAAGTTATGCGTGACGACCCTAACATGTCCGATATCCCGGTCATCGCCTTAACCGCAAACGCCATGCCGCGCGAAGTGGAAAAGGGCCGCGAGCTTGGGTTTAAAGCCTATTTAACCAAACCGATTGATGTGGCTTCAACGTTGGCGGAGATCACAAGGGTTCTGGAAGAAAGCAAAGTCTAGGCCCCGGAAAGCAGAACGTTTATTTTTCAGATAAAAATTCGTGAACGCCTTTGATCGTTTCTGCCAATCCTGTACGCACAACCTCTACCCCGTCGGGGAATGCCCCCAACATACGCGTTGGTGTTTGTCGATCCAGCATGACAAACACACCCCGGTCGGATTTACGGCGCACCAAACGTCCAAACGCCTGTTTCATGCGTAAACGGGCAATCATTTCGTCATAGGAGCGCGCCGGGAAAGATCGTTTGCGCGCTTTATGCAAGATGGTTGGACGAGGCCACGGCACCCGGTCAAAAACAATTAAGTGCAAGGAATTTCCCGGTACATCAACCCCATCGCGAACCGCATCTGTACCCAACAGACAACTGCTTTCTTCCCCGCGGAAAATATCAATCAATGTGCCCACATCCATTGCATCAACGTGTTGGGATAAAAGTTGAATCCCCGTTCGATCCAACGGTTCGGCAATCCGTTGATAAACCGCACGCAATCGGTTCACCGCCGTAAACAACCCCAATCCCCCGCCACCAGCTGCAACAAACAATTCGCGATAGGCAGCCGCAATCTGATCCAGATTATCTTTGCGGATATCATCAACAATATAAACCCGGGTCTGTTTTGGGTAATCAAACGGTGATTTCACATCATGCAATAAAGCGGGGCGCGCCAGATGGGATACGCCGGTACGTGCCTGCGCAACCTTCCAGTCCAGTTCCTCATCACCGCTGCCATCTCGTAAGGTGGCAGATGTGATCGCAACGCCATGTGATTTTTCCACCACTTCTTCAACAAAAGGAATAGTCGGATCGACCCAATGGCGATGCATTCCCACATCCATGTCACGGCCCTCAATCCGTTCAACCGAAAACCAGTCGACAAATTGCGGGGGTGTCTCACCAAACAGGCTATCCAGCATCGAACACCATGCTAAAAGTTGTTGAACGCCGCGACGTTCCAAACTGGCGCACGTGGCCTCAATGCGCTGTCGATTGGCGCTGTCTAGTTCGTCCGCCTCTTCATCCATTAAGGCCATCATTCCTTTAATCAGGCTTTGCATTGGGATGCGCATTTTTTCCAATGCGGATTTTAAACGTTCAGCCGTTTCCAGCACGCCTTCCACCGGCGGGTGGATCGCCGCCTCCAGACTGAAAGGTGATCCGTTATTGATATCGCGGGCATAAACCTGTTGGCGCAGACGACGCAGGAAATCTTCAAACGGCCCCATCGGTTGACCGCCGTTGATCCGTTGATGCCAACTTGGTCCCGGCAGGATACGGGCATGATGCATGACCTCTTCCAAGGCCTCTTCCATCTCACGACCTGCCACCAAATCTTCAATGCGCGCCTTTAATCCGCGTGCACGTGATCGGCTACTTTCTTCTGCACCTAATAACCAACGCCTTAAATCCGCCCCTTCCTGACCGGACAAATGCGCCGAAAAGGCATTATCCGCCGCATCAAACACATGATGGCCTTCATCAAATATATAGCGGGTCGGCAACAGGGCCTCTTCTGTCCCGCCCAACGCGGCCTGGATCATCACCAAGGCATGATTGGCCACAACCAATTCCGCGCGACGTGCCCGACGGACCGTTTTTTCGATAAAACATTTTGCATAATGAGAACAAGACGAATAAACGCATTCGCCACGGGTATCCGTCATATCAACAGTGAGGCGTGCCCCCAGAAGTTCTTTTAACCAAGACGGAAAATCACCACCGATCATATCCCCGTCCCGACTTGCCAATGCCCAGCGTGCCATCAAGCCCAAGGCAGGCGCATCATCCGCACGCAGGCGTAAACGTGAAACCGCCTCTTCAAAATTCAGAAGACAAAAATAGTTTTCCCGCCCTTTTCGAATAACGATTTTGCGCTTCTTTTCGTTCGGGTCAGCGTACAGACGGTCCAGTTCGCTATCTAACTGACGTTGCAGGTTTCGGGTATAAGTGCTGATCCAGACAGCCCCTTGATTTTTTTTTGCCCAGACACTTGCCGGTGCAATATAGCCAAGCGTTTTGCCAACCCCTGTGCCCGCTTCCACCAAAGCCATGACAGGTTCCCCCACGGCGTTCGGCGCTTGAAACGCTTCGCAGATCGACGCGGCATAGTCTTTCTGTTCCAGACGTACTTCTGCATCCGATCCCAGTAAAAGGTCCAGACGTGCACGCGCCTCCACCGGTTCAACCGGTAAATGACCGGGTTGTGGCGGCGGGGCACTTTCAACCCATTCTTTTAACTTATGCCAAATTTGCAAGGATCGTAATAACGCACCGCTGTGTGGCGCATCGCCTTCTTCTACCCCCAAGGCATCCAGAACGATATCCCCCCAGCTCCAACCTCCGGTTTTCATTGTCCAGGCCAGCGTTATCAAATCCTTACTTGACCGCGCGCGCAACTCCCCCAGCAATTGCTGACACACATTGCGTAAGGTCTCCACTTCATCTTCCAAACTCATTGGTTTGGGCAGGCCAAGACTGTCTGCGATCCCACGAGGGGTCGGCAAGCAAAATTGAGCAGGGCGCACAAAGGCAAAGAGTTCAAGAATATCCAGCCTTGGAAACGGGCCACACCGCAAACGTCGCGCTGTCGCCAACGCATGCAAGACCAGTACGGGGATTTCACTGGTGGACAGTCGGCGTGCCCCTTCCTTTTGCGACAGGATTTCGATTTCCCCGTCCAAACTCAACCACGCGCACGAGCGCACATGCGTTACCAGAACGGGAACACATGGCATGCGAATCGGCTGAGAAGTCTGGCTTAACGTATCGTTTCTGGCATTCATTTTGTCACAATAGCCTGCACTTTATACAATTTCCAGCACAGGCTTTCATGGAGACGATTTTTCTAAATTTCAGGCACACCTATTGGCGCCAAGAGTCCCTTCTTAGCGCCTCCGCTTAACCGCTAAACCCGAAATTAATCGTTACTCAGACGCCTCGTCCCCATCAATCCCTTCAGCTTTATTAAGCTGTTCGCGATTAATCGGATCACTTTGCTTTTCACGAATTCGCTCAGCCAAACGTGTCTCGAATGTTCTGAAGATGACTACTTCATCTTCATTACCAACATTTGCTGTCAGCATATCAATAACGACCTCACGCACGGTATCGTAAAGAAATTCATCTTTACCGAGGCGTTCACCGGGAAGTTCTTGATATTGTTGACCTACGATACCGACAAGCTCACGCGCTTTTTCCTCGTCAATGCCGAGAATCTTCATAAGCTCAACTTCGTCTTGAGCTTCTTTCAATTTCTCCGCCGTAGACAAGGCGATACCGATACTAACGATGTCTTCGATTTCCCCTGAATGGCCGCTACCTTGTTGATATCCTTGCCCGAAATTGCTATCGGTCTGCACGCCATCGGGTGCAGCAACGATATCAACACGACCGTCCGAGGACGTAATTGTCATGCTGTTACCCATTGGAGTTCTCTCCTATATGAAATACATTCTGTCGTATTCATTATGGAATCATTTCAGAAAAAATTCAAGCTCTTACATGAAGCAGAAGGAGAGTTTACATTTTTACATTCGCCGTTTAGGTGAAACAAATGGCATGATTGACGTGAAACTATTGACGAATGTCAGCCATAGCCTTAGTTTGCCCAGCCTTGGAGATATTATTCTCCCCAACGATTCACTTTTTTAAGGATGACCTGCGATGCCATCGGATGCACCTTCCCTGCACGCGCGCGAAGCCGCGCACCACTCAAAAGCCTGGCCCTTTGTTGAAGCACGCAATATCCTTAAACGTTTGAACGCTAAGTGCCCGGAAAAAGGCTACGTTTTATTTGAAACCGGCTACGGTCCCTCCGGCCTGCCTCATATCGGTACATTTGGCGAAGTGGCACGGACCACAATGGTTATGCGCGCGTTTCAAATTCTTTCAGACGGTATGCCGACCAAACTGATCGCTTTTTCCGATGATATGGATGGCCTGCGCAAAGTGCCGGACAATATCCCCAATAAAGAAATCATTGCCCCGCATTTGGGCAAGCCGCTGACAGTTGTGCCCGACCCGTTCGGCACACACCCGAGCTTTGGCGAACATAACAACAACCGCCTGTGTCAATTCCTCGACCAGTTTGGGTTTGAATATGAATTTCGCAGTGCGACACGATGCTATAAAGACGGCCTTTTTGACGAAACCCTGCTTTCGATACTGCGCAACCACGAAGAAGTTTGTAACATCATTCGCCCAACATTGGGGGAAGAACGTCGTGCAACCTACAGCCCGCTTCTGCCGGTTGATGCCGAATCCGGTAAAGTTCTGCTGGCAAAAGTCGTGTCCACCAACCCGGATGCCGGGACGATGGTCTATCTGAACGAAGACGGCAAAGAAGTTGAAACCAGCGTCAAAGGCGGTGCAGTGAAATGCCAATGGAAGGCCGACTGGGCCATGCGTTGGACAGCCTTGGGCGTCAATTATGAAATGGCAGGTAAAGACCTGATCGATTCGCAGAACCTGTCCTCTAAAATTTGTCGTGCCATTGGCGGTACACCGCCCGTTCAGTTCACTTACGAGTTGTTCCTCGACGACAAAGGCGAGAAAATTTCAAAATCCAAAGGCAACGGCTTGTCTATGGAAGACTGGCTGCGCTATGCCCCGCCGGAAACGCTGTCTTATTTTATGTTCCAAAAACCAAAGACAGCCAAACGTCTGTATTTTGATGTCATCCCGAAGGCGGTCGATGAATATGTCAGCCATGTTCAGAAATTCGACACTCTGGAAGATGCCAAGAAAATCGACAGTCCGGCATGGCACATCCATAATGGCCACCCGCAAGCTGACAGCCATTCCCTGAGCTTCAATATGTTGCTTAATCTCGTATCTGTTTTGAATACGGAAAACCCGTCCGTCATTTGGGAATTCATCAAAACCTATAATTCAGATGCAACACCGGACAACAGCCCGATGTTGGATAAACTGGTGGCACATTCCATCAATTACTATCAGGACTTCGTTAAACCAACGAAGAAATTCCGGACACCGACAGATGGCGAACGTGCCGCACTTTCAGATTTAAAAGCCAAGCTGGAAACACTGTCACCGGACACCAGTGGTGAAGATGTTCAGACCGAAGTCTATACCATCGGTAAAGAACATAATTATGAAAACCTACGTGAATGGTTTGGGGCTTTATATGAAACCCTGCTGGGACAAGAAACCGGGCCGCGCATGGGGTCTTTCTTCGCCCTTTACGGTCTGGACAAAAGCTGTGCGCTGATCGAAAAAATCTTAAATGGTGACGATTTAAACGCTTAACCCGTACATATCTAATTTTCTAAAAGCCCTTATATCCCCTGATATGAGGGCTTTTTTTATTACGGTCGCCCTTTACCTCCTCAAAAAAAAATTCATCTAAATCGAAATTAATTATTGTTTTTCGATAAATTATTATCAATAATCAGGAAAATTAGACACCAAAAGGACCTGATTATGTCTCAGCAAAATCTTGTACGCATCCAACGAATGAGCCGACTCTTTCGCTGGTTATTCACCATACTCTTATTTGCCTGCCCCATTTTAACCATTGTATTTTGGGTGAACTTTAATGACTTGCCGGGTGGGTTTCGTGATGAACTTCTCATCCCACCACAAGAAGCAATCTCCGATTTGCAAATTGCCTTGGCCGCACTGGTCAATATGCTGCCTGTTGGCGCGGGCATGTATGTCATTTTTACATTCCGCCGCCTTTTTTCTTTTTATGAAAAAGGGGTCATCTTCACACGCCAAAATGTCACTTGTTATCGTCAGATCGGCTACGGCACATTGATTTATGCCTTTACAGATTTGATTTACAACAGTGTCTTAAGCGTCGTGCTGACCTTTCATCGGCCAGAAGGCGAACGTCAACTCCAAATCACCATCGGCACAATGGACCTAACCACTCTTACCGCCGGTATCATGGTTTTGCTGGTTTCATGGGTTATGAATGAAGCTGCGCAAATGGAAGAAGAACGACTTTATACGGTGTAACTCAATGACCATTACAGTCCATTTAGATGTTATGCTTGCCAAACGGAAAATGCGCTCAAACGAGCTTGCTAAAAAAGTCGGCATAACAGAACAGAACATCTCCATTCTAAAAACAGGAAAAGTCAAAGCGATCCGCCTTTCCACCCTGGATGCCATTTGTCAGGGATTGGATTGTCAGCCGGGTGACTTGTTTTCGTACGACGACCCAATCGAAGATGCAGAGTAATGCAATGGTTTGATCGAGTCTGGGGGATATGATAAGACTTAAAGAATACCTTTATATGTACTCTTTATTGATTAATATCATGCATCTTCTGACCTATCAGGCCAAGCACCTCAACAATCTATATCGTCTTTGTTCTATTGGCGGACATACGAGCGAGGATTTATCCCACGCTTTTGACTACATCTTTGCCGAGCCTCATACGACACTTGGTATTATTTTAGATATACAAAACGGCCTCTCCCTTTTTCCAAAAGAAGGGGCCGTTGTTTTTGCCCGCAAAGCCAATGAATACGGTATTAAAGCCTGTATTCTTGCGGTTGTTGTCCAACAAGACGATATCAAAAATGTGCGCGCCCGATATGAACTATATCCTGAACTGGTCCAGCAATACATCGACATGACGGTTGAAATTTTTTCCAACGAAGCCGACGCAACCTTATGGATCAATCAAAAGCTTACTTCATCGCAATAAGCGGGACGGAAACAGCCTGATTGGCTTTGCCTTTTGCATTTTCTTCTGCACGCGCCATCATTTCTTTCTGAATAGTTTCCTGAATCGCCTGCTCAATCGCAGAACGTTGTTCCGCTGGTAACGCGTTAAACTGCTCTTCTGTTAAGCCCATTGCCGCCAAAACTTTGTCACGGATTTTTTCTTTCAGCTTTTCCTGCTGAATATCGGAAACGTACTTTCCGAAACCTTCATCCATGATTTGGTTTTTAATCTGATTTTGTTCTTCCAGCATGGCGGCAAAATCTGTTCCTTGAGAGTTTTGCCCCATATTGCGCAACCCCGTTTGAGGGATATTCACCGCATAGGTTTTACCATCAACAACAACGTCCATTTTTCTCTTCCTTAAAGGTTAATGTTTCCTTAAGAAAAAAGCAAAACCCATGCCATGAAACCGCGAATTTAAATGCGTTCAAACACCACAAAGCTATAATTGGGTTTATCCCCGCCGTCCCCCTGATGGTCTTCGCGGGACACTTCTTGCCAAATCGCCTTATCTAGTGCGGGAAAGGCCGCATCATGGTCATAGTCGCGATGGACTTCGGTGTAATAAATTCGCTCGGCACGTTCCATCATCATTGCATAGATCTGTGCCCCGCCCACAATCATCACTTCCCCGGCATTTTTCGCCTTTGCCTCGGCAAAAGCTGCCGAGAGAGCCGCATCCAGATCATGGCACACCATAACACCATCAGCTTGCCAGTTTTCATCACGTGTTACGACAATATTCAGGCGGCCGGGTAAAGGACGGCCGATAGATTCAAACGTCTTGCGGCCCATAATCATGGGCTTGCCCATCGTCGTGGCCTTGAAATATTTAAAATCCTCCGGGATATGCCAGAGCATTTTATTATCCTTGCCAATCGCCCCGTTATCGGCAACCGCCACAATCATACTGATCTTCATTACACCGCCACCGGTGCGGAGATATGGGCCTGTGGATTGTAATTTACCAATTCAAAATCATCGAACGTAAAATCAAACAAATCTTTTACGTCCGGGTTCATTTTCATTGTCGGCAACGGTCCCGGTGTGCGTGACAATTGTAATTCCACCTGATCCATATGGTTGGAATAAAGATGTGCGTCTCCAAACGTGTGGATAAATTCACCCACTTCCAAATCACAGACCTGTGCCAGCATCATGGTTAACAAGGCGTAGGAGGCAATATTGAACGGAACACCTAAAAAGATATCGGCACTGCGCTGATATAGCTGACAGGACAATTTCCCCTCTGCCACATAGAACTGAAACAGGCAATGACACGGCGGCAAGGCCATCTCTTCAATATTGGCGACATTCCACGCAGAAACGATCAAACGACGGGAATCCGGATTATTTTTAATCTGCTGAACCAGATTGGCAATTTGATCCACATGGTTTCCATCCGGTGTCGGCCAGGATCGCCATTGATAACCATAGACAGGGCCAAGATTGCCGTCATCATCGGCCCACTCATCCCAAATGGACACTTTATTCTCTTTGAGATACTTAATATTGGTGTCGCCCTTCAAAAACCATAACAGTTCATGAATGATCGAGCGTAAATGCAGTTTTTTGGTCGTCAAACACGGAAATCCTTGTGACAAGTCAAAACGCATCTGGTGTCCAAAAACGCTATAGGTCCCCGTCCCGGTACGGTCGCTTTTATAAACGCCGTTATCACGCACGTGACGCATAAGATCCAGATACTGTTTCATTCACACTCTACCTTATAGATACCTGAGGGCCTGTTTGAGCGCACTCTACAATATTAAATCGACGTTTTCGACTCTTTATCCAACACAGATAAGGCCCACTTTGCCGTCTCACGGATGACCGGATGTTCATCTTCGATCAAGGCAACAACCTTGTCGCGCAATTCCAGACACCGTCCATTGGCAATAGCGATCAGAACATTTCGAATAAACCGATGTCGTTTAATACGTTTCACCGGGGAAGCCCGAAACAGATCGCGAAATTCTTCATCATTCAACCCGACCAAATCCCCCAAACGTGGGGCCATAAATTCCGCACGCGGTTTAAAATCTTTTTCCTTGGTCGGTACGCTGAACTTGGTCCAGGGACAAATCGCAAGACAGTCATCACAGCCATAAATCCGGTTTCCCATCTTCAAGGCCAGTTCCGGTTCAATCACACCGTCATATTCAATGGTCAGATAAGAAATACATTTGCGCCCATCGATTTTGCCTTCGCCTAAAAACGCATCGGTCGGGCAGACGGTTAAACAGCTGGTACACGACCCACAGCTATGTTTATGAGCCTTGTCCGGTTCAATCTCCAACGTCGTATAAATCTCGCCTAAAAACAGCCATGACCCAAATTTTCGCGACACAAGACAAGTATGTTTGCCCTGCCAACCCAGCGCCGTTTGCGAAGCGATTGGTTTTTCCATAACAGGGGCTGTATCAACAAAGACCTTGAGCGCGCATCCCCAACGATCCACCATTTCACGCGCCAGCCGTTTCAGGCGTTTTTTCACCAGATCGTGATAATCCCGGTTTTGGGCATAACAGCTGATAATAGCGCGATCCGGATGATCCAATAACGCCATCGGATCCCCCTTGGGAGCATAATTGATCCCCAGTACAATGATACTTTTGGCTTCTTCCCACAGGACGGTCGGATCTGCGCGGCGTTCTTCAGTGGTTTCCATCCAATCCATTGTGCCGTGGCAGCCGCGTTCGTTATATTCCTTTAAATCCGCCTTATGCTGATCGGTGGTTTGGGCCGCACAGAACCCCACATCATCAAACCCGATTTCCAAGGCAAGCTCGCGGATTTTCTGTTTGATATCTTCCATAACTACAACTCTTTTCGCGCCAGCAACAACTGACAGGCCCGTTCCATTTCCTGTGCACTTAGTTCTACGCCCTCAAGTGAGGCACTCATATTAACAGCGAATACGCATGAGGGACTTTCCTGATGGAACAAATCCAGTGCGTCCCCACCACCATTCAATATATCACGAATGACAAAAGGGCTGCACATACCGGCTTCTTCAACCACCGGACAGGCAACAATATTGTGAATAGCGGTTAAAAACTTCGGCCCCACAATCTGCGGCACCATCTGCCCTTCAATTCGACGGATAATCGACAGACAGGAATGAATATAAAAATCCAGAAAGCTGTTTTCCTGTGTAAAAACAAAAAAGGCATTGTGAATTTTGCGATATGCCCTCAATCGGCCTTTTTCATCCCGTTGAACCCAGACTTCGCGTCCAAAGGCATATTGTGCATCGATATTCAGCTCAAAACGCTCAGGCGCAAAAACCAGCATGTCGGCATCCAGCCACACCACACGATCATAACCTTCGCTCAACAGTTCTTTCGCCAGCATCAGACGTCCAAGGTCCGTTGCAACGACAAGACGCTCTTTGGTCTTTTCCAGATACCACGCAGGCACCCGATCAAACAGCTCATCCCCATAGAAACGATAGTCCGCACCAATTGTGTCCGCCCAAGACTTTACCGATTGCAAACATAGGGCAATCCAGTCGGGTACATCGTTATTTCGATAGGACTGATAGACAACGGTCTTCATATTTTCGTGATCGGCCTGTTTAATTCCGTTTGAATAGGCCATATCTATAGAACCGAACGACACAGTGCAAAAGATAAAGGTGACCTCATGTCTAAAGAATATAAATCAGCCACATTCGCCGCCGGATGCTTCTGGGGCGTCGAAGCCCGGTTTCGGGATCAGGATGGGGTTATTGATGCCGAAGTCGGCTATACCGGCGGACACAAGCTTGACCCAACCTATCGTGAAGTTTGCACAGACACCACTGGTCATGCCGAAGCCGTCCACCTGACCTATGATCCAGTACGTGTTTCTTTTGAGGATTTACTGGAATTATTTTTTGAATTGCATGACCCAACCACCCTTAATCGTCAAGGACCGGACATCGGCAGCCAGTATCGTTCCGCCATCTATTACCACGATGACAGTCAACAACAAGCCGCTGAAACAATGATCGAAAACCTGAATGCTGCCCATCGATTCGCGGACCCGATTGTCACAGAGGTTGCCCCCGCCGGAACCTTTTATCGCGCAGAGGAATATCATCAACGCTATTTCGACAAAACAGGGCGCCGGGGATCTTGTTATTTTCGTTAAGGTTGTAGACATATTGGATCCGCGCCGTTATTTACATAAAATATAACTTGTGCATATCCCCGTATAGAAATTAGCAGTTGCGAAAAACGTGATATGCCCATATTATTTCAAAATATTTCAACAATAATAATAACGGGCAAACCATGGGCGAAACAAAACACATTCTGATCGTCGAAGACGACCCGGTTGTGGCTGACGTGGTCGCCGCATGTCTTGAAGATGCGGAATTTGAAACCACAATCACATCGTCCGGTCAGGCTGCCCTGAATATTATCTCAGATACACATGTTGATCTTTGCGTTGTTGATTTGGGCCTGCCCGATATTGACGGTTTATCCCTGACGCGCGAAATTAAAAGCCGTACCAGTATCGGCATTATGATCCTCAGTGGGCGCGGAGACACCACTGAACGTATCATCGGGCTGGAAGTTGGGGCCGACGATTATCTGGGGAAACCGTTTGAACCTCGCGAATTACTCGCCCGTGTGCGCAGCATTATCCGCCGCACACAACCCAGCAGCGCACAGACGACAACACAAACCACGGTATCCAACGGAGCACAACGTTCTGATATGTCGTTTATTTTCGATGGCTGGAAAGTTGATCTCGCCTCCTTGGAAATTACCGGACCAGACGGTATGCAGCCGCAATTATCCAATAGCGAGTTTAACCTGCTGCAAGCCTTCATCGAACATCCCAACCGTATTCTCAGCCGTGACCAGTTGCTTGATCTTGTCCACGGTGACAACACCCCGGCCTTTGACCGCAGTATTGATGTGCAGATTACACGTTTGCGCAAAAAAATCGAAAGTGACCCGAAAGCCCCTAAATTCATCAAAACAGTGCGCAATCGCGGGTATATGTTCACGGCTAAAGTTACGCGGGATTAAGTTTCGTCTTAAATTCCATCGATCGGGATTTGCCTGTTTATTTACGCAAATGCGTCGTCGCGACCTAAATTCGGTCGCTCGGGATTTGCCTGTTCATTTTACGCAAATGCGTCGTCACGACCTAAATTCGGTCGCTCGGGATTTGCCTGTTCATTTTACGCAAATGCGTCGTCGCGACCTAAATTCGGTCGCTCGGGATTTGCTCTATCCCGCCACCGGGATATAAATCTTTCTTTTTCTTCCACCACAACAATTCACCACGCACAAAAGCCTGCGCCAAATCATTTTTTGGCTGTTGGAAAAAGTCTTGCACACCCGCTTGTTCCAAAACACGCCCACGATGCAAAAACAACACGTCGCTGCCTAAACGTTTGGCCTGTCCCAAATCATGGGTACTCATCATAATGGTCGTGCCTTCTTCTGCGATCAAGCGTGTGATTTCTTCAATCGCATGTGTCGCGCTTGGGTCCAGACTGGCGGTTGGCTCATCCATGAACAAGACGTCCGGTTCCATCGCCCAGGCCCGCGCCAGTGCAAGGCGTTGTTGTTCCCCAAACGACAACAGCCGCGCGGGATGATTTGCCAAACGGGCCAAGCCCACACGGCTTAGAAAATCAAACGCAATATCCCGACGTGAGCGACGCGCAACCCCTTTGCATTTCAGGCCATAGGCAATATTGGCAAGGGCTGTTCTGCGTAACATAACAGGGCGCTGAAAAACCATAGCTTGTTGGATCATTTTTCCCTCTTGCCCTTCCCCCCATTGCACTGTCCCGGAATGGGGAACCAACAAGCCATGACACAAACGCATCAACAGGCTTTTACCCGCGCCGTTTGCCCCCAAGACCATCAAACGCGAACCCGCGGTCAAATCAAACGAAACGTCTTTGATCAATCGAATGCCACGGGCATCAAAACACAGGTTTTTGACCTGTAAAGGCACGTTTCTTTTGGTCATGCGCCCATCCTTTTTCGGGCAAATTCACCCAACACATACGCAATTGCATTCACCCCCAACGACAAGGTCAATAAGACAATCCCAAGTCCCAGCGCCAAGGCCAAATCACCTTTACTGACTTCCAGTGCAATGGCGGTTGTCATCACCCGTGTCACATGGTCGATATTACCCCCGACGATCATCACCGCCCCAACCTCGGCACTGGCCCGACCAAACCCAGCCAAAACAGCTGTAAACAGACTAAACCGCCCATCCCATAACAAGGTCAAAACCACTTGCCCTGTACTACATTGCAGGGAGGTTAATTGTTCGCGATACTCCCCCCACAAATCCTCTACGACCTGACGGGTTAATGCCGCAATAATCGGGGTGATTAAAATGACTTGGGCAATGATCATTGCCATTGGCGTAAACAGCAGGCCGAACACCCCCAGTGGTCCTGCGCGTGATAACGCCAGATAGACCAGCAAGCCGACAACGACAGGGGCCAATCCCATCAGGGCGTTCAGAACCACAACACAGGCCTTTTTCCCTGGAAAAGAGAGAAAGCCAACCAGCGCCCCCAATGGTAAACCGATCAGGGCAGCAATCAATACAGCCGTCAGACTGACACGTAATGACAACAGGACAATCCCGACCAGATTGTCATCTGCCCCATAGATCAAATCAAACGCTGCCGCAAAGGCTGCCCAGAATTCCGCCACAGTCCACCCTTGAGAGGCCCAAGAAAAAACCCATCGTACAATAAATCAGACGATGGGTTCTTTTTTATTTTAGGAATATTGTGCAGCGACTTCCGCCAGCCCCCAATCCAGCCAAGGGGTCAAAAGCCGCAGATCATCCGCCTCCATCGTTGCCCCGCACCAAATGCGCAAGCCCGCCGGGGCATCCTTGTAAGATCCGATATCGTAGGCCGCCCCTTCTTCATCCAACAAAGCCACCAGTTTCTTCGCAGCCTTTGTCTTATCTTCATCGGACAAAGCTGCAAACCAGTCCGCCGTAATGGATAAGCAGACCGATGTATTGGAACGTGTTGCCGGATCAACAGATAAAAAGGCCACGTTCTCATTACCGTCCACCCAGTCTTCCAATACTTTCAGATTGGCTTGAGAACGTTGGATCAAGGCATCCAGACCGCCAATTTCTTCGGCCCAACGCAAACCATCCAGCGCATCTTCCACACATAACATGGACGGTGTATTGATCGTTGCCCCGGTAAAGATGCCTTCCATTAATTTTCCATCTTTTGTCATACGGAAGATTTTTGGCAAAGGCCACGCCGGTTTATAGCTTTCCAAACGTTCCACCGCACGCGGTGACAGCACCAACATACCGTGTGCCCCCTCGCCGCCCATGACTTTCTGCCAGGAATAGGTCAAAACATCGATTTTATCCCACGGAATATCCATTGCAAAAACGGCTGAAGTTGCATCGCAGAAAGTCAAGCCAGCGCGCTCATCCGCAATCCAGTCCCCATTAGGAACACGTACACCTGATGTCGTGCCATTCCATGTAAAGACAACATCGCGCGCGAAATCAACAGCATCCAAATCAGGCAGTTGCCCATAATCGGCACCAAAAACGCGCACATCTTCAAGACCCAGTTGGGTTTTGACATCCCCAACCCAGCCCTTGCCGAAGCTTTCCCATTGCAGCATATCGACACCACGCGCACCCAGCATGGACCAGAGCGCCATTTCCACCGCCCCCGTATCAGATGCCGGCACAATCCCGACACGATAATCAGACGGAATGTTTAACACAGCCTTGGTCCGGTCAATAACTTCCGCCAACTTATCTTTACCGATTTTGGCCCGATGCGATCGACCCAGCGCCGCCCCTTTCAACGCATCCAGCGTAAAGCCGGGACGTTTGGAACAGGGACCGGAAGAAAAATTGGGATTGGCAGGTTTCAATACAGGTTTAGTCATGGCTTTGCCTTAAAAGTAAAAAAGGGCCGTTCTCTCAATCCTTATGAGAGACCAGCCCTTGTTTATAGAGAAATCGAACCTTCGCCAAGACGAAGATTTCAATTTATCACATTACCCGAATACGCGATTGAAGATCACATCCACACGTTTGGTGTGATAAGAAATGGAATCTTCATCCAACAGGGTTTTGAGCTGTTCAACCGTCAAATGTTCCGTCAAGCCTTCGTCTTTGGACAGGAAGAAGAACAAGCGGTTGTCATATTCTTGCGCTTCTTTTTCCGTCGCATCCAGTTCGACCTGACCGTCCGGGTTATCGGGATCAATGCCATAGGATTTCCAGACGCGCATGGCGTTACGTTGTACAATGCGGTAGCTGTCTTCGCGTGACACACCATTTTGCGTCAAGAACAACAGAACACGCTGCGCATCATGCACACCACCGAAATTATTCATATGGTCCAGCATATTTTGCGGATAAACAACCAATTTTTCAATGGTGCCTGCCAAGCGGCCCAACGCAAAATCAAGTGTCACGGTTGCATCCGGGCCGATCATACGTTCAACAGAGGAATGCGAAATATCGCGTTCATGCCAAAGCGCCACGTTTTCCAAGGCCGGTGTGACCGCCATACGAACGGCACGCGCCAGACCTGTCAGGTTTTCTGTCAGGATCGGGTTACGTTTGTGTGGCATCGCACTGGAACCTTTTTGACCCGGTGCAAAATATTCCTGTGCTTCGCGAACTTCGGTGCGCTGCATGTGACGGATTTCAATGGCAATATTTTCCATCGAAGAAGCAATCATCCCCAACACGCAGAAATAATTGGCATGACGATCACGTGGAATAACCTGCGTTGAAATCGGTTCTGGTGTCAGGCCCATTTGTTCGGCTACATATTCTTCAACACGCGGGTCAACGTTGGCAAATGTACCAACCGCACCGGAAATGGCACAAGTTGCAATTTCTTCACGGGCACGAACCAAGCGTTCGCGATTGCGGCTCATTTCCGCATAGAAACGGGCAAATTTCAGACCCATTGTCACAGGCTCGGCATGGATACCGTGTGAGCGACCAATGCAGACCATATATTTTGTTTCTTCAGCGCGTGTTTTCAGCGCCGCCAGCAAACGGTCCAGATCTTTCAACAACAAATCTGCCGCCTGCATCATTTGAACACCAAGGCAGGTATCCAAAACATCGGAAGAAGTCATGCCCTGATGCACAAAGCGTGCTTCAGAACCAACATTTTCAGACAGTTCCGTCAAAAACGCGATAACGTCATGTTTGACTTCCATCTCGATCTCGTCGATACGCGCAATCCGTTCCGGCGTATATTCTTTCTGGCCTTTTTCCCAAATCACTTTGGATGTACCGGCGGGGATCACACCCAATTCTTCCATCTTTGTGGCGGCGTGGGCTTCAATTTCAAACCAGATACGGAACTTGTTGGCGGGTTCCCAGATATCTGTCATTTCCTTGCGGGAATAGCGCGGGATCATGGCACTCTCTTTTCAAACGATGTTGCAACACGGAAAAACTTGCGCGGTTTATGGCAGAAAAGAGTCATTTTTGGAAGGGGGATTGTGACTCTTTTCCATTTCCGCTGCCCCAAGCGCCAAAAAATATCACGTTATATATCCTAGGATACATAACGCAGTCATCGAATGGCCTAGTTGTAAAAAATCATTCAACTTGGAAAAGGCAATTCGTTATGAAAAAATTTCTTTTCGGCCTTCTGACCGGCCTCTGTGTGACATTTGGCGCATTCAACGCCTCTGCCAACGAAACCCCGTTGCCCACATTCGACAAAACCCGCACCGCAATTGTCATCACCGACCCACAAAAAGATTTTCTGGATAAAAGCGGTAAGCTTTACGGCCTCGTCGCCCCGAATATGGAAAAGCTCGGCACCATCAAAAACATCGAAACATTGATGCAAACGGCAAAATCCCAAGGCTTAGCTTTGGCGGTCGATCCACTGGTTTATACCAAACTGGATATTAACTGGGATCAGGCCGGAGCCTTGCAAGCACAATTGCTGGAAATGAAAGCCCTTTATAGTGATACGTTGGATCCGGCGGAACTGGTTGGCACAGGGGCCGATTTTTACGAACCTTTTAAAAAATATATTAACGACGGCAAAACCATCGTGGTTGCCCCCCATAAAATGTACGGACCGGAAAGCAATGATTTAATCTATCAACTGCGTGCACATGGTATTGATACCGTTGTACTGGGGGGACTGGTTGCCAACCTATGTGTCGATTCACACATGCGCGCGCTGATGGAAAACGGCTTTAAAGTCTACGTCGTCAAAGATGCGGTCGCCGCACCGGGCGAAGAAGCCTACAACGCTGCCCTTGTCAATTATGGTATGATCGCCAATGGCGTTTTAACCACAGCGCAAGCGACACAAGCCCTGAAATAAACAACCACGCTGACCTGAAAGGGGGTTTAGGCCCCCTTTCGCGGTAGAATAAACCAGATGTAACAAACAACCTGCAAAGACAAAAACATCCCGAAAGCCGCCTGATAGGCCACCGGATCATAACCACCGCTTGCCGTGGCTTCCCACAGATTGATGACCTGTCCGCTGAGAGACTGCAAAATAAAAATGGTAATGAAAACCATCAGGTTAATCGCTGTATTGACCCGCCCAGCCAAATGCGTGGGAAAATGTTGCGACAAAACCGCATATTGCAAAATGCCCGATGTCCCGAAAAAGCCGAAACAAATCCAGATCCAGTGCCAATCAACGGCCCATTCCACAATGATCCCGATTTGACAGAGCATAAAAAAGAACATCCCCGTTCCTGCTACATAAATCGTCTTGATGCCCATTCGTCCCAATCGCTCACTGAGCGCCCCGAGCCCCAGAAAACCGGCAACCATTGCCGCAGCGACCCAAAACAAACTGCCTGCGACATCCCCACGGTCTAAACCACCAATATCATGGTGCCACGGTCCCGCCCACAGGCTTTGAACGGAAATAAAACTGGCCTGTGACATCATGGTAACGGGGGCCACCCGCCAGAAAAACCGACTGGTAAAAACCTCTTTTACACCGTTCATTTGTTCGGAAATTGTGGTTTTATGTTCCGGGCGCTTGGTCGAGGGAACCAGCAGATAAACAAATAACGCACAGACCAGCGTCAAGGCAGCCAACCCCCAAAATCCGCCCCGCCAGCCAATTTCCTGAACAACCAGCTCGGTTGGGGCCGTACCGGCCAACGCCCCCATGCCGCCTGCTGCCATGATAAAGCCATTGACCAAAGGTAGTTTGCTCGTATCGTAAAAAACGGTAAATGCCTTGAAAGAAGCCATCAAACAGGCTGAAACGCCAAAGCCGATCAAGGCCCGGCCTGCAATCAGACTGGCGCTGTCTTCAGCCATCGCAAAAACGGCTGCCCCGAGGGCCGCAAAGATCAAAAGGGCCGCTTCAACCTGACGGGGGCCGTATTTATCCAGCAACACCCCTAACGGAATTTGAAACGCGGCAAACGTCAGAAAATAAGACGCCGTCAACAGCCCCAAAATATCTGCCCCCAAACCCAGATCCCCAATCAAATCCGGTGCAATCACCGCATTGACCACCCGATAAAGGTAGGACAGAAAATAACCGAAGGCGAAGGGGATAAACACCCGGAACACCATTGCAGTTGGGCTGTGTGACATTGTTTTCTCCTGAAACGAATTTCGAAGAACTATGCCCACAACCCATCAAAGTTGCAATCGCAAGAAATACTTAAACGATTTTATCCCGGTAGACCGTCAATACGTGGACGGATCAGAATCGGGGCGTAAACCGCAGCGAACAGGCCATAACCGATCACCCACAACAGACCGGACGCAATTACCCAGTTTGAATTCAATTCAATAACCCGAACAAAGGTTGCCGCCGTAACGATCACATATGCCGCAACCGTCAAACCGGAAGCTTTTAACGGACGACCGGAATGGCCCAATGCCGCGCGCGAAGCAACCGCCAAAATCAACATACCGATCCCGCCTGTTGTCAATGCATGCAAGGCTTGGTTAGGATTGAGGAAATCAGTCAAATGAGCCACACCCGTCAGGGCAAACCCGATCGGCAACCAGACATAGGCGGCATGTAAAACCCACACAATCGGGTTATCCAGCGTTTTAAAGGAATGCCAGCGCGCCATACGATAAACCAGAACGATTGCCGTCACACTGGTAATCACGCCCTTGATCACATCCGGTGCCTCAAACAGCGTGGATAACGCCAGTAACAGTACTAAAACAACGGTTGCAAGATGTGTCCATTGTGGTGTGGTACACGTAATGTTGGTTTGCAATTTCATGCGGAGCGCATTTTGTGTAAAGGCGGGAATGACGCGCGCACTAATCAACGATGCAATCGCGATAATCATATAAACGCCCGCACGCGCCGCATTTGCCGTGTCCCAAAAGTGCCACGCCACATTCGCCAGACACCACAGTACAAGAACAAGCGGGACAATAAAGTTACGCTTGTTCTGCGCACCGATAATACGGCTGGCAATTTCATAAGACAGCATCGGCAGATACAGTAAATCCAGCCACGCCAGATAGACGAAAGCTTCGTTCATTTCTGCGGCGAGAATACCGATCCGACCCAATAGCCAGAAAATCGCCATAATGACAACAGGCCGTCCGACAAAATTCTTGCTGGATGTCCATTTGGGGACAGCCGCCATCAAGAAGCCACCAATGGCCGCACTGGAAAATCCAAAGACCATCTCGTGCCCATGCCATGTCAGGCTCAGGTCAATCATTCCCATATAACCCAACACCCAAGCGAGCAAAAAGGCAACGCCGCTGAGAGCTGTGAACAGGAAAAAAACGCGGTGACCGGATGAAAACAGAACCGGACCATTGTAGGGCTGAACGGGTTCACCGATATCCAAAAAAACGCGAGCCATGACTTCCTTCATAAAACTGAGTATTCTAGTTGGTTATTACCCTTTTTATAATCGCAGTGCGTTGACTTTCGTCAACCTGACACCCATACTGTGCAACGTTTCTCAATATTTCCCGGACAAAAAGTAAACGCCATGAAAGCCAAGATTATCCCCGTTACCGCCTTTGCGCAAAATTGTTCCTTAATCTGGTGCGAGGATACGATGAAAGGCTGCCTTGTCGATCCCGGCGGGGATATTGACAAGTTAATGCATGAAGTCAAAGAAGAAGGCATTACGCTTGAAAAAATCCTTTGTACACACGGGCACCTTGATCATGTCGGCGGCGTTGCAGAAATTTCTGCCAAAGAAAACCTGCCGATCGAAGGCCCGCATAAGGATGATAATTTCTGGATTGAAGGTTTACCGGAACAAACCGTTCAATTTGGCTTCCCTCCAACCGAAAGCTTCACCCCGACACGTTGGTTAAACGACGGCGACACTGTTACTTTCGGCAACGTTACATTGGATGTCTTGCACTGCCCGGGACATACACCGGGTCATGTTGTCTTTTTTGAAAAGAAAAGCCGCGTTGCCATTGTTGGCGACGTCTTGTTCCAAGGGTCCATTGGACGCACAGATTTTCCAAAGGGCAATCACGAAGACCTGATCCATGCCATTAAAACCAAGCTATTCCCGTTAGGTGATGATGTGGTCTTTATCCCCGGTCACGGCCCCTTGTCCACCATCGGTGATGAGAAACGCAGCAACCCGTTCTTGCGTTAATCCCACCTCTATAAGTGTAAAAATGCCGTATCGCGCCCTTTGACAGCACAAAGGCGTTGAATAACTTTGTCCCCATCCTGACCTTGTTCAAAGGCAACGACGTTCAGTCCGCCTTTTTGGGCGACCTCAAGCAACTCATCTGGGTGCAGAAGGAAATCTGGATTGCGCGGGCGACCGAATTTTTCATTACCCAGTGCAAACGTTTCGTACAACAGCACGCCACCTTGTTTCAACGTGGGGGCCAGAAAAGACAAATGGGGGCGGTAAAGATAATTTGTGACCACAATCGCAGCGAACTGTTCGTGTTCAAAGGGCCAGTCACGTCCATCTTCCAGATCGCATTGTAAAATTTCAGCCGCTTCAACAGTGCTTAAGTCGCTCAACCCGTCAACATTTTGGTCAACAAACAGCACTTTATGCCCGTGATCCAGAAAAAAACGTCCATGACGCCCTTTCCCGCAGGCCAAATCCAGAACAACATCATCTGACGGCACACAGGAGGAAAACCGATGAATCCAAGGCGAGACGGTCATCATACACACAATTCAAATTACAGCGTTCAACGATGAAAGCCAAACACGGGAAAGCCCATAAAACCGGATGATACCTTATGCGAGGGTTCGGGTTTCGATTGCGTTTTATCCTCGACCTCAGACGCAGCACTCATAGTCCCCGGCGTTTCCACCTGACCATCGCACTCATCCATCATGTCCCATACCATTTGGGGGTCCATTTCGCTCTCCTAGACGTTATATCCTCTTACGATATTTTTTTATGCGTCTTTTTTATGGACTAAATTAGTAAGGGAAGTTTTTTGGCATTGCAACATTTTTGTAAAATTTACAACTTAAAAATGAAATATTATTACAACAACATGTTGGCCTGCAAACTCAGGAAAACAGGACGTCAGGAAAGATATTGCGAAATATCGACCTCATCGATTTGATCAGGCAACAAGAAACGTTCCGCATATTCCCTATACACCCCCGAGGTGAGGAAAAGATCAAAGACTTCCCCATCAATATGCTTGTCTTTCTTAAAGAAGCTGAGAATTTTCACGGCTTCTGACAGGGTTTTCGCTTTTTTATAGGGTCGATCCGATGCTGTCAAAGCCTCAAAAATATCCGCCAGCGCCATGATACGTGCTGGAATCGATAGATCTTCTGCACTTAACCCGCGCGGATAGCCTGTTCCGATCATGGTTTCATGGTGGGTTCCTGCATATTCAGGAATGCGTTTCATATGGGCCGGGAACGGAAGATTTTCCAACATCGCAATCGTTTGCATCACATGTTCGGTAATTTTGAATCGTTCTTCTTCCGTCAAGGTTCCGCGCATAATGCTCAGATTATAAATTTCACCCCGATTATATAAATATTCCGGAACCGGAGTTTTAAATTCCAAAGCTTCGTATTGCTGCCGGACATCACGTTCACGTTCAATTAAATGATATGGTTTATCTTCCAATAATTGCTCTTTTGCCGGTGCATCCGGCAGGTCTGCATATAAAGGCTCTTCTTGATGAGACAAACCCAATTTTATATCAAAATGACGTACCCAGGTTTCTTCCGAAATTGTTTTTAGTCGCTCCAGCTTTTCTTGCGCCATAAATTCACCACCTACATTGCATTCTGCAACAAAGGCATAGTCGTCAATCAACTTGGCTTTGCGTTTGTCCAGTGCGGCTTTTAATTCATCCGGTTCACCACCTTCTAAAAGCCCTTGGTAGTAGACCAGTTCCGCATCGCGTAACAAAACCTCAAACCGCGTTCTGATTTCGTGAATTCGGTTGTAAATTGTTTCCAGCTTGGTTGCTTTATCGACCACATATTCCGGCGTAATCACTTTCCCGCAATCATGCAGCCATGCCCCCATGGAAAACTCGCGCCATTCTTCTTCTGTTTTAAACTGAAACTCTGCCAGAACGCCGTCATTGCTCTCACATGCCTTACGGGCCAGCATGGTTGCCAATTCAGGGACGCGTTCACAATGTCCACCCGTATAGGGGCTTTTCGCATCAATCGCACCGGCAATCAATTGGATCATAGAATCCATCAATTTTTCCTGTGCATCCAACAATTCACGATTATACAGGATTGTTGCAGCCTGCGCCGCCAAAGCCTCGACAAAACGTTGGATCTCCGGACTGAACGGAACAATCTCGCCCGCTTCATCCTGTGCATTCAGAATTTGCAACGCACCGATGACATCACCACCACGTGGTTTTAAAGGAACCGTCAAGAAAGATTGAGAACGATAGCCGTTCATATCATCAAAGGTCTTGGTCCCTGAGAAGTCAAAATCCTCGTTATTATAAGCATCAATGATATTGACAGACTCTGACGCGTGAACCGTATGGCTTACGACATTCTTATGATTTTCCTCTCCCGTCTCATTGAACAGAGCAACAGGATTAAACGAGGGCTTTACACCGCTGGTGCCCCCCATCGCAACATTAAGCGTGTCATTGCGTAAAATCTTAAAGCTCAGCGCCCGATCTTCAATTTTATACAATGTCCCACCATCGGCATTGGCAAGTTCCTTGGCACCAAGCAGCACCATTTCCATTACTTTTTCCGTATCGCGTTCTGCCGACATCGCAATACCCAACTCGACCAATCTATTCAGTTTTTCCTGACTGGTCGCCAGATCCTGCGTCTTAAGTGCAAGAGATCCGCGCATTTCATCAAATGTATTTTCCAGCTCGTAAAATTCAATAATATGCGATGGTTTTCGGGACTTCATATCAAATTCAAGATGTTCTATCCGTTTTGCATCTTCAACCAACTGCGAAACACGTCTGGTTAAACGGGCACTGAAAACGTATATGATTGGAATGAACAGGATAATACAAAAAATACTCGCATTCAGAACGCGGCGTTCCATCGTTATGAAACTTTGACGAAAATCGTCCAGCGGAGCTGCGACCGCAATGTTAAACTGAGCCCCATACTTGCTGAGTTTTTCGACACTTTTAAAATAATCCTGTGTTTTTGCTTTTGTTTTCCCAAGGATGACATCCACGCTCGGATCATCAATATGTGTCAGGTCCCCTAAATGATGAACACTCTTGAAGCTCTTGGGAAAAGCAATAATCCGTTTTTTATCGTCGTAAATCCACGCCGTTCCGTTTTCAGAAACAAATTGTCTGGAGACGAACTCGCTGAGCTCGGTTAAGGTCAGATCGACACCGACAACGCCATGCCCGCTTGCCATGCGCTTTGAGGCTGTAATCCCCGGCGTTTTAAACGAATTATAGACATAAACATCCGATAAATGCGGGTCACCATTTTCAATTGCATTGGTAAACCAAGGGCGTTCGCGCGGGTCATAATTCGGATTGACTTCTTCACGTTGAGAAATCACGTTTTTCTGCTCATCCAGAAACGACCAGTTTTGCAGACGCTCCCCTTCTTTTGAATAAATCGTGCGTACGATCCAGACCGTATTTGCCGGAGCTTTGTGACTTGCAATCACGGCTTCCCGCCCTCGTGTCGCAATCACCTGCAAAAAGGATCCATCCAAATGCCCGCAATAGACCGAATAAATGGTTTTGCGTTGTTCTAAAACACTAAAGTACAAGGGCAGGATACTGGCGTTCAATCCATCACCGAAAACGGCTTCATCGGATTTGCGACTGGCCAATAACGACGCATTGGCAACCGATTGATCCAGCAAATTGACAATCTGATTCTCAACATTATTTGAAACGGCTGTAAACAAATTTCCAGCAACTTCTTTTGCCGTCCGGGTTCCCAAAACCCAAATGCTGAATAGCGTGGCGATCGATAGCGAACAGATCACAGCCAAACTTACAAGTGTCAGACTTAACTTAAAACGAACGCGCATAGTGCCCCTCCTACCACGCAACAACCTATGGCACTATACGGGAGGAGGCGTTCACCTCAAACTAAAAATAATACATTTGCAGTACACGCGCTCTGGCGAATGTCATATCCTTGGTAGCATCTTCAGATAAAAGCGTATATCACTGTCTTATCACTTCAAAAAACAAGGGGTTAAGCTTACTTATGTGTGGTTTGGTCGGTTTCTTTTCACCCAATAACAACAAATTTAACCAAGAGGATCAACACCGTATCCTCACAGAAATGACCATCCAAATCACATCCCGTGGCCCCGATGATCATGGCCTATGGTGCGATTCGGAACATGGGATTGCATTAGGATTTCGAAGGCTTTCCATTCAGGATTTGTCCCAAGCCGGACATCAACCGATGACATCCGCCTGCGGACGTTACATCATGGTATTTAATGGTGAGATTTATAACTTCCAAGACCTGCGCCAAGACCTGAACCAAGTTGAAAAAATCATATGGCGCGGACATTCCGATAGCGAAGTTATTCTCGCCCTTATCAGTCGTTTTGGAATTGAAGAAACCTTGGGCAAACTCAGCGGTATGTTTGCCATTGCCCTTTGGGACAAACAGGAAAAATCACTCACCCTTGCGCGTGATCGCATGGGTGAAAAGCCGCTTTATTTCGGGCAGGAAAACGGAACCTTCTTCTTTACCTCAGAAGTCAAAGCCCTTTACCCTCATCCTGATTTTAGTGCCACAATCAATGATGGTGCGGTTGCTGCTTACCTGCGTTTTGCCTATGTCCCTGACCCGTTATCCGTTTTTAAAAACATAACCAAACTGGAACCGGGGCATTTCGTACGTATAGAGTCTTCCGGGCAGGTGATAAATAAATCCTTCTGGTCGCCGCGTGATATGTTTGTTCACGCACGAAGCACCCCGTTTCAGGGCAGTCGCGACGAGGCTGCAAATGAATTAAATGATCGTCTGCTTTCTGGCATCAAACAACGCATCGTCGCCGATGTTCCCCTTGGTGCCTTTTTATCCGGCGGGATCGACAGTTCCACCGTTGTCGCCTTGATGAAGGCCGTTGCCCCGGATCGAGTGCGCAGTTTCGCCATCGGGTTTGACAATCCGCGCTTTGATGAAAGTCCCCATGCCGAAGCCGTTGCCCGCCATTTAAATACCGAGCACACCACATTTAAAATGAGTGAACGCGATTGTCTCGACGTGATCCCGGACTTACAAGATGTCTATGACGAACCCTTTGCCGATCCGTCACAGGTACCGACAACCCTGCTCTGTCGTCTTGCCCGTCAGCATGTCACCGTCAGTATGGCTGGTGACGGCGGGGATGAATTATTTGGTGGTTATGGTCGATACTGGGACGCCAGTGCCCATTGGCGCAAAGTCCACAATCTGCCCGCATGGCGCAAAGCGTTAAACAAAAAAATATTGATGGGTTTATCCGCCAGCCCCTCCCGGCTTGCCCGCAACGTGCGCAAGAAATTCAACCGCTTACATCACGACAACGCCGCACAATATTACGCCAATCACATGAGCCGCTGGCGCGTGGACGAGGGGCTTTATCCCCCTGAACGCCTCAGCCCGAATATTTATGATGATGATCTTGCCTTAAACGATGACATCTCTCTTGAACGGGCCTTGATGCATCGTGATACCCAAGCCTATCTGCCCAGCAACCTTTTGGTTAAAACGGATCGGGCCAGCATGTCTTGCGGATTGGAAATTCGCGCCCCACTTCTGGACCACAACTTAATCGAATTCATCTGGTCCCTGCCCGATGCCTACACCGTGGATGATCATAAAAAAGGGATTTTACGCGATGTTCTTTATCGGTATGTCCCGCAAGACATTGTTGATCGCCCCAAACAAGGGTTTGAACCCCCCTTGATCGACTGGTTACGTGGCCCCCTCAAGGACTGGGCAGACGACCTTCTCAGTGCGGATCGCATCAAAAACTCGCCCTATTATAACGCCAAAGTCGTCATGGCCCGCTGGCAAGATCATCGCAGCGGCAAACGCGCGTGGACCTATCCTTTATGGACCGTTCTTATGCTGGAAGCCTGGCTCGACAAACATCAGAAACGACGTGGATAGAGACGACCAAAAGCGGGCCAATTTAAGAAGGAAAAGCGACGATAAGGCAAAGGCCCTGCCCCGTTGGGTTATCTGTTAAATGGACCGATGCGCCGTGCATTTCTGCAATTCTTAAAACAATTGATAAACCTAAGCCACAACCGTTTTCACCGCTGCCTTCAATACGATAAAATCTGTCAAACACACGTTTTCTACGCTCTTCAGGGATCCCCGGCCCCGTGTCCAATATGCGTAAATTGATACATTCGTCAGATTTTTCGATACTTACATCTACTGTCCCACCCTCTGGTGTATAACAAATTGCATTATTGAGAATATTTCGGACTAAAATCATTAAAAGATCAGCATTGCCTACGACAAGCGCTTCTTCATCTGTTCTCTTTGAAAAACCCAAGTCGATATTCTTCTCCAATGAATGTGTATTTTCACTCAGGACAGCTTGAATAACAACATCACTCAGATTGACTTTTTCTTGAGCTCCAAAGATGTTTTGATGATCAAGTCTGGCTAAAACCAATAACTGTTCAATAAGCCGTACAGCGCGATCTGTACCTTCCTTGATACGATCAAGCGCATCTGTCCTCTCTTTTTCATTGCGTGCATGTTGTGCGACTTGAGTATGGGTTCGAATAGCAGCAAGGGGGGTGCGCAGTTCATGAGACGCATCAGCCGTAAATCGGCGTTCTTTCTCAAGTAGCTTTCCTATTTTGGAAAAAAGACCGTTCAGGGCTTCAATCAACGGCATAATCTCTGAAGGAACATTCCTTGTATTTAAAGGTGCAAGATCATCCGCCGACCGCTTGATCACATTTTTCGTAACGACTTTTAAAGGTGCCACCCCCCAAGATACAGATAGCCAAATCAAGATCGCCAACAAAGGGATGGCAAACCATACGGGGTGAAATAAATGGGTCGCGACATTTTTTGCGAAGGTAGATCGAAAATCGTATCGTTGGCCAACCTCGACATGGACACCATGATGATTTTCTATACCGTAAAAGCGCCAGTTTTCATTTTCGATGACTTTGTTGGAAAAACCTTTTTGCCAAGAATCCGTTGTAATGCGCGGCATGTTTGGTGAGGCAACAAGCAAATGTTTGTCAGCCGCCCATACACGATATGCAATCATCTGCGCATGGTTCGTTGGAAGCTCAAATACGGTTTTGGCCCTCACCTCACCGGTTTCCAATTCAGCCATCAAAACAAGTATTAATTCCGCCGCCTGAACTAAGCTGGCGTCCAGCATCTCATCTATTTGTTTTTTTGTGTCAAAATATGAAAAGAGTGCTGTCGCTAACCATGCACATACGACACTTCCGGCAAGAATAAAAAATAATCTTTGGCGCAAGGATCGTCTCATGGGTCTTCCTTTGGGATCATATAGCCAACACCACGTATCGTTTTAATCAGTTCTGGATACAGCTTTCGTCTTATGTGATGGATATAAACCTCAATGGTATTGCTTTCGATTTCTTCTCCCCAACCGTACAGTTTTTCTTCCAATTGATTTTTGGAAAGAACACGCCCTGTATTCAACATCAATTCCTGCAAAGTAACAAACTCCCGGTCAGAAAGAGTGACCGGCTTATCGTCTAGTGTCACTGTTCGGCTGGATATCATCAAAGCCACCCGGTTATGGTACAGGGTTGAATCCGATATCCCGTTTGCTCTGCGTACTAACGCCCTTAATCTCGCTTGTAATTCTGTAAGATCAAATGGCTTAATTAAATAATCATCCGCCCCTGCATCCAAGCCTGCAACGCGGTCTTCTATCGCATCACGTGCAGTTAAAATTAAGACAGGCATGCTATTGTCTGACTTTCTCATATGCCGCAATAAAGTAAGGCCATCCACCTTAGGCAAGCCGAGATCTAGCACAAGAGCGTCATATGCTGTTCCTCTTATCGCCGTTTCAGCATCTTCCCCATCTTGCACCCAATCGAGAGCAAAACCACCTTGTGATAGTCCAGTTACGATCCCTTGCCCCAACAAAATATCGTCTTCAATAAGAAGTATGCGCATACATTTTCCCTGCATCCTGCCGGAACGCTCTCAAGCTATTGTTTATTCAACACCCTGAGAGCGTACATCACTTTATTTCCCCAAGGGCGCCCAATTGGAATCTTCAAAGTACTTGCCATACGCATTGTAGACTTTAACGACCTTTACTGCACCTGCCCGTTCATTTTTTCCACTTCCCATTTCGCTGACACCCTCGAAGATCGGATTCAAAATGATGTGGAGTTGCTCATCCTCCGCTTCAGGAAGATGACAATTTTCGACCATGTAATCAATTTGGGTCTGAATTTCATTTGCCAGCTTCTTATATTCATCTGAAGGTAAACGGTTCTCATGGATCTCTCCCAGCCGGGTATGAATAGAAGTCCGAATTGCCCCCATACTTTTGCGTAAGTGTTTGTCACCTTTCCATTTTTGCCCTGCATTGAGCTTTGCCTCAACCATTGTCTGCTCGCCATGTGAATGACGATCGGCTGCAAAACTTAAATTTGTGACACCAAAAAACAAACCAGCTGCTAAAAGGGCTGAAGCGATCTTCGTTTTCGTAAACATTGGGTAAATCCTCATTTTCTTTTCCTGTAGGGGAATTTCGTTCCAAAAAGAAAATGGCTTTCTTACCTTAAACGCACCTTAAGAGGCATTATCTGCTTTTATTGGATAGAAACCTGAATTCAAAAATGGCTTCCGTTTAAATTAAGAAAAACTTATAAAAGTATTGCGAATAATTCTCAAAAGTGATTTGTTAATCGAGATCATCCCTCCCTTATCCCGATATCTAGGAACTGCTAAACGATGGACTTTGATACCTTAACACTCGCACGTGGACTGCATGTTCTGTCTGTTGTTTTCTGGATCGGTGGTGTTGCGATGGTCACGACTGTTTTGTTACCGGCTGTGCGTAAAATGAAACAGCCGGACGAACGAATTATGTTCTTTGAAACCGTGGAACGCCGGTTTGCCCTGCAAGCCCGCCTGACCACGCTTCTGACCGGGCTCAGCGGTTTTTACATGCTTTATAAAATGGATGGCTGGACCCTTTTCGCGACCCCCGGATATTGGTGGCTACATGCCATGACAGGGGTATGGGCGGTCTTTACCTTGATCCTTTTTGTGCTGGAACCCCTTGTTTTACATAAGCTGTTCCACACTCAGGCCCAGAAAAATCCGAACCGCACCTTTCACATCATACAAATCATGCATTGGGTACTTTTAAGCATAAGCGTCATCACCATTGCCGGGGCTGTTCTTGGTGCACATGGCTTGTTGTTTACCAATTGAACCAGCTTTTCCGTTCGCGTTTTTTGATATCTTCCCGGCTCAGCCCAATATCGCACAACATGTATCCATCCATGTTCCGCATGATCTTTAGAAGATAACGGCGATCTCGTTGTTGCTGCACCATTTGCCATATCGATTTCATATATTTAACAAGCGGGGATAAGGGCATGATACCGGCTCCTTTCTTTATGTGTTTTGGGACTTATTCACAAAGAAAAGGATAGGGCCACTTATCTATAATTAAAAATAATTGTTTTTGATCTTATTAATTGTTATTTTATATGGATGGAAATTAGTGATCTCAAAACATTTTTAGCTGTTGCCGATGAAGGGGGCTTTACCGCCGCAGCCCGCAAACTTTGTTGCGTGCAACCCAATGTGACTAGCCGGATTAAAAAGCTCGAAGAGGAACTGGGTGTTCAACTATTTCATCGAAATTCACGCCATGTTGAACAAACTCTTTATGGACGGCAATTTTATCATCATGCAGAAAAGATCGTCCGCCTTTCACGTGAAGCCGCCCTGTCCTTTCAGGATGAAAGCCCCCGTGGCCCCTTATCCCTTGGTGTAACGGAAACCGTGGCTTCTGGGTACTTGCCGTCTTTACTTCAATCTTTTCAGCAGACCTGCCCGGACGTTGAATTGACGGTACAGACAATGGAATCCCGGGCCTTACCGGATGCTTTGCTCAACCACAGTCTTGATATTGCCTTTGCTGAACTTCCCGTTACCCATTCCAGCCTGAAAACTGCGGATTACTGGACGCAAAATCTGGTTTTGGCCTCATCTAAAACCTATAAACCTGCCGCAGAAAAAGGCGTGACAGCTTTAGCATTTTCCTCCAACTGCCCTTATCGGGATGTCATGTTTGCCGCATTAAAACGGCAAAATATTGCTGTGGACCGCCAACTTCATCTTTATAATACTAACACGCTTTTGGCCTGTGTCATGGGCGGAGTCGGAATGGGCGTTGTCCCGGCATGTCTGGTCGAACGCGCCCACATTGCCCCTTATGTCGATACACTTCCGATTTCCGAACAAGACGGAACGGCTATCATTTCCATGATTACCCACCGTGAAAGCATTGAAACCGCAGCCGTGCGCGCATTCAAGGAAAATGCCCGCGCGATGATGCCTGCTCTTTTAACGTCATAAAGACCGGCACCAATCAATCAAATTAAAAAAAATGAATCGGGCGTCTCATAGAGAGGTTAGAAGCCCTTCCCCCTTCTTTTTAAATTGCCAAAACTCATTTACAGATATTTTTTGATACCGAATAAATAACTTTATTGTCCAAAGCTTCATTTTTGAAGAAAGCCTTTGATCTTCTTTACTTTTTATAAATCTACCGACAAGCCCTCAACTTATCCATACCTATATGTAGGGCTACTGCAAAACAAACACCCCACATATAGCCATTAAAACTTTTGCTCAAGCCTTGTTTCCTGCCGCTTTTCCCATGTTTTTACATTGACCTCCCATTAAATCCCATGATATCCCATACTATCCCATCGAATAATAGGGACAGCCCATCCGTTAACAATGGACTGTCTGGAAATTGGGATCGGTTATGCCGGTCTTTTCACTGTTCTTCAATGGGTGAGGTTCGAACGATTTAGCAGGCAGGCACCGCCATCATGGCACTTTTTGTCGGAAAGCATCTAAATAAGATAGATAAAAAGGGGCGCACCAGTGTCCCTAAACCTTTCCGCGCGTCCTTTGAAACGCAAAATTTCCGCGGGATGTATGCTTATCCTTCCTTTAAATTCCCCGCGATTGCCGCTTGCGACGAAACCTTTATGACCGTTTTGGCCGATAGCCTCACCGCCGAAACCGATTTTTTCTCTGATGATCAGGACGATCTGGCAGCTGTCATTTTGGAAAGTGCAAGCCAACTAAGCTTTGACACCGAAGGACGTGTCATTTTACCGCAAGAATTGCTGGAACACGCCGGGATTACCGATCAAGCCCTCTTTGTCGGGCGCGGGCGCGAGATTTTAATTTGGGAACCCAGTGCCTACGAAGCCCATGCCAAGCAGGCTTTCAGCCGCGCCAAGGCCGCCAAGCGGACCTTGAAACTGCGCGTCAGTCCGGAGGATATGCAATGAGTGGACATATCCCCGTTCTATTAAATGAAATCGTTCAAGCCATTGCACCTGACGAAGGTGACATCGTTATTGACGGCACCTTCGGTGGAGGGGGCTATACCAAAGCCATACTGGATGCCGCCAATTGTCGGGTCTTTGCCATAGACCGTGACCCGGACGCAATCAAACGGGGCAACACCCTATCCAAATCCTTGGATAACCGGCTGACAATGTTTGAGGGCTGCTATGGGGACATGGCGGCCCTTGTGAATCAAAAGGTGAACGCGGTGGTTCTGGATATAGGAGTCTCTTCCTTCCAGATTGATGAAGCTGATCGTGGTTTTTCCTTCCGCGAGGATGGTCCGCTGGACATGCGCATGGCACAATCCGGTGAAAGTGCGGCGGACGTGGTCAATACTTACGACGAAAAAGATCTTGCCGATATTATCTACAAATACGGCGAAGAACGTCATTCACGTCGGGTGGCGCGCGCCATCGTCGAAGCACGCAAAGAAGAAGAAATCACGACAACCGCACAACTTGCCAAAATCGTGCGTTCTGTCGTTTGGCAGGCCAAGGACAAGATCGATCCGGCAACCCGTACATTTCAGGGCCTGCGTATCTACGTCAATGACGAACTGGGCGAACTGGAACGTGGCCTTGCCGCTGCGGAAGAATTGCTGCTGCCCGGCGGTCGTCTTGTCGTTGTCACCTTCCATTCACTGGAAGACCGCATCGTTAAAAAGTTTTTCAAAGAACGCAGCGGGGCAAACGCGCGGACCAATCGTTATATGCCTGATGCGGCGACAGACGGGCCCCAACCGACATTCAAACTGGTGACACGCAAACCTGTTGCCCCCAGTGAAGAAGAATTAAAAGACAACCCGCGTGCACGTTCTTCAAAATTGCGCGCAGCCGTTCGCACAGATGCACCAAGCTGGACAGGAGGGAACGTATGACCCGCCTGACCCTTGCCCTGACTGTTTTTCTGGCCATTGCCCTGTCAATTGGCGTCTTTCGTATCACCTATCAGGTGGATGAGTTAGAAAAAGAACTGAGCGAACTGAACAAGCAAATCCTGGAAGAACAGGAAACCATCCATATCCTGAAAGCGGAATGGAGCTATCTGAACGATCCCAATCGTCTGGAAGATCTGGCCCGTCGCCATTTGGGTCTCAAGCCGATGAATGGCAATCAGTTGATCAATCTGGATATGTTTGACAAGCAATTGTTGCCCGATGATCCCAACGCCCAACCTGTAAAACTGGAGCGTTAATCATGGAACTTCGGGGGGCCCGCGAAAAACAACTTAAAAACCGCAGAGCCATTGAAACCGGGCACAACCGCGCCGTGGTGACAGGGGCCGTTTTTGCCATTTTGTTCATCGTTCTTGCTGGACGCGTGGTTGACCTTTCCCTTTTGCACGGCAGTCGGGAACCATCCCTTGTCGATAGCCCCAGCACCGGTGATGTGGTTGAAGCTGTGCGCGCCGATATTGTGGATCGCAATGGTGTCTTGGTGGCGACATCACTGCCTGCAGACTCGTTATTTGTGGATTCAAAAGCCTTTCTCGAAGCCGGGGAAGATCCGACACAGGCGGCCTTGAAACTTGCGCGCATCCTGCCCGAACTTGCTATTGATGACACCGTTAAGAAACTATCTTCGGGCAAACGCTTTGAGTATCTGGTTCGCACCTTAACACCCAATCAGAAATATCAGGTCAATTTGCTTGGCATTCCGGGGCTGGACTATCAAAGTGACGAACGCAGAACCTATCCGCAAGGCCCCTTGCTCGCCCATGTTCTTGGGTACACCGATATTGATGGGCGCGGCATCGCCGGGCTTGAACAAAGCTTCAATCATCAATTAACCACACCGGGTGGAAAGCTTGAACTTTCCATCGATGTTCGCATTCAATCCATTATGCGCAGCGCCTTGCAAGATGCCATTGATGAATTCAAGGCTATCGGCGGAGCGGGGATCATTATGGACATTCAATCCGGTGAACTTCTCTCTTTGGTGTCCCTGCCCGATTTTGATCCCAATAACACAGACACCCTTGTGGGTGATGCCGGCTTCAACCGCGCGACCAAAGGCGTCTATGAAATGGGGTCCATTTTCAAACTGTTCAACACGGCAATGGCACTGGACAGTAAGACGGTCACACTCAATGACACGTTCGATGCGAGCAAACCTTTAAAAATCGGACGTTTTCTCATTAACGATTTTCACGGGAAAAACCGGGTTCTCAGCGTTCCTGAAATTTTAGTTTTTTCTTCAAACATCGGATCCGCCCAAATTGCCTTGGAAGCCGGAACCGATTTGCAACGTGAATATATGGGCCGTCTTGGCCTGCTGAACACCGTCTCATTGGAAATCCCCGAAGTCGGCACACCGCTTTATCCCACACGTTGGCGTAAGGCCAGCACCATGACGATTTCTTACGGACACGGCATTGCCATTACGCCGTTACAATTGACCAGTGCCGTGGGCGCAATGGCCAATGGTGGACTTTTGCCGAACCCGACATTGTTAAAAGGCAATTCCAAAGACCGCCTCCCCCCGCGCCGCGTTATTTCCGAAGAAGTCTCCGCGCAGATGCGCAAACTTATGCGTCTGGTGGTTTTGCAAGGGTCCGGCAAAAAAGCCAATTCTGCCTTTTACCGTGTGGGTGGCAAGACCGGAACAGCGGACAAACAGGAAGGTGGATCTTATAACCGTCGCGCCCGTATTTCGTCTTTTGCCGGTGTCTTCCCGATTGAAAATCCGAAATATGCCATCCTTGCAATGGTCGATGAACCGGTTGGCAACAAAAAGACATTTGGATACGCGACTGCGGGCTGGGTTGCGGCCCCCATTGCCAAAAGGGTCGTTGATCGCGTTGGCCCCATGCTTGGCCTTGCCCCATCAACCGGTGAAGAACAAGCCTATCAACCGGGCGACCCTCTTTTCATCAAGGTGAAGGGGTAAATCATGGTTCAATTAAACATTCTTTTCCCCGATTGCGCATCCGAATTGGACATCACAGGCCTGAGCGTCGACAGTCGCGCTGTTAAACCCGGCTATCTGTTTGCCGCCCTGCCCGGCAATCGCGTAGATGGGCGCGCCTTTATTGAACAGGCCGTCAAAAATGGTGCTTGTGCCGTTTTGGTCCCCAGTAAAACCGAAGGCCTCGATATCTATCCGAATACCGTTTTCATTTATGATGACAACCCGCGTCTGCGTTTTGCCAAGGCCGCGGCCGCTTTTTATGGCGCGCAACCTGGTCTATGCGCCGCCGTTACCGGCACCAACGGTAAAAGCTCAGTTGTCACCTTTGTTCGTCAACTCTGGTCCATGCTCGGTCATTCAGCAGCCAGTGTCGGCACCTTGGGCATCACGGCACCGGGATTGAATATTGCAGGTGGCTTGACCACACCAGACCCGGCAGGTTTGCACCAACGCCTTGCAGAAATTGCACAATCAGGCGTCACCCATCTTGCAATGGAAGCGTCCAGTCACGGGTTGGACCAATACCGTATGGACGGGGTAAAGGTTCAGATCGCAGCCTTTACAAACCTGAGCCGGGACCATCTGGATTATCATGTCGATATGGCAGATTACCTGCGCGCAAAGAAACGGCTCTTCAGTGATTTGCTCAGCCCATCCGGCATCGGTGTTTTAAACGCCGATATTCCAGAATTTGAAGCCTTACGCAGCCTTCTGGAACAAACCGGCCGTAAAGTTCTGAGCTATGGGAAAATGGGGCATGATATTCAGTTGATCACAGCCCGACCGACACCGCACGGTCAAGACCTTGTTCTGCGCGCAGGTGGAAAAGACTATCAAATCGCCTTGCCCTTGGCGGGTTATTTTCAAGCCGAAAACATTATGTGCGCGACCATGATCGTGATCGCCAGCGGACATAGCCCAGAAGACGTGATCCCCTTGCTGTCCAAACTGGAAGGGGTCCCGGGTCGTATGGAGGCAATGGGCCACGGCGTTTACGTCGATTACGCCCATACACCGGATGCCTTAAAAACCGTCCTGTGCGCACTTCGCCCCCATACACAAGGGCAGTTGGCTGTCTTGTTTGGTTGCGGCGGGGACCGTGACAAAGGCAAACGTCCGCAAATGGGGAATATTGCCGCCCAGTTTGCTGATCGCGTTTATGTCAGTGATGATAATCCACGCAGCGAAGAGGCGACAATTATCCGCTCCGAAATCATGGCGGCCTGCCCGGATGCCACCGAAATCGGTGATCGTAAAACTGCTATTGAAGCCGCCATTTCCGAATTGGAAGAAGGCGATGTTCTTCTTATCGCCGGAAAAGGCCATGAAACAGGTCAAATTGTTGGTGATCGTGTGTTGCCTTTTGATGACCGCGCCCTTGCACGGGAGTTGATCCATGACTGATATTTTATGGACAACCGACGAGGCGGCAAAGGTCGTAGACGGAACCCCGTTCGGGCAATGGGAATGCACAGGCATTTCCATCGACAGCCGCAATGTGGAAAAAGGGGATCTGTTTATTGCCATCAAAGGCCCCAGCTTCGATGGGCATCAATTTGTTCACGCTGCCTTAAAGGCCGGCGCAGCAGCCGCTGTTGTCTCTCATATTCCGCAAAATTGCCGTCAAGATGACAAACTGCTTCTGGTGAAAAACACAACGCGTGCACTGGAAGATTTGGGACGTGCCGCACGCGCGCGCTCAAACGCAAAAATTGTCGCCGTTACCGGCAGTGTGGGAAAAACCGGCGTGAAAGAGGCCCTCGCCAGTGTTTTATCCAAACAAGGCAAGACGCACGCCACGCTTGGCAATCTCAACAATCATTTCGGCCTGCCTTTAACCTTGGCCCGTATGCCGCGTGACTGCACCTTTGCGGTGCTTGAACTGGGGATGAACCATGCGGGCGAATTGATTGAATTGTCGCAAATGGCCCAACCCGATGTTGCCGTCATCACAACGGTCGCCGCCGCCCATTTGGAATATTTTGAGGACGAAGCGGCCATTGCCGATGCCAAGTGTGAAATTTTTGCAGGCCTGAAAAAGGGCGGTGCCGCGGTTTTAAATGTCGATAACCCTTATTTCGAACGCATGAAACAGGCCTGCCTGACACAAGGCGTCGATAACATCATCACCTTTGCAAGTGAACAAGACGCCACATTTAGCGCAACATCATTTGAAAATGATGAAACAGAAAACGGCACATTCATCTCGGCAATTATCCACGGTCAACCCCTTGACTATAAAATTGCGCATGATGGCCGCCATTGGGTTGCCAACAGTTTAGCGGTTCTTGCCTGCATCGAGGCCTTAGGCGCAGACGTAAAACAGGCAGCAAACGATTTGGCGCATTTATCACAGTTAAAAGGGCGCGGGGCGGTCCATACAATTGAATTGTCCGGGGGCAACCTTCGCGTCATCGACGAAAGCTATAATGCCAATGATGCTTCCATGCGCGCAGCCCTTGACGTGCTATCACATCAGTCAGGCCGACGCATTGCGGTTCTGGGCGATATGCTGGAACTCGGTCCCGATGAAATCGATATTCACAAAAATTTGGCGGATGCCTGCAAGCATATCCATTTGGTCTTTGCCTGCGGCCCGCTAATGAAACATTTATTCAAGGCGTTGCCCGCCCCGCAACGCGGTGCCCATGCCTCCAGCGCCGAACATCTGGCGCCGTTGGTGGTACAGGCGGTTCAACCGGGCGACGTTATCAGTATTAAAAGTTCGCGGGGATCACGCACCGATCTGGTGCTGGACGCCCTTCTTGAATTGCAATCCAACGGGACGTAAAGACGAAAGAGAAACCGACACATGCTATATCACCTCCTCTTTCCTTTGGCCGATCAATTTGCGGTCTTCAACCTGTTTCGCTATCTGACATTCAGAACGGGCGGCGCGGTTATGACAGCTATGGTCATTGCTTTTATCATCGGCCCGCGTCTGATCCGTTGGTTGCGCCAGTGGCAAGGTCAAGGCCAGCCGATCCGCGACGATGGGCCGGAAAGCCATTTGAAAAAACAGGGTACCCCGACAATGGGCGGTATCATGATTTTGACCTCCATGACCATTTCCGTTCTGTTGTGGGCCGATTTATCAAACCCTTATATCTGGGCGGTTATGCTGGTGACATTGGGCTATGGTTTCATTGGTTTCACCGATGATTATCTGAAAGTTTCCAAGAAAAACACCAAGGGTTTGTCAGGTAAGCTGAAATTGCTCGGGCAACTTCTATTTGCCGGAATTGCGGCTTTCATTGTTGCCAGCGTTCAACCGGAAAACCTGAACACCCATCTTGCCCTGCCCTTCTTCAAAGATGTTTTGCTCAATTTGGGTATCTTCTTCCCGATTTTTGCCGTTTTGGTGATGATCGGGTCTTCCAATGCGGTCAACCTGACGGACGGACTGGACGGTCTTGCAACGGTTCCGGTGATTATTGCGGTCGGTGTTTTTGCGATTTTTTCCTATCTGGTCGGTAACTTCGTCTTTGCCGATTATCTGCAAATCCATTACGTCCCCGGCGCGGGCGAACTGGCTGTTATTTGCGCTGCCGTTATCGGGGCCTGCATCGGATTTTTATGGTTTAACGCCCCGCCCGCGATGGTTTTTATGGGGGATACCGGATCATTGGCCCTTGGCGGCACCTTGGGGTCCATTGCGGTTGTCACCAAACACGAACTGGTTTTGGCCATTGTCGGCGGCCTGTTTGTTCTAGAAACCGTGTCCGTCATCGTACAGGTGGCCTCGTTTAAACTGACAGGCAAGCGCGTCTTTAAAATGGCACCGCTGCATCACCATTACGAAAAAAAGGGTTGGGCCGAACCCACCATCGTTATCCGTTTCTGGATTATTGCCTTGATCCTCGCCCTCATCGGCTTGGCTACATTGAAACTGCGTTAATAGGAGCATACCGGACGTGATCATTCCTACTGCTTATAAAGACAAAACAGTCGCCGTTCTCGGGCTCGGTAAATCCGGTGCATCGGTTGAACGCGCCTTGCAAGATGCAGGTGCACGCGTCTGGGCGTGGGATGATAAATCAACGCGTGATGATCTGGTTGATTTAACCAAAGCGGACTGGACCCAAATTGACCTGCTGGTTATGAGTCCCGGTATCCCGCATACCTTCCCTACCCCACATCCTGTGGCGGAATTGGCGCGTGCGCACAACTGCCCCATCGTTTGCGATGTGGAATTGTTGGTGCAAACTTGCCCAAATGCCAAATATGTGGCCATTACCGGAACCAATGGGAAATCCACGACCACATCCCTAATCGCCCATGTCTTGGAAGTCGCAGGCTTTGATGTCGCGGTTGGTGGCAATCTGGGTACACCTGCCCTTGATCTCGACCAACTGGATGAAGACGGCGTTTATGTGCTGGAACTATCGTCTTATCAATTGGAACGCACGCCTTCACTTTGTGCGGATGTAGCGGTCTGGTTAAACATCAGCCCTGATCATCTGGATCGTCACGGCGGCTTGGATGGATATATCGCGGCCAAAAAGAATATTTTCGCCAATCAAAGAACCGAACAGTTTGCCGTTATCGGTATCGATGACGATCATAGCCGTAAAGTCTTTGCAGAAAACGACCTGACACAGGCAAAGCGGATTGCCATAACAGCCAATGGCCCCGTTGAAGATGCAATTTTCGTTGATGAGGATATCCTGATTGACGAAGCCTTTGATCCTGAAGGCATTCAGGTCATGGATTTGTCTTCTGTCAAAACCCTGCAAGGCAAACATAACCAACAAAACGCACTGGCGGCATACGCAACCGCCATTGCCTTGGGCGCGGATCCCGCATGGATTGTGCGCGGCATTGCGGGTTTCCCCGGCCTGGCCCATCGTCAGGAAATCATTGCCACGGTTGACGGTGTCTTATTCATCAATGACAGCAAAGCCACCAACGCCGACGCCACAGCCAAAGCACTCGGTGCTTATGACCACATCTACTGGATCGCGGGTGGGCAGGCCAAAGAAGGCGGCATCACCTCGTTGTTGGGCCAATTAAGTTCCGTTGAAAAAGCCTACCTGATCGGTGAAGCCGAAGACGCCTTTGCTCAGACCTTAGACGGCGCCCTGCCTTATCAACGCTGTCAAATACTGGAGCACGCGCTTACACAAGCCTTTCAGGATGCAAAAGCAAAAGGCGGTGTTGTTTTATTATCCCCGGCCTGTGCCTCGTGGGATCAATTCAGCAGTTTTGAAGCGCGCGGCGATGCCTTTCGCGCCCTTGTCCTCAAATTACAAGAGGAGGCCGCCTAGATGATCAGCTTCTCTCGTGTCGATACAAGTGTTTTGGGGCGTTGGTGGTGGACGATTGATCGTTGGTTGCTCTCCGCTATTTTACTGATTGTTGCGGTCGGGGCGATTTTGACCTTGGCTGCCAGCCCGCCTGTCGCAGCTCGCATCGGTCTGGATACGTACCATTTTGCCATTCGTCAGTTTGCCTATCTTCCCTTGGCTTTATTAACCATGATCTTTGTTTCCTTGCTGGAACCTGTCATGGTGCGTCGATTGGCTGCGGTTCTTTTTGCTGTTTTCCTGATCCTGACCGCTAGCACCCATTTCCTAGGGGCCGAAGTCAAGGGGGCGGCACGCTGGATTTCTTTTGCCGGCTTCACCATTCAACCGTCTGAATTCCTGAAACCTACCTTTGCAGTGGTTGCCGCATGGATGTTCAGTGAATGGCGCAAGGATACGGCCTTCCCCGGTCATTTCATTTCCATTGCCCTGTTTGCCTTGGTTGCCGGTTTATTGGTGACACAACCCGACTTCGGGATGACGGCTGTCATCTCCGCGGTTTGGGGTGTGCAGTTCTTCTTGGCTGGATTGCCTGTATTCTTTGTTGTTCTGGTTGCCGTCGTCTTTATGACCGGTTCTATGGCCGCCTATATGATGGTTGATCACGTCAAAAGCCGTGTAGATCGTTTCCTTGATCCGGCCAGCGGGGACAACTATCAAATTTCCCGCTCCCTCGAAGCGTTTCAGAACGGCGGTTTGTTTGGCACAGGTCCCGGTGAAGGCGATATCAAGCACCTATTGCCCGATGCCCACACCGATTTCATCTTTGCTGTTGCGGGTGAAGAATTCGGCCTGATTGCCTGTCTATTCATTATCGGCCTGTTTGCCACCATTGTTTTGCGCGGTTTTTCCAAGATGTTTCACGAAACCAACCTGTTTGTTTTGTTGGCTGTCGGGGGACTTGTCACTCAATTTGGCTTGCAGGCTGTCATTAATATAGCCTCGACCACACACTTGATGCCGACCAAAGGCATGACCCTGCCGTTCATTTCTTATGGCGGGTCATCCTTGCTGTCATTGGCTTTGGGCATGGGCATGTTGTTATCACTGACGCGCCGCCGCGTCGGGGGGGAGTTATGAGCGATAAAAAACCCTTGATCATTCTGGCAGCCGGTGGCACGGGCGGGCATGTTTTCCCGGCGGAAAGCCTTGCGGAACAATTGCTTGCGCGCGGTTATCGTCTTGCCCTTTTCACCGACAAACGCGGTGCGAAATACAGTGGTGTCCTCGGTCAACTGGAAACCCAACATATCAGTGCGGGCAGTGTCGCCGGGCGCGGTCTTTTCGGCAAAATTCGTTCAGCCCTATCCTTGGGACTTGGCGTCTTTCAAGCCAAACGTCTGCTTGCCAAAATGGAGCCCTGCGTGGTGGTCGGTTTTGGCGGCTATCCATCTGTTCCGACCATGATTGCAGCCTCCCTCGGGGGATATGCAACCGTTATCCATGAACAAAATGCCGTCTTAGGTCGGGCAAACCGTTTGTTGGCTGGCAAGGTCAAACGAATTTGCACGTCTTTTGCCACGGTGGATCACATTGGTTCTGAAAATGAGGGGAAAGTCATTTTCACTGGTAACCCTGTCCGACAAGCTATTTTGGATAAACGCCAAACCCCTTATCAGGAAAAGACAGACGACGACAACATTCGCATCTTCGTTTTAGGCGGATCCCAAGGTGCGCAAGTTTTCAGCGATATTCTACCCGATGCAATTGATGAACTAAGCCCAATGGACAAAGCGCATCTTTCCATCACGCAACAATGTCGCAAAGAACTTCTGCCCCAAACAAAAGAAGCTTATGCGACAAAATCAATTCAGCCTGTTTATTTAGAAATCTTCTTTGAAGACGTACCTAAAATGTTGGCAAACTGTCACTTGCTTATCGCACGTGCCGGTGCTTCCACCTGTGCAGAGGTTACGACCATTGGTCGCCCGTCCATTTTGGTTCCCTACCCGCATGCAACCGACGACCACCAAACCAGAAACGCACAAAATCTGGAAACCGCGGGGGCATGCAAATTGATCGCACAAGATAAGCTAACTTCCGAATATTTGGGGAAAGAGTTGAAAAGTCTACTGGACAACCCGCAAATCCTGACTCAAATGGCTGACGCAGCATATAACGCGGGTCAGCCCGACGCCGCCACCCGTTTGGCCGACGCGGTCGAAGATTTAATCAAGGTGAAAGAATAAACCATGAAATCCTTACCTTTATCCATTGGCACCCTTCATTTCGTCGGTATCGGCGGCATCGGTATGAGCGGCATTGCAGAAATTCTGCATAACCTCGGCTATACCGTTCAAGGTAGCGATTTAAGCGACAACGCAAACGTTAAACGTCTGCGCGACCTTGGCATCAAAGTTTTTGTCGGTCATCAAGCTGAAAATGCCAAAGACGCACAGGTCGTTGTGATTTCATCCGCCGTCAAACCGGATAACCCCGAAGTCGTGCACGCCCGCCACAATCATATTCCCGTTGTGCGCCGTGCAGAAATGCTGGCGGAACTGATGCGCCTGAAAGCAGCCATTGCCATTGGCGGCACACATGGCAAAACCACAACGACAACCATCGTTGCAACCTTGCTGGATGCCGCAGGTCTGGACCCAACCGTCATCAATGGCGGGATCATCAATACGTACGGCACAAACGCCCGTCTGGGTACAGGCGATTGGCTGGTTGCCGAAGCCGACGAGTCTGATGGGACCTTTATCAAGCTGCCTGCCTCCTGTGCCGTTGTTACCAATATCGACCCGGAACACCTGGATCATTACGGCAGCTTTGATAAATTGCGCGCGGCTTTCGATACCTTCATCCAAAACATTCCGTTTTATGGTTTTGCGGCCCTATGTATTGATCATGCCGAAGTTCAGGCCATGATCCCGCGTGTGCCGGACCGCAAAATTGTCACTTATGGATTTTCACCCCAAGCCGACGTGCGTGCCACCAATGTGGATATGGGACCGGACGGGGCACGTTTTGATGTGGTGATCAACAAACGTGGTGAAGAGGCACGCACCATCGAAGGGCTGCATTTTCCCATGTTGGGAGCACATAACGTACAAAACAGTCTTGCCGCCGTTTGTGTTGGTCTGGAATTAGGCATGTCGGATGCCACCATTCGCAAGGGTTTATCCGCCTTTGAAGGGGTCAAACGTCGTTTCACCAAAACCGGCGAAATCGATGGCATTGCCATTATTGACGATTATGCCCACCACCCGGTTGAAATCTCTTCCGTCTTAAAGGCGGCACGCAGTGCGGGACGGGGCAAAGTCCACGCCGTTGTGCAACCTCATCGCTACACCCGTTTGCGCGACCTGTTTGAAGAATTTTCCACCTGTTTCAACGATGCTGACAGCGTCATCGTCGCCGATGTTTATCCTGCAGGCGAACAACCGATCGAAGGGATCGACAGAGACCATCTGGTAGAAAGTCTGATCGGTCACGGTCACCGTCACGTGATCTCGTTGGAAAGTCAGGACAAGCTGGCCAGTGTCATCAACGAAATCGCGGGCCCCGGTGACTATGTCGTTTGTTGTGGCGCGGGCAGTATTTCAGCCTGGGCCTATGACTTACCGGATCAACTGAGCAAAGTAAAAGAAGGATAATTTTCGTGACCTCGGACGTTTTATTCAAAGAAGGATTGCTGGACAGATTGCCCGCCGTGCGCGGACGATTAAGCGCCAACGCGCCTTTGGATAAGATTACATGGTTTCGGGTGGGCGGACCGGCTGAAGTCATGTTCCGTCCCGAAGACAGCGACGATTTACGCGATTTTATGCAAAACAAGCCCGCCGATATTCCGGTTACCTTTATCGGGGTGGGGTCAAACCTGCTAGTACGTGATGGTGGTATCCCCGGCGTTGTGGTGCGATTGGGGCGCAATTTCGCACAAATTCGTGTGGGAAATCAGGATATTATCTGCGGTGCGGGCGCATTGGATGGCAATGTCGCCAAGGTTGCGCTGGATAATTCTTTAGGTGGTTTAGAATTTCTTAGTGGTATTCCCGGCACAATAGGTGGTGCCTTGCGTATGAACGCAGGTGCCTATGGTCGTGAAATGAAAGATGTGTTGATGGAAGCCACCGCCTTGTCACCGAATGCCGAGATCAAAACCTTAAGCCTGAACGAAATGGGATACAGCTATCGCCATTGCGGCCTGTCTGAGGACTGGATTTTCCTGTCCGCGCGCCTGCGTGCACACCCGGCAGACCAAACTGAAATCGCCGCACGGATGAAAGAAATCCAACAGGCACGTGGGGATAGCCAACCCGTTCGTTCGCGCACAGGTGGGTCAACTTTTGCAAACCCCGATGGTCACAAGGCATGGCAATTAATCGATGCGGCCGGATGTCGTGGATTAAAACACGGTGGTGCGCAAGTATCCGAACAACATTGCAATTTCCTGCTCAATACCGGGGACGCCACAGCCGCAGATCTGGAAGGATTGGGCGAAGAAGTGCGTGCCCGTGTTTTAAAACAAAGCGGAATTGAACTGCGTTGGGAAATCAAGCGCATCGGCTTGGAAAAAGGAGAAGGCCAATGACGACACATGTTGCTGTCCTGATGGGCGGATGGTCCTCGGAACGCGAAGTTTCTCTCGTCAGTGGGGCCGCTTGTGCCAAGGCTTTGCAAGAAGCCGGCTATAGCGTGACCACAATTGATATCCAACGCGATATGGGATCGTTGCTGACCCGATTGTACCCCAAACCGGATGTGATTTTTAACGCCCTGCACGGTCCTTACGGCGAAGATGGCTGCATTCAGGGGTTTCTGAATATCATCAATATTCCCTATACCCATTCCGGTGTCATGGCCTCTGCCCTTGCGATGGATAAGCCCATGTCCAAACGCCTGTTTGAACAAGTCGGCATTCCATGTGCCAAACACGAAATCGTCAAGCGTGATGATGTTCTGGCTGGAAACGTCATGGATGGTCCCTATGTCATCAAACCGACCAACGAAGGATCAAGCGTTGGCGTTAAGGTTGTCATGGATGGGGACGAACCACCGTTCAGCCACGATGACTGGCCTTATGGTGATGAAGTTATGATCGAACAATTTGTACCGGGGCGCGAATTGACCGTCACCGTCATGGGTTCGCGCGGGGCACTCGCTGTAACCGAAATTTGCACCGATCATAAATTTTATGACTACGACGCCAAATATGTGGAAGGGGGATCCTGGCACGAGGTTCCGGCCAATATTCCGGCAGATATCGAAGAAAAAGCCAAACGTTTGGCGGAAAAAGCCCATGAAACATTGGGATGTCGCGGCGTCAGTCGCGCCGATTTCCGTTATGACGAAGATAAAGGCGAGATTTACATTCTGGAGATTAACACTCAGCCGGGCATGACGCCGACATCATTGGTGCCGGAACAAGCTGGCGCTGTTGGAATTTCCTTCCCCAAACTGGTTGCATGGATGATTGAGGAAGCGCGATGCGACAACTAAGCGTGACATCACAAAACAAACGCAAACGGACACAAGTCTGGTGGAAACGGGCCACCGTCCGCCCACTGATCTTCAGCGCTGTTATGGGGATTGTTGCCGCCCTTTTGACCTATGCCGCCAAAACGGGTTTGACCGATCTTGCCTCCATGCGTTTGGAACGTGCAACCCTAAGCGCAACGGCGAAAACAGGCCTGATCCTGCGTGATGTCATGGTTGAAGGTCGTGAAAACACCCCGTTGAAAGATTTGCGCGCTGTCGTTAATCTGGAACTGGATCAACCCATTCTGGATATCGACCCACAGGTTTTACGCGAACGGATCGAGGCCTTGCCGTGGGTGGCAACTGCATCGGTTGAACGTCAGCTTCCTGATATTTTACATATTCGCCTAAACGAACACCGCCCCATTGCCATGTGGCAACATGACGGAACCTTCTCTTTGATCAATAAGGAAGGCGACGTCATCCTTACTGGCGGGGATGACATAAAAGTTTTTGCCCATTTACCATTGGTCGTCGGGGAAGGAGCGCCGGAACATAGCGCACAAGTTCTGGCTATTTTGCGCTCAGAACCGGATTTGAACAAAAAAGTCAAAGCAGCGGTGCGGGTCTCCGATCGTCGTTGGGATATTGCAATGGAAAATGGCGCCTTTATTCGCCTGCCCGAAGACAACCCGGAAAAAGCATGGTCGCGCCTTGCTGTCTACAACAAGGAAAATCTGCTGTTTGACAAAAAACTCGCCAGTATCGACATGCGCTTGCCGGACAGAATTATGGTGAAAATCGACGATTTGGAAACGATTCGTAAACCAGTTGGGGGGCAAGATACATAAGTTGGTGTTTTGAAACCGACCTATGTTTGAAATTATGGATATGAGCAACGTGACAAAGAAAACCAGAAACGGCCTGATTGCGGCTCTGGATATCGGCACTACAAAGGTGTCGTGCTTTGTTGCGCGTGCCCACAAGGGGCAAGAACTGGAAATCGTCGGCCTGTCTCATCAAATTGCAAACGGCCTGCGCCGCGGCGTTATCGTCGATATGGAAGCTGCCGAACGCTCTATCCGATCAGCCGTGCATGTTGCTGAAGAAATGGCGGACGATACCATCGACCGGGTCATCGTTTCGCTTTCCGGCGGACAACCCAAGGCTCAAATCAAGGATGTAGAAACAAATGTGCACACCGCACAAGTTGGCAACCTTGATATCCAACGTCTATTCACTCAAGCCCGTGTTCAAGGCCAATTGCCGCAAGATCACGTTCTTTTGCACACCATGCCAACCGACTTTACCGTAAATGGTGAAGCCGGCATCCGCGACCCACGCGGCATGGCCGGGGAACGCCTGAGCGCCCGCATGAACCTGATTTCAGCCAACTCCAGCACCGTGCGTAATTTAAAAACCTGTCTGGAACGTTGCCATCTGGATGTGGAAGAAGAAGTCATCAGTGCCTATGCCAGCGGCTTGGGCTGTCTGGTCGACGATGAAATGAATTTAGGTGTCTGCGTGGTTGATATGGGCGGTGGCACAACAGACATCGCCGTCTTTATCGAAGGCAACTTGATCCATGTGGACAGCATTCCCGTGGGCGGTATTCAGGTCACCAACGATATTTCGCGTGGGCTGAACACACCGGTTGCCCATGCAGAGCGTATGAAAACCAAATTCGGCAGTTGCCTGCCCGCGCCCAGCGACGATCACGAAATTTTACGGGTCCCTGTTTTAGGCGAAGAGGACGAAGCCGAAGGCACAACGGAATCACGTTCCACGTTGGTCAGCATTATTCAACCCCGTCTGGAAGAAACATTCGAGCTGGTACGCGAACGTCTGGAAAATTCTGGCCTTGATAAAGTCATTGGTCGTCAGATTGTCCTGACAGGTGGCGCGGCCCAATTGCGCGGGGTGCCAGAACTGGCGTCCCGCATTCTCAGTAAACGAATTCGGATCGCCCGCCCCCAACGTTTAAAGGGGTTGGCGGACGCAACAAGCGGACCGGAGTTTTCAACATGCGTCGGTCTTTTAAAACATGCACACGAGAAACAGGGAGCATGGCCGTCGTCATCTCCACAAGCCGGACCGGCCCCTAATCATCTTTTTGGAAAATTAGGGGTCTGGTTTAAACAAAATTTTTAGATTTGGACCTTAAACTACTCAAACAGCCACAAACCAACGCAAAAAAATAAAGTTGGAACTGGCAAGAGCGATAACAAAACAGTAATACACGTTGTAAATCGAAAGGGCAGACAAAAATGGCCATTAATTTTCAAGCACCGGAACATCATCCGGCCCCTGTGCAAACAGGCCCCCGTATCACAGTCATCGGCGTCGGCGGTGCCGGCGGTAATGCCGTCAACAATATGATCCAGTCTTCTTTGGAAGGTGTGGAATTTGTTGTTGCCAATACGGACGCACAAGCACTTGCACAATCCAAATCCGATCACCGCATTCAATTGGGTGCGCAACTGACATCCGGTCTGGGTGCAGGTTCCAAACCCGATGTCGGGCGCGACGCCGCCCTTGAATCCATCGACGATATCATGCAGCAAATTGCAGGTTCCAACATGGTCTTCATCACCGCCGGTATGGGCGGTGGCACAGGCACAGGCGCGGCCCCCGTGATTGCACATGCTGCACGCGAAGCCGGTATCCTGACCGTTGGCGTGGTGACAAAACCGTTCCAGTTCGAAGGCGTGCACCGCATGCGTTTGGCGGATTCCGGTATCGAAGAAATGCAAAAATATGTCGATACACTGATCGTCATCCCGAACCAGAACCTGTTCCGTATCGCAACAGAAAAAACAACCTTTGCCGAAGCTTTCCAAATGGCGGACGAAGTGTTGCATTCAGGTGTCCGCGGCGTAACCGATTTGATGGTTCGCCCCGGCATGATCAACCTTGATTTCTCTGACATCAAGACCGTTATGAGCGAGATGGGCAAAGCGATGATGGGGACAGGCGAAGCCGAAGGCGAACGCCGTGCCGTCGAAGCCGCCGAAGCCGCGATTTCCAACCCGTTGCTGGACGACAGCACCATGAAAGGGGCAAAAGGCGTCCTGATCAATATCACAGGTGGTTTGGATATCTCCCTGTTCGAAGTGGACGAAGCCGCCAACCGTATTCGCGAAGAAGTCGACCCGAACGCCAATATCATTTTCGGGACCACGCTGGACGAAAGCCTCGAAGGCAGAATGCGCGTTTCTGTTGTTTCCACCGGCATTGATGCAATGGAAGCAGAAAACCCAAAACCCCGTGTTCTGGAAGTTGTGGAAAACACACCGGCCCCGCAACAAACGCAACCGGCCCCATCCGCAGAAGAACGTAATGCGACTGTGGCACAAGCTGCCGCTTCTAAAGTTCTGTCCATGCAATCGGTTGCCCAACCGACCATGACAGAACAAAAAGAAAATACAGTTGCCGAAGAAAACGTTGCGATGAATGCAGAACAAGTGGCCATGCGTATCCAGAATACACTGCGCCAACCGCAACAAGCCGCTGTTGAAACTGCACCTGTTGAACAACGCGCGCCGTTTATTCCGCCTGCAGCCGCACAAGCCAACAGCGTGGACGAACCGGTTCAGGCTCACAACCCCTTCCATGCCAGCACACCGGTACAGGAAGAAAAAGCTGAAGCCCCGAGTGCCGCACGCTCCTTGTTTGACCGCGTAACGGGTCGTACATCACGCCCTGCACGTACCAAAGAAAGCGCCGAAATCCATGAAATGTCCCAACCGAGTCTGGACATTTCCCCGGCTGATCGTCCGGTTACCTCTCAGCAGGCCGAAGATGATTTGCTGGATATTCCGGCCTTCCTGCGTCGTCAGGCAAACTAAACAGAATCGATCCTGCCTGATCGATCAACGAAAATAACCGTTGGTTATTTTCACACAACGTGACTTGATGCCGGTCCCGGTTATTGCATATGCGTATGCACAATTGGGATCGGCTTTTATTTCAATAACTTACACACATATTGCGTTGTAACAAAACGTAACAAAGCTTGATTTGAGTTCTCGCCCTCAACCTCGTAATAATTCAACCTAGGAAATTCGAAAAAAGTACGGGATCGTCCCGAACCAACAGCGAAGAGGCGTTATGACCAATATTAAAAATCAGAAAGCAAGCAAAGTTCTTCGCCAAAAGACATTGAAGACAGCTATCAATTGCTCCGGTATCGCCCTGCATTCTGGTGAAAAAGTTTCCATAACCCTGAAACCTGCCCCCGCAGACAGCGGCATTATTTTTAAACGTATCGACATTGCCGGTGGCGGCGCTGAAATTAAAGCGACCTACGACAATGTTGTTGAAACGACCCTTTGCACAAAAATCGGCAATAGCGATGGTGTAACCATTGCCACAATCGAACATCTGATGGCTGCAATTTCCGGCTGTGCGATTGACAATCTTTTAATCGAAATCAACGGACCGGAAATGCCGGTCATGGATGGCAGTGCTGCCCCGTTTGTCTTTTTAATCGAATGTGCCGGCACCCTTGAACAAGACGCCCCGCGCAAAGCCATTCGCATCGAAAAGAACGTCAGCATTGATGAAAAAGACCGTTTCGCCGGTTTCCAACCCTGCAAAGGCAGCATTCTGGATTTCACCATTGATTTCGACAACCCCGCCATTGCCCGTCAAGAACACAGCGTCCATATGGGGCGCGGCGTCTTTAAAGACGAATTATCCCGCGCACGGACCTTCGGCTTCCTGCATGAAGTCGAATATATGCGCGCCAACGGTCTGGCCCGTGGCGGCTCCCTTGACAACGCCGTTGTTGTCAGTGCGGACGGGATTATGAACGAAGAAGGTTTGCGGTTTGAAAACGAATTCGTTCGCCACAAAATTTTAGACGCCGTTGGCGATCTCGCCTTGGCTGGCCTGCCGATTATTGGTCGTTATACCGGGATTTGTTCTGGTCATTACCTGAATAACCAACTTTTGCATGCGCTGATGGCTGATCAGGATGCATGGTCCATCGTACCGATGACACAAGACGATCTGGACGGTGCCTATGTTGAACAACGCAACGCAGCCAAATCGGCTTAAAACGTAACCTCTCCTACAAGAAGTTTTCCCGCCCCGCACCCTTTTCGCGGGGCTCTTTTTGTCGTCATGTAAAGGAAGTCCATTTTTATCTTATTTGAATAGAGACAAACGGGGCGTTCTTGGTATAGTCTCGCTAATCCTGATCAATCCGATGATAATGACAAGACTTCTATGAAACAGATCAAATTCAAGTCCATTCTTAAGCTGGCCGCACCGATCGCAATCGTTGCCCTTCTTGGTGCCTGTTCTTCAAACAAAGACGAGACGCCCTACGTTGAACAGCCTGTCGAACAGCTTTACAACGATGCACACAATGACTTACTGGGTGGCAAGTATAAAGAAGCGGCAAAGAAATTCGATGAAGTCGAACGTCAGCATCCTTATTCCATATGGGCAACCAAGGCGCAGCTTATGGCGGCTTATGCCCATTACGAACATGAAAAATATGATGATGCTGTGATTGCGTTGGACCGTTTCATTCAATTGCACCCGTCCAACAAGGATGTGCCTTACGCCACGTATTTAAAAGGTCTGTCCTATTACGAACAAATTTCAGATGTTGGACGTGACCAGTTGATGACGGATCAGGCACAAAAAACCTTCCGCGAATTGATCAAAAAATATCCGACAAGTAAATATGCCCGTGATGCCCGTTTGAAACTGGACCTGACCTTTGACCACTTGGCAGGTAAGGAAATGGAAATCGGGCGTTATTATACATCGCGGAACCAATGTATTGCCGCACTCGCGCGTTTTAAAACCGTTGTTCAAAAATACGATACCACCACCCATGTCCCCGAAGCCCTGCACCGCATGATCGAATGCTATATGCAATTGGGACTGGATGACGAAGCCAAACGAACGGCAGCCGTTCTCGGTCATAACTTCCCGGGATCGGAATGGTATGTCGATACCTATCAAATCGTGGAACGTAAACGACTGCGCGATAAAGAAGACCCCGCATGGTATTGGCCGTTTGAAGAAAAAGACGCACTGGAAGCTTTGGAAGAACAAGACGGCAAAAAGGCTGAAGACCTGCGTGCCCGGCAAGAACAGCCTGAAAATACCGAAGAAGAATCTTGGTGGAAATTCTGGTGACCCTGCCATGCTGCATAGACTATCCATTCGCGATATCGTCCTCATCGACAAACTGAATGTGGATTTCAAAAACGGCCTGTGTGTCCTGACAGGGGAAACCGGTGCGGGTAAGTCCATCTTGCTGGACAGTCTCGGTCTTGCCCTTGGCGCACGCGCCGATAGCGCCCTTGTGCGCCACGGCTGTGAGAAAGGCAGCGTCAGCGCGGAATTTGACTTATCCACCGATCATCCTTTCTGGCAAATCCTGGATGAACAGGACATTGAACGCGACGACAGTCTTGTCTTGCGCCGCGTCGTCAATGCAGACGGTCGATCACGTGCCTATATCAATGATCAGCCTGTTTCCGTCGCCCTGCTCAAACAAGCCGGTGCCGCCCTTGTTGAAATTCATGGGCAGTTTGATACCCAAGGCCTACTTAACCCCATGACACATCGCGGCCTTCTGGATGCCTTTGGTACTTTAGGCAATCAAGCCAAACAAACACGGACCGCCTTTCGCAGTTGGAAACAGGTGGAACACGAACGCAAGGAAGCCGAAGCCGCCCTTGAAAAAGCGCGTGCCGACGAAGAATACCTACGCCACATGGTCGAAGAACTCACCCAGCTTGCCCCGCAGGAAGGCGAAGAAGAAGATCTTTCCGCCCAACGTCAACGTATGATGCATGGCGAAAAATTGATTGAAGGCATGAAGCAGGCCCACGGTGAACTGACATCGCATAAAGGGGTTGAGGTCAATCTACGCAACGCCTTGCGTCACCTTGAACGTATCGCAGAAAAGGCAGAAGGGCGCCTGGATAGCGTGATAGAAACATTAGATAAAGCGTCTGAATATACGTCCCTTGGTATTCAGGAGCTGGAACGCGCCAGCAATGAAGTCGATCTCGACCCCCGCCACCTCGAAGCCGTGGAAGAACGCCTGTTTGCCTTGCGTGCTGCTGCACGGAAACACGATGTTCAGGTCACAGAACTACCCAACCTGAAAGATCGTTTCGAGGCTCAGCTTAATGCGGTTGAGGCGGGCGACACAGCTTTGCAGGAGCTCCGTCAAAAAGAAACGGCCCTGCGCACCACCTTTATCGAAATCGCCGAAGATCTGGGTCAAAAACGCCGGGCAACCGCGCAAAAACTGGATCAAGCGGTTAATGATGAACTCACACCGTTAAAATTAGGCGGTGCTACCTTTGCGACCACCATTCAAAAACTGGATGCCGCAGACTGGAATGAAACGGGTTGTGACAAAATCGCCTTTGAAATTTCTACCAACCCCGGTGCCCCCCTTGGCCCGATTGCCAAGGTTGCGTCCGGTGGGGAACTCTCGCGTTTCATGCTGGCCCTCAAAGTCGTTCTGGCACAAGCTGACCCCATCCCGACCCTTGTTTTTGATGAAGTCGATGCCGGTATTGGCGGGGCCACAGCTGCAGCCGTTGGGGAGCGTTTAGGTCAGCTGGCCCAAGATGTGCAAGTTCTGGTCGTCACACATTCCCCGCAGGTGGGCGCACGCGGCAACCATCATTTGCGCGTATCCAAGGCTGAAAACAACGGACAGGTTGTTTCCACCATTCGCCCGCTTAGCGATGAAGAACGCACCGAAGAAATCGCGCGCATGATTTCCGGCGAACAAATCACAATCGAAGCCCGTGCAGCGGCCGATACCTTGCTCAATGCCGTTTAGGCATCACACACATAACAGAGACTAAAAAATGGCGATCCAAAGCTTACGCACCATTTCAGTTGACCAACTGACAGAATTTGACGCCTATGCGGAGCTGAAAGCACTCGCAGATGAAATTCACGCACATGACAAGGCATACTATCAAAAAGACGAACCAAGTATTTCGGATGCGGACTACGATGCGCTGCGTCAACGTAACATGGCTATTGAGGAAAAGTTCCCTCATTTAAAACGCAAGGACAGCCCAACGGATAAAGTCGGCGCACCGCTGCAATCCGGTTTTTCAAAAATAACCCATGCCGTTCCCATGCTGTCACTTGGCAATGCTTTTTCCGAAGAAGACGTGCAGGATTTTCTGGACCGTATCCGGCGCTTTCTTGGGTTATCAGTCGATGAAGCCGTTGAAATTGTCGCAGAACCGAAAATTGACGGCTTGTCCATTTCACTACGCTATGAAAACAGACGCTTTAAACAAGCCGCCACCCGTGGTGATGGGGCCGTCGGTGAAGACGTCACCCAAAACATTCTCACCATGAAAGAATTGCCGTTGAACCTGCCGGATAACGCCCCAGATGTGGTTGAAATCCGGGGCGAAGTCTATATGGCAAAAGATGAATTTGCACAATTGAACCACCTGCAAGAAGCCGCCGGTGCCAAAACCTTTGCCAATCCCCGTAACGCCGCCGCCGGATCGTTACGCCAGCTTGACCCCAACATCACGGCAAAACGGCCCTTGCGCATGTTTGCCTACGCGTGGGGGGAAATGTCCGCCTCCCTCAGCAACACCCAAATGGGGACGATTGAAACGTTCAAAAATTGGGGATTGCCGGTTAACCCCCTGACCAAAGTCTGCACCAACATTGCCGATGTTATAGCGCTTTATCAAGATATCAACGATCAACGCGCCGAGCTGCCCTATGATATTGACGGGGTGGTCTATAAGGTCAACCGACTGGATTGGCAACAACGCCTCGGTTTTGTGTCGCGGTCCCCACGATGGGCGATTGCGCATAAATTTCCGGCGGAAAAAGCCCAGACCGTGTTGGAAGCCATCGACATTCAAGTTGGCCGCACAGGGGTTCTCACCCCGGTTGCACGGCTAAAACCCATTACTGTTGGCGGGGTGGTGGTATCCAACGCAACCCTACATAATGCAGACGAGATCAAACGCAAAGACGTCCGTGTCGGTGATAGTGTCATTATCCAACGCGCCGGGGACGTGATCCCGCAGGTGGTTGAAGTTGTCCTTGAAAAACGCCCCGAAGGAACTGCCGAATTTATATTTCCGAGCGAATGCCCAGAATGCGGCAGTCATGCCATGCGCGAGGATGGTGAGGTTGCCACGCGCTGCACCGGTGGATTGATTTGCCCAGCCCAAGCCGTAGAACGATTAAAACATTTTGTCTCGCGCAACGCCTTTGACATGGATGGTCTGGGGGCCAAAAACATTGAACGATTCTGGCAAGAAGGATTAATCAAAACACCCGGTGATATCTTCCGTCTGGGCGAGCATAGTGACACCATTGCCAAATGGGATGGTTGGAAAGAGAAATCCGTTTCCAATTTAAAAAAATCCATTGAAGAACGCCGGACAATTGGACTGGACCGTTTTATTTATGCCCTGGGCATTCGCCAGGTGGGTCAGGCAACCGCGCGTACATTGGCCAAAAACTACCTGAGTTTTGATAATTGGTATCAGGCTATGACCAAGGCTTGCGATCCACAAAGCAGTGAATTCTCCGACCTGATTGATATTGACGGAATCGGAAGTTCAATGGCGCAGGATATCGTTGAATTTGTCCATGAACCCCATAACCGTGACGTCATGGAAGACCTGAAAGCCCAGTTACAGATCGAAGATTTCGCAGCCCCCAAAACGGACGGTAGCCCGGTTGCCGGCAAAACCGTTGTTTTCACCGGCACACTCGTCACCACGACCCGATCCGAAGCCAAAGCCAAGGCAGAAAGTCTCGGGGCAAAAGTATCCGGTTCTGTTTCGAAAAAAACCGATTATGTAGTTGCCGGGGAAAGTGCTGGATCCAAGTTGAAAAAGGCAGAAGAACTCGGCGTACAAGTCTTAAGTGAAGAAGACTGGCATATTTTAACCAAATAATCCAAAAGCTCACCCAAATGGGGGTGGCTTATCAAAATAGAATGATTCTATATTTCTACCATAAGGCATAAATATAGAGGGATGATATGTGATGAATGCCGATCGCACTGGGATGGAAAACATCGGCGATGATGATGACGCGTGCCTCATCGCCACTGCATTATATAACGCACAAGGATTCGAAAACGCTTTATCGCGTGTTTCTGATTATATTCGTGAAGCAGAAGACGTCACGCAGCGCCGTGAATGGCAACGCATCGCACTGGAATTAACCAACATATGCGCCGCCGACCCACAATGTGAGGCAAAAAGGCGAAGAACCCTGAACTAACGCTGGTTTATTCCACGTCAATCAGTTCAAAATCGTGCGTAATCTCAGCCGTTGCCCCCAGCATAATGGAGGCAGAACAGTATTTCTCCGCCGACATTTCAATCGCCTGGGCCACTTTCTTTTCTTTTAAATTGCGGCCCGACACTTTGAAATGGGCGTGAATTTTTGTATAGACCTTCGGGTCTTCATCGGCGCGGACACCGTCGATTTCAACTTCACAATCGGTCACATCTTCGCGCATACGGCCCAGAATATGAACAACATCAAATGTCGTGCAACCGCCCATTCCCAATAGTAACATTTCCATGGGACTCGGGCCGACGCTGCCTTGTCCGGGGCCTTTTGCTTCCATCACAACACCGTGGCCACTGCCGCTTGTACCGATAAATACGCGATCTTCAACCCATTTAACACGTGTGATCATTGCTTGGTCCTTGACTTAAAAGAGATATGGCTCCTACATAAACGGTATGTTTCTAAAAGGAAAGCCATATGATTGATTGGGCAAAAGTCGATAAAGCCAAGGCGCCGGCGACATTGGGCCAAGAAATATTTCACGTCCGGGTTTCCGAGATCACCCCGAACGGGTTATTTTCCGTCTGTAATGTCGCAGAATACCTGCAAGAAAGTGCCTTTCGGAACTCCACCTTATTGAACTTGGGGATGGAGGCTTTGCAAGGAACCAACTTGGCATGGGTTCTGGCTCGCTTGTCTATCCATGTGCGCCATTACCCCCGCAAGGGCGACGCAATTGCCGTACAAACTTGGTATGCGGGTCAACAAGGACGTTTTGGCAATCGTTTTTACAGATTACGTGATGAAAACAACATGGTGATCGCCACCGCCTTATCAACCTTTGCCCTGTTTGACCTGAAAACACGCAGCATTGCCGACTGGCCGGAATTTGTCCTTGCCCGCATGCCCGAAGCTGGCGAACGTCCGATTGAATTTCAACGTCGCACCGTGGAGAAGCCCCTTCTGGGTATTCCACAACCTCCGTTCAAACCCCGTTTAGGTGATATTGATCTTTATAACCATGTAAACAACACCAAACTGATCCAATGGGCCTTAAGCGCCTCTGCACATAATGTACGTCATCCCTTCCAGCCACGAGCCTTGGATATCATCTTTCGTAACGAATGCCGACTAGAAGACAGTGTGCAGGCAATGGTCCAACAGGTCAGCGAAAAAGACAGCAGTGTTTTACTCGCGACAACAGATGGTAAAGAATTAATCCGCGCCCATATTACCCGATAGGCCCTCTATAATAAGAAAGTTTCCCCCATGAAAACTGAACAACCCCAAACCATCCGTCTGGAAGATTACCGTGAACCGGCCTATCTGGTAGAAAATGTCGAACTTGTTTTCGATCTTGAAAGTGAGAGCACACGTGTTGTCTGCGCAACAACCTATTACGCCAATAATACGGACAATGCGCCCTTGGTTTTGGATGGTGAAGATTTAAAACTTCTCCATATTTCTTTGGATGGTCGGGAGCTTGGCGAAAATGAATATAGCCGCGATGACGAAAGCCTGACCATTCCCGACCTGCCCGAACGCTTTGAGCTGGTCATCGAAACCGAGATTGACCCCAAGGGGAACACCCAACTCAGCGGTCTTTACCAATCCAACGGGACTTATTGCACCCAATGTGAAGCACAAGGTTTCCGCCGAATTACTTATTTTCAGGACCGCCCGGATGTCATGGCGACCTACAATGTGACTATCATTGCTGATAAGGCAAGCTGTCCTGTCCTGTTATCCAACGGGAATTTAATTGAACAAAACGATGTTGAAGACGATCAACACATTGCCGTTTGGCAAGACCCATTCCCCAAACCATCCTACCTGTTTGCCCTTGTGGCAGGTGATCTTGCACAAGCCAGTGATACTTTTGTCACCTGCACCGGGCGAACTGTCGATCTGCATATCTTTGTCGAACATGGCAATGAAGACCGGGTCGATTGGGCGATGGCAAGCCTCAAGGCCGCCATGAAATGGGATGAAGACCGCTTTGGTCTGGAATATGACCTTGATCTTTACAACATCGTTGCCGTCAGTGATTTCAATATGGGGGCAATGGAAAATAAATCGCTGAATGTTTTTAACACCAAATATGTCCTTGCGAAATCCGACACGGCAACCGATGCAGATTATGCCGGGATCGAAGGTGTCATTGCCCATGAATACTTCCACAACTGGACCGGTAACCGGGTAACGTGCCGCGACTGGTTCCAACTATCCTTGAAAGAAGGATTGACCGTTTTCCGGGATCAGGAATTTTCCTCCGACATGCGCTCGCGCCCCTGTGAACGTATCTCAAATGTCAAAGTTCTGCGCGCCGCACAATTCCCTGAAGATGCCGGTCCGCTGGCCCATCCGGTGCGACCCGAACAATATATGGCGATTGATAATTTTTACACCGCAACCGTCTATAATAAAGGGTCCGAAGTCATCCGTATGATGCATACACTTTTGGGGGAAGACAATTTCCGCAAAGGTATGGACCTTTATTTTGAACGTCACGACGGACAAGCCGTCACCTGTGACGATTTTGCTGCGGCCATGATGGATGCCTCCGATATTGATCTGACACAATTTAAACTTTGGTATTCCCAAGCCGGAACACCCGAAGTCACCGCCCATTGGTCCTATGACCATGAAGCCCAAAGATTTGACCTGACATTGGCCCAACATCTTGCCCCGACACCGGGTCAAAATGACAAACAGCCGATGCATATGCCAATTTCCGTTGGTCTGCTTGATCTTGAAGGTATGGAGATTTTAAGTGATGTTCTCTCGTTCTCCAAAGCGCGGGAAACCTTTAGTTTTGAAAATATCGAAAGCGAACCGGTTATCTCGCTCAATCGGGACTTCAGTGCACCGATTAAATTAAAAGCCGCGCACAGCCGTGCAGAATTGGCGTTTTTGATGGCAAACGACAGTGATGATTTCGCCCGATGGGAAGCCGCACAGACTTATGGTACAGACCTGTTGCTGGATATGGTCAAAGCTTATCAAAAGGGTCAACCCTTTGAAAAAGACAATGACTTCATCCAAGCCCTGCGCCAAACCTTGTTAAACGATCAACTGGATCTGGATTTTATTGCCCTGTGCCTGCAGTTACCGACAGAAGGTTATTTGGCAGAACAGATGGAAACCATTGATGTGGTTGCCATTCATCAAGCCCGCGAGGCCTTGCGACGTTATATCGCAGAAGACTTGCAAAAAGATTTCCTGCGGATATTCCGGGATTTGCGCAGTGACAAACCCTATAGCCCGGATGCGGCTTCCTGCGGGCAACGCGCTTTGAAAAACACCTGCCTCTCCTACCTTGCTGAAGGCGATGACCCAGCCTGTCTTGCGTTGATTACAGCACAATATCACAATGCCAACAATATGACGGACCGTATGGCCGCTTTATCCATTCTCTCTAACAAAGAAGCTGATGCCCGCCTTGAAGCCCTCGAAGATTTCTACACCCGCTTTAAAGACGATGCCTTGGTCGTGGATAAATGGCTGAGCGTTCAAGCCATGTCCAGCCTGCCCGGCACACTAAACACCGTGCAAAACCTGATGTCGCATGAGGCCTTCTCGATTAGAAACCCCAACAAGGTCCGCTCCTTGATCGGCGTTTTTGCCCATGCCAACCCATTGCATTATCATAATGAAGACGGATCCGGTTACGCCTTCCACACCGATCGCATCTTGGAACTGGATAAAATCAACCCGCAAATTGCTGCGCGTATGGTTGCGCCCCTTGGCAAATGGCGTCGCTTTGATGAAAAACGTCAGGACTTGATGAAAGCCCAACTCCAACGCATCATCGACACAGATGGCTTGTCCGGGGACACCTTCGAAATGGCCAGCAAATCGTTAGGTTAAAACCAAAAAAAGCGTGGACTCAAATCGAGCCACGCTTTTCATTTTTTATCGGGGATTGTAATTAGGCGAGACGAATATCAGTCGTTTCGCCATACATCCCTTGAATCAGTTTTTGTGCATGCTGCACCATCTTATGATGGGCCGTTTTTTGGATCAAAAAGCTGGGGTTATTGCCCTGCTCGTTGTAACTCACAAAATTATGAATGCCATACCTGATTAAAAAATCTTGTCCTTGGTTCATTTTATTATTCCTTATTATTATTTTTTTGGAACCGCTCTAGCCAGTTTTCGGGTGGCGTTTCTTTGTTTTTCTTCTTTTTCAAGTCTCAATGCCTTGAGATCTGCAATCCGCTCGGTGCGGAGGCGCTCGGCATCTTGTTTTTCTTCGAGAAATTTATCGCTGTCTAATTGGCTTTTTAACGCCAGTTCTTCCGCCCTCGACATAGTGGGTTTCTTCATGGTCGTTCCTCTTTCGTTCGCTTGTGGAACTGCCCCCCAAACCGAATGTTCGGGAGGACAGTTTCAACACAGCGTTATACGATAGAGAGGTTCGTTACCGACTTCTTACCGTTGCGACCTGTTTCGAGTTCATACTCAACTTTCTGGCCTTCGTTCAAACCGGAAAGACCAGCTTGTTCAACAGCAGAAATATGAACGAACGCATCTTGTCCGCCATCTTCCGGCTCAATAAAACCAAAACCTTTAGTCGGGTTAAACCACTTTACACTTCCAATAGCCATAACATTGTCCTTTAATTGGAATGAGAATATACGCATCCCACAACGCGTGGAGATACGTTCAATTGAAATCACAATGTATAGAGAAACGTAGTACGTCAGCCGGAGCTGAAAATAACAGAATCGCATAACCGTGCGAAATATTGAGCGCCATAGATAATCTTTATCCATACAGGTGTCAAGTGTATTTGTAATAATTTTTTAAGCCCATGATTTATCCTGCATATCAGAATTTTTGCTTTGCCGTAGTGACCTTTTCAAGATAGCGTTGGCTTTCCTTGGGCATCTTGGTTTGCAAACGTTGATACACTGCGCGTGGTGAAGATTTATTAATCAGAGCAAAGGCTTGGCTCCTGTTTTTATGGAAACTGCGCAAGACATTGCCTGCCCCGCCGTTATAAGCTGCAATCACGCAATATTCCCGCGTGGTCGGGTTCTTAATCTGTTTAAGATATCTTGATTGCAGAATATGGAGATAGGCACACCCCATCCGAATATTATTTTCGGGATCAAATAAATAGCTACGTGTTGGCGTCCCCGCCCGCCCATGCACCACTTCATAGGCATCGCGCCCTGCCGTTGTCGGCACAATCTGCATTAAACCGTACGCAGGTACCCAACTGACCGCGTAAGGATTAAAATTACTTTCCGTCTGAATAATCGCATAGACTAACGAGCGTTCAAGGCGATAATGACCTGCATATTTATTCACCAGAGCGGCATATCGGTTTTGACGGGTAGTGGTGTGATTACGCACCAGGGGGAACTCAACAAAGGTTTCCACCTTGGAGACCCCGTTTTCCAGCACCACAGTTCGCGACTGTTTTTTATGCTTGAGCAAATAATCCGCAAACCGGTTGGCGCGCCATTCCCATCGGACATATTTGCCATCCTGATCCATCACCTGACCATACAAAAACGGTTCTTTCCCCAATTTGACAGGATCGGCGGAAAACAAGTCAACCTCACGCGGGTCAATCGGTGACAGAAGGGTCGTCACAATGGCGCGTTTTAAATGATCCGGTTCCAATGTTTCTACCCGAACCAATGATTTATCAAAATCAATAACGCCCCGGCTCTTATAATTATCACTATATTTTACAAATACTTTTTTGGATGGCGTGGTCGCATTGTCCTGCCCCCAAACGGTGATCACATCCTTCAAAAACTGTTGGGCAAATTTATCTAGACGTTCAATATCGCGCACAAGTGTTTTTGGATTGCTTGCCCAACCTGTTGCCTTGGACGTTGCAACGGAACGCACAGCCCCGCTTAGGGATCCACCACGTGCGGCCGTACTGATTGTCCGTACAATTTCAGATGTAGAACACGCCGTCAGCGCCGCTGGTAAGCAGCCCATTAAAAATGTACGCCGAGAAATCATGCAAAGACCTTTTGTTCAACACGGGTGTAAGTCATCCCCAATGTTATAGCGCGCATTCCCATAAAAAAGGTAAACGCCGCCCACAAACCATGATTTCCCCAGACCGACTGCAACATCAAACTTAAGGGAATATATACCCCCAACGATAACACCATCATATTGCGCAACATGCGCGTTTGCGTCAGGCCGAGATATATACCATCCATTTGAAACGCCCCGACCGCAATCACCGGCAAAACCGCCGCCCAGATCAGATATTGTTTTGCCGTATCCAACACAGCCGGGAGATTGCTGAACAGGTTAATCAACATATCTCCAAACAGAAAATAACATGCCGACAGACCAATCGCGGTTAAAAACGCTGCCTTGGTCGTCGCCCGAACGGCCCCTTGAAAGGCGAGACGGTCTTTTTTACCGACCCCATGCCCACACAATACTTCGACCGCATGGGCAAACCCGTCTAACCCATACGAAGCAAACATCAAAAATTGCAATAAAATCGCATTGGCGGCCAATACCACATCGCCCATTTTCGCGCCTTGTGCCGTCAACCAGGCAAAGGCAGATAACAGGCACACGGTACGAATGAACAAGTCGCTGTTCATCGAAATTAATTTTGTAAACTTTTCGGTGACAAAGATAACCTCAGCGCGCCATGCACCTTCAATTTTCACCAAATTACGCCGCATCAAGATCAACCCGATGCCCAGACCGCAATATTGGGCCAAAACGGTTGCAAGAGCGACCCCTTCCACCCCAAAGCCCAATCCCATAACAAACCACAGGTCCAGCACCACATTGGCAACATTCGTGGCAACCTGTTGTATCAGGACAGACTTTGTATCCTTACAGGCCAGCATCCAGCCAATCAGGATATAATTGATCAAGGCCGCCGGGGCTGACCAGATCCGCACATGGAAATAGGTTTTGGCCAAGGCTTCCACCTCTGCGCTGGCGTCAATCAAATAAGCGGACACCTGAAAAATATAAGATTGCGCCCCCCATAACAGGGCACTCGCCAACAATGCCAGAATCAGGGCACGGGCAAACAAGGCACGCACTTCTTCCCCGTCTTCACGTCCCAAGGCTTGCGCGGTCAATCCGGTGGTTGACAGCCTGAGAAACCCAAATCCCCAATAGATATAATCAAAGATTAAGCTGCCGACCGCAACGGCCCCAAGATAGGCCGCCGTTTCCATGTGCCCCATAACAGCCGTATCCACCGCACCGATCAGGGGCACCGTAATATTGGACAAAATAATCGGCAGGACCAGTGCCCAAATCGCAGGCGAATGACGCATAAAACCTACTTTTCGTGTAACTTCAAGGACAACGAATTAATGCAATAACGCAATCCGGTCGGTTGTGGACCATCTTCAAACACATGGCCCAAATGACTGTCACATTTTGCGCAATGGACTTCGGTTCGTATCATACCGTGAGTCGTATCGCGATTTTCTTCTACACTGTCGGGATCAAGGGGTTGATAAAAACTTGGCCAACCGCTGCCGGAATCATATTTGGTATCAGAATCAAATAACGCCTCCCCACAGCCCGCACAATGATACACACCGGGTGTTTTTGTATCCCAATATCGCCCGGTAAAGGCGCGTTCCGTTCCATGCTGGCGACAAACCGCGTATTCATCGGGATTGAGTTGATCACGCCATTCTTCATCGGTTTTTTTTATTTTATCACTCATCACAACATTCCATTTCTTCTGTTTTTCCAAACAGTAACTTAAATGGAAAGAGGGGTCACGCAATACAAGGCCCACCTCACAGCCTTGTTACTGATCACGGCGCAAAAAAATAAAATCACCGCCCACATCATGTCCTGCAAATCGAATATTGGAATATTGCGGCGTTTGGCGTGCATTCAATAAGACTTGGCGCCGCACTTCGCCAAACAACTGGGTGCCATCCAACATTTTGGTATTGTCGCGCAGGCTTTTTAAAAAGGCATAGGCGAAAACAGAATGTTGCCCTCCGCCCAAATCACTGACAGGTTCCAGCGCCCCGGACGCCAAAACTGTGCGCGATTTTCGCCCGGCAAGCGTTTCCAGATACGCGCTGGGTTGTTCTGTCAGTTTTAAACCGCGCGTTTGATCAAGTTCACCCGCTGATCGGGTTAATGTGCCTGCATAACAGCTATCAGCGACAATCATCACATGGCGCGCTTTCAATGCTTTTAACGTATCGGTGACATCCGCATTGGATACCCAGCGCGCACGTGTCTGACGACTGGCATCAACTGGCAGCCAATAGCCGCGTTCACTTTCTTTATCCATCCAGCCATGCCCGGCATAATAGATCAAAAGATTATCGTCTTTTTTTAAGATTTTTCGATATTCATCCAAGGCTGCAATGATCTGATCGCGCGTCCCATTCAGCAAAAGCGTCACGGAAAACCCATAAGATTTACGCAACAGGGTCGCAACTTCTTTGGCGTCCGTAACGGCTGTTTTCAATTTATCCAAATTGGGATAATCGTTATTGCCGATAACCAAGGCATAATACCGCCCGAAACTGACATTTCCTGATTTAGCTAAAACAGCATTTTTTTTGATCAAAGGAATACTTGGTGGGCGTTTTCGAACGACTTGAGTGGCCGCAACGGGAGGCTTTTTTTTATCTGATATCGGTTTTACAGTCGCGGCCTCAGTTATGCTCGCAGGAGATTTCTTGGCGGGTTTAACCGTCATATTAGGGCGTGGAGCAGACGTGCACCCTTCTCCTCCATACTCACACCATAGATCGAGAAAACCTGTTTGCGCCTGCGCAAAAGAAAGACCGAATTGCAAAAAAAGAAGTAAGAGTGCCAAGCTCAACTTCATTGTGTCGTCAAGCCTTTGCGTCGCTGTGCATACTGTTCTTTAGTCAGGCCATAAACCAAACGAAAATGACTTGTAGGTGTACGGACAACTGCCGTCCCATAAGTACGACCATTACGGTGCCCCGCAATCAAAAATTCACCAGAACCTCGAATACGGCCATTAAAACAACTGACGTCCAATTCACCACGACGAGAATGAGGGGAAATATGATATTGGCCATCACATATTTTACGGTCATTTTGATTATAAAAAACAACAGGTTGATTCCGACCGGCCTGCTTAGAGGCAACAATATAACCAAGTATATCCTGTGTCTTTCCTTGTTCGCTAACCTGAATCATAGCCAACTGACGATCCGTTTGTGACGCTGGTACCGCCTGAGATACAGATGCTAAAGTCGGCTTATTCGCAGGCCCTGATTGGCATGCAGCAATAAGAAACAAGCATAAAAGACATAAAGTCTTATAAGAAATTTGCACAGGAACCCTCAATTACTCAAATCAAGCCATTAAACAACAACCTTCAATAGTCTACAGGTCAACCAATGCCTTTTTCAATACTTTTTTCATTAATGTCGGCAGGGCATAATCCTGCAAATTTTCAGGCAAAACCCACAGGCCTGTTGTCGGTGGATTGCCGCTCATGCGCCCCTTCAACACCTTCAATTCAAGATGAAAATGCGTAAAAGTATGTCGTACTGTTCCCTCCAGTTCCGACCAAAGAGCCGGTGCAGGGGCTTTGCGTTGCGCCTCTTGTCGGCTCACTGCCTTTTCCTGCCAATCACTTGACGGAAATTCCATCATGCCCCCCAACAATCCTTTTTCCGGGCGACGACGAATTAAAACAGCCCCATCCTTGCGCGTCAGCCAAAACACATAACCTGTGCGCGTCGGCTTTGGCTTTTTTGCTTCTTTCCTTGGATAGTCAGTGGGATCGGCATTCAATCGCGCTTCGCATGCTTTCATCCACGGACAGAGACCGCAAGCCGCCTTTTTCGGGGTGCAAATGGTTGCGCCCAAATCCATCATGGCTTGGGCAAAATCGCCCGCACGTGTCTCCGGCGTCAGGGTTTGAGCCAGTTCTGCAAGTTTCTTTTTCGCTTTTGGTAATTTTTCCTCAACTTTGAACAGGCGCGAAACCACACGTTCCACATTCCCATCCACCGGGGTTGCCTTATTCCCAAACGCGATTGAGGCAATGGCCGCTGCCGTATAAGGGCCGATACCGGGCAAATCCTGCAATCGTTTTTCATCTTCCGGGAAACGACCATTATATTGTCGTGTTACCACACCGGCACACTTATGCAGGTTACGCGCGCGCGCATAATATCCAAGCCCCTGCCAAAGATGGAGCACCTCATCCAGTTCCGCCCCTGCCAAATCCTGCACGGTGGGCCATTTTTCCAGAAAGGCCTTATAGTAGGATTTCACACTTGCCACTGTCGTTTGCTGAAGCATAATTTCGCTCATCCAAACTTTATAAGGATCGGCGTTTTGACCGGGCTCCATCCGCCACGGTAAATCACGGCATTCGCGATCATACCAATCCAGCAATTGCGTTGCTCTGTCTGTCATTCAATATCCCACTGTGAATTTTTGAAAGATAGGAGTATTCTCTGTTCCATCAAAAGACAAGGACCTTTCATGTATCCCCTGCTGGACGACTTTATTATTCGTGAAGAACGACGGCGCAATCGTAGCCTGCCCAAGCGTTTTATCGCTTGGTTAAATGCGGATAAAGGCGAAAAAACCGCCGAACATCTGGAACGGACGCTTGCCAAACCCGGCAGTGAGAATATGGCTGTTCAGTTGTTAAAAAAAGCAGAAGAGGCCTACAAAGCCGACGATGTTTACAAAAAACAGGACGCCAAACGCAAACGGTCCCTCAAACAATTCCAAAAAGTCTTTGAAGATTGGTTAAACGGCAAACCTGGTACACCGTACCGCGAAGAAATGCTGAATGCCAAAGATGATATGGGCCGTGAACTGGCCAGATCAGACGCAGAAAGAGCCTTTGCCCGCGCCAATCCGCATCTTCTCCCCGATGACTACAAAGATGCCTCAAAAACCCGTATTCGCCCCGTTCGAAACGGTTATATGAAAGAGGTGGACGACCTGACCTTTGGCGTAATCGAACCGGGATTAAACCAGATGGGACTGGTCGGTGCCGATATTTTGCGCAGTTGGGACAAAATCGTCGGACAGGCACTTGCCCAAAATACACGCCCTGAACGGATTACCTTCCCGCCGAAAGAACGCGCGAACGCCACTTTATTTTTAAAGGTGCGCGCCGGTTTTAACACCATTGTGCAGCATCACAGCCCACAAATTATTTTTCGTATTAACGGTCATTTCGGATTTCGTGCCGTCAGTGAGGTTCGCATTTCCAAACGCCCGTTTGATGAAAATGAAACCACCGGCAGTCAGGTCAGTCGCAAAGTTCTTGCCCAACGGGTGCAACCTGTCGCCCAGCTTTCCCCGCGTATGGCGGAATTAATTCATTCTATCAAAGACCCCGAAATGCGCCAAGCCTTTGAAGAATTAGGCAAAGTCATCGAAGCCAGAAATCGTTGAGTTACAAAATCATCCTTTTTTTGCCACAATCGGGCTCTAGCTTCTCCATAAGCTAGATAAATTGTTTATGTGCGGAGTCTCCCTCGTGAAAAAAATTGCCCGTTTTATTGCCGTTGCTGCGGTTGTTCTGTTCGCAGGTTTTAATGCCAATGCAGAAACTGAATATAAAGAACATGTCGTTGGCAATGCCGACGCACCGGTCACCATGATTGAATATGCGTCCTATACCTGTCCGCACTGTGCTGACTTCCACAATGATATTTTGCCGCAAATCAAAAAAGATTTTGTCGATACAGGAAAAGTCAAAATCATTTTCCGTGACTTCCCGTTTGAACAGATCGGTGCCACCGCTGCGATGCTGTCACGTTGCGTTGAACCCAGCCGTTTTGATGGCTTCAACAGCCTTTTGATGCAACAACAGGCCAACTGGGTATCATCCAAAAACCCGATCGAAGCCCTATTTAAACTGGCAAAACTGGCTGGCCTTTCCCAGGAAAAAATCGATTCGTGCCTTGCCGATGAGAAACTGCTGGATAAGATCATTGCTGTTCGCAAAGAAGCCATGGATACACATGGGTTCAACTCCACCCCCAGCTTTTTGATTAATGGCGAAAAAGTAGTCGGCAGCGGTGAATATGACCGCTTTAAAGAGATTATCGAAAGTAAGCTGGACTAATCTTCCGTTCAGTTTAAAATTGCCTTTGGAAAGACGCGCCACTAATATCCGGTGCGTCTTTCTTTTTTGTAATGGGCTTTTACGGGTAATTCCACACTTTGATCCAGTTCAAGAAACTCCGCTTAACCGGGTTTAAATCTTTTGTCGATCATTCCGAACTCCTGATCAATACCGGCTTGACCGGCGTGGTCGGGCCGAACGGCTGTGGCAAATCCAATCTGGTCGAAGCCCTGCGCTGGGTCATGGGCGAAACCAGTGCAAAACAAATGCGCGGCGGCGAAATGGATGACGTTATCTTTGCCGGTAGCGACAAACGCCCCGCACGTAACGTTGCCGAAGTCGGTATCTTGCTGGATAATTCCGATCGAACCGCACCAGCCCTGTTTAACGATGATGTTGAACTGCAAGTCACACGCCGCATCGAACGCCAAAAAGGATCCCTTTATAAGGTCAACGGGCAGGATGTCCGGGCCCGCGACGTCCAATTACTGTTTGCCGATGCTGCCACCGGGGCACGTTCCACCGCAATGGTTTCACAAGGTAAAATCGGCGCTATTATCAGTGCAAAACCCCAAGCCCGACGCACCATTTTAGAAGAAGCCGCCGGGATTACAGGCCTGCATTCACGCCGCCACGAAGCCGAACTTCGCCTGCGCGGCGCCGAAAACAACTTATCACGCCTCGATGATGTCCTCATCACGTTGGAAACCCAACAAAAAAACCTTGAAAAACAAGCCCGCCAAGCCAGTCGTTATCGCACCATTTCTGATCGCATCCGAAAGGCCGAAGCGCTTTTGTTCTATATGCGCTGGGGCAATGCACTGGACGACTTGGACAAAGCACGCAGTGCCTACAAAGAAGCTGAAAAACGGGTTAATGAACTTAGCTCGCGTGCTGGCGAAGCCTCCAAAGTACAGGCGGAAGCCTCACTCCATCTGCCTGCCTTGCGCGAAGCCGAAGCCGCAGCGGCGGCTGAACTGCACCGTTTATCCATCGCGCGTGAACAATTAGATGGTGAAGAAAAACGCCTTGAAGAAGCAAAAGCTGAACTGACGCGCCGTATTCAACAAAGCGCGCAGGATTTGGAACGCGAAAGTGATTTTTCCAAAGATGCCGAAGCTGCGCACCGCCGTTTGGAAAATGAACGCGAAACCATCCAGCTTCAGGGTGAAGATGATGACATGCTGCGCGAAGAAGCCTTGGAACGACTGGAAATTATTAAAGAAGAGGTCAGCCAACGCGAAGAACGCCTCAATCAACTGACACAGGATGTCGCCCAAGCCGAAGCAAAACGCACGGGCCTGCAACGCCGCCTGGGTGAGATCGAGGTCCAACTTCAAAAAAACAAGGCTCGTCAGGACGATATCCTGCGCCAAAAGACCGAATTGGAAGCCACCCGAATTTCACCCGATGATCTCGCCCATGCCGAAGCAAAACTGGAAGAATTAAGCGAGCGCCGTCTCGAACAGGAAGAGGCCATCGAACAAGCCGAAGACAAACGCAGCACCGCGCAACAACATGTCCAAGCCGCCTTGGAAGCGTTGCGAACCTGCGAAAGCGCCGTTGCCAAACTCGAGGCCGAAGAAGATGCACTGGCTGAATTGCTGGATCCCAAAGAACGCGAAGCCGGCAAACCTGTTTTAGACGACATCAGTGTGCAACCGGGATTTGAAGCCGCCTTGGGATCCGCCCTTGGTGACGATCTATCCGCACCTTGCGACCCGGATGCCAGCTTACACTGGCAAGGCTTGCCCCCCTTGAATACAGCCCTTTCGTTACCTGAAAATGTCATCCCACTATCTGATGTCGCACAAGGTCCAAGCGCACTGCAACGTCGCTTTGTTCAAGTCGGCATTGTTGACACCCCCAATGATGCCGCCCGCCTTCAACCCGAACTACAACAAGGCCAACGTCTTGTCTCTAAAGTCGGTGGCATGTGGCGTTGGGATGGATTTGTCACCTTGCCCGGTGCCCCCAGTGCGGCGGCACAACGTTTAAAACAGAAAAACAGATTGGCCGAAATTCGCATTGCGTGGGAAGAAGCCCGACAAAAAAGCGACGAAGCGCAGGAACGTCTTGATATCGCCAAGGAAGCCGAAGCCAACTGTAGCGAACAGGAAAAGATATTCCGTGAACAACTGCGACAAACCAACAGCCGATTGAACGAAGCCCAAAACGAGTTTTCAAACCTGAATAACAAACTCGCCAGTTTCGAAGCCAAACTGGAAAACCTGATCGAAACACTGGAACGCAGCCGTGAAGAAGGCGAAGATATCCAAGCCAGCCTGATCGAAGCGCAAGACGCCTTAGGCGAACTTCCCGCCGATAACGAAGGACGCGAACAGCTTGCCCTATTGCGCGAAGAATTGGCCGATAAACGCAATTTATTACTCGATCATCAAAGTGCTTATGAACGCATAAATCAAGATGCACAAAACCGTGCCCGTCGCCTCAGTGAAATTGGCGAAGAGATCGAAACGTGGAAAAAACGATCCGAACGCGCCCTCCATCATATGGACGAACTGAAAATGCGCCGCGAAGGATTGGTCGAAGAACTGGAAATCCTTGCCGAACGTCCACAAGAGATTGAAGAAAAACGCCATGCGCTTTTGGACGGTATTGAGCGTTCAAACGAAAAAAGAAAACTCTGCGCCGACAAACTGGTCGAAGCTGAAACCCATTTGCGTGAAGTGGACGGACATGCCCGTATGGCCGAAGCCGAACTGGCCAAATGCCGCGAAGAACGCGTACGTTTTGAAAGCCATGTCGAACAAGGCAAACAACTGTGCATGGCCTTGGCCGAACGCATTCGTGACCGTCTGGATTGCAAGGCCGAAGAACTGGAAAGTATTGCCGAGATTGAGGAAGGGTCCGAACTGCCGGATCTGGATGCCGCCGAAAAGCGTGTGGACCGCCTACATCGTGAACGCGATACCATGGGGCCGGTGAACCTGCGCGCAGAAACTGAACTGAACGAACTGAACGAACAGGTCAGCACGATGACCAGCGAACGCGATGATCTTCTTAAGGCGATCGACAAGCTACGCCAAGGCATTGCGGAGTTAAATCGCGAAGGGCGCGATCGTCTTCTGACCTCTTTTAACGAAGTAAACCGCCATTTTCAGGAACTCTTTATCCGATTATTTGGCGGTGGTCAGGCACATCTGGAACTGATTGAAGATGACGACCCCCTGCAAGCCGGGCTGGAAATTTTGGCCTCTCCGCCGGGCAAACGCATGCAAATCCTGTCTCTGTTATCTGGCGGGGAACAGGCCTTGACGGCCTTGGCTTTGCTGTTTGGGGTCTTTTTGACAAACCCTGCACCGATTTGTGTACTGGACGAGGTCGACGCCCCGCTGGATGATGCCAACGTTGACCGTTTCTGCACAATGTTGGAAGAAATGTCCAAAAGCGGACAGACCCGTTTTCTGATTATCACCCATCACCGCATGACAATGGCGCGTATGCATCGTCTGTTTGGTGTCACCATGACAGAACGCGGTGTTTCTCAGCTGGTTTCTGTTGATTTACGAAAAGCGGAAGAACTGGTCGATACGTAAATCAAAGATGTGTTTTAATCCCACGTATAGTCTGTTTTTTCTTTCACACCGCGAATACGGATTTGGTTGTTGAAGTTTCGGACATCTGAATTTCGACGAACGATCATTTCCAAAACATACTTTTGTGCACCGGTATCAACGTAGCCGTTGATAGTCACAATCGCATCTTTGACATCAACCTGAAGGTCTGTCGGATTATTTCGAAATGTTTTATCTATTTCACGGGTGATCTGTTGATAAATCCGTTGGTCTGCCGGCTCCATCGCGCGTGCAATATTACTGCCAACCACAAATATCATCCCTATAACCAATAGATACCCAAGGCGTTTGATCAAAGACTTTCTCCTATTACTCCCCGAATAAACAGAATGGGACGAAAAGACGTAAAGGTCAAACACAATCCCGAAAAAAGCAACCTAAGATTTCCTTTACAGATGATTTTCAAAATTCTCAGCTGCCTCTTTAACCTCCCCCATTGCCAAACGAAATTTTCCAGCTAATTTAATGCGTTAGACGCAAATCTTGTACTCTGTATAATAAGTGCGTAGAATCGAAAAAAATATTTCAGGCAAAGACGGTAGATGGATTTATTAGGGGCGTTCCTGATTGGCATGATTGCAATGGCTGGCTTAAGCGTGCCTGCGATCATATGGCTTTGGCAACGCGATAAAAAGACCAAGCAGGAACGCGAGGTGCTCGGTCACCAAATTATCCAGCTTCAGGAAGTTCTGGTCGGTATCCCCGACGGGCTTTATCGCTGGAATGTGGTTAATGGCGTTGAAAACTGTTCCGCACGCATGGCTGTTTTGCTGGACCTGCCCAAAGGAACCCAATCGCGTTACGGCGACATTCTCCAATGCTTCGACGAAGAAGCTGCGCGTACACTCAATGGTGCGGTCACAGACCTGCATCACGAAGGATTGAGCTTTGATATTATCCTGCCCCTTCATGGCGGGGATGACCGGGTTGTGCAAGCTGTCGGGCAGCGGGTCCTCAGTGAGAACGGCGATCCCTTGGTTGATCTGTTATGGATGCGCCTTGCCAACGGGGCCGTGGTGGCCAATGGACCGATGGCAAGGTCCCTGCAAACCATGACACAGGAACGTGACCGCCTCATCACTGTGCTGGAAAGCCTGCCTTTGCCCATATGGATGCGCGACAGTGCTGGTCATATCATCTTCCATAACCCGGCTGCCCCTGATGGTGATCATACCCGTCATATCGCCCAACGTGCGGCTGAGGCCGGACGCGCAGCAAAAGAACGCGTCAGCCTGCCCGTTGCCCAAAATGCCCGTTTATTCGAAGTAACCGAAATCCCTCTCCCCGGCGGCGAAGGATTAATCGGCCTAGCCGAAGATATCAGTGCGCTTGACCTTGCCATGAAAAATGCCAAACATGGTGAAAGCCTATTGCGCGCTGCCCTTGAAAACCTGGTCACCGCGATTGCGATTTTCGACGGCAATACGCGTTTGAGCTATTATAACAGTGCCTATGCGCATCTCTGGGATCTCGACAAAAAATGGCTGGATGCACACCCTTCATACGGGGAATTGCTTGATCGTCTGCGCGAAACCCGTAAATTACCGGAATATGCCAATTTCAAAGCGTTTAGACAGGAACAACTGGCAAAATTTGTCGAACTTCAAGCCCCGGAAGAAACCAGCCTGCACTTACCGGACAATTCCACCCTGCGCGCCATTATCAGCCCGCACCCGGTCAGCGGTCTGGTTATGACATTTGAAGATGTCACCGATACATTGGCCCTTGAAAGTTCCAACAAGGCGTTATCGGCTGTTCAACGCGAAACACTTGATAACCTGTTTGAAGGTGTCGTCGTGTTTGGTCCCAACGGTAAAGTTCGCCTGTCCAACCCGGCCTTCAGCCAAATCTGGCATCTCCCGGACGGCTTTATGGCACATCATCCCCATATCACCGATGTCCTTGAAAAATGCCGTGATTTTTACGAAGGGGTTGAAAATTGGTCCAGTTTCCGCGAACAACTGGTGGCACGCATTATGATGCGCGAACCCAACAATCAACGCCTTGTGCGCAGTGACGGATCCATCCTTGAATATGCCTCCGTCCCTTTACCTGATGGCGGATCACTTCTGTCTTATCTGGATGTTACCGACAGCGCGATGGTCGAACAGGCCCTGCGCGAACGATCCGATGCCCAACATGAAGCCGATCGCCTGAAATCGGAATTTATCGCCAATGTGTCCTATGAAATCCGCACACCCCTGACAACGGTTGCCGGATATGCCGCCCTGTTATGTGAACAGTATTTCGGTGAACTGAACAATCGCCAAATGGAATATGCCAAGGGCATTCAAACCAGCGCGGATCAGCTGGCCACCCTCGTCAACGATATTCTGGAACTTGCGAGTATCGAAGCCGGACAGCTTGCCCTTGAACTGGATAGTTTCGACGTTCAAAACATGATGGTGTCCGTTCTCGGACTGGTTCGCGAAAGTGCCAAGCATGCCCGGCTCAGCATTGAATTCAACTGCGCACAAGATATCGGGTCCATTACGGCTGATGAAAAACGTCTCAAACAGGTTATGTTCAACCTGTTGACCAATGCCATTCGCTATACCCCGCCAAACGGCGTGATTACAATCACGGCACAACGCGACCCGCATCAATTGGTCTTCAGCGTTGCAGATACCGGGAGCGGTATCCCGCAAGCCGATCAGGATCGCATTTTTGGCAGTTTCCAGCGCGGTGACCATGACGCAAGCGGACAAAGCGGGGCCGGATTGGGATTAACACTGGTCAAACGCTTTATTGAGTTGCATAACGGCACCGTCACCTTGGATTCCATCCCAGACAAGGGCACAATGGTGACCTGTCGTATTCCGTTATAAAAAGGAAAAAGAAAAACATGAGCCAACAGGACATGGAAGCTATCGCCCAGCGCCTTGCCACCATCCGCGATATCATTATGGACCGGGAAGGCGATGATGTTCAGGATCAGTTTGAAGTTGCTCCCTTTATCATCATTGTCAATATCGAAGGCAGCGGTTATGCCGATGATGAAGATGTTTTCACCTTGATACAAGTTGAACGCGGCCCCGCCGGGATGGAAGAACTCATTGCCTGTGCGGTTGAAGATTCCAACGAAGAAAGCTATATCATCGCTTCTGAAGATGAAAACCTGCTGGACCAACTGGACGAGGCCTGCGATAAAGTCTATCGCCATTGGCATTGGCTGGATATGCCCAACGCACTGGCGGGTTCTGACATACACGACGACGATTTGGACGATGACGAAAATATCTGAAAACTATAAATTTTATGCAGGCTTCTTGCGTTTTGTCGCAGCAAAAACAGACAAAAGCGATATCACGGTAAACGCCATGATGGCAGAATTAAACCAAGCCGCCGATCAATTAGAAAACGGATCAAGAATCAGTCTTCTCGCCAGTCGCGCCCAAGCTTCCTCACGCGCCTTTGCCGGCGTTGCCCAGTTTTTGCAACACCGAATTCTGCCGGAAGCACAGGCGCATGGGGACCAAATGGCGCTTTCTCAACTGGAATGGGCGATTGCCGCCTCCCTGCAAATCGGGCGTGCTGTTATTTTGCATCTGGACGATGTGGAACCGGAAAATATTTCCACTGCAACCATCGAAATAAAAATGCCTCCGTTAGATCGCATTCCCGGTGTGCAATCAAAAGACGACAATCCAACATTGCATTGATAGTGCGGATAGGTCATTATCACGTAAAAACGTGAAACGTCTAATGTAGAAAAATGAGTTACATATGAGCAATTTACTCTGTGAGGATACCTTAAAAGAGCTGGCAGAACAGGTTGGTATTGAATTGATCGAAACACTTTTGGTCGATTTAACCGACGATGCTGGCAATCGCGTGGCGCGTATGCAGGACTTACTGGCAAACGGCGACATGGACGAGTTACGTAAAGAGGCTCATACCCTGAAATCGTCCACAGGCACACTGGGGCTCAAAGAGGTTTCCGAACAAAGTGCGATTATTGAACGCAAACTTGTCACGGGTGAAGGCCCGGATGTTGCCCCGATTGTCCCGGAGCTGCCCAAAATGCTGCAGGACGGCCTAGCCGCCGCAAATAACTGGGTCGCAACCCAGTAAATTTCAGACTACCGACAAAGTGTTTTAATAAATAATTGACCTAAAACCGTCATCCCGCACTTGATGCGGGATCCAGTCAAATCAATGGGTTAGACATCACCCATTCGATAAACATGGATCCCCGATCGGGATCGGGGATGACAACTTAGGGGCTTTGTCAACAATCTGAAGAGCCTCTCGCTAAAGAGGCTCTTTTTTATACTAGTCGATTTCGGCCAAGGCCTTATCAAAGCGATTAAACAATTCTTCTAAATCCGGCTGTTCGCTGATCAACGGTGGGCAGAAGGCCACGCAATCACCCGGCATGGCGCGCAGGATCAAACCATTTTCTTCACATTTCTTCATCAACCCCGCTGCCTTTGCAAGACTGGGATCAAACGGTGTTTTCGTTGTTTTATCCGCGCTGAGTTCAATGGCCCCGATCAAGCCAACACCCCGCACTTCGCCAACCAGGGGATGATCCTGGTAGCTTTGCAAACGTTCCTGAAAATACGGACTAACCGCATTAACTTGCCCCAGAATATCGCGTTCTTCATAAATTTTAAGAACTTCGAGTGCGACAGCGCAGGGAACCGGATGGCCCCCATAGGTCAGCCCGTGACCAAATACACCCAAGGCATTGCTTTGTTCTTTGATTGTTTGATAGAGATGATCGGACACCGCCAAGGCCGAAATGGGCAAATAACCGGATGATAATTGTTTCGCCATCGTCATCATATCCGGTTCAATACCAAAATATTCTGAGCCGAACATTTTACCTGTCCGACCGAACCCACAAATCACTTCGTCGGCAACTAACAGAACATCGTATTTTTTCAAGACCGCCTGAATTTTGGGGAAATAGCTTTGCGGTGGAACAATAACACCACCAGCCCCTTGAATTGGTTCGGCAAACATTGCGCCCACAGTGTCTGGACCTTCGCTCAGAATCAGTTGTTCCAACTCGTTTGCCAGACGGGTGGTAAACTCTTCTTCGCTTTCCCCATCCTGTCCATAACGATAAAAATGCGGGCACCCTGTGCGTAAAATACGTTCGCTTGCCGGCAGGTCAAAACCGTTTTGCGCATAAGCCAACCCGGTTAAAGACCCGGCCGCAACCGTTACACCATGATAGGCTTTTTCACGGGCAATGATTTTCTTTTTTTCAGGCTTGCCACGGGCATTATTATAATACCAGACGAATTTAATCGCCGTGTCGTTCGCTTCTGAACCGGAATTACAGAAAAAGACACGGTCCAGCCCATCCGGTGTCACTTGAACCAAACGTTCTGCCAGTTCTGCGGTGACATCTGGCACTTTACTGCTGAAACTATGATAAAATGGCAATTTTTCCATTTGCGTTTGGGCCGCTTTGACCAGTCGCGGTTCATTAAAGCCTAAAGACGTACACCACAGGCCGGACAGACCTTCGATATATTCTTTGCCGTCTTCGCCAAACACACGTACCCCTTGCCCACGCGAAATCACAAGCGGACCTTGTTCTTCATGGACCTTTAAATTTGTATAGGGATGCAGGTGATAGGTCTGATCTTTCGCCGAAATAGAATTTGGATTTTTTGTCATTTTATCTTTCTCACCACTTAAGTTGCGGTATTTCAATAAGTCGAACCGGGCCTGCAAACAAGGCACGTTCCTGCAAGGTTAGCGCCACGCTTATCGTTGCCGGTCCGCCGTTTCCTGGATATTTCGCCAGCATTCCCAAGACAACCTTGGCCATGCTGGCATCGGGGCCACGAATAACGCGGGCACGGCGCAAACGTTCCACTGTTTCAAAGAACCCCTGAATACGGGCACTAAAGGCCCCTACAATCTGCAAGTCACCATCCAATGCCAACGTCCCGTTACCCTGCAAGGACAAAGGCACATAGTCAATCAACAATCTTTCAAATTCTAAAGTTCCACCGCGATCCCGCCATTCTTCAATCGCTGATTTTGACCATTTTTGTGTCGCAAAATTATGTGTAAAGCGACCACGCGCCAAAACTTGTGAAAGCTTTTTGCCCATACCGATAACGGCATTCGGTAAATCAACATCCTGCCCTTTTAGTTCAAACTGATAATCCCCGGACGATTGGCGCTGGGCATCCAGTTGCACGCGATCAAGCTTTAAAGAGTGTTGTTCCCCATGCAAGTTCCACTGCGCAATATCCAGCGCAATATCCTCCGGCACCCCTTTTGACATCCAATCAAATGTCAGTTGAAACCTTTCTGCCTGTCCCCGATACGTCTGAGCATTCATTGACAGGCTTTGGGGGGCACTCATATCCACGTTTAGGGTCCGCAATGTCCAAGGCAGCGGCAGTGTCGATAAATCCAGTGATGCGATTTGCCAGCTCCAGCCCCGCTTTCCAGACGAATCAAGGGGTGGTGCAAACACAACATCTTTCAAACGGATATTCAGCGCAAAAGGAAACCCTGTAATCCGGGCTTTTTTATCATCATATTTTGCGACATAACCTTGTGCATTGCGCGCGGCAAACCAGTCCTGAACACCAGCGCGCAGCAACATGGATGTTCCAAACCACGCCAGACTATAAAGAATGGCCAGCACAGCAAAGCTCGCCCCGCTATAGACCGCATAACGTCCAAGGCGCACCGACAACGGTTCCTTATAATTCAGGGCAATATGCGTTTTTATGGGATGGGGAACGCGGGCCATTCTTGTCCTAATCAAAATGAATTTTTGCCAATGTTATAGCCGACAAATCCCGCAAAGGACAATGACATTGGTTGACGAATTGATGGGAATGGGCCATCTCTGAATTTATGAACGAACTCAGGCACCAAGAAAACAGCACATTGGAAGTCCCGGACAGCGGCATTAAAGGCTCGCTCACCCGGGGTATGGATGTGATCAAAGGTTATTTAAAAACACTGGACGCCCGCCCCGGTGTTTATCGGATGTTGAATGAGAAAGGCGATGTCCTTTATGTAGGAAAGGCCAAATCGTTAAAAAAACGGGTGGCGAACTATACAACGCCGCAACGCCTGACCATCCGTATTCAACGCATGATTTCGCAAACCTATGCGATGGAATTCATTACCACCCATACCGAAGCCGAAGCCTTGCTTCTGGAATCGAACCTGATCAAAAAATTAAAGCCGCGGTATAATATTTTGCTGCGTGACGACAAGTCTTTTCCCATGATCCTTGTCACTGGGGACCATGACTACCCACAAGTCCTGAAACATCGAGGCGCGAAAAACCGCAAAGGGCGGTATTTTGGCCCCTTTGCGTCGGCTTGGGCGGTCAACGAAACCTTGAATACCCTGCAACGGGCTTTTTTGCTACGCCCCTGCTCCGACAGTATTTTTGCATCCCGCACACGCCCTTGTTTACAATATCAAATCAAACGATGTTCCGCCCCTTGTGTCGGGCGTATTTCTGTGCGCGAATACGGAAAACTTGTGGAACAGTCCGAACGATTTTTGCGCGGTGACAGCAAGGCTTTACAAAACGAATTAGCGCAACGCATGGCAGAAGCGAGCGAAAACCTCGAATTCGAAGAGGCCGCGATTTATCGAGATCGTATTTCAGCAATGACGCGCATTCAGCAGCGTCAGGATATCAACATTCAAGGGCTGGAAGAAGCCGACGTTATCGCCGGTTTCCTTGATGGCGGACAAACCTGCATTCAAGTTTTTTTCTTCCGCGCCGGGGCCAATTTCGGAAACCGGGCTTATTATCCCGCACATGGGTCAAAAGAAGAATTACCCGATATTCTGGAAGCCTTCATCGGGCAATTTTATGCCGATAAACAACCGCCCAAACAAATCCTCGTCAGCCATGATCTCCCCGGTCACGCCATTTTAGAAGAAGCCCTCTGTGTGCGGGCTGAACGTAAAGTTTCACTGCAATGCCCGAAACGCGGCGAAAAAACCAAATTGATTACTCATGCCATGAACAACGCACGTGAAGCCTTGGGGCGCCGGTTGGCACAGAGTGCGTCACAACGTCGTTTGTTGCAAGAAACCCAGCGCATTATGCAAATGGACAGCATGCCGGAAAGGATCGAAGTTTACGATAACTCCCACATTCAGGGGACCAACTCGGTCGGGGCCATGATTGCCGCTGGACCGGATGGTTTTATCAAAAATGCCTATCGTAAATTCAACATCAAAACAGCGCAAAGCGATGATGATTACGCCATGATGCGCGAAGTTTTAACCCGTCGTTTCAGCCGCGCTATCAAGGAAGACCCGGATAAGGAAAAAGGCCAATGGCCGGACCTCGTCATTATTGATGGGGGCAAAGGGCAATTGGGCGTCGCTGTTTCTGTGTTTGAAGAACTCGGCATCGACGATGTTACCTTGGCTGGGATTTCCAAGGGCCCGGAACGAAATGCCGGATATGATAAAATCGTCATCCCCGGACAGGAGCCCTTTCAACTGGAACATACAGACCCGGTCAATCACTTCATCCAACGCCTGCGCGACGAGGCCCACCGCTTCGCCATCGGCACCCATCGCGCCAAACGCGGCAAAGCCACCACAAAGTCCGTTCTGGATGATATTAGCGGGATTGGCGCCAAACGAAAGAAAGCCTTGCTTCACCATTTCGGGTCCGCCAAAGGCGTGGCACAAGCCGGCTTAAGCGATCTGGAAGCCGTTGACGGTATCAACAAGACAACTGCCAAACTGATTTACGATCATTTTCACGAAAATTAGTCTATTTTGCGAGATAACGTTCACGCAATTTTGCCGGATTAAGGGGATCTAAATGCAGATTTGGAATACTCTTCAAGCGCCGAACCAACGAGAAATCCAGATTTGATTTCCATGACCAATAGAGCCAAAGTTCCCGAGGTTCCAATGGCACAGGTTCCGCCAATTCCGCAAACGTCACCATATTCTGATCCACTGCATCCAACAGACGAAAATCAGCCGTCACCAAAGCATCAACCCGTCCATACTGTAAAAGGCGTGTCCCGTCGCTGTGATTATTGAAGTAATAGTACTTCAAACCGGGTACACCTTTCAGAGTCTTTATTTCTGCCCCGCCCCGAATACGGGCAACTGATTTATTTTCCAGTTCGCTTAAATTATGGATCGGCTTGTCTTTTAAAGAGACAATAATATATTGGGCATCCCCAAGCTTAACAATCGGCATGCCGACTTGGTTTCGTTTCGGGCTTTCTAAAAAGACACCAAAATCGGTATCGCCTTCTTCCACCATCACAACGGCGCGCTTAAAAGGCACCATGCGCAAATGAAAAGGGATGCCGATTTCCTGTTCCGCACGTTTTAAAAGGTCGATCAACGGGCCTTGCCATTTGCCGTTCTCGTCCTGATGCACCAATTGTGAAATGATGGGAACGGCAACTTCCACAGAGTTTTGTGAAGGGTTCGCAAAAGACACCCGCAAGGATGCCGATAAAAACAGGCATAAAAAAAACATATTTATGAGTATTTTTCGTCTCATAAAGTCTAACAATCCCCCTTGACCATCCGCGCTCGTTTTATTTTAGCTTACACTTGGATGGGCTTCTAGGCAAAAAGGAAAAGATTTACCTGTCAAAATATGTAAAAAGGCGATAAGAAAAAAGCCGCTTTTTTTTACAAGGTCTATAGTCTATTTTTCCTCTACGCTCATCCTGTTCATATAAAGAAAAATTCAAATGCTCTGGAACGTCCCCAATATCCTGACAGCGTCACGCATTCTGATCATCCCTGTTTTGGTCGGTCTATATATGGTTGGCGAACCCGAAGGCAACTGGATGGCCTTTTCATTATATGTCTATGCCTGTATCACCGATTTTTTCGATGGCTGGCTGGCCCGCAGAATGGACCTGCAATCCGCCCTTGGTAAATTTATGGACCCGATTGCCGATAAGCTTCTTATCGGGACGCTGATTGTCATGCTCATGGGATTTGGCCCGATCGAAGGCATCCATGTTCTAGCGGCTGGCGTTATTTTGGTGCGTGAGTTGCTGGTTTCCGGTTTGCGCGAATTTTTAGCGGAAACCAAAATATCCGTTCCCGTTACCCTGTTGGCCAAATGGAAAACCACCATTCAAATGCTGGCATTGGGTTTTCTGATCGTCGGAAACGCCGGACCTTATTTGTGGGTCGCTGAAACCGTTACGGTCGGATACGTCGGGTTATGGCTTGCAGCCCTTTTGACGATGATTACCGGGTATGACTACCTACGCACCGGTTTAAAACATATGGTCGATTAAATGAAAATATTTGGTATCGTTGGTAAAAGCGGCAGTGGTAAAACAACTTTGCTGGAAGTTCTAATCCCGGCAATCACCAAGCATGGTTTTAACGTTTCCACCATCAAACATACCCATCACCAGTTCGATATCGACCAACCGGGTAAAGATTCTTATCGCCAGCGCGAAGCCGGTGCCAAGGAAGTCATGCTGGCATCCAGTCATCGCTGGGCCTTGCTGCACGAATTGCGTGGAGATGAAGAACCCGAAATCGAAGATCTCATCCAGCATATGAGCGATGTAGACCTTGTTCTGATTGAAGGTTTCAAATTCAACAATCATCCCAAAATAGAAGTCCACCGTCCGTCTTATGGACGTGAACCACTTTGGCCCGACGACCCGACCATTCTTGCCGTCGCCAGTGACGAACAATTACGTGATATTGACCGCCCCTTGATCGACCTCAAAGACATCGAAGGCATTGCCGACTTTATTATTTCGCATCTGGATTTGCGGAGAGAACCATGACACCCGTTTTTGACTGCTGTTTTTCCCATACCGATGACATGATGCCTCTGCCCGAGGCCCGACGCAAAATTTCAGAAACAGTCAAGCCGATTGCCCAAACCACGTCTTTACCTTTACGCCAATGTGTCGGTAAAATTCTGGCAGAAGATATCATCTCCCCGCGCAATGTTCCGCCACACGATAATTCCGCAATGGATGGGTATGCTCTGCGCTTTGCCGATTTAAATGCAAATGGCGAAACCAAGCTGCCCGTCACCGCCCGGATTGCCGCCGGACACCCGATGGATCGCCCCCTTACGCCGGGCGAGACTTTTCGTATTTTTACCGGCGCACCGATGCCACAAGGCGCCGACACGGTTGTCATGCAGGAAAATACCTGTGAAAAAGACGGGATCGTGACCTTTGCGCAAGGATGCGCTGCCAAAAAAGGAGCCAACCGCCGCAAAGCAGGCGAAGACATCCAAACCGGTGACGTTGTCCTGAAAAAGGGCCGCAAACTGCGCGCTGCCGACATCGGTGTATGTGCTTCAATCGGCAAGACAGACCTAAATGTGTACGTCCCTTTAAAAATTGCTGTTTTTTCTACGGGTGATGAAATCCGTGACCCGGGACAGGATTTGGAAGACGGCTGCATTTACGACATCAATCGCTACACCGTCATGTCCATGTTGGACAGCATGGGGTTTGAAGTCACCGATCTTGGCATTCTACCGGATGATTTAACCACCATTACCGATGCCTTGAAACGCGCCGCACAAGATCACGATATCCTGTTTACCTCCGGCGGGGTTTCGATGGGGGAAGAAGACCACGTTAAATCCGCTGTCAAAACGCTGGGGAAAATCGATTTTTGGCGGATTGCCATTAAACCGGGGCGACCGATTGCCCTAGGAGACATTGCAGGCAAACCCTTCATTGGACTGCCGGGTAATCCGGTTGCAACGCTTGTCACCTTCATGATGATTGCCCGACCCATGATTGCCGGTTTTTCAGGGCGAAGCGATATTCAAAGTCGCAGTTACAAAGTTGCCGCCGCTTTTGAACTGGACCACAAAGGGGGGCGTTACGAATGGCAACGGGCCTATTTAAAAGACACACCTTACGGCCCGGTCGTTGAATTGTTCCACACCACCGGATCCGGTGTTTTAACCTCAATGGTCAAAACGGACGGCCTTGTGGAAATCCCCGATCATGTCCATAAAATTGAGGCCGGTGATCTGGTCGATTTCATCCCTTATAGCGAGGTAAATCAGTAATGAAAGTTCTCTATTTCGCATGGCTGCGCACAAAAATCGGATGTGCTGAAGAAGAAATCGACCTGCCCGATACCGTTAAAACTGTTGAGGATGTCTTGGATTACCTACGCACCAAGGGGGATGCGTATGCAGAAGCCTTGGGTGAAGACAAAGTCATCCGTGTTGCCCTAAATCAGGATTACGCTCAACTGGACGCCTCGGTCCAAAACACCGACGAATTCGCCATTTTCCCACCTGTCACAGGGGGATAGTTTTATGATCCGCGTTCAGGAAGAAAACTTTGATGTCGGGGCGGAAATCAATGCTTTGAGCAAGGGGAATACGGCCATAGGCGGTATTTGTTCTTTCGTCGGTCTGGTTCGAGATTTCCAGCATACCAAGGAAGACGACACCCGCGTTTGCGCCATGACGCTGGAACATTACCCCGGCATGACAGAAAAAAAACTGGCCGAAATTGAAGAAACGGCACGTCAACGCTGGTCTTTAGAAGATGTCCTGATCATTCATCGCTATGGCCGTATGGAACCGGGGGAAAATATCGTCTTGGTGGTTACGGCTTCGGCCCATCGTCAGGCTGCCTTTGAATCTGCGCAATTCCTGATGGACTTTTTAAAAACCAAGGCCCCTTTCTGGAAACTTGAAGAAGACGATAACGGGAGCGGCAGTTGGGTTGATGCCCGCGAATCCGATGATGATGCCCTTTCCAAATGGGAAAAATAAATCCCTTATAAATAATTTAGAAACCGCTCTTGCCCCTTGCAATTTTTGTTAACAAATACAAACTATTATAAAATAACAACAAAAATTGAGGTGTCGTATGGTTGAGTCTCCCTATCCCCCCGTTCAGGCTTATTTGAACAAACATTTTATCGAGGGCCGCGAAGGTCGCCCATTGCGGATTTTGTCGGAATATATCGAACCCGATGCCCGTTTTGAGGCTCAGAACGTCGAAGACACCATCATCTTTTTTGGATCCGCCCGCCTTCTTCCTCGTGATGTTGCCGAAACAAAACTGGAAGAAGCCAAAAAACTGGGCAGTGATTTAGTACGCGCGGAAATGGATGTCAAAATGTCGCGTTATTATGAAGACGCGCGTGAACTTGCCCGGCGCTTAACGCTCTGGTCCAAAAACTTGGAAGGCAGCAAGAAACGTTTTGTTATCTGCACCGGTGGTGGTCCCGGCATTATGGAAGCCGGAAATCGCGGGGCATCCGAAGCCAAAGGATTAAACCTCGGTTTCAACATCACATTACCGTTTGAACAGAGCCAAAACCCCTATATCACCCGTCAGTTGTCTTTTGAATTTCGCTATTTCTTTATGCGGAAATTCTGGTTTATGTACCTTGCCAAAGCAATGGTCGCTTTCCCCGGCGGGTTCGGCACATTGGATGAGTTGTTTGAAGCCTTAACCTTGATCCAAACCGGAAAAGTCAGCAAAAAACTGCCAATCGTGCTTTATGGCAAAGAATTCTGGAATGATGTGGTCAATCTGGAAGCACTGGTCAAATACGGCACCATCAGCCCCGAAGATTTGAAACTTTTTACCGTCACCGATGATATTGACGAAGCCTATCATTACCTGACGAACTATCTGGAAAACCATGCCATTGAAGAAATGGCCCGCAGTGAGTCCAAAGCTCCCTAAGCATGTCTATCCGTTAAGCCGCCGGGTCAATCGAATTCGGCGGCTTCCAACACATATTGCAAGGCGTCTTCGTTCAAGATCGTGACCTTGCCACGGGCCAATTCGATCCAGCCTTCATTACGCCAGATTTGCAGCTGTTTATTCACGCTTTCCCGGCTGGTTCCCATCATACGGGCCAATTCCTGTTGCGGCAGGTTCAAACCGATTAACACGCCGCCACCGGGCTGTTCCTGTCCATAAAGATCCGCCAGGTTTAAAAGGCGTTTCGCCAAACGCCCGTCCAGTGGCAAAAAGGCCGCATCTTCGACCATTTCCGATGTCAGACGCACACGATGACACAATAACTGCATCACCTGAATGCACAGTTTGGGATGTTTTTCCAGAAACGGGATGAAATCGCGTCGCTGAATGACCAAAACTTCAGTTTTTTCCATCGCAACAGCATCGGCGGTACGATCCATACCATCCAACAAGGCAATCTCACCGAAAAATTGCCCTTCCTCGATAATATTCAAGGTGACTTCCTTACCGTTGGGCGACGTCGTCACAATCTTGATTTTACCTTCCTGCACCCCGAACAAACTATCGCCCGGATCCCCTTTGACGAAAAGTGTCTCGTTTTTATCCAGTCTGCGTGTCACTGTCATCGACAACAGACGATCAAGCATGGCTTCGTCCAGACCGCTCAGTAATTCACTGTTGGACAGAAGCGCTTTTTTATCCCTAACAACCATCTTTGATTTTAGCCCTTGGTATTATTGTTGAAGATAAAATAACAGGTTTGTGAAGCACCTCACAGAAAAACTGTCCGGAACAGGCGTATAAAATAAGCATCTTCTCTGCTTGCCCTTAAGAGAAGCCTCACTTTCAAACGGTGAGCCCCTCTAGACACCGTTTGAAATAGACCCTATAGAGAGGATGGTCCACCCCGAACCATCCTCTCTTTTTATTTTAGGGCGTATCCGACCATGACAAAACCCGTTATTGCGATTATCGGCGGTGGCCCTGCCGGATTAATGGCTGCCCAACATCTTGTTACCAAAGAGTTTGACGTTCATTTGTTTGACGCCATGCCGTCGTTGGGCCGCAAATTTCTGATGGCAGGCAAAAGCGGGATGAACCTGACGCATGGCGAAGATTTTGACACATTTCGCTCGCGCTATCATACAAACTTCCCCTCTTTTCAGGATATCCTCGAAGATTTCAAACCCGAAGACGTCCGTAACTGGGCACAGGATTTAGGGATCGAGACCTTTATCGGCAGTTCCGGGCGCATCTTTCCCACCGATTTTAAAGCTGCCCCGCTTCTACGCAGTTGGTTGCGACGCTTACGCAGCAACGGTTTAACAATCCACACCCGCCACCGCTGGCTGAATTGGGCTGAAAACGGTCATCTTTTTGAAACACCCGATGGGAGAAAGACGTTTTCTTGTGAGGCCACGCTTTTTGCAATGGGCGGTGTAAGTTGGCCTAAATTGGGGTCCGATGGTCATTGGCGCACGCCCTTTGCCACCCGCCATATCAAGATGCATGATTTCAGACCAAGCAATTGCGGCTTTATACGTGACTGGTCCCCTGTTTTTATCGATCGTTTTGCAGGTGCCCCGGTCAAATCCGTTGGTTTGCGCGCAGGCAATATCACCACCAAAGGCGAATTCGTCATTTGTGAAAATGGTGTTGAAGGCAGTGCAGTCTATACCCACAGCCGAGCTTTACGCAAATCCCTAGAACAGACAGGGACAGCCACCCTCTATCTGGACCTTTGCCCGGATCGCAGCCTTGAAACCCTGAAAACCGCGCTTAACAAACCACGCGGGCGGGCCTCTTTATCCAACCATATCCGCAAAACAACCGGGCTGAGTGGGGTCAAGGCCGCGCTCTTGCGTGAATGTCTCAGCAAGGATGTTTTTTCAGATATGAATAAACTGGCTAAAGCCATTAAAAACCTGCCAATTGGTTTACAAGCCACACGACCAATTGAAGAAGCCATCAGTTGCGCCGGCGGGGTGTGTTTTGACGATCTAAACACAGACCTGATGCACAACAATCACCCCGGCTTGTTTTTCGCTGGCGAAATGCTGGATTGGGATGCCCCGACCGGGGGGTATTTGCTAACGGGCTGCTTCGCCCTTGGCAAACGTGCCGGACTGGGAATTGAAAACTGGCTGAACAAAAAAAACGCTTAAGAGCCGACGCCTGCCATACCATAGGGTAATGTCCGCACCATTCGACGCAGCGCATCATCAATCAAAGAGGGCATAATCTCCTTATCTTGGGCAAACATCGCTGCACTTGCCATACCGCTGAGCGCCCCAACGGGGGAGAGAGGCAAACCACCATCGGCGCGCCACACTGTATGGGCGGCTTGCCACAACAACGCATCATCGGAAATCCGTTTTAAATCCACCCGCACCCCGATATGTTTCTTGGCAAAGATAGCGACATAATCATCGCCAAGATCATAGAGTTCAGCCACGGCAAAGAAGCGACATTTTGTCTGACGGGAAAATCGTTTCCGGTCCCTTTTATCTTGTAAATCAAGTCCTAAACGTTTTGCCAGATGGCGGGTTTTACGCGGAAAAATCACCCGATCCACTTTTTCACCCAAATGACGTGCCAATGCGGTTGAGATTAACGCCGCCATTTGCGGGTTTTCTTCATTATGGGACATCATAACCGCCACACAATCCGGGGGATCGCGATAAAACGGTGAAAGCACATGGAAATTGACATCTGTGGCTTTTATTTCAGCCTCATCTGCCTGTTTTAAATCCCGATATTGTGGATTACTGACACAGGCACTCACCCCCATTAAGGTAAGAAGAACGATCAATACTGATTTCAACATGACTTTCTCCCTCAACACCGTTTGTATGGAGCAAGGGCGATCATGCCGTCCATCACCGCCCCATTCAGGCGAATATCGCGCACAACCACCCGATTATTTTGTAATTCATAACGTGCGTGAATGTGATTGGCCTGCATGTAATTGGGACCCGCAACAGATTGAAGCCCTCCCAGCAACGAGGCATCGACGCGACGGGGGAAAATACGGACCAACGACGGATCATTCAGCCCGCGATGATGACGCAAAATCGCCTGTTCAATACGGCGTTCGGCTTGTGGAATCTGTCCGGCAGCCTGCCGCAAAAAACCGCTATAACGATCCATATTGATTTCCCAACGCGTGCCGCGACCTTCGGCTGTGCGATACAGATTACCCGCTCCATCCATCACCACACTTTCCATCCCGAAACATTGTTGAAAGCGTGCAAACAATAAATCACGCGCTTTGGCCTCTTGTGGCCATGCAATTTCAATCTGCGGGCCTTTGCCATGTTCCAAGACCCGCAATAAGGCACGGCCCCCGGTTGCCTGTGCCACACTGACTTCTTGAACGGTTTCAATCGGCGGGGCAGGCTTTATCGGTTTTGGTTCAGTTTGTTTTTCAACGGGTTTGGGGGCTGGTTTTGGCTTGGCCTGAACAACGGGCTGAGGTGTTGGTTTGACAGGTTGTTTTTCAACGATCTTCTTTGTTGTTTTTTCCGGTTCAACCCGTTTGGGGGCTTTCACAACGGGCTTTGGCGCTTCAACCTTTGTTATTTCCACCTTGGGCGGCGACGGTAAAACAATTGCCGCCTGCACAATCGGAGAATCTTCGACAGGTTGGATTATAGGTTGTGCTTCACGGATCTGTTGTTTCTTCTCAACCTTATGATCTTCCTGTCCCGGCATGACCCACAACAGCACCAACCAGAGCGCGAAACCTAGCGTCATCGTCAGGGAAAGTTTATGGGGAAGGCTGCGCATCATAACCGGATTATCCTTTACTGTGTCATCTTGCGGGCAAACATTTGTTCCATATCCGCCACCATTTGACGCAAGGCTTTACTGCGTTCTTTTGCACTCATCAGGGCTGTTTCCGGTTCTTGTGTCGTTTGCGCAACTTCAACCGATTGCGTGATGGGTTCAACGCTTGGGGCGGGGGCTTTCTTTGCTTCCACCTTCGCCACTTTTACAGCGCTTGGCAGAGGTGGGGGTGTGGTCGGTTTTTTGACTTCTTCAATCGGTTCCGTTTTTTCAGCCTGCTTTTTCTGCGAAACACTCGGTTGAGATTCAATCGGCTGAGCAACCTTGGTTTCTATCGGAATTGCTTTAGAAACAGGGGCCGGTTTTGCCAACGCCGCTTGGGTCTGGGCTTTCACCTTTTGCACCGACTGTTCCATATTTGATTTGAATTCTTTTGGTTCCCCCCCGGCAATAAGATAACCAAGGGCGAGAAACACAACCGCGTTGAAAACAAGATACTTCATTGGATTTTCTCCTCTTCCAGACGGCTTTGATGGCTGATGGATAACAGGGCGCGCAACAAGGCTGCACTCGGTAACCCAACCACGGTGGTTAAAAAAGCCAGTGAAAAATGCTTGGTCAAATCACGGATAATGGGCTGCACGGTTTCAGGCGTCAGTTCCTGATGGGCCAACGTCCCGATCCCCAGACTGATCCCCAGCAAGGTATAAGTCAGCGCCAATGTGGAGACGCCATTTGCCCCATGCAAACCGACTTCCAGCCAGAAATCCTTGCGATCCCTAAACTGTCCCATACGGACCCATGCAAATAAGCTGACGAAAACAAGGGACGAAAATAAGGCAACAAAAGACACGCCAAAAACTTCCAGCGTCCATTGTGCAATCGCAGCCGGCGCCATTGAGGTGGCAAACACACCTGCCGCCAAAGCAAGGGATAAAGCGCCCAACAAATAACTTAAGGCACGTGATCCGCTATCAGCCATATGAAGGACGTTTCGCATATCACCGTCTCCCAACCCGACTGGACATCACGCTGTCCGTATTGACACCGAATTGCGTCAACCAATGGTCCACCATTGTGTGTCCTTTTTCCGCCGATGCATGCCCCAAAAACGTGACATCATAGTTTTTAAAGGCAATTCGGACATTTTTAGTATTTTGCCCGCGCAACGATTTATCACGCATTACAATGCGTTCCAGATCAACCAAACGACGACGTTGACTGTCCAGTTTGGCTTGTCGTTCATCAATGGTGAGGGATGAGTCAAGGAACGTCTTGATCGTCATGGCGCGTTCACGCTCCAGATTTTCAAGGGTTCCGGCTTGTGCAATACCACTCATGGCAATCAGGGTCGCCGCACCAAGTGCAAAAATTTGCGTTTTCATGGTTCTATACTCCTTCAATTCTTCAAATCAGTTATTCAGAAAGAACGATACGTTATCGGCAGGGGTCAGGCTGGATTGTGCAACATCGCTGTCGATCATCTCTTCATCAATACCTTCTTCAGCCAAGGTCATTGCATCAAGTGCCACCAACTTCGCCATATAACCAAGAATGGTTTCTTCCTGTTCCAGAACCGCCAATTCTGTCTGTACATCGGCAACCATGCGACGGACATGTTCCACCCGCGTCAAGGGCACCCCATTGTCAGACATGGGGGTTTGGTTCATACGGTGGTTATCAATACGGGCAACCAATTGTTCAATGGCCGTCCGGTTCTTGCTATACTGCTGGGAATATTTGCTTTCTTCCAAATCGGGTGTTTCAAACAAACGTTGATCAACCTTGGCAACGGAGGATTCAAACCGCTCGGCAGCTGCTTTTTGCAACTCGATCAATTCTTCCTTTTCCGGGGTCATCTCACCCTCTTCACGGCTAAGACGTTCCAGCATGTCGTCAAACAAACGACGCTTGGTCATCAGGTGTTTGCGGCGCAGTTCATTACGATCGGACATCATGTTCAGATAAGCGCGTTTTTCCGCCAAAAACTGATGACGTAAATCACCACGCACCTCCCCATCTGACGTTTCAATCGCTTTTTGCAAATCGCCCAATGTGTTGCCTTTCAGGGAAATATCTTCTTCCGTTTTTTGAATAGCGGTTCCCAGTTCGGAATTGGCAAAATCATGGTCAATGGATTTTTGCAAATAGCTGGGCGGCAGCTTCACAAGACGTTCCGAACTTTGCGGTGTCCAGTTTGGTGCACTCCAGGCAACGGTTGAACCCGCCATTAACATCGCACCACCCAGAAAAACGGCCCCTAATGTCAAAGCCAGACGTTTGGGTTCTACGCGATCTATCATTAAAGGTAATTCAGACATAAGCGACCTCCCTATCCTTTTTCCTAGTTGCGTTCCCAATAACGCACACGGCGCAATTCGGATTTCAGATCATTATTGACATTGGCATCACTGTAACGCCCGATGGACCCTGCCCCGCGTTTACCCAACAGGACCTCCATCGTTTGGATGAAAGACGACCCATCAGCAAAATAAAGGTCTTGCCCATCAAAGTTCGCGGCGAATTTATCCAGGTTTTCACGCGCCCCTTCCACGTCCCCGCCCTTTAGATGGTTCTGTACCGTCAAGGCATAGGCACGCATGCGTTCATCCGTTGCAATCCCGGCAACATCCGGTCCCAGATCGGATTCACATTTTTCAATCATACGCGCACTGGCAAGATATTTGGCCGGGTCGTGATTAGTTTGGGCTTCGCGGTCCAGTTCCAAGGCGTGATCCCGACATTCGCGATACGTCCGCATTGCCGAAATTTCGTTATAACGCGCTTCCCGAAAATCAATGCCACTGCCAAAAGACGGCGGTTGGGTAACACAGGCGCTCAAACCAAGTGTGGCCCCCAGCAACACGGCACCGAAGGTCAAACGTTTGGACGTTGTTTTGATAAAAGCAGACATGCTCCTGACTCCATTTGTTTAAACTGCTTAATGAGTTTATGGAGAGTTCAGAGGCGTTTTTTTTGAGCTGAGCTAAATTCTTTTGAGACGATTTACGGCTTCAACGTCACACGCATGCGATCCATTGCCGCATTCACCGGGCGAACTGAGCCAAGAAACGGTTCTTCATTGGCATAACAGGTAACCGTTTCCTGCCCGGCAGGCGGGCCAAGACGGATACGAAACGGCGCATTTTGGCTGGCACTTAGGATATGATCTGTATGGGCATCAAAAGCCTGAACATCGCGCACCTGATCATTGGGATAAATGCGGATAACCTTACCATCCACCTGTTCATAATCACACAAAAGCCAAGCCTTGCGGTTCACACGCACTTGTAAATTTAGATCTTCACCAAACGCATATGTGGGATGCTGTCCCCGATCAGAAAAGATATCAATCGTCAATTCGGGCTTTGCTTCAGGAATTTTTATTTCAAGCTCCGGTTTCTCGCCTTCTTGCGGGAATAGACCGCTCCATGCAAAAACAACCCCAAGGGCCAGCGTTGCCGCTCCGGCCATCACCCAAAAGGTCGTATTTCCCCGATCCTTTTCTTTCGTGCCCAATCCCAAAACATCCATCAGGTCACGGGTTGTTTTCAGGCTGGCGACGTCAATACCGCCCGGCGGTTTATGGGCGGATAAAAAGGTGGCATTTTCTACGCCCGCCCCAAACACAATCGGCGTTCCCTTGGCGATATAATCCGCCAGCATCCCCGCAGACGCTTCGACCTTTTGCGCCATATGATCGACATCACCGACATTCAGGTCGTTGTCAACCGTCCCGGAAAGCCAAACGATCAAATCGGCGGTTTCAAGATCAGATAATTCACAATATTTCGATTTAAAAACGGCATGGGCAGCAAAAACCCCCAATTGCCAACTTAACCCTGTCCCGATGGGACCGGAAACATCCAAACGAAAAGCGCCTTCTTCATAAGGGCCAAATTCTCGCATAATAACACCGCTACCCGCACGGACAAAATCGTCGTAATCCAGACTGATAGGCAAAACCTCGGATTGACGGCGCAGGCACATCATGGATTGAGGGGCTGGTTCCGGTGTTATACGATCCACAAGGACCGGGCCACCTGTTGTCGCAATGAGAATGGCGATGCGCTTCACCGCAGGAAAATCTCCGTCTTTGGCTCACCCAGCAGTCGGGCGGCATCTGAATTTTTCTCGATAATGGTTTGGATAACACCGTTACGTGCCGCTGGCAAGGCAACACGCACCATTGTTTCATCCGGGCCAAACAAATGCAGACTTTGCGGCATATCGCGGCGTTGATCGCTCATTTCCACAATAAGATAAAGCTGATCACTTTGCGCCCTTGAGGCCTGAAGCCGGATATGACAGCCATCTGCATGGCGTTCCGGATAATCTTGCGTACTCGCAGCCAAGGCTTGCGGCATATGAACGAGGGCCAATTTCTGTAATAAGCTGCGATAAACCCGGCGCACTTTCAGATCACGGCCCAAGATATCCTGAACCGCGTCATCCTGTGCGCCTTGTACATAGGCATATAAACGCCCGAGCGAAATCGCACCGCTTTCGCGTTTCGTCATAACCTTGCGCACATTGTGCAATTCGCCAAAGCGTTGTTGGGCATCCTCAAGAAAATCGGGATGTATACGTGTCATGTTCGGACCTCCTGATAAAGGAGTTGAAACTGGGATTTAAATTTTTCCCGATCTTGCGGGAAAAGTGTTTGTACCTTTTTGTCTTCCAATGCCTTCATATAACGTAAAAGCTGGCTTTCCATCGCCACCAATGCATGCGCGGCACGTTCAAAAACATCACGGTGCGCCATCGCCTGATCATCAAAGCCTTTGCGTTTCATTTTTGAAAAGGCCTGTTCGCCGCGTTCCACAGCCGCAGTTGGAAAAACCACCAGATTATCCCCACCACTGTTATTTAAGACATGCAAACTCGCGGCTTGCAGATTTTTAATATGGGACAAAATCGCCTGACATTCCTGCAAACGCTCTTCGTATGTTTGAACGTCCTCGCAAGCAATGCGTTTTTCAACGCTAGACTTTGATCGACCGACCTGCAAATCCGTTGTAATCCCGGATTGGACCTGACCAAAAATTTCATACCGCAGAAATGCCAAAGGCAGACGTAACGCATCGGGGCCATAGGTCATCAAATTTTCAATGGGTGCGCGTTCCGTCTTTATCTTAAAGAAACGAATATCCCCGCTTTCGTCTTCATCAAAAATATCAAAAGGTGATGTCCAATCTTCAAGGTTCACATCTGCAATCAAATCACTGGCGATATCGACTTCGCTGGCTTCACTATCCAGTCCCAAGGGGGCTGCATGGGCCGCAGCCCTAGCCAGTCTGCTTTCTTCAAAAGCACGGGCAAAATCGCAAAAGAGATCAAACACAGTTCGGTATCCTCTATAATCTTTGCCTTGGTTATGGAGATGCCAGAAGTCGAAAACGCATTCATCGTGCAAAATAATCCCGTTTTCTTCATCAAAGCGATCTTGCAGAAATTTATAAACCTGTGAAAATTTACCATCGGCCTGTGCACTACTCAGATAAGCAATCCGGTATTTTCGAAGATCGGAGGCCAAAGCATTGCTGCATGCCCTTATATTTTTCTCCAGCGGCGGTCCCTCCAGCAACCTTTCAAAAAGATCATTGAACGTCTGGAAATAAGAAAAGCCATCCATCGAACAGAGGAATTCATAAAGCGCGACCAAAAAGGGCATGCGACCAAACCGGACTTCGAAGGATTTGTCATCATACGTCAGGACAAGGCCGCTTTCTGAAACCTTCACCCCCGGTGACGTGCCATTTAAAACCTGTTTATAAAATGCCGGTGTCGCTTTATTCGGTGCCAGAAAAAAATCGCTCAGCCCCGTCGCGCCATGTAATGCCCCCACCCCGCACACCAGGTGGCTAAGTTCAAAAAGCGCCATATCTTTGTTGGGACCATTGCCTTGGGCACATATGAATTTTGCCAAGGTTTCCATCGTGGGGCGCAAGGCATATTTAGGCGCGCCTTCCAACGTGGTCGTTTCACACAACGCGGTAAAATCTGCGAGTAACGGGTCTTTGCCCCCCGCGTTCCTCAATATATTTTGTGTATGATCCACCGATATCCTCCCTGCACCAAAAGAGGATATCCAGATCATACCTTTCAATCAATGGAAATAGGGACGCGGGGGTGGGCGACGCCCAAATCCACGACGATGGGGCGGTGGCGGGGGTGGGGGTGCACGATAAAAACGCGGCTCAAACCGATCAGATCGTTCCACAATGATAATTTCCGTGTTCACATCTTCATCATATCGGTCCACTGCCCCACGTACCCGCCATTCCCGTAACTCAACCGTATCGATATCTTCATCGTGCCACGCAATCAAGGTATCGTCCGTTTGATCATCCGGTCCCTCCCACAAGTTGGCCTGTTCAATATAAATTTGCTGCCATTTTTGCACCATCGCCACATATTTACGGGTGCGCACATGCGGGCGGTTATTTTTCAAACTGCCGCCATTATAATGGGACAACGCCAAATCCCATTGCCCGTCATACTGATCATATAAACGTTCCAGAAAACGGACCCCCAACCGGATATTGGTTTTCGGGTTCCATAACGCATCAGGTTCAACACCAAATTCCCCACGTGCCGTTTGTGGCATGATTTGCATCACGCCGCGCGCGCCGGCAGAACTTAACGCGCGGGCATTAAAATCGGACTCCACCTTTGCCACCGCCATGACAAGGGCAACGGGAACGCGACTGTCGGCGGCTTCTTTCAGGATCATCTGTTTGACTTCAAACCGGGTTGCCGCCTGAGCAGTAGATACATATGCGGCGGCTAAAAACAGGGCCACGATCCAGATAAAAGTTAAAACGGATTTCATAACTTTGCCTCCTGTAAGGCTTTCAGCCATTTGTCATTCAATACAACAACCGTGATATCCCGTGCCGAGACACGTTTGCGCACCTGCATGGTCGCCGACATGGACAAATCAGGATCAACTGCAAGCACAATTTTATCGCGCCCGACCAGCCGTGTTGGATCCACGGGTTTGAACGTATGATCAAGGAAACGATCTTTATAATAGATCAACAGATTTTCCGGCTGAACGTTACGGCTTGTACCTTTTGCTTGGTCTGGTTCATTTTTTTCAACCGTATTCGCCAATGCGATGGGATCATCATCCAATACCGATTTAACCGATTGGCTCATCATCCCCCCGCCCATCGAAACCATCGTCAACACCATGATGGAGAAGAACCCCATAGCAAGGGCCAAGGCGATTTCCGCCATTGCATTGGTTTGGGTTGTATCACTCATTCTCTTTCTCCTTCGCCGCTCATGCCCTTAATCCAGATAGGCAAGGTCCTGAGCCACTTTTTCCAAAATCACTTGGCGGGGTGTTTGAATAATGCGGGCTTTCAGGTCCAATTCAGCAAGGACTTGAGAGAGATCATCACGCACATCCCCTGCGCTTTCGCGGCGTTCCAACCAAAAAGCCGGTTTGTCAGGCTGCGAGGTTAAAGCGCTGAGGTCTTTCGTATTTTCCAGACGAACAAGACGATCTTCGATATGGCGGATTTCACGCGGTTTAAACCCTTTCAACGTTAAGGTTAGTTTGCTGGATGAAACTACTTTTTCTTCATATCTCGGTTCCATTTGTGCCAAACGGTCCACCAACTGGTCTTTGAAACGCGGTAGGATTTCGCGTACATGGCGACGCATGACCAGATCAAAACAAGCCGGGCCGCAGCGTCTATCCTGTAATTTTGCAACCGGGCTTTTAATGCGCAATGTATCCACGATATCAAGGGTGCGCACATCGACAATTTTCGCAATTGCGACCATACGATCACGAAGACGTCGCCCATCCTGTTCCTGAATGTGTCGCAAGGAAACCAGCACCGCAAAATCGACTTTATGATGCGGGCTTTGGGCAACCACATTCATCGCTTCTTGAAAATCCAGTCCCTGTCCGTTTCCGCTGTTTTCTTCAAACAATCGAAATTTCCGATGATGAAGATAATTCCCCGTATGTTCAAAAACACGCCGAAACGCCGGGTCATGTATATCAAGCAGGTTCGGTCCCTGATCAACAGCTATATAAAGAATGCGCGGCTGAGAATTTGCAAGCACGGGACTTGCAAACATAAAGGTCATCAAAACCATCATTATTTTTTTCATCATTTCATCACCTCGTTTTAGGTGGTTGTCCATCTGCACAAGGTTATGGAGGGCTGAGAGATAGAATTTATTTTCCCCTGGAAAAAAAGTTTCTAAAAAAATGCCCTCTGCCCCCTTCATAGCCCGCAACAGAATTCGACAACTTGAAAAGGATGAGTTCGATGAAACGTTTTATGATCCCTTTGGCACTTGCCGGTGCTCTGATTTTCAATACCGGCATGGCGCAGCAGGCTCAGGCCAGTGATGAAACTGTCGGCACAATTATCGGTGCCGTTGGCGGTGGCTTACTTGGATCCGCAATGGGAAAAGGCAAAGGTCGATTGGTTGCCACGGCTGCGGGAACCGTAATCGGTGCCGTGATCGGCCATGAAATCGCACATGACACCTATGACAACGATCCTTATGAGCGTCCCCGTGTCCATGCAAAAAATCGGGATTATCGCGATTATGATGATTATGATCGTCCACGCACCCGTGTTGTTTATAAGCGTGTCCCCGTCAAAGTACACAAACATCCCAAACACAAAAAATGGGACCGTGTGGCCCGTTATGACGGAGATGTCCTTATCTGTAATAAAAACGGTAAACGTTGCCATTGGTATGATTGACACTATATGATTAACGCAGATGTCATTCAGGCAGGTAAGATATGAAAACACTGCATCTTTTCGCAATGGGCTGCTTTCTTTGGGCTGTTTCAACAACAATGGCCCAAAGCGCGCAGACCGATCAAAACAACGATGATGTCGCGGTCATCATTGGCAACAAGACCTATGCGGATCAAGATATTCCCGAAGTTCGCTTTGCCCATAATGATGCCAAAGCGATGAAGCAGTTTGTGCAAAATGTGTTGAATATCCGCGAAGAAAACATCATCTATCTGGAAGACGCCACACAGGCCAAGATGCAGAGCACCTTTGGGCGCCAAGGCAATCATCGGGGCAAAGCTTTTCAATACGTCAAGCCCGGTATTTCCAAACTTTATGTCTTTTATTCAGGTCACGGTCTGCCCGGACAACATGACCAAAAAAGCTACCTCCTGCCTGTCGATGCTGAAATCGCAACTGCTGACATTAACGGCTACCCGACAGATTTATTATATAAAAACCTGAAACAGGTTGAGGCAAAATCCGTCATGGTTTTTTTGGATGCCTGTTTCAGCGGTAACAGTGACGGCGGGAGTTTGATCACGCAAGCCTCCGGGGCCTCTATCCTGCCAGCCGCGATACCTGAGGATAACCAGAATGATACCCTGACAGTCATCACCGCAGCCTCTAACGATCAACTGGCAAGCTGGGATGAAGAAAGCCGTCATGGACTGTTTACCGAATATCTTTTGCGCGCCCTATATGGCGAAGCCGATAAAAATAATGATGGGAAGGTAAAACTGGACGAAGTTTCCGCCTTTCTCAAAGAAGATATGCGCTATAAAGCACGACGAACCTATAATCGGGATCAAGTGCCTGACATTTCCGGCAATACAGATCAAGTTCTCGTCGCGGCTATCGACGGTATCTATCCCACCCGTCCGACCTTGTTACAAGAAAGCGAAGACCTGATTGATCCCCCGGCCATCGACACGGGAAACTATGACCTTTATCCCGTTGAACAAAATATGTTCGCCCTGAAAAATGCCAATGTGCGCCGCCTGCCCACCGTGCGCGCACGCAAAGTGATGATGTTGCCCAAAGGCGAACCCATCCATGTTGCCGCAAAAATCATCGACCAGCCCTGGTATGCGGTCGAACGCGGTGACGGCATCATCGGCTATGTTTTTGCCGACCTGTTGGGGGAAGAAAAAGACATTGCGACCGAAGAAGAAAACCGCAGCATTCGTGAACTAAAAGAACGTCTCGAAAAATTGGAAGAACGCACCCGACTTTCCACACAGGATATTTTACCGGCCCCGCCGAAAACCCAAACCGACAGCCCACAGATGATCGAACGGCCTGTTGAACAGCCTCGGCCTGAACGCCCCCGCCCCCCTCAGGATCGATATGATCAAATTGAAAGCGGACTGAAAACAATGGGGGCGATCCTTGCCAGACAAAGCTTTATTCTTCCGGGAAAAGACGGAGACCGACAAACTTCTTTTTCCTATAACTGGATCCGCGTTCATGCTGATCGATGCAAGCTCAGCGCATCTATTTCCTTAAATCATAATGATACGATCAACATTTATGATCGCCAGATTGAAGGCACATTTTGGCGGAAATTAGCCAACAAAAAACACGTGCTGAAAAGTCGAGACGGAAATGGTTGGGCAAAAGAAAAATTTGAATTATTTAAACACGGTCCCTTTATCTTTAAATCAAAACAAGACCGCAACCGCTTTGCCCGTCAAGCTGACAAAATGCGCGACATCTGCCCACGTCCACGCCATGTGCAAGCCAATGATGACGGATATAACCCGCAGTCGCGCTATCAACGCCCGCCACCGCCGCCTTTTAAACGACCACCGCCGCCCTTTAGACGCAATAACGATTAACGATATTAGATATATTCGCCTGTCTGATGACCAACATAGGTGTATGGCAGTAAGGCTTCCATCAGCGCCTCGCGACGGACCGGTTTTGCCACATATCCCTGCATACCGTGCTTGGCATATTCTTCGATACTGTCCTGCATTACATCCGCGGTCAGGGCCAAAATTGGGATGTTTGCTTTTTGCTGGTCTGTCATGCCACGGATTTTCCGTGTTGCTTCCAAGCCATTGAGACGCGGCATATGAATATCCATCAGAACCAAATCGAAGTCATATTCAAAGACAGCATCCACGCCTTCCTGCCCATCATTGGCAACCGTCACGTGATGGCCCATTTTTTCCAGCAATCCACACGCAACTGTCCGGTTAATTTTATTATCTTCAACCACCAAAATATTAAGGTCTTTTGTCACTTCACCCTGCGGGCTCGGTGCACAGATATGTTGCGGTGGCTGGGATTTCGGCAAACGTAACTCGAAATAAAAGGTCGTTCCCTCATCCAGAACACTATGGACGTGAATGCGGTCCCCGCCCATCGTTTCCACCAAGCCGAACGAAATTGCCAATCCCAGCCCCGTTCCGCCGAACCGTCTTGAAATGGATGTATCAACCTGTGTGAAAGCTTTAAACAAGTTGTCAATCTGTTCTTGTGGAATACCGATACCAGAGTCTTTCACTTCAAAATGGATCAGCGCATCTTCCGGCGTACTTTCCACCACCTTAATGGAAATCGCGACTTTGCCTTCATCGGTAAACTTAACCGCATTGCCCGCCAGATTGGTCAGAACTTGCGTAATTTTCGCCCCGTCACCCCAGAAATACTCAGTCTTGCCCAACTGAATATTAACTTCAATATCAATCCCCTTCCCACGGGCCTGAGGCAAAATCAATTGTTCAACCGTTTTCACCGCATTTTTCATGGAAAAGGCATGATGATCAATTTCCAGCGCACCGGCTTCGATTTTGGAAAAGTCCAAAATATCGTTCACCAGCGACAATAACAATTCCCCGGAACTGCGCAAACTGTGCAAATAATTACGTTGGCGGTCATCAAGGCCCGTATCTTCCATCAATTGCGCCATACCGGTAATGCCGTTCAAAGGGGTGCGCAATTCATGTGACATGGTTGCCAGAAAAGAAGATTTCGCCTTGTTGGCTTTTTCGGCTGTTTCCTTGGCTTTTATCAGGGCTTTTTCTTCCTGATTAAGGCGATTGATCATGCCGTTATAGGCATCGATCACAATACCGAATTCGTCTTCGGTATCCCAGCTGATCGGTTCGCGACGTTGATGGTCTTCGGTTTTTTGAATACCATGCAGAAGCGTTTCCAGCGGGTCTGACACAAAACGGCGAATAGCCCCCGTGACCGAGACGCTTAAAACCACCATTAACAAGAGCAAAAGACCGGAAATCTGTATAACGGAGTCCTTTAATAAGACTTCCAGACGTTCTTTGTGAAACAGAATAACAACTTCGCCGATGGTTTCCCCGCCAACATCCGTATCGGAACGAATGGCACGGCGAACCAGTAAGGGGGTCTCACTGCCCTTGGGTAAGGCACTCCCCACAGTTGCAAGAACGCCGGAAAACTGTTCTCGCACTTCTGCACCTTCAACATCGGGATCAAGACTTAAAGCCGCCAAGATGGCTTCGGCACCGGATTGGTCAAGGTTCCAGACGGCATCGGACAAGGCCGTGGCATAAATGTCGGCCAATGTCTTTTGCTTGGTTTCCAGTTCTTCATCCAGATCCGTATAGGTCAAAAATGAAAAAAGCCCCGCCATAAACACAGCCGCCAAGACAAACGGCGGCATAAGCGCCAGACGAAGTTTGCCACCAATTGACTTTCGACTACCGGATAAGACAGACACGCGATGCAGAACCCCAAAATTATACTCAATTCCCTGTTCAAACTACGCGCTTTAACCTTTGGATGCAATCTCTTGATACGGTCTTTCGCATATTATACAAAAAGATAAGACTGTTAGGTGATTTGTTCTTTCGTTTTATGAAATTCCAGATCGGGATAATCTTCCATCGCCTTGTCTAAATGCCAAGCATTGCGGGCCAAAAATACCGGCTCGTCATCATGGTCATCGCCAATTGCGCCGCGATTTTCATCTAAGAACTTTTTCAGTTTCAAATGATCGGAACAGGTGACCCAACGCGCCGTGTATAATTGCGTCGATTCGAAATGAACCGGAATATTATATTCCGTTCGAATGCGGTCCGCCAGCACTTCAAATTGCAAGGCACCGACAACACCGACAATCCAATCCGAACCGATCAAGGGTTTGAAAACGCGTGCAGCGCCTTCTTCAGCAATTTGTTGCAAGGCCTTGCCCAGATGTTTGGCTTTCATCGGGTCTTCCGGACGGGCTTTTTGCAAAATTTCAGGCGCAAAGCTTGGAATGCCGGTGAAGCGTAGATCTTCGCCTTCCGTCAAGGCATCCCCAATGCGCAAATTGCCGTGGTTTGGTAAGCCGATGATATCCCCGGCCATTGCCTCTTCCGCCAATTCACGATCCTGTGCCAAAAACAAGGTGGGATTATGGACGTTAATCATTTTTCCCGTGCGGATGTGTTTTAACTTCATGCCGCGCTTGAAATGTCCCGAACATAAACGCACAAACGCAATACGGTCACGGTGTTTCGGATCCATATTGGCTTGAATTTTAAAGACAAAGCCGGAGACTTTTTTCTCAGTCGGATCAACATCCCGGGTGGTCGTGGCTTGCGGACGCGGACTTGGCGCCATTTGTGAAAGCCCTTCCAGTAATTCGCGGACCCCGAATGTATTGATGGCAGACCCGAAATAAACCGGTGTCAAATGCCCACCAAGGTAACTTTCAAGGTCAAATTCCGGGCACAAGCCACGGGCCATCTCGACTTCTTCGCGCAATTTCGCCACAGCATCATCCGGCAACAGATCATCCAGTTTGGGATCATCCAGACCATTACATTCGATCCCTTCTGATATCTGATCATTTTTGCCTTTGGCAACCAGGATCAAACGGTCATTGAACAGATCATAACAGCCAAGGAAATTACGCCCCATGCCGATTGGCCAACTGGCCGGAACCACATCCAAAGCCAGTTCCTGTTCGATCTCGTCCAGAATTTCAAAGGGATCACGGCCTTCACGGTCAAGCTTGTTGACGAATGTTGTAATCGGAACATCGCGCAAGCGACAGACTTCGAACAATTTCCGGGTTTGATTCTCGATCCCTTTGGCCGCATCCAAAACCATCACAGCCGAATCGACAGCCGTCAACGTGCGATACGTATCTTCGGAGAAATCCTCGTGCCCCGGCGTATCCAGCAAATTGAAGGTCTTGTTCAAATAGTCAAATGTCATCACGGAAGAAGCAACAGAAATACCGCGTTCCTGTTCCACCTTCATCCAGTCCGAGCGCGCACGACGACGGTCGCCCTTGGCCTTCACCGCACCGGCGAGCTGGATTGCACCCCCGAATAACAACAGTTTTTCGGTCAGTGTGGTTTTACCCGCATCCGGGTGAGAGATAATCGCAAATGTTCTGCGTTTATAGATTTCAGTTTCGAAAGTCATGGCTTGTCCGAAAGTAAATAAATTTTCCAGACAATAGGCATATTCACAAAAATCACCAGCCCTTTTTTTTGACGCATGGCAAACGAATTGTTACCCTATCTGAGGAACAAGGGAGGAAATGGATCATGACTGACGAAAAGACTGCGCCCAAAACAAATATAAAAGCCAAACGCACCCGACATGCCAATGCACAGGCCAATTATATGGAACGCAAACGCGCCGAAGGGAAAGAATGGCTGGCAACCTGGGTCCCCGGCGAGGCAAAAGAATGCCTGAAGGAATTGATAAAGCGGACTAATACGGATGAAGACAAACCTTCAGAGGCTTATATTACACGCATGGAACAAGCCGTTGAAGACATGGCACCCGACTGGGCCAAGGCAAACACATGCTTGCTGAATATATGGTTGCTTGCCACCCATAACGTTCAAATCGATTTCAACCCGGCTGAAGAAAAATCCGAAAAAACAGAAAAAAAAGCCAAGAAAGAAAAAAAGAAGAAAAAGAAAAAATAATTGCGCCCACACACAATCAACAGAATATTGCGTTAATTCACAACCGCATTTGCAGCAAGGCAGAAGTCGCGTTTCCCGGTATTTTTAACCCGGTACATGGCTTTGTCCGCCGCTTTTAACAAGGCCGGAATATCACGGCCATCTTCGGGATAGAACGCAATGCCGACACTGGCACCAATTTGGACCGATTGCCCAGCGACATGAAAAGGGCGACAGGCTTCATCGATAATTTTTTGCGCGACAACGCTGGCATCGTTATTTCGATTTACATCCGTTATTAAGATAACAAATTCATCGCCCCCGATCCGCGCGATATCATCTGCGTTGCGTAAAACACCCGTAAACCGGCGAGATAATTCTTTCAGCAACAAATCGCCACCTTCATGCCCACAACTGTCATTCACCCCTTTAAAGCCGTCAAGGTCGATAAACAACAACGCTAGCTTTTCCTGGTTACGATCTGCATGCGCCAGCATCTTGGACGCATTGCTTTGTAAAAAACGTAAACTGGGCAGCCCCGTCAACGCATCATAATGGGCCATTCTGCGCAATTCTTCCTGCGCATCGTGAAGTTCCGTCACATCGTATTCCACCACCAAAATCAGGCTATCCCCGCTGAGGGGATGACGGGACATGCGAATGTCCAATGTATGTAAACGCTTGCCTTCCAACGTATTCATTTCATAGGTCCATCGACCACCTTTTTGATCGATAGCATCGCGCAAACACAGACGACCATCTGCGGGATTGTAAAAGCGTGCGATAAATTCGCTTTCAACGCCATCAGGCAGATCTTCCGCATGGACATGTTTATAAGCAGCCGTTGCCGACGGATTTTCAATCACGGATTTCCCATCGAGGGTAAAACTGGTTACCAACACATTGGTGTATCGCATCGCTTCCACCAGCAACAGGTTTTCAGGTGCTTCCCCTAAATTCACTTCTTCATTAATGTAGGCAATAATGCCACGATGACGGTCCGGACCAAGGGTCACAGCACGATGCATCATAAATAACGTTTTGGGTTTTCCGTTGGGATACGTCGTCCACGGGTCGATTGTTAACCCATTCTTGACAGCCAGATCAAACGTCTGAACGGTGCGGTCCCGCGCGCCTTGAGTATCACCGGACAAATCTTTATTGATTAAATCATCCAGCTTATCCAACCCCCAAAAATCAATCGCCGCCTGATTACCCCACCACCAGCCATGCTTATCCAGATCGAAAATCCAGACAACATTGGGGATCAACTCATAGAGTCGCAACTCGTCAAGGCTTTCAATATGGGTCAAATGACTGTAGTCTTGCTTTTTCATCTATAGGTTGTTCTTATTACATTGTATTTATTATAGAAAATATACCTTCAAATTATCCCAAGCCCAAGCAGAATGATCATTAATTTAAATCTTGTTTCACCTCTCTATATAGCTTAGGGTCCGCGATTAAGTCTGGAAGGAAGGACATCAAGGGAAAACAGGGCCTATGAATATTGTTCTCATCGGTATGCGGGGTGCCGGAAAATCAAAGATTTCGCGCCGCCTCAGCGTCCTGACCAAACGCGATGTTTTATCCTCAGACCTCCTCATTCAATATGACCATGATGGTAAATCCATCCCTGAAATTATTGAGGAATGTAACGGCGATTGGCGACAATTTCGTGACATGGAATACACCACCTTGCAAAAAATCACCGCACTGGACAGCAACATTATTGATTGCGGCGGTGGAATCATTGTTGATATTGATGAAGATGGGCACGAAATATTCTCGGAGCGTAAAATCAATCTGTTGCGCGCAAATGGACGCATCATCTGGTTAAAAGGTGATATTCCCCGCCTTGCCGCCAAGGTAAAAGGCGATGCAACCCGCCCCAGCCTCTCGCAGACCAAAAGCGCTGAAGATGTGATGTACCGTCGCCTTCCCTTTTATGAAAAAGCCGCAGATATCATCATTGATATTGAAGGAAAGTCCAAACGCGAACTTGTTGAAGAAGTTCATAAAACAATCGCCAAATATCTCTGAATATTGTCATTCCCGCATGATACTTAATTTAGTAGACTGTCACATAACCGTATGACGAAGAACAACAGGGCGGACCCGAATGAGATACCTTTCCCAGATATGCAGCGTTGCCCTGATCTTTGTGCTGGGCGCATGCGGCGAACCGGCCCCGGCCGCCTGGACCGCCAATTTGGACATTAACTGCAAACCACAGGATCCATTGGATAAGACCTATGCCGCCCTGTCGCCCGAAAAATTCTGGCGTGAACAAGAGTATGATCTTGGGAATCTGCTGAAGTCCGGTCAAAAAAATCTGGAAATGAGCACCAAAGTCCTTGAAGACAGCGTGTCTCAAAAAGGAGAATATCTGCAACTTTCTCAAAAAGCCGCCGATGACCTTGGTCTAAGTGGAAGTGCGCGGCGTGACCATATCCGCAATAACATTGATCGATACAACAAAGAAGTCGATGCGATTAAGAAACGGTTAGACACACAGGAAAAAGCCTTAAGCTGGGTGCGCAAATGCACCAATGCCGTCCATCAGGAACTTCGCAAACTCAACCTTTCACCCGTTGAATATGATCCTGAAAAACGCCCGATGTAAATGACATTCCATGACGATAGATACACGTAGACTTCTTGACCTTTCCTATTGGAAAGCACTCAATCCACATTTAACGATCACGCAATCGCCCAACTTTCACCCACCGTTAGAGATCGAACGCGCTCGGCTGGATCAAATCTCTGATACCCTGCATCATGACGGTTATCTTCATCAATCTCCCTTGCTGCAAGATAAGGATATTGCAGCCCTGCGCCTGGGGATCGAAAACCTTGTTCACGCCGGATGGCCTGCCGCTTTTATTTATGTTTACGATCAGGTCTGGGATTTCTTTTATCAGCTTAACGGTTTTCTTTCTCATTTTCTGGGGGATCGCTATGGGTTGCTTCCCCATTTTTGGGCATGGCATATCGATAAAGACGATAACGGCACAACGTCCGGGTGGCCGCCCCACGTGGATTACAGCGGTGAATGCGCCTTTTTCGATGACTACTTAATCAGCTTGTCTTTGTGGATTCCCCTCACCGACGCCACGCCAGAAAATGGCTGTATGAACATTTTGCCCTTGTCGCGGCAAAAAGAATACGAAACACCGATCAAAGAACCCACTGACATTTTATTACAGGACGTGCGTTGCCTGCCGGCAAAAGCCGGTTCGGTCTTAGGTTGGCGACAGGATTTGTGGCACTGGTCGGGGCGTAGCTCAAAATATGCGAAAGAACCGCGTATTTCCTTATCTTTAGAATTTCAGAACCGGGCTTTTGATCCCCTTTGCCCCCCGCTTTACGACCTGACCAGCCCACCTGAGCCTGAACAGCGCATTCGCCTGATCTGCGGACAATTTGCCAAATACGACCATATGGAACGAGTCGCTGGCGAACTGGAAAAAGCCGGAAAAGAAATCGGCATTACACAGACTTGACTCTTGGGTCAGAACTGACGACATTAGGAATAGCTTTTTAGTGCCTCCAAGAGGGCTAAAAAGCTTATATTGCTCTCGCTTTTTTAAAAGGAGATACTGACATGCCTCGACTGTCCGTATTTAACAGTCCTCTTTTGTTAGGGTTCGATCATTTTGAACAGGTTCTAGATCGCGTATCGAAATCTAGTGCCGAAGGCTATCCCCCATACAATATTGAACAGATCGCGCAAAACAGCTTGCGTATATCTTTGGCCGTTGCCGGGTTTTCTATGGATGACTTATCGGTCACCATCGAAGACAATCAATTGATGGTCCGGGCAAAAAACACTCAGGATGACAGTGACCGGATTTTCATTCATCGCGGGATCGCTGCGCGCCAATTCCAACGCAGCTTTGTTCTGGCAGAAGGCGTTGAAGTCAAATCTGCCAAACTGGAAAAAGGCCTGCTGCATATTGATTTGGTATTGCCGATACCGGAAAGTCAAATCCGCCAGATCCCGATTGAAGATATGGAAAAAAAGGCCATCCCGACCAACACCAAAACCATCGACGTTAAGCCTGACTAAATTTTTTTAATTAATTCTAATTTAGAGTTAATACTTAAGAATTTTCCCTAAACTTTCGGTTTTTGTTATACTGTATATGTAAACGTGCCAGTGCCACAGCGCAGAAGGTCGCGTCGGCAGGCTGAATAATAATGACCGCATGGTGTCGAATTAGAAATGGAGGCCGCCATGACAAACTATATTTTTAGCGAGGAACACGCGCTGATCTCATATGATATATCAGAAGCCCGAAAAGCTTTTGAACATGATCGTCTAGCCTATGTTGTTGCCGAAACACTGGAAGGAATGCCCGGTTATTCCATCTACAGCGGAACAGGCGAACATCTTGGTCATCTGGATAGTCGCGATATCGCATTTGCAACCGCCTTTCAATATGACATGCACGCTCTCAGCGTTCATTGAACCCTACCCCTTAAAAAAAGCCCTTTCCTTTTTCGGGATAAGGGCTTTTTTGGGTGAGAAATCAAAAGTTATCCCATTGAAATAATAGCATAGAAATAGTATGTGAAGCGTGTCACAGACAAACACACCAATAAATTCATAATAAAAATACTACCCATAGCAAGGAGTAAACATTTTTATTATGAATTTCATTTTCTTAAATAAGAAAAACAAAAACATCATATTTGCTGTTATTGGTCTATCCTTACTTATTTCTTCCTGTGATATTACCAACAATAGCCATACCGGGACACGTCACGAACTTGTCTTAAACAGCCCCCTTGTGAATCGGGGAAACACACCTGCTGATCATGTCATAGAAATTTCGACACCAAGCTACAAAGATATCCGAGCACTTTACGAAAGCGCCGACACCGACATTGATCATGTTTTAGCAGCAAAACATACCCCGCCAGCCTTCTTGCCCAAACAAGTTCCGGGCGATTTTGCAGAGATTAAAGAGACTGAGGAACGAAAAAAAACATTTCTGGGTTTCGTCCTGCTACCGATCCAAGCCGTTAATGCAACCTTGCTTGAAGAACGTCGCCACTTAATCGCGCTTCAGGCAAAAACAAAGGGAACGACCCCTTATCCCCAAGATGTACAAGACAAGCTTGACGCATTGGCACAAAGGTATGGTGGTGAGGCAACTTTTAAAAATCTCCTGATGCGCATTGATGAAATTCCCGCCTCACTCGCCCTTGCACAGGCCGCCCTTGAAAGCGGTTGGGGGACATCACGTTTTGCCGCACAGGGAAACGCCCTTTTCGGTGAACATACGACATCCTTGGAACATGGCTTGCAACCAGAGGGCTTGGAGCCAGAACATAGCGTCAAAGTCGAAGCGTTCGATACCGTATATGACAGTGTCGCCTCTTATATGTTGAATTTAAATACACATGCCGCCTATCAGGATTTTAGGGCAATGCGTGCAAAAATGCGCAAAAATAATCAGCCGTTAAATGGTCGAAAACTGGCCCAAGGCCTTCTTTCTTATTCCGAACGTCAACACGCCTATATTGAGGAGCTGCACCTTGTGATTGATCACAACAAACTGACCCGTTTGGACCAGCCGCTTGTTATCCAAAATGCCAAGTTGAAGAATTAGTTCCGGTTATTCAAAGCATTCTTAATCTTACTTTCCAGAACGTCATATTTGACCGGTTTGACGATAACATCGTCAAACCCCTTTTGGATAAACTCTTTCGCATGTTCATCAATGGCATCTGCTGTGAAGGCGATGATTAAGCTGTCCTGATTATTGCCTTCATTTTCCCGAATACACTGTGTTGCGGCAACCCCATCCATGATCGGCATATGAACATCCATTAAAATAACGTCATATTGCTGTTTTTGCGCATGTTGCACGGCAACTTTGCCATTTTCGGCGAGATCGACTTGATGATTGTGCTGCGTTAGCATCGCGACCAAAACTTTCTGATTTATCAGATTATCTTCTGCCAACAAAATATGCAGAGGCGGTAAGTCGGACCTTTCATTAACCGGTACGTTAGGTTGTTCGCAGGATGTTACGGGAAGGGAAAAGGCAAAACAGCTTCCTTTTTCAGGCTCACTTTGAACCGTAAGTTCACCGCCTAAAAGGGTCACCAATTCCTGTGAAATTGCCAACCCGAGACCACTACCACCATATTTCTTCGTTGTCGAACCATCCGCTTGGGTAAAACGTTCAAATATCCGTTTCAGTTGTTCTTTCGACAGTCCAATTCCGGTATCTATAACTTGCACATTCAAGCGATTGTACGCATCGCCTTTTTGTAGCTCTAGGCGGACTTCAACCGAACCTTTTTCCGTGAATTTAATCGCATTATTGATCAGGTTCGAGAGAACTTGCCGGAATCGTAAGCCATCCAGCATATACCATTCATTTTCCTGAACATCGGACGTAAAGTGCAAAACAAGGCCTTTTCCCATTGCACTGGCCCGAAACACATCACATATATCGCGACATTGTACATAGGGTTGAACCGGTATGGCATGAATATGCATTTTCCCGGCCTCAATCTTGGACAGGTCCAGAACGTCATCCACCAACGACATCATCGCATTGGCGGAGTTATCCAAAAACTGTAAGTTCTGCCGCCCTTCCTGATCCAGTGAACTGTCATTTTTCAGCAACTCCAACCCACCTTTGATCCCCATCATCGGTGTTCTCAGCTCGTGACTGATATTAGCGAGAAATTCACTTTTGGCCCGACTTGCCGCCAATGTTTTTTCCAGAAGAATCGTAATTTCACCCGCTTGGCGTTTGACTTGTTCTTTTAGGTGGACTTGAACAGAACGCAAGCCAAAGAAAATCAGCACCTCGATAAACAAAAACCCAAAAAAGCCGTAAACAATATTGGTTTGCGTGTTTTTATAAAGCGTATCGAATTTATGTTCGACCTTTGACCACATTAAAATGTCACCCACCGGTTCGTCATGCTGATCGCGTATCCCGATATAATCGCGCAATCCAAAACGGGTCAGCATATAACGTTCATCATCCAGTATGATGATATCGGTCCGCAATTTAAACGGATCACCCGGGGGTAATAATTTCGGGGCAATTTGATCCAGTATATCAGACACTCTGTTACTGGAAGTCGCTTCAATAAAACAAGCGCACGTTTCAGCGTGCCTCCCGCCTGTACCTGTTTTCCATTTGACGCTAGAAACACGCTTGCCATTCAGCAAAACCGCAATATCCGCACCGATTTGACGTTGCAACATCCCGATAATCTCGGCAAAAGACGTTCCGGCCTCCAAAACACCGATAAAAGCCCCTTGTTCATCAAACCTCGATGGTCCATAAACCGGAACAGCCCCGCGAATTCCCGCATAGACACGGCCCAGTTCAAACCCTTGTGTCGGTTTTTGATCTTTCATCACGTCGACAATCATATAGCGAAACGGCGACAGGTCATCTCCCCATTTTTCAGGACGATGAACCCGCAACAGGCTGATATCGGGCGGAACATGAAAATGAAATTGGCGCACATAAAATTGTTTCTTCATTTCTGCCCAACTGCTCGCCACCTGTTCATAAAGGGCGGCGCGCCATTTCTCACTCATTGCTTTGTCAGATTGGCCTTCTTCACGATGAAAACTCTCGGCAGCCAAGGCAAATATTTTTTGAATGCGGGGGTCATGGGCCACGTAGGTTGCCAATTGCGACATATTGACCATCGTCATCGTCAAGGCAACATCAAAACCGGTTTGATACTGCTTGCTTTCATTTCGCAGATCGTCTTCTAAATTGTCACGATCGTTATAATAGTTAATCGCAACAAACAAAGCATCCGCGATGAAAATACAGGCCGTAATAAACGCAAAGATTTTTTTGTTGCTTAAGCTCATAAATTCAGCTGCTTTCCGATCAGGGCAGGTACCTTTCCAGAAAAAGGCCCAATGTGTGGTTGGGTATCACGTTCGTTACAACCTTCTTTGAGAGTATGGCACTTGTCCGTAATAAACAAAGTTTTTTCGCTTATAAATAACGCATCATCCGTAGACTTAGCCAAAACGATGGCGATCTGCCGCAATTTCCAATTGCTCGGTGATCTCTTCCAAGGTGCCCTTGGCTTCAAATGTAATCGGATAATCACTGCCCGGCTTTTTCGTGCGCATAAACACCCGCACCCCGGTAAACACCGCCGTCTGCACCGGTTCGATATAACTAATATCCAGTGCATTCAACATATACTTCTTTTCTTGCGTCTCTATGGTAATAAACACGATTAAATCTCCCGTTTTAATTGCTTGAAAAGCTTATGGTGTTTTCCTTCGGGCGGCAAGAGATGTTGAAATGATTTCAATAAAAAAGGTCCCTGCCAATAAAGCAGAGACCTTTTTTCTTTAGGTATTGGAAAACCAACTTATTCGCCAGCCGCCATATAATCCGGCATCCAGCTTTCGTGCAGGTCTTTCAGATCGGCGACGCTGACGCTTTCGCCACCCAGAACCACGTCTGATCCACCGGTTTGACCGATGATATTTGCAACCACGCCGGCTTCGCCTGCTTTGATCACAAACGCACCCGCTTTATCGGCATCGATTGTAACGATGTAGCGGCCTTGATCCTCACCAAACAGCCATGCATAGGCTTGATCCACGTTTGTCGGGATGTCAACGCTGCAACCGATGTTGCCAGCCATTGCCATTTCCGCCAGTGCAACCGCCAGACCACCGTCTGAAATATCGTGGCATGTTTCAACACCTGCCAGAATTTGTTCGCGAACGAAGTTACCTGTTTTCAGTTCCTGGTCCAGATCGACCGGCGGCGGTGCGCCTTCTTCACGACCACACAAAACTTCCAGATAACGCGATGCACCCAACCAGCCGGTTGTTTCACCCAGAACGACAATCGCCTGACCTTCTTTTTTGAAGGCAACGCTGGCCGCATCATCGATATTCTGGATCAAACCGACAGCCCCCAAAGTCGGGGTCGGCAAAATGCCCGTGCCGTTGGTTTCGTTATACAGGGATACGTTACCGGACACGATCGGATAGTTCAACGTACGGCAGGCTTCGCCGATCCCTTCGATACAACCGACGATCTGGCCCATGATTTCCGGGCGTTCCGGGTTGCCGAAGTTCAGGTTATCGGTCACCGCCATTGGTACAGCGCCCACAGCCGTGATGTTACGATAGGTTTCCGCAACAATCTGTTTGCCGCCTTCGAACGGGTCCTGATAACAATAACGCGGCGTACAATCGGATGTGACCGCAACACCTTTGTTGGTGCCATGTACACGGACAAGCGCGCTATCCCCACCCGGACGGCCCACGGTATCGCCCATAACCATATGGTCGTACTGTTCCCAAATCCAGCGTTTGGACGCCATGTTGGGATGGGAAATCAAGGTTTTCAGCGCGTCAATGCGGCCCACATTGCTTTCCACATCAGCGGCCTTAACTTCTGCTGGACGTTCGGTTTTCACCCACGGACGGTCATATTCAGGGGACGCCAGTGCCAACGGGTCAATCGGCAGATCGCCAACGACTTCACCATTCCATTTCAGAACCATGTTGCCTGTATCGGTCAACTTACCAATCACAGCAAATTCAAGGTCCCATTTATCCATCACGGCCTTGGCAACATCTTCCATACCCGGTTTCAGGATCACCAGCATACGTTCCTGTGATTCTGAAAGCATCAGTTCGTACGGGGTCATGCCTTCTTCGCGCATGGGAACCTGATCAAGTTCCAGTTCCACGCCCACGCCGCCTTTCGACGCCATTTCAAAAGATGAAGATGTCAGACCCGCCGCGCCCATATCCTGAATGGCAACAATAGAACCTGTCTTCATCAATTCCAGTGTCGCTTCGATCAACAGTTTTTCGGTAAACGGATCACCGACCTGTACGGTAGGACGTTTTTCTTCGCTGTCTTCAGTAAATTCAGCGGACGCCATTGTCGCACCGTGAATACCGTCACGGCCTGTTTTGGAACCGAAATAGACAACCGGATTGCCCACACCTGCAGCCGCCGAATAGAAGATGTTATCCGCATCCGCCAAACCAACAGCCATCGCGTTAACAAGGTTGTTACCGTTATAGGATTTGTGGAATTCACATTCGCCAGCAACCGTCGGTACGCCAACGCAGTTGCCATACCCACCGATCCCTTCGACCACACCGGACACAAGGTGACGGGTTTTTTCATGGTCAGGTTCACCAAAACGCAGCGCATTCAGGTTACAAATGGGACGTGCACCCATTGTGAAAACATCGCGCAAAATACCGCCGATCCCGGTTGCCGCACCCTGATAGGGTTCGATATAGGATGGGTGGTTGTGCGATTCCATTTTGAAAATAATGGCCTGATTATCACCGATATCAATGATACCGGCATTTTCCCCCGGCCCGCAAATGACCCACGGCGCTTCGGTCGGTAAGGTTTTTAGCCATTTTTTAGAGGATTTATAGGAACAATGCTCCGACCACATGACGGAGAAAATGCCCAACTCGTTCAGGTTCGGCTCACGCCCCATAATCTCGAGGCAGAGCTTCCATTCGTCCGCAGACAGGCCGTGTTCAGCTACGATTTCCGGTGTGATCTCGCTCATGACAGCGCCTCCACAAGTGCATCAAACATCGGCTTGCCGTCTGTCCCGCCCAACTGTGTATCACACAGGCGTTCCGGGTGCGGCATCATACCGAGCACGTTTTTCTTTTCGTTCAAAATACCAGCGATATTGTTTCGCGATCCGTTGATATTGGCATCATCGGTTACATTGCCCGCCGCATCACAGTAACGGAACGCAACTTGACCGTTACCTTCAAGGGCCGCCAATGTTTCATCATCGGCAAAGAAATTGCCATCGTGATGGGCCACGGGGACACGGATTGCCTGACCAGCACTGTATTTATTGGTAAATTCCGTTTCGGCGTTTTCCACTTTCAGGTGGACATCTTTACAGATGAAACGCAGCTTGGCGTTACGCATCAGAACGCCCGGCAAAAGGCCGGCTTCGGTCAAGATTTGGAAACCGTTACACACGCCCAGAACGCGTACGCCCTGATTGGCTTTTTTCACCACTTCGCGCATGATCGGCGAGTGGGCGGACATCGCGCCACAACGCAGATAATCCCCATAGGAGAACCCGCCCGGTACAGCGATAAAATCAACGTCCGGCAATTCTGTTTCTTTATGCCAGACCATCTCGGGCTTGCGGCCCAAGGAATGTTCAATCCCAACCATCATATCACGGTCACAGTTTGAACCCGGAAAAACGATTACGGCGGCTTTCATTGAAAGACCCCTTTCCCTTCATTGTCACTCGGTCCCGCAACCTGTTGCGGGTGACGTCAGTCTCTTACTCGACGATTTCAACGTCAAAGTTTTCGATCACTGTGTTTGCCAGCAGTTGCTTACACATGTTTTCGATATTTTCTTTGGACTTTTCTGCCGCATCGGTCAGTTCCAGTTCGATATATTTACCGATACGAACTTCGCCAACACCGGCAAAACCGAGGGTACCAAGTGCATGCTCAACCGCTTTTCCTTGCGGATCGAGTACGCCATTTTTAAGGGTCACGTGGACTTTAGCTTTCACTGTGCTTTTCCTTCATCTGAACGAAAGAAGGGTCCCGCACGATCGGTGCGAAACCCTTGGGTAAATTATTGAACGGTATCCGGGCCTTTATGGTCGCCCGGTCCATCGCCTTCCGGCTCGATCCCAAGGCGGCGCGCCACTTCCTGATAGGCCTCGCCCACCCCGCCAAGATCCTGACGGAAACGGTCTTTATCCATCTTCTCGCCGGTTTCGGCATCCCACAGACGGCAGTTGTCCGGGCTGAATTCATCCGCCAAAATCAGGCGAACCTGATCCTGTTCGTAGATACGGCCAAACTCGACTTTAAAATCAACGAGCTGAATACCGATTGCTGCAAACATACCGGACAGGAAATCATTGATGCGCAAGGCCATGCCTGTCATTTCATCAAGTTCCATCGGGTTGGCCCAGCCAAATGCGGTGATGTGCTCTTCTGACACAAGCGGGTCACCCAGCGCATCGTCCTTGTAATAATATTCAACGATGGAGCGCGGCAGGCGCGTGCCTTCCTGAATACCCAGACGTTTGGTCAATGATCCGGTTGCGATGTTGCGCACGACAACTTCCAACGGCACAATCTCACACTGGCGCACCAGCTGTTCGCGCATATTCAAGCGGCGAATGAAATGGGTGGGAATGCCAAGATCGGCGAGTTTGGTAAAGACATATTCGGTAATGCGGTTGTTCAACACGCCCTTACCTGTGATGGTGCCTTTTTTTTCTGCGTTAAACGCAGTCGCATCATCCTTGAAATACTGAACGATGGTCCCCGGTTCCGGTCCTTCAAAAAGTACCTTCGCCTTGCCTTCATAAATCTGGCGACGACGTGCCATGGCAATCAATCCTGCTTTATGGAAAATGTGGCCTTCCTATAGCAGGACTCTACGCGTGGGGCAATGGTAGAAGACGGCAATTTCAAATTATCTTAAGGTTATTTTAATGCAAATCACCTTCGCTTGCCGCATCTAGCAGAAGCTCTTTGAAAGAGGTCAGGAAATGGCGATCCAGATGACCATCGCCCATGCCCTCCATAATCTTCATGGCTTCAACCGGGGTCATAGGGTCCTTGTAACAGCGCCGATCTGTCAAGGCACTGAAAATATCGATAATGCATGCCATACGGGCCAGTTCATTCAGTTCTTTCCCTTTCAGGCCATAAGGATAGCCCGTTCCATCAATCTTTTCATGGTGCTGGCCTGCAATAATCGCAACACCGCGGGGAATGCCGCGGGTATTTTCCAAAAAACTGATGGTTTCCGTCACATGAGAGCGCATGACGACCAGTTCATCATCATTCAATTTACCCGGTTTATTGAGCACCTGATGCGGGATCATCATTTTACCCACATCATGTAACACGCCTCCGGTTGCCAAAATCTTCATATCGTCCCCTTTGATCCCTAAAAAATCACCAAACAGGGTCAAAAAGGTCGCCACACGTAAAGAATGGACGTAGGAATAGTTATCATGCCCCTTCACCCCGGCCAATAACTCCTTATAGCTACCGCTTTGAATGGCCGTAACCAAGGGAGTACAACTATCTTGAATGTCATTATAGGGTAAAGGTTTTCCCTCTGCGATCAAATCTGCGACCGAATTAAAAGACGACAATGTATTTTCCAAGGCTGCCTTTTGCACAGGCTGCAAGGTTTCCCACTGCGACTCGACATGCGCATTCACTTGATCGGAAATGGCCTTCAACAACGCGCTGAACAAATAGGGTTTCACCAAAGTACGCACCAAAGGCATCGTCTTGCTGGCCTTGATTTGTTCCAGCGCCCCTTTACGGGCCGTGAAGACAACCGGGATCAGACTTAAGTTTTTTACAGCGCGCAAACCTTGGATAAAACGCAACCCACCATGACCGGATGCCAATTCCTCATCAACAATAATCGCGGTCGGATGAAAGGCGTGCAGAGCTTCTGAAATTTCGTGCACATCCTGGAAAGTATGCACAATATAAAAGGACTTCAGCGCCTCGCTCACATCATGCAGATGCTTGGCATTGCCTGAAATAAGAAAGATATCGGTCTTATTGCTTTTTGCAATTCCCGCGCCTTCCTGAGTTGACATGTCCATATGCGCACCACGCCCCTAAGTTCCATTTATTGAATACTAGTATACAGGTTTTCTCTTCTACATTTGAATCAGAAAAAAGATTTTTTCAATAAGAAAACAAAACCTGAAGTTAACATTCATAAAAAGATTTTAAAGGCATGGTGCAAATTCCATTACTCTTCCTGCAATTGTGCAATGTTCATATAAAGATCAAGCGCTTCCGGATTGGCCAATGCCGTTTTATTTTTGACCTCCCGTCCATGAACGACATCCCGCACAGCCAGTTCCGTAATTTTACCGGATTTCGTACGCGGAATATCTTTCACCGGGATCACTTTGGCCGGGACATGTCGCGGGGTACAGCCGGTTTTCACCTTGGACTTGATCGTTGCGATTAAGTCCTCAGTTAAAACGTTATCCCCTTTCATAACGACAAACAGGATAACACGCACGTCACCCTTCCAGTCTTGCCCAATCACGATACTTTCCTGAATTTCCGGCAAGGCTTCAACTTGTCGATAAATTTCTGCCGTCCCAATACGAACGCCACCCGGGTTCAAGGTTGCATCAGATCGACCATAGATCACGATCCCGCCCGTTTCCTTATCAATCGAAACAAAATCACCGTGGCACCAGATGTTGTCGTATTTTTCAAAATAGGCGGCTTTGTAACGCGCATTATCCGGGTCGTTCCAAAAGCCAACCGGCATAGATGGGAACGCTTTGGTACAGACCAGCTCGCCTTTATCACCTGTGATCGGCTTGCCATCATCATCAAACGTTTCAACCGCCATGCCTAACGCCCGACATTGAATTTCACCGCGATACACAGGGGCAATCGGGTTGCCCAAAACGAAGCACCCTAAAATATCCGTTCCCCCGGAAATGGAGGCCAAATGCAAATCGTCCTTGATTGCGTCATAAACATAATCAAAACTTTCCGCCACCAAAGGCGAGCCTGTCGACGTCATGGACAGCACACTAGAAAGATCGTGGGTTTCTTTGGGCTTCAAATCCGCTTTATTCAAGGCATCAATATATTTTGCAGATGTGCCAAACATGGTCATTTTTTCAGCGTCGGCAAAATCAAACAAAATATTGCCATTCGGATAAAACGGTGACCCATCATACAGCAGCAAAGTCGATCCGGCCGCCAAGCCCGCTACCAACCAGTTCCACATCATCCAACCGCATGTGGTGAAATAGAAAACACGCGACCCATCCCCATTATCACAATTCAGCAGATGTTCGCTGACCTGTTTCAGCAAGGTTCCGCCCGTTCCATGCACAATACATTTCGGTTTCCCTGTCGTGCCGGATGAAAACATAATGTAGAGCGGATGATTGAAATCGACATATTCAAATTCGATTTCTTTCGGATCGAATTCAGCCACAAAATCATCCAGAAGAACGGCTTTATCAACGTCTGAAATATCCGGATTTTCCCGTGTATAAGGGACGATAACACAGCGTTCCAATGTTGGGAGTTGATCAACGATTTCCTGAACTTTTGACAGACAATCATGTGATTTACCGTTGTAGTAATAACTTTCAACCGCAACCAGAACCGTCGGTTCAATTTGACCGAAACGATCCAAAACGCCGTTCACACCGAAATCCGGCGACGTGGACGACCAGGTTGCCCCAATGGAAGTCACCGCCAACATGGCAACAATAGTTTCCGGCATATTGGGCATAAAGGCGCAAACACGATCGCCTTTTTTCACACCCATATGTCGCAAAGCTTGCGCAAAGACGGACACTTCTTCATTCAGGCTTTGCCAGCTTAAGGACCGCTTGACCTTATCTTCACCCCAGAACACCAGTGCTTCAGACCCATCATTTTTGCGCAACAGGTTCTCAGCAAAATTGATCTTTGCATCCGGGAAGAACTGCGCCCCCGGCATCTTGTCGCCATCTACAAGAACCCGCTCACCCCAAGTTTGGGCTTTGAGTCCGGCGAAATCCCGAATGCTTGTCCAGAATTTCTCCCGCTCGTTAATCGAAAAGGTATGTAAACTATCGTAATCTTGAAGATCAACGGACCAATTCTCATTTACATGCTGCATAAAAGCTTTCAGGTTTGAGGCATCGATACGATCCGCAGACGGGGTCCAAAGGCAGGCATTCATTGTAAAAGTCTCTCTGTTAAATCAAATTTTGGGCGTATGTTACCAGAAAATACGCCGACAGAAATTGAAGAAGTGTAAAATTATTATATTTGATTTCTTCTGAAACCATTTTCTAACCTTGCCTTTTCATTCCACGCTCTTTAAGACCGAGGGAAAGGGGATACATAACATGCAGAAAGATTTTTGGGTTTTCGGCTATGGATCACTGATGTGGCGACCGGGCTTTTCATTTGAAAAAGCCGAACCCGCGACCCTGCACGGTTACAACCGGTCTTTTTGCGTCTATTCCCATTATTATCGTGGAACACCAGCGCGCCCCGGACTTGTTTTAGGACTGGACCCGCAAAAAGACGCCGATTGTCGCGGCGTTGCCTTTCGCATCAGCCTTGAACAAAAAGACGCCGTTGTCGCCTATCTGACCGAACGCGAACTTTGCGGATACGCCTATCAGGCGGCAACTTTACCTGTCTTGCTTGATTGCGGTACAGAAATTGAAGCTTACACCTTCGTCGCCGACCCGACACATGCGCTTTATGCCGGGGATCTGGGACTAGATAAAGCCGCCGAGGTCATCATGTGTGCCGAAGGCAAGACCGGCTTAAATCGCGACTATTTGATCAACAGCGTGCGCGAGCTTGAGGCCAACGGCTATGCCGATCCTCATCTGCATGAACTTTTGAAAAAAGTCGAATATCTCACCGGTATTATCGAAGCTGGCGCAGGGATTTAACCCTCATGACAAAAAAAGCCCCCTTCATAATAGAAGAGGGCTTTTTCTGGTATCAAATTTTATAGAGATCAATAGAACGCATCGATCACACGGTCCGGCGGTGTATGACCATCAATAAATGTTTTCATATTGATGATGACTTTTTCGCCCATATCCAAACGTCCTTCGATAGTGGCAGAGCCCATATGCGGCAGGAGAACCACATTTTTCATCTTGCGCAGTTTTGGATTGATCGCCGGTTCATTCTCAAACACATCCAAACCAGCCCCTGCCAGATCCCCTTTTTCCAGCATGCGGATCAAGGCCGGTTCATCAAGCACTTCGCCACGCGCGGTATTGATGATGTAAGCATGTTTTTGCATCAGCTTCAAACGACGGGCTGACAACAGGTGATAGGTTGCCGGTGTGTGCGGGCAGTTGACGGAGATGACATCCATACGGGCCAGCATCTGATCCAGGCTTTCCCAATAGGTCGCTTGTAATTCGTTTTCCAGATCCGGGTGAACGCGGTGTTGGTTGTGATAATGAATGGACATGCCAAAGGCTTGCGCACGGCGGGCCACGGCCTGACCGATCCGACCCATCCCGACAATGCCGAGACGTTTACCATTGATCCGGTGCCCCAGCATGGAGGTCGGGGCCCAACCTTCCCATTCGTCACCGTCAATCAGTTGCACACCTTCCACAATACGGCGCGGCACAGCCAAAATCAGCGCCATCGTCATATCGGCGGTATCTTCCGTCAAAACACCGGGCGTATTGGAAACAGTAATGCCGCGTTGGCGGGCGGATTTCAGATCGATATGATCGATCCCTGTCCCGAAGTTTGCAATCAAGCGCAGATTCGGACCCGATTGGGCCAAAACGGAAGCATCGATTCGATCCGTCAGGGTGGGAACAAGGATATCGGCTTCTTTCACCGCTTCGATCAATTCTGACTTGCTCATCGGCGTATCGTCCACGTTTAGACGGGCGTCAAACAGCTCCATCATGCGTGTTTCGACGGCATCCGGTAATTTACGTGTTACGATAACAACGGGTTTTTTTTGAACCATGGTTTCCTTCCCCTGGGAACTTTTTTCTAATTTGCCCTCAATTTTTAAGGGCCACGGCAATTTTTTTCAAGAACGTTTATAATACGTCAACTATTTCATTGGTACAGTGGACTCGTAACTTTTTCACCTTTTTTTCGACAAAAGAACGTTTTTACCATGAACAGCAAAAAACTAATGACTTCAATTCTGCTGATAAGCCTCATCGTATTGGGCGTTTCTTCTGCGGTTGCGCAGGCGAGAAGCGGCTCAGGACTTCCCCTTCCCCGCTTTGTGACATTGCGTGCAGGCGAGGTGAATTTACGCGCCGGACCGGGTGTGCGCTATCCCGTGGAATGGGTCTATAAAAAACGCAACCTTCCTGTTGAAGTGGTTGCTGAATATGACACATGGCGCAAAATTCGCGATTGGCAAGGCACACAAGGCTGGGTCCATCAGGGGATGCTATCGGGCAAACGCAGCGTCATTGTGATGGGGGATTTACGCACCTTACGGCGCGAACCCAAAACATCAGCCTCACCTTCAGCCCGACTGGAAGAAGGCGTCATCGCACGCTTGCTGGAATGTCCGCAAGGCACAACCTGGTGCAAAATCGATGCGGATGGCTATGAAGGCTGGTTGCGCAAAGCCGAATTCTGGGGTGTTTATTCCGAAGAAAGCCTCAAATAACTCAACTGGCACCGATACGCGCCATTTCAAACCAGCGGCGGCTAAAGGTTTTTAACCGAACGGCCGCCAACCGGTTAATTGTGCCGATTGGGTATTGACCATTTTCATCCATCTCACCGGCCTTTATTCCGGTCAAAAGTTCGATCCCCTGATCAATGGTTTCCACCGGATAAATATGGAAGTCCCCCCGGTCGCAGGCATCGACCACATCGGCACGCAACATTAAATGTTTCACGTTATCTTGCGGGATCAAAACCCCTTGTTTGCCATTTAATCCCCGCGCCATGCACACATCGAAAAATCCTTCGATCTTTTCATTCACGCCACCGATCGCCTGCACATGACCATATTGATCAACCGATCCGGTCACAGCCAAAGATTGACGAATCGGCACATCGGCCAAGGCAGACAACAGGCTATAAAGCTCCGTCGATGAGGCGCTGTCACCGTCAATATTGGAATAGGATTGTTCAAACACGATATTCGCCGTCAAACTGAGTGGCCGGTCTTTGGCAAAACGTTGCGCAAGGAAAGAGGTCAGGATCAAGACCCCTTTGGAATGAAGGGGGCCGGACAAGGCAACTTCGCGTTCGATATTCACAATCTCCCCACGTCCCATACGCACGGTGCAGGAAATACGCGACGGCCTGCCGAACATAAAATGATCCAACTGCAAAACAGCGAGACCGTTGATTTGTCCAACCACTTCGCCATCCGTGTCGATATGAATGGTGCCGCGATGAATTTCATCCAGAATCCGTTCCCGAATACGATCGGACCGATAAACTTTCGCATCAATGGCCCGTTCCACATGCCTGCGTGAAATAACCTTGGCCCCGTCTTCACGCATCCAGTAATCCGCCTCACGAACCAGATCGACAATACTTGCCATATGGGTGGTTAAGCGTTCAGCATCTTCACAAAAACGCGAGCCTTGTTCAACGATCCGGGCGACACCGCTTGCATCCAACGGGGCAAGTCCTTCCTGACGGACATATGTCCCCAACAACTGGGCATAGGTTTTCATGCTGTTATCATTGCGTTCCATTTGATCGTCAAAATCAGCAGCCACCTTGAACAGTTCATGAAAATCGGGATCCAGATGGTTCAGCAGATAGTAAACTTGCGCATCCCCGATCATCACGACCTTTATATCCAGTGGAATCGGTTCCGGTTCCAGCATCATGGCTGGACCAACGCCATAACTTTCAGCCGCCGACTCGATACGGATACGTCCAGTATGGAGAATACGTTTCAAAGCTTCCCACGCAAAAGGCTGGGTCAGAATTTTATGGGCATCGACAATCAAATATCCCCCATTGGCTTTATGCAGCGCACCGGCTTTGATTAAGGTAAAATCGGTCATCGCTGTGCCATACATAGAAACGGTTTCCACCCGTCCGACCATATTGGGCAAGGTCGGGTGATCTTCTTCTATAATCGGGGCACCTTCCACCACGCGGCAGCCTTTTTCATCACAAGCCGCATAATCCACAATGACATTGACCTCATAGCGGCGAAAATCTCGTTGTCCGCCCCCCATTATTGCCGTCATGGCAGGGGCTTGCGGGGCTTGTTCTTCGGGCAGGAAATCATCCGCATTTTCGATGACGTCGCCTTCCACCGCATCCAAATAAGACTGTACACCATCGTGATCACAAAAGTTTTTACGTAATTCCATAATCTGATGACGCACAGCAAATTGCGTAACCTCGCGATTTAAATCACGCACACTGACACGATACTCTTTTTCCATACGCGGCAATTCTTCGACGATTTGTTCCAGTTCTTCCTGAAAGGTATCAATCGCCTGCTTATGTTTTTCTTGTTCTTCCTCGCTTAAGGCCTTGAATTCATCGGGTTTAAGAATTGTACCGTCCTTTAAGGGAACTAAGGCAAATCCGGTCGGGGTGCGCAACAAACCAACGTTCTGTGCCTCAGCCCGTTCTTGGAAATCACCAAAGGCCTTATCCTGAATTTCCTTGAACTTCGCTTCCAAGGCATCGCGACGTTGACGATATTCATCTTTTTCAAACGCTTGAGGGATCGTGGCTTTCAAATCATCCACCAATTGCGTCATCGCATCGGCAAATACGCGGGCTTTTCCTGCATCAAAGGACAGCGCATGCGGTTTATGGGGGGCATCAAAATTATTGACATACACCCAGTCCTGCGGCACCGACATATTCTTGACACGCTCGTTCAACAAACGGCGCACCAATGAACTTTTACCCGTTCCGTGCGGACCAAAGGCAAACAGATTGTAGCCACGCCCTTTCATCCCAAAGGCGAATTTGGCCGCTTGCAAGGCACGATCCTGCCCCACAAAATGATCAAGGTCGTCCAACTCATCCGTTGTTTTGAAATCAAACAAAGAAGGGTCGCAGGCCCGATACAGGTCTTGGCGTTTCAGTGCTTTCATCATGCATCCCCTTTTGTTCAAATTTAGCCGCAACGGCTTGTTTTTGTGTAATTATTGTACTCTTTTTTTGCAAAGACGCAAAACAAACCCCATATAAAAAACCACCAAGGAGGCCGATAACAATGCAAGACATTTCCGAACTTAAGAACTGGCAATACGTTGACGGACGTGACGCCATTTCACGCTGTTTTCAATTTGATGATTTTATAAAAGCCTTTGCCTTTATGACGCAGATTGCCCTGAAGGCCGAAAAAATGAACCATCACCCGGAATGGTTCAACGTCTATAACAGGGTCGAGGTGACACTCACCACCCATGATAGCGACGGGGTCAGCAAAAAAGATATTGAATTGGCAAAATTTATGGACGGGCTGGTTGACTAGCCCGTCCACAGAGGTTCTATTTATCTTTTAAGCGTGCTTCCAGCGCGTCGCAAACTGTGCGCAAAACCTTGAGACGGGCATATTTTTTGTCATTGCCTTCCACCAAAGTCCACGGCGCATTCGATGTACTGGTTTTTTCAACCAGATCATTAACCGCTTCCTCATATTGTGCCCATTTTTCCCGGTTACGCCAATCTTCATCCGTTAGCTTCCATTGCTTCCACGGCGTGACCTCTCGCGCCTTGAAACGGGCGAGTTGTTCGTCCGGGTCAATATGGATCCAGAATTTCAACAAAACGGTGCCGTGATCAACGATCTGGTCTTCAAAATCGACAATTTCGCCGTAGGCACGACGCCATTCATCCTCGCGCGCAAACCCTTCGCAACGTTCAACCAGAACCCGGCCATACCATGAACGATCAAATATCGTCAGACGACCGGCACGCGACATATGGCGCCAGAACCGCCACAGATAATGGTGCGCCCGTTCTTCATCATTGGGCGCAGCAAAGGGCAACACCTTGTAACTGCGTGCATCCAATGCCGATGTGATCCGACGAATATTACCGCCTTTGCCTGCTGCATCCGAACCTTCGAACACCAAAATGGTCGATACGCCGCGTTCGATGGCCTTGCGTGCCAGTTGACTGAGGCGGCCCTGCAAGGATTTAAGTTCCGTCTTATAGGCCTCTTTTTCGACAGTCAAAGACATATCCAGACGGCTGAGGACTGTTGGATAAGGCAAGGTTTCAACAGGGGCATCCTTGTTGATTTTTTTCTCAGGGGCTTTCTTTGTTCCCTGATTCTTTTTCGCGAGTTGAACCAAAGCTTCTTTTTGTGAAATACGTTGCGCGGCATGGCGCACAATGGCATCGCGAATTTGCTGCGCAACCGTTAATGACCCGTAACGGATGTCTGCGCCTTCGACAATTGACCAAGGCGCATGGCCTTTGGATGTTCGCATGATCAAACGTTCGGCACTGTCGATGAATTTATCGTACATGCGCCAGTGTTCCCAATCGCTTTCATTTACCCGCCACGCCTGAAGTTCGTTTTTTTCCAATTTCTTAAGGCGCTTTTTCTGTGCATCTTTGCCCAAATGCATCCAGAATTTCAAAATCAATGCACCATCATCAGCCAATGTTTTTTCAAAGGCTTTAATCCGATCCAGTCTTTCGTCGTATTCAGCTTTTCCGATTTTGTCATACACATGATCCAGAAACGGCGAACTGTACCAAGAACTGAGGAAAATGCCGATCTTGCCTTTTTCCGGTAAATCGCGCCAGTAACGCCAATAACGCGGACGTTCCGACTCTTCATCGCTATGGCGGACATAGGCATTGTTATCGATCCAGCGCGAATCCATCCATTCGTTTAACAGATTAACCGTTGCCCCTTTGCCTGCGCCATCTACACCGGCCATGACAATAATGACGGGAAAGTCGTATTTACGTAAATCCTGCTGGATCGCCAACAATTCAGTCCGTAAACTTTCAACTTGTTCTTCAAATTCCTTCTTCGGGATCGAACGTCCCAATTCAGCCGTTTCAAACATATGCCCCTCCGTTGCCTCACAATTCCCTATTCACGAAAAAAGAGTAACGGATTGGACATACATGCGCAAATGATTGAATAGGCTAGAAACGATAAAATGCAATATGGCTTTCGTTGCCTTTTGCTTCTTTCTTCAATTTTGCCAGAACAACATCCAGATTTTCAAAACTGGGGGTGTTTTCTTCTCTTCCAGCGGTTAAATGCACAACGGCCGCACTGCAACTCATTAAGGGGAAACGTCGGACTTCCCCATGACGGTCTTTGCCTTCCAAATAACCTTGTTCACGGGCTTCTGCGTCATAGAAACTTTCCACATCACGGGCAAAATTGGTCAACAGGTCGGCCACTTCCCGGTCCACATCCCCTGTGTAGGATTGTTCAACTCCGATAAAGAAATCATCGCCGCCAACATGACCAAGGAACACGTCATCACGTTCGAATTTTTTGCGCATCAATTCTGCAAACAACATAATGGCTCGGTCACCTTGACGGAACCCATAGGCATCATTAAACGCCTTGAAATTGTCCAAATCCAGATAGACCAGAACGCTTTCGCTATTTTGATCACTACAGGCTTGTGTCACAAAATTGGCGATGGACGAATTTCCCGGCAATTTTGTCAGCGGGCTGCTATCGCGGGCCTGCGCCAAGTTCTTTTCATTAATTACACGCAATAAAGAACCTGCCGATAGAAAGCCGAGGTAGCTGAATTCTTTTACCAAAATAATCCCGTCGGGGCTTTCCGACAGACTGAAATTTTCCAAAATTGTCTGTGTCCCGGACTGAATGTCCGCCATCGGACACGGGCTGATAAATTTACGCAATGTCAATCCGGTTCCGCGGTTCGCAATCAAATCCTTGCCAAACGGTGAATAGGCATATTCCTTCAACATATGTTCCCGGATCACGCCCAACGGACTGCCAATTTCATCCACCACAGGGAAGAAGGTCATCTCCTTATTGCGGCGAAAGGCTTCAAAGACCGTATCCATTGTATCCGTCACCTTCAAAGGCGGGCGGTACTCGATCTGTTCATAAATGATTTGTGTATCATTCTCTTTTTCTTGGGATTTTCGCCGCCCGACATGGACAAGATCGGTATATTGCAGCTTTAAAGAACCGATTTCCGTTTGCGGCCTTTCCACATAATAGCCTTGTACCAAATCACAGCCGATTTCCTTGCAAATCACAAGCTCGGCTTCGGTTTCCACCCCCTCGGCAATAACAAAAATCCCCAGAACATGAGCCAAGTCTACAATAGTCGCGACCATCAGCTTGCACTTTTTGTCTTTATCAATGCCATTGATAAAAGATCTGTCGATTTTGATAAAATCCGGCTGGTGTTCCTGCAACAATTTCAGCCCTGAATAACCCGCCCCAAAATCATCAATCGCCGTACTGTAGTCTTCATCATAATAAAGGGCGAGATTTTGTGCCGCCTGTTTCATGGACACTTCGTGACGTTCCGATATTTCCAGACAAAGGGCAGACGGCGGCAAACCGACTTCACGCAATAACGCCTTGGTTCCTCCCCGAAAATAATCAGGTGACGCGATAATGCGGTTATCCAGATTATAGAACAACTTGGTGCGACTGGAGCGTGGCAAAGCAGCATATTTCGTAATCGCAAGGGAGCGCATCATCATATCGAAACGATGCAGGATCTTCAGTTCTTCTGCGCGGTCAAAAACTTCAAAAACGCTGGAAACACCCAGTTTTTCATGCCCGCGCAACAGGGCCTCATAACCAAACACAGTTCCGTTATTGATATCCACAATCGGCTGAAAAGCGTAATCAATCTCGCTTTTTGCAAGTTCCAAATATGCCTTTGCCTCAAAGGTAGGATCTTCATGCCCCATCGGGGCAATATCGTCAAAATCAAACATCAGCGGTTCTAGTTTATGGTTATTTGTAAAGTCCAAGGGAGCCTCGTTAAGCCTTCTTCTATACCTGCAAAGAAAGCGATCTAGAAGCCAAGGTCAATTGCCCAACCTGCGTTGTCACAGGACTATAATAAATCTGAAACAGAACAATCACGAGACTCGGACTTTACGTGCATAAAGGCTTTAAACTTATCCTTTGCGTTTACAAATAATCCGGTCATAGTATGCACATGGAAACGAAGTTGAACGAATCGATAGCTTTTAGCATCGACAGACAGGTCAGCCTGCTGGCCAATATGACCGCTCAATTCGCCAACACACTGAATGTTGACGAAACCCTGCGCAATGCCCTGTGTGAAATTACCGATTATATGAATGCAGAAGGTGGGGCGGTCTTTCTTATGGACGAAGCCACTCAAATCATCACCTGTGTCGCCTGTTACGGTGCAACGGAAATCACCGGATTAAAACTGGAATATGGTCAAGGGATCGTTGGAAAATCCGTTGCCAGCAACCAAGGTGCCTTGGTGCGCGATGTTAAAAACGACCCCGATTTTTATGGGGCGGTCGATGATCAAACCGGTTTCACAACCAAATCCATCCTCTGCGCGCCCTTAAGCGTCAAAGACCGCTGCGTTGGCGCGATTGAACTGGTCAATAAGAAAAAAGCCGACGAGCTGTTCGATGAAACAGACCTGAAAGTCTTGGAAACCCTCGCCTCATCTGCCGCCCTTGCCGTTATCAACGCCCGCATGGCACGCGCCTTGGTCGAACAGGAACGGGTGAAACGCGAACTGGAACTTGCTGCTGAAATTCAGCGCCGTTTTCTCCCCGATGCCCACGAAGCAGGCGATACTATTTTCGGTATCAACAAGCCTGCACGTGGGGTTTCCGGTGATTTCTTTGATTATTTCAAGCTTCCCGATGGTCGTATTTATTTTGGACTGGGCGATGTCTCTGGCAAAGGGGTCAACGCTGCGCTTTTAATGTCGAAAACAGCGTCCCTGTTTCGATGTTTGGGCAAAACGGTTCGCGACCCCGGCAAACTGTTAGGCCGCATCAATGCCGAACTTTGCGAAACAGCGACACATGGCATGTTCGTCACGATGGTTGCCGGTATTTATGATCCCCGCCCGGGTTGCGAAGGTTTAATCCGTCTGGCCAATGCCGGTCACGAACCCGTCCTGTTATTTCAAAACAATACGTTCAAAACCTATGGTGCCGATGGTCCGCCTTTGGGGATTGTCCCGCCCTTACCCGGTGAAGATGGCGCTTATGACGAGGTTCAAGTCTTCCCGCAAGGCGGATCACTTTATATTTATACCGATGGATTGACCGAAGGCTACACCCTGACTGGTCATCCCTTGGAAGCAGAAGGCGTGCAACAAATTTTGCGACAACACGCTCATGAGAGTTTAACGACCCAACTGGACCGACTTGTCGAAGCCGTTTCCCCTGACCCCCGCGCCCTGCGCGATGACGTGACCGTTCTGGCCCTGACCGATGCCTTGCGTCCAGTAAATGAAAGCGAAACCAAGGTCGGACAAAACGAAACAGACCATAGCGCGGAAAAAGACGGGGACTGGTTGATTGATTTCAAATTCCCCGCGCGCCCCGGCTGGATGAAACTGGCCCGCGCCTGTGTCCGTGAATCCTGTCAAAAAGTCGGTTGTGACGAAACGGACACAACCGATATTGTTTTAGCCGTCGATGAAGCCTGCCAGAATGTGATCCGCCATGCTTATGGTGGTCCCAGCGATGAAGAAATTGAACTCACTGTACGTCAACGCCCCGGCAGATTGGTCTTTCGTCTGCGTGATTTCGCACCTATGCTTCCCCCTGGTTTTATCAAGCCCCGTGATTTGGAAGATATTCGCCCCGGCGGGCTGGGCACTCATCTGATTCAGGAAGTTATGGACGATGTCCAGTATTTACGCCCCACCCAAGGTGAGGGCAACTTGCTGAGATTGGTTAAAAATATAGATGTAAACAAAAAGGGCACATCCAAACAATGAATATAGAGACAAGAGAAATAAACGACATTGTCATTTTCGAACTGGACGGCGAAGTGGATCTGGAAACCTCGCCCACTTTGCGCAAAAGTTTATTGGCACACGTCAATGTCGGAAAATCCGTCGTTGTCGGCATGAGCGGCGTTGCTTATATCGACAGTTCCGGTATCGCCAGTCTAGTAGAAGCCTATCAAACCAGTCGGCGCAACAACTCCGGCTTTATCCTCGCTGCAATTTCAGACAGTGCTATGCGCGTTCTACAATTGGCACGACTGGACAAAGTCTTTACAATACAAGCAACAATTGACGAAGCTGTGAGTTCACTCAGTAGCTAGAGGGCCGTCTTTTTGGGGATAATGGAACATGAGCGAACAAGAGGCTGAACAAAGCCCGGTTGCAAAAAAAATAGAAAATGTCGGGCGGACTACCATGGTCGGTGTGTCCGAAATTGGCTATTGCGCCTCTTTGATCTGGGAAAGCCTCTATTGGGCCTTCATGGGGAAATCTATGGGGCAGCCTGTTCGCCTGCAATCCTTGTTCGCACAAATGATGGAAACCGGCATCCGCGCCATTCCGATTGTTGCAATGCTGGGGATAACGGTCGGTATGATGCTGGCCATTCAGGGTATCTACACCATGCGGATTTTCGGGGCCGAAAGCCATGTCACCATCGGCATTGCGTTTTCCGTGGTACGGGAATTTGCCCCCCTGATTACGGGAATTCTGGTGGCAGGCCGATCTGGTTCGGCACTGGCCGCGCGCATCGGAATTATGAACATCAATCAGGAAGTCGATGCCCTTTCGGTTATGGGAATTAATCCTGTGCGTTTTCTTGTCGCGCCTGCATTACTGGCTATGGTGATCATGGTACCTTGCCTGACGTTCTTTTCCGATGTGATCGGATTATTGGGGGCCGGGATCTATGTCTCCCTTGATTTGGGCGTCAGCCTTGCCGCTTATTGGGATCAGGTCTTTGAATGGCTGCGAGTCGATGATGTCATGCACGGACTGGGAAAAAGCGTCCTGTTTGCCATCTTGATCGCTGTCATCGGGGTCGCCAATGGTGCCGGGGTACGCGGCGGGGCCGAAGGGGTCGGTAAAGTCACTACCCGCGCGGTTGTTCAATCCATTTCAGCCATCGTTTTGACCGATATGCTGTTTGCCTTCATGGTGACAAGATGACAAAACCGACAGAAACAGAACTACTCGCCCGCCCCAAAGTCATCGAGGTTGAAGACCTCGTCACCCATTATGGCGAACGCATGATCCTCAAGGGGATTTCAATGGATGTGCGCGAAGGCGAGATTATGGTCATTATGGGTGGGTCGGGTTCCGGCAAGTCCACCTTGTTGCGCCATTTAATGAGTCTGGAACACGCCACATCCGGCACCATGAAACTTCTGGGGAACAACATCGCCGATCTGGGTCTCAAAGACACATATGCCTTGCGCAAAAAAATCGGCGTGGCCTTTCAAGGCGGCGCTTTATTCAGTTCCATGACTGTTGGTGAAAACATCAAACTGCCGTTGCGTGAACATACCGATCTGGATGAATTCACGATGGACATCATGGCACGTATGAAATTGGAAGTGGTCGATCTGGCAGGCTTTGAAGATTTGACCCCCAGCGAGCTTTCCGGCGGGATGCTGAAACGCGCCGCCGTTGCCCGCGCCATTATCATGGACCCAAAATTGTTGTTTTTTGATGAACCCAGCGCAGGGCTTGACCCGGTCGTTGCCGCCCAACTGGATGAATTAATCCTGCGTCTGCGCGATGCAATGGGGATGTCCATCGTCGTCGTCACCCATGAACTGGACAGCGCCTTTCGCATTGCCGATCGTATTACCATGCTGGATCACGGTAATATTTTGATGATTGATACACCGGAAAAAATGAAAAATTCCGACAATACCCGCATTCAAAACCTGCTTAATCGACGTATTGAGGAAGAAGAACTCGATCCCGACGCCTATCTTCGTCGCCTAACTGGAGAGGACAGACAACATGAGCGCCCTTAAAAACGCCAAGATGAACTATATGATCGTTGGCAGTTTTGTCATCGCCTGTATTGTGTCATTGATCATTGCCGTCGCCCTTTTAAGTGGTCGCACGGGGGCGGTCGATACCTATTATACCTATTACGGTAAAGTTCAGGGCCTGAAATTTGGCACACAAGTCGTTTATGAAGGCTATCCAGTGGGACAGATCGAACAAATCATGCCCGAAAAACACAATGGGCGGATGCGGTTTAAAATTGAAATGAGCGTTGCTGAAGGTTGGGATATCCCGGATGACAGTATTGCCGCTGTATCTTCAGCCGGTTTGCTCTCCGCCCTGACCATCAATATTCGTGCTGGCACCAGCAAAATACCGCTTAAGCCCGGGGATAATATCAGCGGTGTTGAAAATGCCGATCTTTTTGCGGCCATGTCCTCGCTTGCGGAACAAATCAGTTCCCTGATGGAAAGCGATGTCCGCCCTCTGTTGCTGAATTTAAATACGGCTGTCAACAGTGCCGCGATCTTGTTGGCCGAAGACGGCAATGACATGGCGAAACAGTTAAAAGGTATTCTTGATCAAATCAGCACACACACGCCTGAAATTGCGAAAAACCTGACCAGCTTCAGTCAGGATCTCAACAGTTCTGGGAACGAACTCACCCAAATATTATCCGCATCCAATCGCGAAAAAATCAACCAGACCATCACCGAACTGGGGCAAATCGGATCATCATTGCAAAAAGCCGATCATATGATGACCAATATGGATAACATGGTGACCAACGGCAAACCGGAAATGGAAAAAACTATTGCCGATTTACGCTTTGTTATGGAAACACTGGCCCGCCATATCGATACGATTTCACAGAACCTTGAAGGCACCAGCCGTAATATGTATGAATTCAGCCGTCATATCCGACAAAATCCGGGGTTATTGCTTGGGGGCACACCGCCCAAAGACCGGGCAGAATAAAAGGCAGGGGAGAAGATCATTATGAGAAAGCATTTTCTGACAGGCACTATCATCGGCGCAACCGCCCTGATCTTATCAGCCTGCACACAACCGGAATTGCCTCAAGATCATTATTACAGATTAGAAATAACCCCGCCCAGCGCCGGTGAACTGAAACTCAACGGCATCTTGGAAGTTGAACGGTTTCGCGCTGATGGTCTGATTTCCGGTCGTCCTATTGCCTATAGCGAAGGTCATGGGCATCTGTCTGAATATCATTACCATTTCTGGGTGGAACCGCCGGTCGATCTGCTGCAGGACGCAATGGTCACTTTTTTACGCAAGGCCGGTCTCGCCACGCATATCGTCACACCGGAACTACGCATGAATGAAGATTACCTTCTAACAGGCAAGATCAAACGGCTGGAACGTGACCTTTCCGGGGACCCCAAAGTCGTTGTTGAACTGGAAATCGGATTAAAACAAGTCGCAAACGATAAGATACTGGTTCTCAAGACCTACAAACGCGCGCTTGCACAAACCGGGGAAGGTGTGCATGGTAGCGTCGAAACGATCAATCGGGCCTTGTCCGATATCTATACGCAATTCCTCAATGATGTGAGATAACCCGTGCCCAAACCGCCCATTCAACGTCGCCGTGGACGTCATAGCGCCAAGCCGCAAGGACCGTCCCTCCCTAAAGATCCGATGGAAGTTACCATCTTCGGCATCGGCGCAAAAGGCGATGGTTTGGGCAAAGACGACTCCGGTCACGGTTATTACGTCCCTTATGCGGCAGAAGGCGATGTCTTAAAAGTTCGCATCACCGGTAAACGCGAAAATGACTATGTCGGTGACATCAGCGAAATTATCACCCCCGGTGAACATCGTATTGAAGCGCCTTGCCCGTACTATACCAAATGCGGTGGCTGTAACCTGCAACATATAGACAAGGAAGCCTATGCCCATTGGAAAAGCCACAAGATTGCCGATAGCCTGAAACGCAGTCAAATCAACATCAATCTGGATAAACCGGTTCTTGTTGGTCCTCATTGCCGCAGACGCGCCTCTTTCGCCGTTATGAAAAAAGGCAAAAAAATTCTCTTCGGTTTTAATGCCAAAGGCAGCCATCGGATTGAAGAAATCGACCACTGTCTGTTACTGAGCGATCCGTTGAATGCGCTGATCGACGCCCTGCGCAATTTGATGCCCTTAATTATGAAGCGTGAAGGGCGCGGCGATATCATCGTCAACTATCCGGGGGAATCTGCTGATATCGTTTTCGCATTACCCGGCCCAATGGAATTCAAGGCCCATCAACATCTGGTAACATTTGCGGAAAAACATAATATCGGTCGTTTATCCTGGCAACAAGACGGTAAAGGCACACCGGAAACCATCATCCAACGTTGCGCTGTCACCACACAGTTCGGTGATGCATTGGTTGAACTGCCAACAAGCCCTTTCCTGCAACCCAGTAAAGAAGGCGAAGTCGCCCTTGTGGAATTCGCCTTATCTGCCCTAAGGAACGAGAAAAAAATTCTTGATCTTTATGCCGGGTGCGGCAGTTTCACCTTCGCCTTGGCAAAAGTCGGTATTGTGCATGCGGTTGAAAGTCACGCCCCTGCCCTGAAAGCACTGGAATTATCCGCAGGTCGCGCTGGTTTAGGCGGGCGCATTACAACAGAAGTCCGTGATCTGGATCGTCAGCCTTTAATGGGTAAGGAACTGTCTAAATTTGATGCGATCCTGTTTGATCCACCCCGTGCCGGTGCCCGCGAACAAGCACGCTTTCTCGCCGAAAGCGATGTTCCTGTCATCATCGCGATTTCCTGTAATCCGGCGACTTTTGGCCGGGATGCTGTCGCCCTGATCGAAGGTGGCTACACACTTGAACGGGTGATGCCTGTTGATCAATTCACATGGTCGGATCATGTTGAAGTCGCTGCTATTTTCAGAAAAGACCCCAAATAAGAAATCACCGCCCTTTTCATTGTGAAAAAAGGGCGGTGATACAGATCAGTCCTGATCTTTTTTCCCCGGACCGCCACTGCGCCCATTGGATAAAAACGCGACAATCCCACGCAGGGTTTGGACTTCCTGCAAGGTCAAATCAATCCGGGCAAAGATATTGCGGATGTTGCGCACCATCGACGGGCGTTTGGCTTCAACCCGCAAAAAACCCGATGCATCCAGTTCACGTTCCAAATGTTCATAAAAACCGATGACTTCATCCTTGGTTGCCGGACGGGCTGCTTTACCGCGCCCTTCGGGGATATAACGCCCTTCGGTATTGTCATTCATGGTAAACCATTCGTACCCGATCAGCAGAACAGCTTGCGCCAGGTTTAACGAGGAAAAAGCCGGGTTCAGTGGTAAATGCAAAATCGCGTCCGCCAAAGCCACATCATCATTATGCAACCCCTTGGCTTCCTTACCGAACAACACCCCGGTTTTGAGTTTTCTTGTGGCCAGTTCCACTGACTCGGTGGCGGCTTGACGCGGTGTGACCATCGGCTTGACCATATCGCGCGGACGCGCCGTTGTCGCATAGACAATTTCCAGATCCGCAACCGCATCCACCGTTGAAGTATAAAAACGCGCCCGATCCAATACCATGGTCGCACCGGAACTGCTTTTTTCCGCTTTATCACGGTCCCAACCTTCGCGGGCGTTAACGATCCGCAGGTCAATTAAGCCACAATTAAGCATCGCACGGGCCACCATCCCGATATTTTCCCCCAATTGGGGTTCTACCAGAATAATCGCCGGGGCATCATCCCGACAAAAATCAGCCGCTTCGGATTTGCGGCGACGATCAGTTCCCGCCATAAGCTTTCACACCCGCTTTATACAATCTGTAAACCAAACTATCGCGCAAGGCCTCATAAGACGCATCAATTATGTTGGAAGACATCCCAATTGTTGTCCATGTGTTGCCTTCGCCATCCGCACTTTCAATCATAACCCGCGTGATCGCCCCGGTTGCCTTGTCCCCATTCAATATCCGAACTTTAAAATCAACCAGATGCAGTTTTTCAAGGTGCGGATAAAACGGGATAAGAATTTTGCGCAAGGCCGCATCCAACGCATTGACCGGACCGTTCCCTTCGGCCACATCCATGATCCGTTGATCCCCGATATACAGTTTCACAGTTGTTTCCGACATTTGTTTGACGTGAACGTGTTTGGCATCCCACACCCGTTCGTCAATGACGCGAAACGATTCCAAATGGAAATAATCAGGTACATTTTCCAACTTGCGTCGTGCCAGCAATTCAAAACTCGCATCCGCCCCGTCATAGGAATAACCGTTGCTTTCCAGTTCTTTGATCTCATCCAGAAGCGCGTTTACTTTGGCATCTTTGGGATCGACCTCTAAACCAACCTCGCGGAATTTGGCCACCAGATTGGAGCGCCCCGCCTGATTGGACATAATGATTGTGCGCTCGTTACCAACACTTTCCGGTTTGATATGTTCGTAACAGCTTGGATCTTTTTCAATGGCAGAGACATGCAACCCGCCTTTATGCGCAAAGGCAGATTCCCCCACATAAGCCGCATTGCGGGCCGGGGCACGGTTAAGACGTTCATCCAACATGCGTGACACATGCACAAGACGGGTCAATCCGTCTTCACTGACGCCTGTTTCAAAACCCATTTTCAACATCAGAGACGGCAGGATGGAAATCAGGTTTGCATTGCCACAACGTTCGCCAAGACCATTTAATGTCCCCTGAATTTGGCGAACCCCGGCGCGCACCGCCGCCAGCGAATTAGCGACCGCATTACCGGTATCATCATGGCAATGGATGCCCAGATGCGTCCCCGGAATATGTTTGGTAACTTCCCCGACAATTTTTTCAATCTCGTCCGGCAACGTGCCGCCATTGGTATCACACATAACGATCCAGCGCGCGCCCGCTTCATAAGCCGCCTTGCAGCATTGCAGCGCAAATTCCGGGTTTGCCTTGTATCCATCAAAAAAATGTTCCGCATCAAACATGGCTTCACCCGCCTTGTCTTTGACGTAGGCGATTGAGTCGGCGATCATCGCAACATTTTCACTGCGTTCGATTTCCAAGGCAACATCGACCTGAAAGTCCCAACTTTTCCCCACCAGCGTCACCGTTTTGACCCCCGTGTTCACCAACCCGTTCAACCCCGGATCATTGTCCGCACTGCGCCCCGGGCGCCGCGTCATGCCAAAGGCAGACAGGGTTGCTTTTTTCAAGACGGGTGGTTTGGCAAAAAACTTGTCATCAGTGGGGTTGGCACCGGGCCAGCCGCCTTCAATATAATCAATGCCCAAACGATCCAGTTCAATCGCAATGGCAATTTTATCGGCTGTCGAAAAATCCACACCTTGCGTCTGTGCGCCGTCGCGCAACGTACTATCGTAGAGATAGACTCTGTTATCGTTGGTCATCATTTTTGTCCTATTTTTATCGAAGACGGGGAGAATGCAAAATTATTGGCAATTTCTCAAGTGTTCCTTTGATTTTTCGCCCATCTTTGCACTTTAAAACTTGTATGTTGTTTATACATTTGTATTTATAATAACTGTGGTTTAAAAAATAACTGATGTAATAACCAGAGAATAATAAACGGATAACCGAGAGGACTAAAGAGTGACGGAGGGCTTGAGCCCAGAGTTTGCGGCCTATCAAGACAAGGTCAAGGGCACCAATATCAGTGAAGAAACACTGCTGGCGACAGATTATCTGAACCACTTCAACGAAGTTGTGATGATGATCGATATGTTGCCGGACATGCCTGATTGTCTGGATATGGTCAAAGAATGGCAACCCAAACCCTACAAAGATCATTTCCGCGACAGCACCATTGCAGATAAAGATCTCGCTATCGAAGTCTACGACCATGTTCCGCCGCTTTATAAACAAGCGTTCGAGGACACCATCGCCCTTGTCGATATGAATATTTTTCAGGCCATTGCAGATGCAGAAGAAGCGCTGGCCACAGGTGATATGGAATATTTACGTTTTAAAGTCAGCGAATCGGCACAGGAAATTCACCGCCTTCAAGACCGCCTCAGCGCCATTATTCACGGCACCGCCGATCTCAGCGGGGAAACGGAAAACGAAAGTCAGGTTACGATGGATCAAAGCGATATCGACGCCTTGTTCAATTAAGCCAACCATCTTATATCCTTAAAACATTCAGCTTTTTTATAATTAAACGCACGTCAGTCTTTTCTTTCGACGTTTCTTAGTCCATGCTACTAAAGTAGTAGCGAGGTTTCATTATGGGTACAAACGACAATCAGACCTATGAGGTCCAGATTTATATAAGCGGGCGCTGGCAAGTCCATGCCCGATACCCTTATCACGAACGCATCCTCGCCGTTCGCGAAGCCAAAGATTTGGGCCTCGAAAAAAAGACATTCCCTGTGCGCGTCGTTCTGGAAGACTACAATCCTCGAACCGGACGCCATGAAGAACGCCTGATCTATAAAAACGGGATCAGCCCTGCCGATGTCGATAAAATTGCAAAAACAAAGCGCGCAAACAGTTGGGCCAATATCGCGGTTTCCAGTAATGGACGTGTCGGATATCTGAATGACGATATCGACATGTATCCGGATACTTCCGAAGACCCCCATACGCCCCCTAAGGCCAAAGTTTCCGCCCCGATGTTTCTGGGCATCTGGCTGTCAATTATCAGTATCGGTGCCGGTGCGGGCGCGGCTGCAACGGCAATGTTATACCTGCTTATTCGCGCCTTTGATATTTCTCAGGCCGACAGTATTCAAAAATTCCTGCTTATGGGGATGTTTGCACTGGTGTTTATGATTGCGAGCAGTTCCAGCTATGCCCATTATACCAACCGTTTCGACCTGAATATTTTCAAAAAGCGGGTGCGTAAAGCAACACCACCGGAACCGACCAAAATTTCGCGCGACATGGCAAAAGCGGCTGAGGCAATTGACAAGGTCAAACCTGTTGTCGTTCCAAAGGAAACAGAAGAGCAGGACGAAGAGTTTAATATTTTTGACTTAAATCCTGCGACCGAAGAAACACCCCCGCCATCACAAAATGAGGTCGAATTATCACAAGAAGGTCAGCAACAAAAAATGTTCCTGATCAACTTCTTAGGAACCTGCCTCGGTGCCCTGAAAGGCCCAGACAGCGGTATGGAAAACCTGAACCGGTTCGGGTTGAACATGTTTATGACCGGGGCTGTTTTACGACTGGCAAAAGACCACAACCTGCGCGAAGACGAAACACAAGTCATCCTGCACCGTATTATTGAAATGTTGGGGGCCAAACCCGATCAGGCCCAACGGTTTGAAGAAGAATACGAAAAATACCTGCAACATCCACGTCACTTGGCTTTGTTTGAAGAAAGCGGAAAAATCGCGGCCCGTTTTGCCGATGGCGATCAATCGGCACCGCTTTATATTCGCTCCGTCATGGAAGAATGGGTCAATTGGAAACCCGCTCAGGAAATGCCACAAAACCCCAACTTGTTAACTATTATGTTTACCGACATGGTTGGTTCCACCGATCTGGCCACAAAACATGGGGACTACGCAGCACAAGAAGCCTTGAGAAACCATGACCTTACCGTTCGAACGGCCCTGACCAATTTTGAAGGTAAGGAAGTCAAACATCTTGGTGACGGCATCATGGCATCGTTTCAAGATTGCGATCTGGCTTTACAAGCAGCCATCGAAATTCAAAAACGCGTAGAAGGCAATAACAACGCCAACCCGGAATTCCCCTTCCAACTGAGAATCGGCTTACATATGGGGGAACCGATTAAAAAGAATAACGACTTGTTTGGTTCTGCCGTTCAGTTGGCAGCACGCATTTGTAACAAAGCAGAAGGTAATCAGATTGCAATCTCCCAAGATCTCAAAGATGTCTTTGGTGATCAGCCAGTTTACACCTTTATGGATCAGGGCCTGCAAAAATTAAAAGGGTTTGAACAGCCCCAACCGATCTATCTGCTGGATTGGAAAGCGCCGCCCCTTACCTATGACGACATTAATCTGGAAGAAACCATAAACCCGCAAAGCGGCGATAGTGAGGGCGAGGAAAACCTTCCTCCCCATCTGAGCGCACCTGTCAGTACAGATGGAATTGCCCCGGATATGAGCGTACATGTCCTCAAGGCACCACCAAAACAGGATAAGGGGTTCAATATGGGTTTTCCAATGACCCCACCCAAGGCAAAACCGGTACAAACATCAGCAAACAGTGCCCCTGCAGAACCTACGCCAGATAAAACAAAACAGGCTGATTAAGACCGATCCAGTTGATAGGCCCGATCATGTTTTAAGGATGGAATTTTCCCGCGCGTTGCCGCAACCACATCCACGTCAATATCGGCGATCAACACACATGGTTCATCTGCCCCTTCAGCCAAAACTTCGCCCCACGGGTTGATGATCAGCGAATGCCCGTATGTTTGGCGGCCCCCTTTATGCTCCCCACATTGTCCGGGTGCAATCACATAGCAACCTGTTTCAATGGCGCGTGCCTGTAAAAGGACTTTCCAATGGGCCTCACCCGTTTGCTTGGTGAAAGCCGCAGGAACCGTAATAATATTGGCCCCCGCCTGTGCATAATCGCGATAAAGATGGGGGAAACGGACATCGTAGCAAATGCTCATGCCAAGTGGACCCCACGGAGTTTGCGCCAGAACCGCACGATCCCCACCATCAAACGTGTTGGATTCCCGATAGCTTTCGCCACCGGCCAGATCCACATCGAATAGATGAATTTTATCGTATTGCCCGACAATTTCGCCCTGATCATTCAGCAAAAAACAGCGGTTGGCGACCTTACCATTTTCCAAACGAATAGCGAGTGACCCGATTAAAATCCAGCTTTTCGTTTCAACGGCTAAATCACGAAAGGCACTCAGACCGGGGTGTTCGGCTTGCGGATAAGATTTCGCAATAACGTTTTCACCGCCGAATTCCATCATGGCAACATTTTCCGGCAGACAAATCAAGTTCGCGCCTTGCGCTGCTGCTTTGCGTACCATATCACCAGCTTTGGCAATATTGGTATCCATATCATTGCTGGCATTTACCTGTACACAGGCGGCTTTGAATAACGTCATTTTCTTCATTCACCTTTTATGAGGCCAATTTCGGGTCCAGTTTTCCGGCGCGCTCCAATGCATACATTTCATCACACCCGCCGATATGTTCATCATTGATAAAAATCTGCGGAACGGTATAACCGCCGTTGGCCCGCTTCATCATATCCTGTCGCAAATTCGGCGCGGAGTTTACATCAATTTCTTTATATCCCACACCCTTTTCCTGCAACAACGCCTTGGCGCGCAGGCAATAAGGACACGTGCGGGTCGTATATATTTCGATTTTAGTCATTCGTATCTCTGTATCTTCGTCTGTTTGTGTATCTGATATAGCATCATTTACAACTTTTGCCAGATCAAGTTCGCGTGACCGGTTCGTGAGAGCCCCCTTCACAAACGCATACATCACACCACGAAAAAACACCCCGCCACCCCTCACTCCTTGGCACATTAATTGCTTAAAATTGTATTAACGCAATTAAAGGCAGGAAAAAGATATGTACGTTTCAGGCACACAAAACCCTTATTATCAGACGACCTATATCACACAAGCCAGTCAAACTGCGTCGTATGAAGCACAAGGATCAAAACAATCTGGCACAGGCGCAAACACGGCAAATATTGCCCCACCTGTGGAAACATCTTCCCCATCAAAAACCAGCAGTGAAATAAATGCGGCCCTTCTCGCCTTGCAAGAGGCACAAACAACCGGAAAAACCACGTCAACCGTTGAAATGAACACCAGCAAAGGGAACATCCCCATCAATCTGGATGAATATTTCTCCTACTCTCCCTCGAATCCTGTCGCAAATCTGGACGATCTTCCCTTATTGCTACCCAGCCCACAAAACATTCAGGCCTTGTCTGAGCATGCTTCTGGACGTTTTAGTCAAATGCTTTCAGACTATGGCATTCCCGAAGCCCCCGCAGAAATCACCTATGACCAGGAAGGCAACATTCATTTCCCAGATGATTACGCCTATAGCGAACAGTTGACTCAAGCCTTGGAAGAAAACCCCGGCATTGCACGCGAACTCAGCACGGTAAATGCGTTGACCAGTCACTATGTGGAAATCCAAAAACGCATGCCTATGATCGACGAAATGCACAATGCAAAATCACAAGCAGACATTGACGCCATTCTGGCAAAATATCAGGGGCTCCTCACCGATAACGGCAACTATTCCAGCATCGCCTTAAGCTTTAACAAAGAAGGCAATATCGTCCCAATGGCAGATGGAAAAGCGGTCCAGTTTGCTTAAACGGCAAAAGATCACCTTCGCATTAACTGCGACATTACAAAATATGTCGCCAAAGGCTTGCGCGTTTCAAAAAAATATGCTATTAATGTACAATCTGTACTTGATAGAGTACTGATCAACTACAGATTGACATATCTTCTATAAAACCTTATTGTCGTAATTGAGCCCACGAGAGGTCATTCTCGCAGGCTCATAACCAAATGCTATCAACGCGATAACAATAAGGAGAAGACAGCATGATTTGGCAAATCATCTATAGAAGATAATTTAAATCCAATATGGATATTCTCTTCAAAATGTCAACAGGAGTAAGTCTGCTCCTGTTGACTAATTCTTAATATTTATCGGCAGAACACGGGCCAAGGTGACGACACGGACCTCCTTGGCCCCTGCCCCCAATAAAGTTTTGGTACAGCCCAAAACGGTCGCACCCGTGGTCATGACATCATCGACCAGTAAAATACGCATCCCTTCAATATCACCAATGATCTGAAAAGCCCCTTGCAAATTCTTTTGCCGGGCCATCCGCGATAAATGACCCTGTACAGGTGTATGGCGGGTGCGTTTTAAAAGGGCGGGTTCATAGATTAAAGCGCTGCGTTTTGATATTTCAAGGGCCAGCAAGGCCGCCTGGTTGTAACGTCGCTTCAACAATCTGCGCCAATGCAGGGGAACCGGCACCACCACATCACAGTGTTCGATCAAGGACATGGCACTTTGCACCATCCAACCTGCAAAAGCCGGGGCGAGATCGGTCCGGTCACCATGTTTAAACGCCAAAATCAACCCCCGGGAAAAATCATCATAGGGGAAAACCGATCGGGCCTGTGCAAACGGTGGCGCACACATCGCACAATCCAGACACAGGGCACTGTCGGGAACGTCAAATTCGAACGGCAAGCCACAAATCTGACAACAGGGGGCACTTAAAAAACAAGCCTGTTCCCAGCAGTCCTGACAAAGGGTATAAGGATCAAGGACGATTTTCTGACAGGAAATGCATCGGGGCGGCAAAAAAAGGTCTAAAACTTTTGAAAATGGTGCCATTTGGGTTTGACCTCACAGGTGTAGCTGCTTATGTGTTGCATTCTCTATGAACGCATGAGGGCTTTTTTTATGTCTGATCTCGAAATCATGAATGTTTTTGACCGCAAAATGGTCCGCGAACACCGCAACCGCGCGGCCCGCGCATGGCAAGATTTCGACTTTCTTCATAAAGAAGTTGCAGACCGCCTATGCGAACGTCTGGACGATGTGGTGCGCGATTTCCCGCTGGCACTGGACATTGGCTGTCATGGCGGTGAAATTGCCGAACTGATGAGCGGACGCAGTAAAATCGGTCAGTTGATCCAATGTGATCTATCCGACGGCATGATCGGGCGCGCCAAGGACAAAGGCGCAACCTCCGTCGTTGCCGATGAAGAATTTCTTCCCTTTGCGGCTGGAAAATTCGACCTTATTATGTCGAACCTCAGCCTGCATTGGGTCAATGACCTGCCCGGCACCTTGTTACAAATCAACCGTTGTTTAAAACCGGACGGTCTGTTTATCGGCACCATGTTCGGCATTGAATCTTTGCGCGAACTGCGTCAATCCCTCAGTGATGCGGAAATGGAGGTTGACGGCGGCCTTAGCCCCCGTATCTCACCGTTTGCCGATGTACGCGATGCCGGTATGCTGCTGCAACGCGCAGGTTTTACCCTGCCTGTGGTCGATGCTGATGCCATCACCGTTTCCTATGAAAACCCGCTCAAACTCATGAAAGACCTAAAAGGGATGGGCGAGAATAACAAGGTTCTGGAACGGCGCAAAAACCTGACAAAACGCAGCCTGATCTTTAAGGCCGCACAACGTTATATGGACGAATTTCGTGACGCAGACGGGCGTATTCCCGCTACTTTCCAAGTTATGTTTCTAACCGCATGGAAAGCAGATCCCAGCCAACCTCAGCCCCTTAAACCCGGTGCGGCAGCAACAAGTCTGGCAGATGCCCTTGGCGTGCCCGAACATGTATTGACCGGAGAAAACAAATGAAGTTTGAAACAGACCTGATCAAAGGCAAACTGATCAAACGCTACAAACGTTTTATGGCGGATGTGGAACTGGAAAACGGCGATGTGGTTACCGCCCATTGTGCCAATTCCGGGTCCATGCTCTCGGTTCAGGAAGCAGGTTCGACCGTTTGGTTATCGCCCAGCAACAATCCCAAACGCAAACTGAAATATACATGGGAAATTATCGAAGTAGACGGACATAACGTCGGCATCAATACCTCCCATCCCAACAAAATTGTCGAAGAAGCCATTCTGGACGGTCTTGTTCCGGAACTTTCCGGTTACGCAACTTTGCGCCGCGAAGTCAAATATGGCCAAAATTCCCGCATCGATATTTTGCTGGAAGATAACGAGAAACCAACCTGTTATGTCGAAGTCAAAAACGTTACCCTGCGACGTGGAGACAATGCTGACTTTCCCGATGCTGTGACCACTCGCGGGGCCAAACACTTGCGTGAACTTGGCGATATGGTTGAACAAGGCCACCGTGCCGTTATGTTCTATCTGGTGCAACGCCCGGATTGCAAAGTCATGGATATCGCGCGTGATATCGACCCGACCTATGATGCTGAATTAAAGACGGCAATTAAGCGTGGCGTCGAAGTTATTTGCTATCAATGTCGCGTTGAAACAGACGAGATTAACGTGGACAGCCCCCTGCCGGTTGCCTTTTAACGCATTTTGGAATAAATAAAAGGCGAACCACCATTCATTTGGAAGAACGCCAGAGATAAAGGAAAAGCACATTGGCCCGTGGACCGATTAAAATTCATAAACCCGAAGATTTCGAAGGCATGCGTAAGTCAGGCAAGCTGGCCGCCCAGACGCTCGACTTCATTACGCCTTACGTCAAACCGGGTGTGACAACCGGCGAACTGGACAAACTGTGCCATGATTTCATTACCGATCACGGGGCGATTTGCGCACCGTTGAACTATCGCGGTTTTCCAAAATCCATTTGCACATCGATCAACCATGTGGTCTGTCACGGCATCCCAGGTGACAAAAAACTGATCGAAGGCGACATCGTCAATATTGATGTCACCACTATTCTGGACGGTTGGTACGGCGATACATCGCGCATGTTTCCGGTGGGTAAAACCAAGGTCAAGGCCAACAAACTGATCGACATCACCTATGAATGCTTGATGCTCGGCATCAAAGAAGTCAAACCGGGTGTGCCGCTGAACCGCATTGGCCATGCCATCCAGCTTCATGCCGAAGCGCAACGCTATTCCGTTGTGCGCGATTTTTGCGGGCATGGTCTGGGCCGTGTCTTCCACGATGCGCCCAATGTTCTGCACTATGCCGATGGCAAACCTGATGATGGCCCCATCCTGCAAGAAGGCATGTTCTTCACCATTGAGCCCATGATCAATGCCGGTAAGTTCGATATTAAAATCCTGTCCGATGGCTGGACGGCTGTCACACGCGACCGTTCCCTGTCTGCACAGTTTGAACATTCCATCGGCGTGACCAAAGATGGGTGCGAAATCTTTACCTTGTCGGAAAAAGGCTGGGACAAGCCGCCTTATCAATAAAAAATCCTTCAAGACCGATCATAGAAAACGACGCGGAACCCAAAAAGTCTCGCGTCGTTTTTTTTATGTCTGTTTGAGGTTTTTTAAAGTGAGTGACAAGCCCCATTACGTCGGTCATCGGAAACGCCTGCGTGCCCGTTTCCTCAAAACCGGCAGCGAAAGCCTGCACGATTATGAGCTTATCGAACTTCTGCTTTTTGGCGCAATTCCACGCGGTGATGTCAAACCACTTGCCAAACGATTGATCACCACGTTTGGCAGTTTTTCCGAAGTCATCAGCGCTGATGCCCGCACGCTGGCCTTGGAAGACGGGTTAGGCGAGGCTGCCGTCTGCGCGCTTAAAATCGCACAAGCCGGTGCCATTCGATTGGCACAAGAACAGGTGATGAATAAACCTGTTCTATCGTCATGGCAAATGCTGCTGGACTATTGCCGGGCTTCTATGGCCTATCACGGGGTGGAACAGTTTCGCCTACTCTACCTTAATCGCAAAAACGTGCTGATTGCCGATGAATTGCAACAACGCGGCACCATTGACCATACCCCCGTCTATCCCCGTGAAGTCATAAAACGCGCCTTGGAGCTGGAGGCTTCCGCCCTCATCATGGTCCATAACCATCCCAGCGGCGACACAACCCCGTCGCCTGCCGATATTGATATGACAAAACGCATTAAATCCATTGCCCGGCCTTTAAGTATCGAAATCCATGACCATGTCATCGTCAGTCGCAAAGGTTACTACAGTTTCAAAAGTACAGGCCTGCTTTAAAAAGGAAATGCAATGATGGATTCACTTGAAAAATTGATAGCCGCCGTTGTTTTATCTCAAAACACGCTGGACCCAGATCTCTTTATTTCGTTGTTTGACCCCACTTTGCGCAACAGTGTTGATCCTGAGAAAATTCGGGAATTTCAACAGGACATGCAACAGGCATTTGGTCAGATGCAAGACCCTGTCCCCTTGGCAAGCCTCACAAAAAACGGCGCTCCGTGGATTTTATACACTGTGCGTTTCAGCGCCTCCCAAAGCGATTTTCTTTTGAGTATTCTTTTAAAAGATGCCTCCCCTTCCCCACAGGCCTTAGCCATTCACATCTCATAAATCAGGATTTCTCCTTGATTTCGATGCTCTCCCCCGTCATAGGTCTTGGAACAGATTAGAAAAGGATCAAATTTATGGAAAACAACTTTGGAAAACTAGGCACCAACCAGATCGAAGCCTTGCAAAAAGCTCAACCTATTGTCGATGGTATCCTCAAAGCCCAAGATGACGGTGATTACGACACCTTTTGCAGCTATTTCGAAGGCGCCCTAAAGCAGAACATCACCAAAGACGACTTCCATAAAAACCAGCAAAACATCGAAAATTCAATGGGTAAAGTAATTAAAACCCACTTTGTCACATCATTGAAACGCGCAGGCTTGGTTGGTCTGGTCTATAAATGTAAATTCAGCAAAAGCGACGATGATTTTATGGTCACGATTACATTCAACGATAACTCAGACCCACTCATGGCAACGGGCATTTGGATTAGCTAACAAAAAAGGGAGCCGCGGCTCCCCTTTTCCATACAGGTCCAGCTTATCTCAATATGTCGGGTACTGTGAGGTTTGGATGCTTAAAAGGCGAAGAGCCTTTAATTACAACTTTGGCAATAGTGTCTTCGGACTTGGTATATTTGCAATCGGATATATGTTGATTTGTAAAATCCGAGACGTCTATTCAAATTAAAATAATTGGTGTCCCCGAGAGGATTCGAACCTCCGGCCCTCAGATTCATACCAGCTACGACTTTCGCCGCCACCGCGAGCTTCGCGGCTTTGTGGTCTGGACTTTCTCTTTGCCTTATCCCGAAGGACTTAGGCACCGCCCGTTAAGTCTCTGCACCTTCCCGAAAAGGATTTCGGGCTTGGCTCAGGATTACCAGTTTAAAGGCTTCCCTGAGTTTGAGCGGATTCATTAAGATGTTTCCAACCTTAATGCCCAATTTCTCTTTTAGGAATCTGATGCTCTATCCTGCTGAGCTACGGGGACACTTAGGGCAAAATAGCAAAAAACGATCCAAAAGCAAGTTACAAAAAAAGCAGGCCATACAGATAACTGTAAGCCTGCTGTGAGGTTGTCGGTGGGGGATTGGTGGCCTTTTTTAAATCAGTGACGAGCAAAGGCGCTCATATTATTGTCTTCGTCAAAGAGAACGGTAACGTAACGGTCTTTCATGCCGCCTTGTTCCATCCCTGGTGAGCCCATCGGCATACCCGGGGCGGACAGGCCTTTGGCCTTGGGACGTTCTTTAAGCAGACGTTTTACATCATCTGCCGGGACATGGCCTTCAACGACATAACCGTCGATCATGGCGGTGTGGCAGGATTCCAGCTGTTCAGGGACGCCCATTTCTTTTTTGATGGTGTCCATATCTTCGCGTTTAATTTCCGTGACAGTAAAACCATTGTCGCGCATATGTTCACTCCAGGCAGTACAACAGCCACAATAAGGCGACTTGTAGACCGTCACGTCTGTGGCGTGTGCGTGGGTGAACGCGGCGCTCATAAGAAAAACGCCGAGGATGGAAAAGAGTCTTAAGTACGTCATATGAATGTCCTTTCGTCGGATTGTCACAAGAAAACATTATAATTAAGACCGAATTGTGACTTTCGCGTTGCTGGAAGGTTGAAAAAATAGGTATAAATCGCCCCATGACAGAGATAACAACCCTACGCCCCGTTATTCTGGCCGGTGGATCGGGCACGCGCCTGCAACCGCTGTCCAGTGAAGTACGGCCAAAACAATTCCTGCCTTTATTGGATGACGACAGCCCCTTTCAGGAGGCACTGGAACGCATTGATATAGCCGAGTGTTTACTCCCCTTGGTCATTGCAAATGTCCGGCTGAAAGACCTTGTTTTGGAACAAGCCGACGATATCGCCTTTGATCTGGAAGACCTGTTATTGGAGGTCGAAGGCAAAAACACCTTGGCAGCCTGTCTAAGTGCCGCCCTTTGGGCACAGGCGCGCGGGGAAAATTATCCCTTATTGATTTGTCCCAGCGACCATTTTATCGGCGATGAAACCGCCTTTTCCCGCGCTGTAATCGATGCGGCAAGTGCGGCGCAAAATGGCTGGATCGTCACGTTTGGGGCCGTTGCGGACCGACCCGTCACACATTATGGCTATATCGAGGTCGGCACGCGCCTGCATGCCGGTTATAGCGGACATAAAGTCGAACGTTTTGTTGAAAAACCCGATGAAGAAACGGCCCGTAATTTGCTCGCACAAGGGCGCTTTGTTTGGAATGCCGGTATATTTTGCGTCACACCGGAAACCTTGATCAAACTGGCCCAAACCCATTGCCCGGATGTGTTGCAAGCCTGCGAAGAAGCACTGACACAAAATCAGGATGGCATTCTGGATTATGGCCCGTGTGCATCGCAATCCCTTGATGTCGCCGTTCTGGAAAAAACCGATCAGTGCGCCGTGGTCTCCCTCTTGACATCATGGTCCGATCTCGGCACATGGCCCGGCATCTGGAAAGCCCTTCGCTTAATTGCCGATCAGTCGGAATAAACTTTAAACGCCTGTGTGGCATTGACCAAAGCGTGACGAATGCCGGGTTCCAAGGCACTATGCCCGGCATCAGGAACGATGATCAATTGAGAGTTCGGCCAACTGCGCGATAAGTGCTCAGCCGTAACAGGCGGACAAACCACATCGTATCGTCCCTGCACGATGATGCAGGGCAAATGGAGGATGCGGTGCAATTTGTTTAAAAGATGATCTTTTTCCATAAAAAAGTCGTGCTGGAAATAGTGTGCTTCCATGCGGGCGAGACACAAAGTGCTGTGCGGGTCCGGTTGGCCGGGGTTGTTAAATGGCAGGAGTGTCGCACAGGCTTCTTCATAAGACGACCACGAAACGGCTGCGGGTAAATGAATATCAGGGTCGGAATGGTTTAATCGTCGCACGTAATTATTTAAAATATCCGTGCGTTCCTCTGTTGGTAGAAAATGGATGAATGCACGCGCGGCTTCGGGTTGGAAGGTCCCCATTTTATTGAGGAACCAATCGCCTTCATAATCCTGGCCCATGAAAACACCGCGCAGGATGAAACCTTTGCACCGGGCTGGATAGGCCACACCATAAGCCAGCGCCAAAGTACTGCCCCACGATCCACCAAACACAAACCAACTTTCGATTTTGAGCAAACGTCGCAATTTTTCCAAATCGGCTACCAGATGATCAGTGGTGTTATTTTCAATCGAGGCCGCCGGGACAGAACGACCGCAACCGCGTTGATCCAGTAAAACAATACGATAATGATCAGGGTCGAAAAAACGCCGATGCACCGGCGCGCATCCTGCCCCCGGCCCGCCGTGTAAAAACAGGATCGGTTGTCCGTCGGGGTTCCCGCATTCTTCCCAGTAAATCGAATGACCATCGCCAACATCCAGCATGCCGCTGTGATTGGGAGAAAGGGCGGGAAACAGGTTTGAACCGTGATGATTAAAAGGCATTATTTTTCTATTACTTCCAATTGGGCAGGATGTTCAGGCGCTATCATAGGACCGTTTTGTTGAAAAACCCAGCCTCGAATACGCACATCACGTTCCTTTAATGTGGGGAGGTCAAACCCGAATGCACGAAATTTTTTTTGCGCCTTTTTAGAAATCTTAATCGTGAAGTCGCTACGCCAGTTATTGCCAAAATTCAAATAAGTTGTGCCCTTAATCACGGCAACATCTATAACGCGACCCTCTATAATGGCAAATTCATTCAGCGGAATGGTTTCTGACAGGGCCGAATAGGCTTGACGTGTTTCCAGCAAATAAAGATCGCGAACAAAGGCGGTTTCACCGGAATAGGGAAAGGGCGTTGCCTTGCCTTCACGCACCAGTTCACCTTGAACCCAGCGTCCGTCTTTTAAATACAAATGAGCCGGTTTTCGCCCATACCTGTCTGGCTTGTCCGATAGCAGGCGTACCCTGACCCGGTCGCCTTTTTTGACAAGATCGTTCAAACCTCTTGACTGCGGGTCAAAAAGCAGGCCAGCCAGACGGATATCACCGGATTTTTCAAGGGTGACATGAAAGGGTAACTGGATATCTTTAATCGTATCGGTTACGGATTGGGCGAATGCACCCTTGACCCAAAAGCCCGATAGCCCCACAAACAACAGAGTGGAAATAAGGTAAAGATAGCTTGGAATGAACCGCTTCACACTGCTTGCCATTATGATTACGTTGGGACTGCTGCTGGCATTGGGCCAAATGAGCCGTCTGGGATTATTGAATTGAAACAACAAGAAGAACATGACATGAGCCGCGCTTACACACAATTGGAAAAGAAATTTAAACGTGCAGAGGTTTTGGGCGAAGCCTCGGCAATGTTGCATTGGGATATGGCGGCCATGATGCCCAAAGGGGGTGCTGAAGCCCGTGCCGAACAACTGGCTTTACTGGCAACCTTGCGACATTCCATGATGACGGAACCCGCCTTGGCCGATTTGCTGGACGAGGCCGAGACTGACGACGATTTGAATGATTGGCAAACGGCAAACCTTTATGAAATGCGCCGCACCCATACCCATGCAACCGCCTTGGACGAAGATTTGGTCGAGGCCATGTCGCGTGCGACTTCAACTTGTGAAGGTATTTGGCGCGAAGCCCGCCCCGATGGTGATTTTGCCCGTGTCGTTCCGGCCTTGAAAGAAGTCTTAAATCTGTCGCGTCAATCCGCACAGGCCAAAGCGCAAAAGCTGGATTGCGGCCTTTACGATGCCCTGCTTGATCAATATGAACCCGGCGGGAAAGCCGCCGATATCGACCCGATCTTTGCCCGACTTGAAGAATTCTTACCCGACTTTCTTCAATCCGTTCTGGAAAAACAAAAAGGCAAGGCACCCATTCGCCCCACAGGCCCTTTTGCCATCGTAAAACAAGAAGCCCTAGGACGTAAATTTATGTCTGACTTAGGCTTTGATTTTGATCATGGCCGTCTGGATGTCAGCGCCCATCCATTTTGCGGGGGTGTGCCCGACGATATCCGCCTGACAACCCGTTATGATGAAAATGATTTTACCTCTGCCATGATGGGTGTCCTGCATGAAACCGGGCATGCCCTTTATGAAAGAGGATTGCCGAAAGAATGGCGTTATAACCCGGTTGGTGCGGCACGGGGCATGAGTATACATGAAAGCCAGTCTTTGCTGGTGGAAATGCAGGTCTGCCGGTCCGATGCATTTTTACGTTATGCCGTCCCCCATATGTGCACAGCCTTTCAAGGACAAGGCGAAACATGGAACCTTGAAAACTTTATTCGCCTGTATCGCGAAGTCAAACCCGGTTTTATTCGCGTCGATGCCGATGAGGTCACCTATCCTGCCCATGTGATTTTACGTTACAAGCTGGAACGCGCCTTAATCGAAGGCGATATGGAAATTGAAGATATCCCGGCCGCGTGGAATGCATCGATGGAAAAAATGCTTGGAATCCGGCCCGAAAGTGATCGTGACGGATGCATGCAGGATATTCACTGGTTTGACGGCGCATGGGGATATTTCCCGACCTATACTCTGGGCGCAATGACAGCCGCACAGATTTTTGACGCCGCCCAAAAAGCCTTGCCCGGTCTGGATGAAGATATTGCGCTAGGGCGTTTTACGCGACTGATGGATTGGCTTGGAAGCAACGTGCATAAACAGGGGTCAAAACTTTCTACACCAGAACTTTTAAAAAATGCGACAGGCAAAACCCTTGATCCTGAGGTGTTTATTACTCATCTTAAAAAGAGATATATGGATTGAGAAGCAAAAGACGGGCGAAGTAACCATGCATAAAAGAATCGTTGAAAAGAATTTAAAAACACTGGATGCGGAACGGGCCAACTATTTCAACGATGTGATTGGTTACCTCGAAGATATTGAAGAAACACAACGTTTTCCCAATCTCGTTTATTTAACGTTGAAGGACATTCTCGATATTGCCCCGACTTATATCGAGAAAAAGGCCTTTGCCTTGTTGTTGCTGAAGTTTGTAACTCATCATCGTCTGGATTTACAAAAAATCATCTACGACAAGGAATATCTCTATGACGAAAATGTTTTGCGCAAAGTAACAGGAAAGCTGATTGAGGCAATCGTCGACCAAACCATTCAGGGATATGAAGAAGGCCAGATTGATACAGGCGAAGCTGTGGTGCAGAAATACACCTATCCTTACCGGGCAATGGACCTTGTTGATATCGACGATGAAGACGAACTGGAACGCGCAAAAGAAGAAGAACGTCGCCGCCAAGCGGCCTATACAGGACCGGAAAGACGGCGCCGATAAAGCGACGTTGACCCTTTTGATTTTCTCTATACCAAAGGTTGGTACAAGAGGGATGGAAAAATAAGTTTACCTTGCTCTGTGTTCGGTTCTATATTGAGGGCAAGTTATAGTATTTTCCAAGCCAAGAAAGCTTTTCATGGATATCATGGACACCTTACGATACGACCGCTGGATCGAAGACGCGCTGAAAAGTGTGGTACGCAAAGCCCTGACCTATTGTCAGGAAAACGGCCTGCCGGGCGACCACCATTTTTATATTACTTTTGCCACCGATCATCCCGATGTGATCATGCCCGACAGCTTGCGTGATCAATATCCGGAAGAAATCACAATTGTGATTGAACACGAATATTGGGACCTGGAAGTGACGCAAGAGTACTTTGACGTGGTTTTGAGCTTCAGCGAAGTAAAAACACCGATCCACGTGCCTTTTGAGGCCGTAACAGGTTTTGCCGATCCGAGCGTGAAATTTGGATTACAGTTCAAGATGGAAATGCTTGATCCTGAAGATCTGGATGATGACGATGTGATGGATGATGATGACGAAGGCATGATGCAATCACAATCGGATGATGAGAAGACATCCGATACCTCTGAAGAGGGCAAAGACAATGTGATTGCACTGGATGCCTTTCGCAATAAGAAATAGTTTTTTTCGGGCTGGATTCTTCCAGCCCCTTTTTTTGTTTCACAGACCTATTGAATGAGAAGATAGAGATGAGCGATTCCGTTTATTATGACATGTTCCCTGTGGGTGATGACACCACTCAATACCGCAAACTAACTTCGGATTTTGTATCCACGATCGAGGTGGACGGCAAAGAGGTATTGAAAGTTGACCCCGAAGCCATCCGTTTATTGACGAAAGAAGCGTTCAAGGAAATCTCTCATAAACTGCGCCCGGCCCATATGAAACAGGTTGCCAGCATTTTGGATGACCCCGAAGCATCTGATAATGACCGTTTTGTTGCCCTTGAAATGATCAAGAACGCAACCATTGCCGCCGATGGTATTCTGCCGCTTTGTCAAGATACCGGAACGGCGATCGTAATGGGCAAACGTGGGAAATATTGCTGGGTTGATGGGCAAGACGAAGAAGCCATTTCCCAAGGTGTTGCACAAGCTTATACCGACCTGAACCTGCGTTATTCGCAAGTCTCACCTGTCGATATGTATGAAGAAGTCAACACAGGCAATAACCTGCCGGCACAGATTGACCTTTATGCAATCGAAGGCAATGCCTATAAATTTATGTTTATGGCAAAAGGCGGCGGGTCGGCAAACAAGACCTATCTGTATCAACAGACCAAAGCCTTGTTAAACCCCGCCTCCCTGAAAGCATTTTTGGATGAAAAAATCCGCACATTAGGGACAGCGGCCTGCCCGCCCTACCACCTTGCCATCACCATTGGCGGGACATCAGCAGAAACCAACCTGAAAACAACCAAGCTGGCCTCTGCAAAATATCTGGATAACCTGCCGACAAGTGGCGGCGATAAAGGGCAAGCGTTCCGCGATGTGGAATTTGAACAGGAAGTCCTGAAAATGACACAGGACATGGGCATGGGGGCCCAGTTTGGCGGTAAATATTTCTGCCATGATGTTCGTGTCGTCCGCCTGCCACGTCATGGTGCAAGCTGCCCGGTTTCTATTGGTGTGTCTTGTTCCGCAGACCGTCAGTTGTTTGCAAAAATCACCAAGGACGGTGTGTTTATCGAACAGTTGTGTGACAACCCAGCGGATTATTTGCCTGTCGCTGATGCTGAAAGCGCACAGGAAGTGTCCATCGATTTGAATCAGCCTATGGCAGATATCCTGAAAACCCTGTCTGAATATCCGGTGAAAACCCGTGTAAAAATGACAGGCACCATGATTGTGGCGCGCGATATCGCCCATGCTAAATTGAAAGAGTTACTGGATGCAGGCAAGGAATTGCCGCAGTATTTTAAAGATCACCCAGTTTATTATGCCGGTCCAGCCAAAACACCAGAAGGATATGCCTCTGGTTCCTTCGGCCCGACAACAGCCGGACGTATGGATGCCTATGTTGACCTGTTCCAAGCCAATGGCGGGTCCATGTTAATGGTCGCCAAAGGAAACCGTTCACAAGCTGTAACGGATGCTTGTAACAAGCATGGCGGCTTCTATCTGGGATCTATCGGTGGGGTTGCTGCGGAATTAACGCAAAAATCCATCAAGAAAATGGAATGTCTGGAATATCCTGAACTGGGTATGGAAGCCATTTGGAAAATCGAAGTTGAAGATTTCCCCGCGTTTATCATCGTGGATGACAAAGGCAACGATTTCTTCAAAGAATTCGTATAATTACAAAACAAAATGCCCCTGCGTAAAAACAGGGGCTTTTTTTCAAAGGCTCTCCGGCAATTATGCTGCGGGAGCCTTTATTTTATCTGCGGGTATTTTCCAGAATAAAGACACGAATTGCACTGGACAGGTTGCCTGTGCGTTCTTTGTCAATTTCGGTGATCAGCGCATTCATCGACATGTCGCGTTCATCCGCAAGGTCTTTCAACGCATCCCAAAACGCATTTTCCAACGATACACTGGTTCCGTGTCCCGCGATCGTTACCGATCTTTTTCGTAAAGAGAGTTTTTCAGTCATAAGTGGCACAGCCATTCCGCGATGTTCCCAGTAAATGTTAACCGCTTGTGCAGATTGCGTCATCATATTGTCGAAACTCCCCGTGAGAAAATTTAATTGTTTAGCTCTATTGGCTTTTTGTTTTTCTTATTTCTTTATTCTTATGCCTTTCCATTGCTTCGAACAAACGATAAGATTTCATTGATATGTTGAATTTAATTCATGTGAAACGATGCCCAGATCCCTTCCCCCTCTCCCCCAATTACGGTCTTTTGAAGCAGCCGCCCGACTTTTAAGCTTTAAACAGGCTGCGGAAGACCTGCATGTCACACCGTCTGCGGTCTCTCATGCTGTACAAGCCTTGGAAGATTACCTTGGGGTGAAACTGTTTCATCGTATTGCAAAAGGCAAACGACACGACAAAGCCTTGCGCTTAAGTGATGCGGGCAAGGCGCTTTTACCCAGCCTGACACGATCTTTTGATGAGATTGAAAAGGCGGTTGTCTCGGTTATGGCACAAGGGGCCGCCGATATTTTAACAGTCGCAACCGCGCCGATCTTTGCAAAATCATGGTTGATGCCGCGCTTGCATCGTTTTGTCAGTGCCTACCCCGATGTCAATATTCGGGTCAATTCAACCTTAAATCCGACCGAAAGCCTGTCCGGTCAATTTGATGTCGGATTGATGTACGGGCGCGGGGTGTGGCCCGGATTGGTCAGCGAAATGCTTTTCCCCGAAACAATGGTGCCTGTCTGCTCACCGGCGCTCATGCGCAACAGAAATCCCCTCACCTGCCCACAAGACCTTGCGGGTCATACCTTAATCCATAGTGAAGCACGCCTGACATCATGGTCCATGTGGTTGGACAATGCTGGTGTGGCAGGCATTAACCCGGCAAAAGGATTGCATTTCAACCGCGCTACCCTCGCCATTGCCGCAGCTATTAACGGATTGGGTGTCGCACTAGAAGGCAAAACCGCCGTCCTGGACGAATTACAAAGTGGGGAGTTGATTATCCCGTTCGAAGCCCCGGTCATGCCGGACCAACAAGACGGTTATTATCTCGCCTATCCCGAAGGACGCGGCGATATTGAAAAAGTCGTTCTCTTTCGAAAATGGGTGCAAGCAGAAGCAGCTATGCAAAATTGACGGAGCTATGCCCCAAAACCGTCACTTTACGTGCATTCAAAAGTATGAATATATTTTTAGAACGTATCAAATGAGGGGGCTCATGACTTTTTACAGAAAGCAGGATGGCGATACATCTGCTGCACAAGCTTGTACGTCAACACCAACAGGCGTGCCGGACTATTTGCGCGAAACCTACACTTGGGCCTATTTAAATCCAAAAACGGTGCCGTGGCTGAGTTCCGCACCCGTGGTGGCCGCCATTTTGTGGGGGAACGCATCGCGTTTGATCCGTAAAACGGTAGAAGAGATTGAACCGGGATCGCGCGTCTTGCAAGCCGCCGCCGTTTATGGGCGCTTTTCAACCAAACTCGCCCATGCTGTCAGTGAAAACGGGCAACTCGATGTTATTGACATTGCCCCTATTCAAGTAGAAACGGCACGCAAACGGGTTGCAGGCATGAACCAAGCCAAAGTTATGATCGGGGATGCGTCTGTTGTACGATCAACCCCATATGATACGGTGGTTTGTTTCTTCTTACTGCATGAAGTCCCGGAAGCCATGAAAAGTAAAATTGTTTCGGCTTTGCTCGCATCTACAAAGCCGGGGGGCAAAGTCGTGTTTGTCGATTATCACAAACCTTCCCCCCTTCATCCGTTAAAGCCCGTTATGAGCAAAATTTTTGATTGGCTGGAACCTTTTGCAAAAGGTTTGTGGCACAAGGAAATTGCAGAATATGCACCAGACAACAACGATGTTATCTGGCGCAAGGAAACCTTGTTTGGCGGTATGTATCAAAAAGTGGTTGCCGAACGCTGCAAGCCTACTTGATTAAATGTTCCCATAACATCAAACCCGCGAAAAACAGCAGGAAAGCCCCGGTCGTCGCATTAACTGTTTTTTGAACGCGCGGGCGCGACAGCCATGCCTTAACCGCGTCTGCTGCCCAAGCAAGCGGAGCCTGCCATAAAACATTAATCAGGACCAAGACAAGCGCAAGGATGACCAATTGCAGAGTGACCTGCCCCTTTTCTGGATCAACAAAGTTCGGCAACAAAGCCAAAAACAGGATAATAACCTTCGGATTTAGCAAGTTACACACCGTGGCATCAATCATGGCCTTTTTCCACGTAATCTGCGGACCTTGGCTGTCAAATTTCAGCGTTGTTCCCCGAAACCCCTGAATGCCGATCCATGCCAGATAGGCCGCCCCAAACGTCGCCACCAGTTTAAACAAAATAGGGCTGGAGGCAATGATGACAGAGATACCGAAAATAGCCAGCAAGGTATGACCAACCAACCCAATTTGCACGCCCAAAACCGTCGCAAACCCGACATTGCGCCCTGAGTTCAACGCATAGCGCAAAATCAAAACCGTATCAGGACCGGGGGACAGCACAATGGCCCCAGCCGTAAGCGCAAAGGCAAGTAAAGTTGCAGGATCAATCGGCATCACACATGTTCTTTCAACCAGTTTGCAATCGCATCAATGGCTTCCATTTGGTTTTCGCGCATGGTACGCCCGGATAAAACGCGGGGTTTGAGATCGTGATCCCCATCATCAGCCCAATGAAAATCAATTGTATCAGGCAAGCTATATTCGACAACCTCGTCCCACCAACCAAAACTGTCGCGTGCACCTTGGCAGATCAATGTTGGTGTTTTAAGCGTCATCAGATGATCAATGCGCAGATGCTCTTTTTCCGACTTTCCCAAGGGATGAAACGGATAGCCGGTGACGCAGACGCCCTTAACCGGGGTACCTTCATCTTCTAATTCAGCGGCAACCATTGTCGCCATACGTCCCCCCAGTGATTTGCCACCGATGAACAGCTTTTCGCTGCCGCCAAGGTCCGTTATGACCTCCCGCCAGGCCTTCAACAATTTGGGTGTCCGGTCTGGCGGGCGTTTCTTGCCCGTTTCGCGGCGTTTTTGCATATAGGGAAATTCAAAACGAACAACGCGTATGTCACGTTCGCCCAAACCTTCAGCAACACGTTCCATGAACTTGCTATCCATTTGTGCACCGGCGCCGTGGGCATAAACAAACGTAATATCGGCATTTTCGGGGCCGTTGAACAAATAGTTCATGGTATTTTCCTTTTGAATTGTGTAAGGCCTTCGCCTAGAGTTTAGACAACATTAAGCTAACGCAAATAAAAAAGGATGCAAGCCATGCTCAACGCGATTGATGCAATTCGTATTTTTTCCGGTGATTTTGAAGAAACACGGGACTTTTTTGTCAATGCATTGGGGTTCGTCATTGGATTTGAAGGCGAAGGTGTCGCCGTTTACGATTTGGCAGGGACAAAATTGATTTTAGAAGAACTGGACCTGAGCGAACCGGAAGCCGCTGGCATGGTTGGACGTTTTACCGGCATTTCTTTTGCTGTTGATGACATTGACGCGGCTTATAAAGACTTGAAAGCCAAAGGGGTGCATTTTGAAGGAAAGCCGGAACGCGAAGAATGGGGCGGCGCACTGGCCCATTTCCGTGACCCGGCCAACAATGTCTTTACCCTGGTTCAATATCCGCAACAAAACTAATCACCAAGTCCGAATGTGGCGAGAAGGCCCGCACGTCTGTCTGTACTCTAACCTGAATAACTCATATTCAGGACGGAGAAAAAGATGGGACGCATGCGGGCTTTTGATTGGGGACTCCTTCTAACATTGTCCCTTTTGTGGGGCGGTTCATTCTTTTTTACGGAAATCGCCTTGCGTGAAATTACTCCCCTCGTGACCGTATGGGGACGTGTCGCTTTGGCTTGTATTATTCTTTGGGCGATCCTTGGGTTTCGGGGTGTACGTGTCAGTTGGGATCGACGGCTCTGGGCCTCTTTTCTCGTTATGGGCTGTTTAAATAATGTCATCCCTTTCAGTCTTATTGTCTGGGGCCAGCAAGAAATCAGCGGCTCTCTTGCTTCTATTTTCAATGCGACAACACCTTTTTTCACCGTAATCCTTGCACAATTTTTAACGCAGGATGAACGTTTAACCCTGCCCAAAGCTATAGGGCTTCTGATCGGATTTTCCGGAGTTGTGATTATGGTCGGGATGGAAGCTCTTCATGGTTTGGCCAGCGCATTTTGGTCCCAAGCGGCTATTTTGTTGGCAGCAATTTCATATGGATGTGCCGCGATTTGGGGGCGACGGTTTAAGGGGATAGATCCGATGGTGACCGCCACCGGACAGGTCACGGCCTCAAGCCTGATTATGACACCTCTGGCCTTATGGTTTGGTTTTCCACAAGGCTATTTTATACCGTCCGGTGATGTTCTGGGGGCAATATTGGGGATTGCCTGTCTGTGTACAGTGGCGGCATATATACTGTACTTCAAAATATTGGAAACAAGCGGGGCCACCAATTTAATGCTGGTGACATTCCTGATCCCACTGAGCGCAATTACATTGGGCAGCGTTTTTTTACACGAAACATTATCGACGGACCAAATCGCAGGAATGGTGTTAATCCTATTGGGATTGCTGATTATGGACGGACGAATGCTGCGCAGCATTCGTTTGAAAACAATGAGTTAAGTTTTGGCAATCGTGGCAAATTGTGCACGAGTCAAACTTTGTAAATCTATGGGGCTAAGCTCTATTTCAAGTCCGCGCTTACCGGCACTGACAAAAATGGTGTCTTGTCCTTGTGCACTGTCATCAATGAGCGTTGGTAATGATTTTTTTTGACCCAACGGACTGACCCCACCCAAAACATACCCCGTCGTGGATTGCACTTTGCGCGCATCCGCCATAATCGCCTTTTTAGCTTTCAATGATTTCGCCGCAGCTTTTAAATCCAGCATAGCATTCACAGGAACAATGCAGACGGCCAACTGGTTTTGATCCGTGGCAACAACCAATGTTTTGAAAACCCGGTTCATCGCAATATTCATTTTCTCGGCAGCTTCTTCACCATAGGAAGGGGCACCGGGGTCATGTTCATATTGATGGATTTGAAACGCGATCTTTTTCTTTTTTGCCAAATCAATAGCGGGGGTCATGGAAATAAGCCAAGTTGTTGTCTCTGGTCAGGCCCATAAAATCCTACAGAGAAACGCACATGTCAAATGCCATAAAAGATGTTTTGAGCGAATCAGTCTTTACTCTGCACATATGTCCCCGACAGATCGAGTGCCATATTTAATACTTAGAGAGGAAAAAAAGCCATTTTCTTCGCAATAAAAATGCGCCAAATCCTTCTTTTTTATAAAAATAAATCAAAGGAGTTGCGTTCAAATGTGGAACGGATATTCTTTTACCAGACTTAATTAACACTATAAAAAGCTTGGGCAAGAACCTGGGCAGACTTACGGCCTGAGGGGAAACGATGCAGTCGCCTGTGAAGAGATTGCCACAAAAACATAAAACAGCTGCGTTTGCGCTCGTCTGTTTCTTGGTGTTTGTATTGTGCGCAAACATCCGTGCCCATGCAGATTTATCGTTTGAGAAATTTTCGCAAAACCATAGTGCAATCATTTTGGTGATCGACCCCAAAAGCGGCAAGATCATAGACGCCAATCCGCCAGCCAGTACATTTTACGGTTACAGTCGTGATGAATTTCTAGCAATGGGGATTCAGGACATTAACGTCCTGACCAAGGAAGAGGTCACGCAAGAACGCTTGCGCGCCAAAAATGAGCGGCGAAATTTCTTTATTTTTCGCCATCGTTTGAAAAATGGTGAAGTGAAAACGGTTGAGGTGCTTTCCAACCCGTATGAGTTGAACGGAAAAGATGTTCTAATTTCTGTCATACATGATATTTCGCGTCAGCGTGAAATACAGGATGATCTTTGGCATTATCAAACCCAACTCGAACAAATGGTCGATCGCCAAACAAATAAGCTGATCGACTCCTTCCAGACACAAGTGACCTTGTTAGTCTGCGGTATTGTGGTCTTGCTGGTTATGATTGTGGCCTTGGGATGGGCTGTAAAACAACAAAATGCCGCTAAAAAGTTGGCCGAAGACAAACGCAAGCAATTGGATGAAATTATTTGGAGCACCAACGTCGGAACCTATGAATGGAACGTCCAAACCGGGGTCGTCCACATTAATGAGCGTTTTGCACAGATGTTGGGGTACTCCGTTGCAGAACTGGAACCTGTCACCGTTGAAACGTGGCAAGAAAATACCCATCCCGAAGACCTGAAGGTTGCTCTCAACCTCATTGAAAAGACTTTTGAGCGGCATCTGGATTATTATGAAACCGAATTTCGCATGATCCACAAAAATGGCAGCTATATTTGGATACTATCAAAAGGAAATGTTGTTGAATGGACACAAGACGGCTTACCGCTCCGTATGTCGGGCACGCATAATGACATTACCCAACGCAAAGAAATGGAAGCGGAACTGCGTGAAGCAACACAAAGCGCGGAAGAAGCCAATCGTGCAAAAAGCGAATTTTTAGCAACCATGAGCCATGAGCTTCGAACACCGATGATGGGAATACGCGGCATTCTAGAACTATTGCGAGGCAATGAGCTAATTGTCCAAGAGGAAGGCGAACTCTTAGATGATCTGGAAGAATCTTCCAACAATTTGATGGTGTTATTGGATGACATTCTTGATTTATCAAAAATCGAAGCCGGAAAACTTCATTTGGATAAGGCGATTTGCTCGCCGACTGAGATCTTAAACAATGTCGCAGGACTGTTTCGTCCCGGCGCCGTAAAGAAAGGGATAGATATTAACTGTCATACTGGCCAGTTTACCGAGTATTGGTGTGAAGTCGATGAAATTCGCTTGCGCCAAATTGTCTCAAATCTGGTGAGTAATGCGGTTAAGTTCACAGAACAGGGCCAGATTGATATTTCAATGAATGTGGACAAAAAAGCAGGGGGAAATGACGATCTTAAAATTACAGTTCGCGATACCGGAATTGGCATAAACGAAGATTATCTCGGCATTATTTTTAATCGTTTTTCACAAGCAGATCAAAGCCTGTCCAAAAAATATGGTGGGACCGGGTTGGGGCTCGCCATCTCCCATGAATTAAGCGAGATGATGGGGGGGGAGCTTAGCGTAGAAAGCAAAGTGAATGAAGGAACCACCTTTACTTTATATTTACCTGTGCAAACGGCTGCACAACCTCAAAGCTCCAAGCTTTTGAAAGATGGTGTTTTGCCACCGTTAAATATCTTGATGGCAGAAGACAACTTAATTAATCAAAAAGTGATTAGTTCGATGTTAAGCAAGAGCGGACATGCCGTTACGATTGCCAATAATGGACTGGAGGCGGTTGAATATGCCGCCAAAGAAGCTTTTGATCTGATTTTGATGGATATTCAAATGCCGGAAATGGACGGTATGGAAGCTTCTCGTGAAATTCGGCGCACAAGTGGTCCCAATTCACGTAAACCCATTGTGGCCTTTACAGCCGACGCGATTAAAGAACATCGTGAGGATTTTCTGAAATCCGGGATCGACGCCGTTGTCATCAAGCCTGTAAAATTTGATGTTCTCTGTTGCGAGATCGCAAAAGTTCTATAAAACTTGCGATCCATTACCCAGATAATGCGAGAGAAGTTCAATCGTCTTTTGCCGATGTCCATTACTGTTAAATGCCATATTCCAGACTATCTCGTAATGAATGAGAATCGGCTTAGCGTTATAAAAGAGAGGTTTGGCATGCAGAAACCCTTTTGGAATATGAGAGCGCGGTAAAATGCTTCCCGCCAGCCCGAGGTCAGCCCATTGCGCCACCACATCATAACTTAAGGCCTGACCGGGATATCGACGAAACGTTATCCCAGCCTCGTCAAAGGCATCCTTGATAACGTCTGATAATCCACATCCGTCTGTTAAAATAATTGTCTGATTTTCCAAGGTCTGTATATCGACCATATCTTCGCCCGGCGCAGGGATCAGGTCATGTTGCGGGGGCAGATACATCAGGGGTTCATGGAATAAGGGCTTCCGATAGATTGAAGGTCTTGCCGACTGACGCGGTTGTAAGACAAGATCAATGGTGTCGTTTTGCAAACGCGCTGCCATATCATCCATAAAACATTGTTTTAAAAAGACATCAGACCAAAGTTCACTGTCTTTCAGGGCATGAATACAAGCGTTAAAATGAGGATGCGTGACAACAGGCGACATACCTATGCGAAGGATTTGCGTTCCCGGGTCAAGAAAACGAACAGCAGATTTTTCCAATTCATCTTTCGCTTCAAGAACCGCTTGGGCTAAGGGCAGAATATGTTGGCCAAAGCGCGTCAGTTCAACTGAACGTGTTGTTCGTTTAAACAGCTTTCCCCCAAGCTGGCTTTCCAGTTGAGAAATCCCATTGGAAAGCGTGGGTTGTGTCACGCAACAATGTTTAGATGCTTCTTTAAAAGAGCAATATTGAGCAAGAGAAACCATATATTTCAACTGATTCAGATTCATGCGCCGACCAATTAATAGTTAATAGCTATATATTATATTTTTAATTAAAATTTATTTTAATAAAGGTTAACTCGTACAGTTGTTCCGTTCAATCGTTTATTTTATGGGACAGGAGATCGAGATGGAACTGCTCGGATATATGGCGGCAGCCGTTATTTTAGGAGTCGGTGCAATTTTCCTCGTATCGGGAGAATTGTCTTTTATTTCCGGCTTTTCAAAAAGTGGGCGCTACATCCTTGCCTTTTTCTTGAGTTTTGGTGTCTTGGGTTTATCGGTCAAAACCGTCGCGCTTTTTTTACTGCAAAACAATCCTGTGTTGGACAGGGCTGTGATCCTCGGGCGTGAAATTGCAGATAATAAGCCCGCACAAGACGTCGCCGCCCGTGGTTTGGTATATGATAATCGCGGGCGACATTGGCGAACCCTCCCCCCGTTATCAGTTCAGGATAATCTCTTAATGGTCCAATTGGGGCAGCGTTTATTTTTTGATCGTCGTTTATCGCGTAATCAAACTGTATCATGTGCCTCATGTCACGATATTTCAAAGGGCGGCGATGATGCACGTTCCGTTTCTGTTGGTGTTGACGGCTTACACGGCAACCGCAATGCCCCGAGTGTCATCAATGCGGCTTATATGAAAAAACTCTTTTGGGATGGACGGGCAAAATCTTTGGAAGACCAAGCCGGAGGACCTTTAACAAACCCGGTAGAGATGGCCATTGCCAGTAAGGAAAAAGTTGTCGAAATTGTTCAGGCAGACGCGAACTATCGCGATCTCTATCAACAGGTTTTCGGCACAAATAATCTTGAATTTGACTCAATCGCACGCGCCATTGCCGCCTTCGAACGCACACTTATATCCAATGATGCACCTTATGACCGCTTTGTGCGCGGGGATAAAAACGCCCTGAATATGCAGCAAATGAAAGGCATGATGCTGTTTGATCAACTTGGTTGTCGTAATTGCCATATGGACCCGCTTTTCAGTGTGGCGGGGATTGACCAGAAAAGCCCCTATCGTCCTTTTCCTCTATTTAAAGGATCACCTTATGTCAGCAAACATAAATTGGAAGAAGATAAAGGTCGCAACAAGAAAGGGGTTTGGCGCGTCCCCTCGTTGCGAAATGTCGAACATACAGCCCCCTATTTCCATAATGGTTCGGTCGATACCTTGGAAGAAGCCGTACGTGTCATGGCCACAGCACAATTGGGATTAAAGATCGAAGACAAAAAAGAAGATGGACTGACAGTCTTATATGAAAAAGACGGCCCCGTCCTTTTGGCTCGCAGGAAAAGCCTGAATGAGGATGAAATTTCTCAAATTGTTTCTTTCTTGAAAAGTTTAAGCGGTACCCCATTGAATATATCCAATCCGTGGTCCCGAAAAATTGAAGCCGCATCTGCGATGTAAACCGGAGCAACCCTTTATGGATATCGCAAATCAGTTATCAACATCCGGACGGGCGATTTTTACCAGCCGTCTGGTTCGCAAAAAGTTCGACCCTTCGCAACCTGTCTTGGATAAGGGCTCATCTGTATCAGGGGCCTATTTCGTATTGGAAGGGGCTTTGCGGGTATTTACCTTATCGCCGCAGGGTAAACAAATAACGCTTTATCGGATTCTTCCCGGTCAAACCTGCATACTGGCAATCAACAGCCTGTTTAACAGCTTTCTTTATCCGGCATGGGTGGAAGCCGAAGAAAAAACCGTTCTCGGGGTGTTACCCGGGGACATATACCGTCAATTGTTTCGGGGGGAGGCCATCGTTCAGGATATTACCATTAAGGCCTTATCCTCGACCGTTTTCGGATTGATGAGCGCATTGGAAAAACATCACAGCCAAACCATCAAGCAACGCCTAGCGCATTATTTATTGGTTCGCGTCGCCCCCGATGCAACCGTCTATACCACACAACAGGTTATTGCCGATGATTTGGGGTCAACACGGGAATTTGTTGCACGTATTTTGTCACACCTGACCCAGCAAGGGTTGGTTCAAACAGGGCGTAGAAAAATCCGAATTTTAGACCCTGAGGCCTTAAAAAAATTGTGCCAATATGATGAAGCGTAAAGAAGTTTTGCTTCTTGATCCTTGAACCGATAGTGTGTAGCTCTTGCGTCTCATAGGTGAATGAGACAAATAAGAGAGTCTTGGCAATTCAGAGAGATAAAAATGGCCGACTATACAACCAGACAACTTGAAGAAACGATTCGAATTTTAAACCTGATGAATGACGATCAAATCTTGAAACAAAAGGTTGATCACGCAGCACAGGCTTGCATTCATGCCCTTCAAAATTCTGGTAAAATTTTACTGGCCGGGAATGGCGGCAGTGCGGCGGATGCCCAACATATTGCAGGTGAATTGGTCAGCCGCTTTGCCTTTGACCGACCGGGTCTCGCTGCCATTGCATTAACGACAGACACATCCATTCTGACCGCAATCGGCAATGATTATGGATACGAGCGTTTGTTTGCCCGACAAGTAGAAGCGTTAGGCGTTCAAGGCGATGTCTTTATTGCCTATTCCACATCGGGTTCATCCCCCAATATTATCGCAGCACTTGAAGAAGCCAAGGCCCGTGACTTGACGACAATCGGCCTGACGGGAAATCGCAAAGGTACGATGTGTGATCTATGCGATATTTTACTGGAAGTCCCGTCTGCCGATACACCCAAAATTCAGGAAGGCCATTTATTACTGGGCCATACGATTTGTGGGTTGGTCGAAAATACTATTTTCAAAGCCCCTTGATTAAGAGCCAACACCCGTTTGCGTGAGGCTTTTTAGAATCGGTTGGTGGTATTTCCCCCAGTATGCTCCCCAACAGCAATCATGATCCATGTCAGGTTCCACCCGATAGAGAATTTGGGCACGAATTATTTTCTTCATTTTATTAATTTCATTGATGCTTAAGGCATTGGGGATAATTGTATCATCCTGCGCCATCGCATGAATTTGGGGAATTGTGGTAATTTTGGAATAGATAGTTCTTCCCGTATCCAACGATTGCCCCAAAGGAGTAATCCTATGATGGTTCGTCCAGCTTTTGTGATTGAGCAAACCGGCTAAAGAGACAATTCCCTTCACATCATTGCGTCGCGCAGCAACCAACATGGCAACCGTTGCCCCCCCGGACCCACCGACCAAAATGACATTACGCCGGGCTTTCTGCTTCAAGACCTTATCAATGGCCTCGTTCATATCTGCAATGACAACCTCATTAAAACGACCATCGGTCCATAATGCATATTGGCAATTTACGCCTTTTCCCTCGTTGATCACATATTGACAGGGCCGGGCAATATAGACAGCGTCAAATGTGGTGTCCTGTAGGGCAACGGACAACATAAAAGGTTCCTGAGGGGTCGGGTCCGGCGCGATGCGATTGACATCAATCCAGGCAGATCCATCACCTTCGATATAAACAATTAAAGGGAGACCCGGCATAGAACGTTGTGGCGATCGATAGCTTTTAAGCGTGAAATGTGCCGTTTCAATATAAGTCGGGACCCACTGACTTTGGCGGGTTAATTCGTTGGCTTTGTCATAGGCGCGATCAGTGTGGATATTCAAACAGCCACCTAAAAACAAAACAAGCAAAAGGGCCATGCATTTCTGCATGACCCTTTTTACTTGATGACAAACTGTCATACTGCAAACTTACGCTTAGAAGTTAAAGCGAACAGTTGCAGCAGCAGTTGTGCTTTCGAAGTTGTCGCGACCAACTTGTGTTTTCACGCTGATGTTACCGTTAACGGAACCATCTTTGGAGCCCACACGCAGACCAAGGCCAACGTCAAACGCATCAGCGTCGTTGTTGATCTCGTCTTTGAAGTCACGCAGATAATCTACGGAAGCAAACGGTGTCAGGTTCAACTTGCCAGAGTTAATGGCATAGCTGGCTTCACCACCGATACGACCTTGGCTGGTTTTCGCTTGAGTCGCAGCCACAACGTTACCATCGCTTTCTACGAAACCATCAGTATCGCGATCAGACCACAAGTAGCCAACGCGACCTGTCAAACCGAGTTTCTTAATTTGCTTGCTTACAGACAATGTTGTCGCAGCAAACCAAGTTTTAGCATCGGTAGAAGCCGTTGTTGCACCATTTTGACGATCCTGATCAACGTCACCCCATGTATGACCGAACATACCAGACAGGTTTACATTGTCAGTGATACGAGCCACAGCATACGGAGCAAGCGTAATAGAATCTTCTTCGTAAGTACCGCTGTTGAAGGTCGTATCTACATCGGTAGACGCATAGCCGAGAGAGACACCGGCCAATATTTTGTCGGTGAACCACTTATCGATACCAACGTTGAGAGCACCAACGTTACCATCGAAGTTGGCATTGGCTTGATCGCTTTCGACCCAAGTGTAAGACAGGTTCGCCCAAACAGACATTTTGCGTTTTTCATTACCTGCGCCATAACCCTTCTGCTCAGCTGAATCAAACAAGCTAACAGTTCGTTTGAGCTGACCGTCTTCGAACTTGGTTTGGCTAGGAGCTGGAGCACCACCAACACCGCCACCAGCACCGCCAGCAATTGCGCCGGTAATAGCATCCAAGTGACCGCTGATGTTAGCGACGTTGGAAGTTGTGACCGTTTTTGCAACAGTCGGAGCAACAACTGATGAACCAGCCGCATTCTCACCAGACGAATACGTCTCGGCGGATGCTTGCGTTGAAACCAACGCAATGGCTGCACCAGCAATTAGAATTTTACATTTTGAGAACATGGTTAGTTCCATTCCCCTTAGTTTATAGATTTAACTTCAATTGCAATTGAAGATTTCAAACTGACCCAGATTGCTTGCACACTGTGCCAGCTCTCAATCAATAGCTAATAGACTTTGATTTGGCGCAGTTTGCAACTAAAAAAAGAGAGAATTGAGTCCTACGTGTAACGGTGTGGCATTTTAGCCACTTTTACAGGACTAATGGCGCTCCCCAAGACCTAAAAGTACAATTTTAAAGGTTTTGAGTGTGATTATAATGTCAAGCCAGACGGACCAATTCTGAATATACCAAGAATCCAATTCTGCCCTTTTGGTAAAAGTCGTATGGCTGCGTCCGTTGACTTGCCACAACCCCGTAATGCCTGGAATTGTACGTGTATAATGTTCAAAATTAACACCATAACTTTTAATTTCACGCGCCAACAAAGGACGTGGACCAACCATACTCATATCCCCTTTTACAACGTTTAGAAGCTGAGGAAGTTCGTCGATCGAATATTTCCTTAAAAAATGTGCCCCTTTAATCAAGCGCGGGTCTCTGTCCAATTTGAAGTTATTTTTTTCATATTCCGCCCATGTGTCCGGTGCATTTCTTTTCCAACGCACAAGTGTTTGGTGGGCCCCAACTTCCATGGTGCGAAGTTTCAGACAAGGGAAGTTCTCTCCGTTCAGACCTATGCGCTTTTGTCGAAAAAGAGCAGGCCCCTTGGACACCGAACAGATCCACATAGCCGCCAGAACAAGTATAGGCATCGTAAGTATGAGAAGAATGCTCGCCATTATCAGGTCGAAGAGACGTTTTATTTTTTTATAAAACCAATTGTCCAGCGCATTCTGCATACGCATCAACAGATAATGTTCGCCAAATATGGGCTCAATGTTGGAATGAAAAATTGGCAACTGGAAATAAGATGGCAAGAGCATAACCTGATGACCGTGACGTAAAGCTTCTACGGCAACTTCTTGCTGTTCGTGCTCTTTTTCTTTGGAAAAACAGATTAAAACTCTCAGGTTATGGCGGATTTTCAGGCGCCCAAAATCACGTAGATTGACGGTTTGATATTCGTTTTTGGGATTTAGATAGCTTTTGCCATTTGTTTTGAGAAACGATTCGGCCAAGTAATAGCCCGAAAATTGTTCATTTCGAATCAGGTTTTTAACGATATCCAGACCATTTAAATCACCAAAAAACAGAACAGGAAGTTTCCAGCATCTCATTCGTTTGAGAATCGCAATGCTGACATAGCGCCCAAAGAGGAGGATAAAAGGGGCCATTCCCCAGGTTAAGGCCACCCAAAGCCGTGGAAAGGCTTTCTGTAAAAGATAAGCGGAGGCAAAATCGGCAACACCAACAATTAAGACCATTAAAAAGATCTCATTAAACAGCATAATCGGCATACGCCTACGCGTGTAGTGCCCTTTTGCCGTAAAGACCAGCAACAAGATAAAGATAAAGGCGCCGTATAACCACAATCGTTCGACAAAAAGGCTAACGTTCCATTCAAACAAAATCTCGGTATTAGGGTAATCAACAAACAGCCAGCGCATATAACGCGCCAGTAAAACAGAAGCGGTCAAAGATAAAAAATCAATACCGAGCGTAATGCAAAAAGCGATTGTCGTTTTTTTCCATACAGGTATCGCATTAATACGATCTTCTATTTTTTTGAGTTTGGCATTCATTGCATTTTGCTATGTTGTACGAGGGCTGTGTGGGCCGTTTTTAATCGCTCGATCAAATTATCCGGGATTTCTAAAAAACGCCTTAGATCGTATTTTTCGACAGCCTTTATCATATTTTCAATAGCCTTGATACGCTTTTTGTTGTCCGTACTAGCAAGTTCCAGCTGTCCGATAAACCAAAGCGCAACCGGATTTTGATTATCATATTGGTAAAGATCATTTAGGATAATGCGTACCCATTCCCGTTCGGTTTCCTGAACTTGAGACGACACAGCATAAGTCAGGTAAGGAATAAGAAGGTCACTGCGATGTGGTGCAGTCTCCAATAATATAGAGGCTGCATATGACCACTCAGCCAGAACAATTGATTTTAACGTCTGATATTCCTTTTCCGGGCGTTGAATATTCTCGAAGTCCGACGCCAGCAATAGATATTCCATAATAAGGGCATTTCCGGGACTGGACCGTAATTGCTGTTGCGCCGTTTCCACAAGATATTGGACCCAAAGGAAATCGTTATATTCTAGACTTTTGTCCTGAGGAGCTTGCGTAATATAGCGATATCCCTCCCTTAAGGCGCGTTGGAAAGAAATATTCCCCCGTAAATGATCATCCGCAATTGTGTTGAAAGCTTTATCCTGACGCGCCAGAAAAACTTGTTTATCCAGATGCATGTTTTGCTTATACACCCAGATTGAGACCCATATAAGGTTTACCGCAAAGATAATGCCTGCGGTTGCCTTTAGAATTTTAAGTTTCGCACCTGCTTTTTTGAAAGAAGCAGGCCCCAGCGTTGTCGCCATAATAAAAGCCAGCAACGGAATAACAGTTGCAAATTCAAACCAAAGCGAAGCAATCGCGATATAACTGGCAGCCGTGGCGACAACGATCGCTTTGTGTTGAACCGCTGCTTCTTTTATCCAGAAGATGAAAATGGCAAGATACAGAATGAGAGCGATCGGCCCGCTGGAAAAAAGGATTTCATAAGGAATGGAATGGGTATGAACATAATCCCGCGAGAATGTATCCCATGTCGGATTGAGAAAGTCTTGCCCGGAAAAAACCAGATATTTCTGGATGGCAAAGAGGGAATGTCCAAAACCGTTACCAAAAATATATGTGAGCCATCCCCCATCATCAAAGGCATGAGTTGTAATGTTAAACATTAAACTGCGCGACCACAAAGAATAGAACAAGGTAAACTCGCCCAATTGATTTGCCTGATAGTCACGCCCAACCCACAGGATGAGGGCAAAGATTGATACCGGGATCACAACAATGGCAAGACTTGCCAGAAAAAGGACTGCTTTATTGATTTTTAGTGAGGCAAAACGCTGAACCAGAACCGTTATCAACCACCCGCCAAGCCCACAGACCAGCACAATGACAATTGCACCACGATTGTCGCCTAGATATGCAACGACCATTCCCGCGATAAAACCCAAAAGAGTCGCAGCATTGCGAAGATTGGCTTTAGCCGTAATATTATAGGCCAGAAGATAAATCAGGGCCGGAACCAGAACGGCAAAAACACCCAAATAATCCGGGAAAAAGAAAAGCTTATAAGGGGACCCAACCGGAAGCGGGTTAACAATTGCCCCGTAGCCAATCAGGACCAGCGCACCGAGGCTGGCGGTAATCGTTATAAAACGTTTTCCTTGAGCCAAATAACCCGCAATCAGAAAACCGGACAAAACAAAAAAGAGGGCGGCCCCCTCTGCAAGTTGCGGGCTTCCCAGCAGGCTTAATAAAGGATAAGGCGCAAAGATCGAAGAAAGCGTCGACCATAACGCCAATGCAATAGATATCTGGATGGTGCGGGGCAACTGCATTTTGGGATATGAATATAAAAACCACGCATTCCACAACCAAGCCAGTCCCCCGAGAGCAAAAACACTCACAACCGTTGGCTCGGCATCTCGCCAGACACCGAAGCGAAAAACGGGCAATGCGGCAAAAGTTGAGATTGCGCCCAAGCACAATATCAGGCTAACTGATAGGTATCTAAATTTATCGGCAGTCATTTTCATTACATTTGATAAGATATTGATGCGCGGCAACAAGTTATTACATATTTTGGACCGTTACGTCCTCCCTTTATGTTTGTACATACTTTCCCTTGTATGGCGGAAGAAAAAATTTACCAAAAGTCCAAGAAAAATTGGAATATTGAAATTGGTTGCGATCGGGGACCTGACGCTGGCAACATCTTTGTTGCTGGATATGCGCAAAACATACCCGGATGCAGAACTTCACCTTTACTTGGGGGAAGACAATTCAGCGCTTGCCGATATGCTCCCCGTACATGATTTACATGTATGCGTTTTAAGCATTGGAAATCTGTTGGGAAATATTTTCAAGTTGCGCAAAGAACACTTTGATCTTTTTATCGATTTAGGGGACTGGACTCGTTATGAAGCCTTGCTCAGCGCCTTATCCGGAGCAAAACGGATTTTAGGGTTTGAGACACCGGGGCAAAACCGTCATTACCTTTATAGCGATTGCGTGATCCATGATGCCGCACTTCACCAGCTCGGCAACATTCAGAATCTGGCCCGCCTTGCCGGAGGAAAAGGTGATCAGGCTGCGGCGTTATCCTGCCCTGATTTGAAAGATGTCCCTGTCGCTGTCGACCTAGAGCAACCCGCTGTCCTTTTGCACCCTTGGCCATCGGGTATTTATCGCGAGCTGAAAGAGTGGCCCAATGATCATTGGGCGCGTTTAAGTCAAAACTTGCTAAAACAAGGTTATCAGGTTTATGTCAGCGCCGCCCCGAATGATCGGGATCGACAGAATCGTCTGTTTGAAGAATTTGAATTATACAAAATTCACGTCCATGATCTGTGTGGCAAACTGACGTTAGCGCAATTGGTTTGGCTTTTTTGTAAACATCCGAATTTAAAATTGGTCAGTGTCAATACGGGTATTATGCATATGGCCGCAACATGCGGTGTACGCACCATTGCCTTAAACGGGCCAACGAACCCCAAGCGTTGGGGGGCAGTTGGACCCAAAGTTACAAATATCGCGCCACCCGGTCATATCAAGTCTGGCTATCTAAACCTTGGTTTTGAATATCCCGAAGATAAAACACCGATTATGCAGCATATTGCCGTGTCCTCTGTTTTACGGGCGTTGGAGGACTAACCAAACCACATCACCGGCTTTTAAAGAAAAATCTGCCTGTGGTTTCAAATCGACAAAACCGTCAGAAGGTGCTTCCCCCTGATCGCTTAAGCGTTGTGCCTTGATTACCTGATACGCCCCATCGATCTCAACGGTGATGTTGTCAGGCGCGTTGCTGGCCTCTGCCAAACCAAACAGCATTTGCGCCCGCCCATGATCATCTTCCCACGCAAGCGCCGGTAACCAGATCGTCTGCCCTTTAATCATAAGCCGCACCGCGTTGCGGCTTTCATTATATTTGGCAAATAACCACCACGGGGCACGTTTGGCCTTCAAATCGTCCGTCAACAAACCACTTAATGTATCGCTATCACAATAATAGAGGCTTTCTTCCAAATTCGGCCAACAAGCTTTGGCCGCCGCATCAATGCGGGCATTTTCCAATTGCCATAAATAGGTCAAGGTTGTACCGGGTGAATATTGCGACGCGCGCCCGCCAAATTCATCAATATGAACACGTTTGATTTTCAGGGGCTTATATCGGGAGTTATCCACAAAGTGACGTCGAACATAAGCGACATTTTCAGGAATAGCCGAAATTCGCGTATGAAGCGAATGCCAGGTTAAAACATCGACCTGAAGCTTTTCCTGCAAAGCGAAATCGAGGAAGTCTTGCAAATATTCTTTATCAAACTTGACAAATGAAGGCCCGGCAATCAGGGCTGTGTCACCTAATTCTTCACGAATGACATCATGGGCAATTTTCCAGGTTTCAAAATACTCTTGTCGGGAAAACCGCCAAAAATGTTTTAAATCCGGTTCGTTCCATATTTCCCAGATCCAGACTTTGTCTTTAAGCGCCCGGACAAGCCGTCGAACATGGTTTTCCCATTCGACTTTCAGCGAAAAAGGCGGCTTCATCTTTTCACCAAACCCCCAGCTGTCGGCTAAAACAAACTGATACGGTGCTTTTCGATGTTGAAGACGCGCGATGAAATCTTCAGCCGTTCGCCCGGATCGCCAATAATCAAAACCGGCTTGGTCAATGACATCATCTGCGGGTTGCTGCCCATTGATCCCGTGAATAAGACCCATGACAAAAGACGGATTGGCCTGAGTTTGCGACGATAAATGCAACGTCAGTTGTTTGGGATAGTCCGGTGTATCGCCTTCTGCCGCACTAAAAAAAGACAGTCCGATCAAACAAATATAAATGATGAAAGAATAGGTTGGCTTCATAAATCCGTATTATCCATTTTTAGCATTTTAAAAAACGATTCTATTTTAAGAGTTTACGGCCTAGACACCACTGATAATACAGCTTATTCGTTTTATGATATAAAGGGCACTTAGCTTGAATTGTGTGATCATCATCACCGCAACAGATTTATAATCTGTTATTGATAATTAATGTTGCGGAAGTCTTCCGTACACATTATTAAGCCCGTCCCATTTTCACAAAGGATATTGATATGAACAAAACCGATCTCGTCACTGCTGTTGCCACTGCGGCTGACCTTTCTAAAGCCGATGCGACACTTGCAACCGATGCTGTATTCGATGCCATTACAAATGCATTAAAAGATGGCGATACAGTGCAATTGGTCGGGTTTGGTTCTTTTGGTATTACAGAACGTGCTGCACGTGACGGCCGCAACCCGCGCACTGGCGAAACCATTAAAATTGCGGCTTCCAAACAGCCGAAATTCAAAGCAGGCAAAGGTCTTAAAGACCTCGTAAATGCGTAAATCCTAAGCCTTTAGGGGTGATCATATCACCCCTATTGCACTTTTCTTCAAAGGGTATCACTCACCAGTTTGATCCCTAAGGCCCCTAAAAGCCCGGCTGTTACACGGTCAATCGTTGTCTTGGCTTGCGCGTAGATTTTACGGGGTCCGCTGTTCGATAACAGGATGGCGACAACTGTGTACCAGACGAATTCCAGCAGAAAAATCATCGGAACCAATACAAGGTACAGCACCATGTCCGGTTCGCGGTTCATAAACGTCGCAAAGACACTGGCAAAAACAATGGCTGTTTTTGGATTGCTGATTTGCGTCAAGAAACCAAGAATCACACCCTTGAGCATCGGACGTTTCGCCTGTTGTCCCGTTTGAACCCGCACCTCGGATAAAGGGTTTTTCGCATTTACAAATATTTTGTATGCGAGATAGACAAGGTAACTCCCGCCCAAAACTTTAAATCCGACATAAAGCCAGGGCACAGTTTCAAAAATAACGTGCAAACCGCCCAAAGCCAGCACGGCAAAAACGGCACTGGCCAATCCGATCCCAAACGCAACCGCACCCCCTTTGCCCCGGGAACCACCCAAAGACGATTTAGCCACAACAATAAAACTCGGCCCCGGGCTGATCGCACCGATCAACAACGTCCCAATAATCGGAAGAACGATAACTAAAAGATCCATCTCGTTTATTCCTTTTTCAAAAAGTGGACCCGTTCCTTAAAGCTGGAGAGTTCCTTCTCCGTTTAGGCGGTCTTCAACATTGAAGCTCCTATAAAGTCACTTCTCGCCTGTTATCAGGCCTGCTTGACAGCCGACAGGTCAACGCAATAACACGCAGTCGATCATAACACGAGTCAAACCATCAAGTGGCAATAGCATACTCGCAATCGTAACAATTTCCTTTGCCCGACATTGAAATTATGGTCGCGATTACATTCAACGATAACTCAGACCCACTAATGGCGATGGGCATTTGGATTAGCTAACAAAAAAGGGAGCCGCGGCTCCCTTTTTTACAACGCCTATTGGCAATCGTTTAATCAACGTTATGTGCCGTAAGGAACATTGATTTTTCCAAGGCACCAAAAAACTGTTGATATGGTGCAGGATCTTCAACCGCCTGAATGTTGTACTGCGCGTTTGCACGCACCAGCATTTGCGTTTCACTGCGCGGGCGAACTGTTACTGTCATACGCAAGGCATACCCGTTCAGTTTTGTTCCACTTACAGTTCCCAGAACGGCGTCAGCCTTATCCAAAACGAAACCCAAGTCCTGCATCGTCGCCATCACTGTGCGTAATGTCTGCGGCTTGTCGCTAGTATCAAAGGCACGTGTTTGAATACTGCGCAGTTCAACCTGGCTTTTATCGGTTTTCAGCACCTGATCACGGGAGTTGGTTTGACAAGCTGCAAGTGAGACTGCAATCAGTGCCATCCCCATAAATTGATATAACTTTTTCATCGTAATGACACCTAATTTAAATACTGTGTGCTTCTAAAAAGACAGACTTGGACAGTTTTTCAAAGAACTGCTGGTACATTTCCGGTTCTTTCAACATTTCCGATTTCGATACCTGCCCCCGGTCATTCCAGACAACCCGTTGAAACGTCACGCGTACTGCGTGTTCCGTCCCGTCATCGTTAACTGCCTTTGTTGCAATCGAGACCCGAATTTTTTGTTCCTGATCCACCGGCATTGCGACACCAAAAAGCGCAGCCATCACAATTGCCCCAACAATTTGACCCGCTTCAGTTGCATCACGGTCCTTACTGCCAACAATCAGCCCTAGTTTTGTTTCACTTTCTTCAAGATTAAACCCTAAATCCTGCAAAACACCAGCAGAAGAAGACAATAAAGCCTCTTCATCTTTGGTTTCAAAACGGCGGGTCTGCAATTGACGGTCTTCTAACGAAGTTGCAGATAATTGCAGTACTTCTTTTGGAATTGTCTGCTGACATCCGACGAGTACAAAGGCCGCCAACGCCGGTACGATGAACTTTTTCATTCTAAGCTTGCCCTTTACCGATTAGAATCTTGAAGTGTGATAAGCGATATCACGCACAGCCTTGCTCTCGTCAAATTTAACAATAACCGTCATTGTTTTTTGACTTGTAGAACCGGCACCTGCGGACGCTTCGCCCCCAAACAAAATCGCAGGTAGAAGACCTGTACCCGCCGAACTTTTCGAATAATTGCGCTGTGTGGAAATTTTATCGTAGATCCAAACTTCATTCCCATTCGGATCGGTGCTGACGATATTCGGTGAGCCCATCACTGTGGCAACCTCGCCCCCGGACATCCCTTTCTTAAGTTGAGACTGAACCGTTCCGATTGTCAAATTCTGACCACCGATGGAATCGTTTGCTTCATTAACCGAGCTCTGATGCTGTTGCACGGTTTGACACGCGCTTAAGCTGAGAACAAGACCACTTACAAGAAGTAATTTCCTGTACATATTTCCTCACTACAAAAATCAAATAACAACTTTTGCTTACTATAAAGATATCTAAAACCACATCAAGAAAATTGGCGCAATAAAGTCACTTTATACATATTCCAGTGGTAATTCAGTGGTGCATTTTAGTTTTTCCATCGCGAAAGACGAGGAAACATCACTGAGTTGAATCTGCTGGATCAAACGTTTGTAAACCCGGTCATAGGCTTGGATATCGGGTACAACGACCTTCAGCAAATAATCTACATCACCGCTCATCCGATAAAATTCAACCACTTCATCAATGGAGGCTACAGCTTCGGAAAAAGCCTTAAACCATTCAAGGTCGTGTCGGGCGGTTTTTACCGTCACAAAAACCGTTGTCTTCAGGTTTAACTGCGTTTCTTCCAATAAAGCAACCTGCCCTTTGATCACCCCCTGCTTTTCCAGATTTTGTATCCGCCGCCAACACGGTGTGGTCGACAGATTGACCTGTTCGGCTACGTCGCCAATCGATAACGAGGCATCTTTTTGCAACAGACGTAATATTTTTTTATCTACGGCATCCATGAGGATAATTTTCTTTCAATTCACCAAATCCAGAAAAATCATATCATAGGAAAAAAGGAATCCCAGAATCTTTCATTTCCGCTTTTTGACAGTTTCCCTTCCCAACAAGAAAATCACAACTGGTATTTCCACTTTTTTCTTATATTTTTCAATGAATTACAATCGGGTTTTCGCCCCTTGACAGAGAGGGTGCGCATATATATGTTGCGACGCACTTCGGCTAATGAGTCGAGAAGTGGGGGAAGGCTTGTCTCTTGCGCGTTTTTCTTCTCTGTCTAATGGGAGACTTGAATGAGCGACGACGACAAGAAACTTTCCGAACTGGACCAGTTCGAAACCCGATTGAACGCAGCGCGTGGAAATTCCACAGCGCCGCGCGGTTTGAAGGCAGCGACCAACGAACCGCCCAAGGGTTTGGGATTAGCCTTGCGTTGCGGTGCAGACCTGATTTCAGGTTTGGTCGTCGGCGTCGGGATCGGTTATGCACTGGACACCTATGTGTTCGATACAAAACCGTGGCTAATGGTCTTGTTTTTCTTCTTGGGCGCTGCCGCCGGAATTATGAACGTTTTTCGCACTGTTCAGGGTCTTGATATTGCCGTTGGCTATAAGGAAGATTTTGAAAAGCGCGAAAAGGACGACAATTTAAGGGATTAGCCCAATAGGGCAAAGATGAGGGCACTGTGTCGAACAATCCGCTACATCAGTTTCAAATCAACACCATCGTACCTGTAGAGTTCGCTGGTATTGACGCTTCTTTCACAAACTCCGCCGTTGCAATGGTTGCCACTGTTGCTGTGGTCAGCATTTTCTTGATCATGGGCATGGGCGGTCGCGCACTTGTACCAGGTCGCTGGCAGTCAATGGCTGAGCTGAGCTACTCCTTCGTGGCGGACATGGTCCGGGACAACGTCGGCAATGAAGGCCGCAAATATTTCCCGATCATCTTCTCACTGTTTATGTTCATTCTGTTTGGTAACTTCCTTGGTCTGTTGCCCTACAGCTTCACATTTACAAGTCATGTTGCCGTGACCTTTACCTTGGCGATGGCCGTTTTCATCGGCGTCACGTTGATCGGTATCGCGCGCCACGGCCTGCACTTCTTTACATTCTTCGTCCCCGGTGGCGTTCCGGCTGTTATGTTGCCGCTGCTGGTGCCGATTGAAATTATTTCCTACCTGTCCCGTCCGGTTTCCCTGTCCATTCGTTTGTTTGCCAACATGACCGCTGGTCACACAATGATGAAAGTATTCGCTGCCTTCATCGTGCCGCTTGGCTTCCTCGGTGGGTGGGCGCCTTTCGCCGTTGACGTTGCCCTGACAGGTTTTGAGTTTTTGGTGGCGTTCCTGCAAGCTTACGTCTTTGCCGTACTGACTTGCATTTACTTGAACGACTCCATTCACCTGCACTAAGCCTAAGCAACTTGGTACAGGAACTTCGCAGACTTTAAGGGTTTGTTGACTTCAGGTGATGACGAAGCTCGAACCCTCTAAAGTTTCACTTTTTTACTTTTCTTATAGGACTTAGATCTATGGAACTCGCTGCTGCTAAAATGATCGGTGCTGGTCTGGCTGTAATCGGCCTGTCTGGTGTTGGTGCTGGTATTGGTAACATCTTCTCTTCTTTGATCGGCTCTGTTGCTCGCAACCCTGCTGCCCGTTCACAAGTATTCGGCCTGGCTATGCTTGGCTTCGCACTTGTTGAGGCGGTTGCTTTGTACGCACTGCTCATCTCTTTCCTTATCCTCTTCACCTAAGAGTCGATAATCGAAGTTTCATAGGTCACTGATTTCTCGGTGACCTTTCGAACTTTTTTTGGAAGGAGCGCAATATGCCACAGTTAGATGTGACCACATTTGCCCCGCAAATCGTATGGCTCGTGATCACCTTCTTGGCGATGTATTTCATCATGGCCAAGGTGGCGCTGCCGCGCATTGCCGAGGTACTCGACGAGCGTCAAACACGCATCGACGATAACCTTGCAAAGGCTGCCGCTTTAAAAGTTGAAGCGGAACAAGCTGCTGCTGCTTATGAACAGTCTCTGGCAGAGGCTCGCTCGAAAGCTCAGGACGAAGTAAAAGTCGTGATCGATCAAGCGAACGCTGCTCAGGCCAAAGCTCAGGAAGAGCTGGCGGCCAAGCTGGACAAAAAGTTGTCAGAAGCTGAAGCCCGCATCGCGGACGCAAAAGACAAGGCGCTTGCAAACATCACAGAAGTATCCGCAGATGTCGCTAAGGCAACTGTTGAAAAACTGTCCGGTGTTTCCGTAGACGACGCAGCGGTTAACGCCGCTGTTGCCAAAGCAATGGAGCAAAACTGATGATTAGTGTTGCACACGCTGCCTCTGGTGCAGCTGAACACGCTGACGGCGGTATGCTTCACGATCCCACGTTCTGGGTTGCTCTGGCATTCGTCGTTCTGATGGTCTTTGCAGCCAAGCCGGTAGCTCGTATACTGGCCACGGCTCTGGACGATCGCGCCGATACGATTAAAGCACAGCTGGACGAAGCCGAAAAACTTCGTGAAGAAGCTCAGGAACTTCTGGCTTCTTACAAACGCAAGCAACAGGAAGCGGAAGAAGAAGCCGCTAAAATCCTGCAGCGTGCGAAAGACGAAGCGGCTCGACTGGAAGCTAAGTCGAAAACCGATCTGGAAAACGCCCTGAAGCGTCGTGAAGCCGCTGCCGAAGCTCGTATCGCACAAGCTGAAGCCTCTGCTATCGCTGAAATTCAGGATCTGGCAACACGTGTTGCAATCTCCGCTGCTGAGCAACTGCTCGCAGAAGGGATTTCCGCACCGAAAGCCAATGCCATGATCGATGCTGCTATTGCAGAGTTGCCTTCACAATTGAGCAACTAAGCATAGCCTCTATCGACTAATCGCATCTTAAAAAAGAGTCTCCTGATTATGGAGGCTCTTTTTTTATTTCAATTCTTATATTAGAACTTATTGATAATCATCAATGCCGCAGATGCGCATATTGCGTATCACGATCAGGAGAGATAAGCTTTCCTCTTCCTTTATTTTCGAGATCATATCCATGTCAGAAAATCATAGTAGCCTCCAACATTTTCCCTTACCCATGTTTGCCACAACGATGGGCTTGTCCGGTTTGACCATTATTTCACATAAAATGGAATGGATGCTCGGCAGTGACGGTATTGTATTTTACACACTCGCTTATTTGACACTGGGCATTTATCTCGCAATTCTTGCAACATATACTCTTAAGTCCCTACGCTATCCTCAAGCTGTACTCGCAGATTGGAACCATCCGATTAAAATCAGCTTTTTCCCTGCGGCCAGTATCAGTTTACTTTTGTTGGGGGCCGCCTTTTATCCAATTAATGAACGGCTCTCTTTTTTTCTATGGGCAACCGGGTGCTTTTTCCAATTTTTCCTATCGATGGCGATCATCAGTAGCTGGATCAATCACGCACGCTATGAAGTTGTCCATAGTACTCCGGCATGGTTTATTCCTGCCGTCGGCAATATCATTGTGCCCTTGGTTGGCGTCCGTCACGCCCCCTTGGAACTGTCATGGTTTTTCTTTGCCTGGGGCGTTTTGTTCTGGGTGATCCTATTGATCCTGATCATCAACCGATTGATGTTTCACAATCCCATGCCGCAAAAGCTGCTGCCGACTTTATTTATTCTGCTTGCCCCGCCTAGTATCGGTTTTGTATCCTATATTCAAATGACCGGCGAACTCGATATACTTGGACGGTTACTCTATTACTGGGCCGCCTTTTTCTTCTGTTTATTGCTTTCTCAAATTCATCGTATGGTGCGCATTAAGTTTGCAATGTCGTGGTGGGCCTATACCTTCCCGCTGGCTGCTTTTACCAGTGCGACCCTTCTAATGGGCCAATTGACCCATCTCGCCTTTTTCGACTATCTCGCACAAGTGCTTTATGTCCTGACATGGGCTGTCATTGCCAGCTTATTTCTGCGCACGGTTATTGCTCTATTCAAATGCGAAATTTGTGTGCCGGATTAACCCTGCTCGTAGCAGAAAAAGAAGAAAGCGAGGTTTTACGCTTTCTTCTTTTCACGCAAGACATGGGTATGATCCACATCATAAAGCTTGCTGTCGGTAAAATCTTCACTGCCCAGCACATGACCAACCAAAATCAAAGCCGTGCGGGTAATCCCGCTGTCTTTCACCTTGGCACGGATGTCAGAAAGTGTGCCGTGAATAAAGGCTTCATCTGGCCATGACACACGATAGGCCACAACAACCGGGCAGTCTTCACCATAATAAGGGCTCAGTGTGTCCACCACGTGTTTCAGGTTATTAACCGACAAATGAATTGCCAAGGTTGCGCCGCTTTTGGCAAAGGTTTCCAGATCCTCGTTATTCGGCATTTTGGAAGAACGAACAGCCGTACGCGTCAACACGATGGATTGGGATACATCCGGTAAAGTGAGTTCGGTCTTTAAGGCCGCCGAGGCTGCCGCATAGGCTGACACACCGGGCACAACTTCATAATCAATATCCAGTTTATCCAGACGGCGCATCTGTTCGGCAATTGCCCCGTAAAGACAGGGATCCCCGGAATGAACACGGGCGACATCATGACCTTGTTTGTGCGCTTCTTCGATTTCAGTAATGATCTCGTCCAAATGCATCGGCGCCGTATCTTTCACCACAGCTGCCTTATCAGCTTGGGCAACAATACCTTCCGGGACCAAGGATCCGGCAAACAACACAACTGGGGCTTCCTTAATAATATTAAGTCCGCGCACCGTGATTAAGTCCGGTGCCCCCGGACCTGCACCGATAAAATAAACCGTCATGATTGCACCTTCATTTTCTTTTCATAGCCACGTGGCGTATAGACCCATTTATTGACACCACGTTCAATGACGCGGCTTTGACTGGAACCGACCAAAACCATAGTCAGCATATCGGCATGATCGGACGTTAATTCACCCAGCGTAATTACTTCGAGGCTTTCTGTCGCACGCCCCAGATTGCGCCCCAACACAACTGGCGTTTGCGCGGGGCGTCCCGTCAACAAGATATCGCGGGCCTTTTCAATCTGCGTCACCCGGCGTTTGGAACGCGGGTTATAAAATGCCACCACAAAATCACCATCGGCCGCCGCTTTCAACCGTCGTTGGATATCTTCCCACGGCGTCAACAGATCGGACAGGGAAATAGTGCAGAAATCATGGTTGATCGGTGCCCCAATGCGCGCCGCACAGGCTTGCAAGGCCGAAATACCCGGTGCAACATCAATGCGCAGACGGTTCCATTCAGGTTTATTTTCTTTATCCAGCAATTCAAACGCCAAGGTTGCCAAGGCATAAATCCCGGCATCACCAGAACAAACCAGACAGACCCGTTTTCCCTCCGCCGCCAGATCAAGGGCAATACGGGCACGTTTTTCTTCATTCGCCAGACCGCTTTCGTGACGATCTTTCCCAACGATCAAGTCTTCGACCAGATCAAGGTACAAACCATATCCCACCACGTCAGTGGCATCGCGCAAGGCTTGTGTCGCCTGCGGGGATCGCCATTCGTCAGACCCCGGACCAATACCGATCACGGATAAATACCCTTGCGCCCGGCCCAATGCACCGGGTTGTAAATCAACCGGGGAACGCCCGATCGCACAAGTTGCTTTGTCGGTTTTTTGTTTTTCAACAACCAATTCACCCAGGCCCCCGACGGCGGCCAAGGCAGCACCTTCGGCCACACCATGACAACCCACCTCGTCAAAGACGATATCAGACGGGTTCTTCAGGCGCGGTGTTTGGGCTTCTAGTTCTTCAGGTGTGAAGAAACGTGCCGGCACCCCTAACACATCAGCCAAAGCATGCACGGCCGCTTCATTCGCCTTTACATCAACAGAAACCACGCAGCCAATCGATTGGCGTGATAATCCAGCGCTGGCCAAGGTTGCCAAGGCATGTTCGATTAAATGATCGGCCGGGCAGTTTCTCTCACATCCCACACCCAAGGCCAGTACGGGCGGATGGAATAACAATTCATTGCCGTCAGGTTCAACATCACGATCCGAAATACGAATGCGTGGGAAACCGACATCTTCAAAGGACAGGCCTTTTTCTTCCAACCAGACCGCTTCGCCCGCTTCAACTTCCAAGGAAACCGGATCATGGTTCAACAAAGCCGCGGCGACATCTTTGGCATAATCAGGATTGGCAATCCGCCAACCGCGTGGCGGTTCATCCAGTGCCACACCAAAATTTAATTCCCCGGCTGTTGTTATGGCAGCAGCCCCGTCCAAAATATCCGCAATCCAGCGCGCCAGTTCATTCGCCCCGTGATGCCCCCCCAGCAACGGAACCGCACAGGAGGCGTCTTCCGCAACCGCAACCACGGGCGGTTCTGCCCATTTATCCGCCAGCAACGGGGCCAGCGCACGGATCAAAATCCCGCTGGCACAAATACCGATAATCGGCTGTCCTTTGCGAAACAGGGTGCGTAAATGTTCAATGGTATTGTCAAAAGTAATCGCACAATCAGGAAGGCGTTTTTTCAAACCGTGGATTTCCACATTCCCCATCGTCTGGGCCAGTTCTTGCGCCAGTTGATACCCACCTGTGCTGAGACAGATCAATGCCGGAGTTGTCTGGGTCATTTCCACGCCTCGCCGCGTTTATGTACAATAATCATCGAAAAATACGGTGCCTTTTCAAAAGTTGCCTCGTCCAGAGACATCATTTTTTGTGTCTCCATTGTGGCATGTTCAATGTAATAAGCATGTTCGCTTAACCCCAAGGTGCCGATCACATCACGCACCTTGGCAAAGTGGCGTCCCACTTTCATAATGATCGCCGCATCACACAGTTGCAGGCGTTCTAACAAATCTTCACTGGGCAACGGAGCCGGTAAAATCGTCAACACATCGGCGCGCGATGTAATCGGTACCCCCAACTGGCAACAACTTGCCATCGCAGAAGAAACACCGGGGACAACAAGCGTTTCAAAACGATCCGCCAACCGGGCATAGATATACATGAAGGACCCGAAGAAGAACGGATCGCCTTCGCACAAAACCGCAACGTCTTTGCCCCCACTCAGTTTTTGCGCAATTTCTTCGCTATATTGATCGTAAACGTCATTAGCAGGGAAATCACCCGGGATCATTGGCGTATCGATTTTAATTTCGTCCTGCCCACCGGGAAGGTGTTTTTCAACAATGGATCGCGCCAAGCTCGGCTTACCAACCGGGGCCGGATAGGCAATCACCGGGGCCGCCTGAAGAATATTCAGCGCCTTTAAGGTAATTAAATCTGGATCGCCCGGACCAATGCCCAGACCGTACAAAGTACCTGCCATGTGTTCTATTCCTTTAACGCCGACAGCTGCAAGACAGGCGCCATCGGTTTCAGCGCCGTCATTGTGCCAACGTTTTCTTCACGCGAAACGGCGATACGGGTCAACCGTGCACCGAACTTGTGCGCAAAATGCAACATTTCGCGCTCAGCCTCAAGTGTTACTGCATTTGCAACCAATCGCCCACCAGTTGGCAAGACGTTCCAGCAGGTTTCCAGCAAACCGGGAATGGAGATACCCCCCCCAACAAAAATAGCATCCGGTTGGGGTAATCCGTGCAATGCATCTGGGGCACGACCATCGACAATTTCCAAGGTTGGCACACCCAACGCCGCCCCATTATGGGCAATCATGGATCGACGTTTATCATTTTGTTCAATCGCAATCGCATGACATTTGGGGTGTGCGCGCATCCATTCAATCGCAATGGACCCGCACCCAGCCCCGACATCCCACAACAATTCCCCGGGTTGCGGTGCAAGACTGGATAATGTCACCGCACGCACTTCGCGTTTGGTCAATTGCCCGTCATGTTCATACAGATCGTCATCCAGACCATTGGTCGCAGGCAGACGACGGGCTTTTTCTTCTGCGATACATTCAACCGCGATGGTATTCAGGTCCGAAACTTTTGCCGTCCAACCGGTTGCGCTGCCTTGCAGATGGTTTTCTTTCTCCCCGCCCATATGTTCAAACACATTCAGGCGAGAGGCCCCATACCCATATTTTGCCAAAAGATCGGCGACCTCAATCGGGGATTTACCATCCCGGCTGAGGATCAGGATTTTTACCCCATCGGCCACATACCGGTTCAAGCTTTCCAAGGCACGACCATGAATGGTCATACAGACACAATCCGGGATCGCCCATCCCATCCGCGCCGCCGCCAGTGAAAAGGCACCGTTTGCCGGATGAATGGTAACATCCCGCTTATCGAAATGCTTCAACAGAGTTGTGCCAATGCCAAACCATAGCGGCTCCCCCGTTGCCAAAACGACAACGGATTTATCCAGACGGTCTTTAATCGCCTCGATCCCGTGGTTCAACCCGCTGCCCCATGATATTTTTTCAGCCGAGGTTGCCACCATATCCAGATGACGTTCCCCACCGACCAGCACATCTGCGCTTTCAATCAAGGCCCGTGCCGTCGGATTTACCCCGTCCAGACCATCTTCACCAATACCGATAATATGGATCATTGTGTAATCCCTTTCTTGGCAAGTGCATTTAGGGCAGAGGCTGCAATCGCACTGCCGCCGCGTCGTCCGCGCAATGTAATATAAGGCACACCCAGATCGCCCGCCAAGGCAATCAGCGTTTCTTTTGATTCCATTGCCCCAACAAAGCCGACCGGACAGGCGACAATCAGGGCCGGTTTGGCAAAACGCCCATCAAGGATCCCTTGGATTAAATGGAACAAGGCCGTTGGGGCATTGCCGATCACGACAACCGATCCGTCCAGCCAATCGCCCCAAAATTCCAAGGCAGCCGCTGAACGAGTGGTGCCCAATTCATCCGCCTTGGCTGGCGTACGCGCATCATTCAGGGTGCAGACAACCGGGTTATGTTGGGCGAGGCGTTTACGGATAATACCATGTGACACCATTTCCACATCCACCAAAATCGGACATCCCTTTGCCAAGGCTGTCCGCCCCACACTCGCGGCCCCCGCACTATAGGCGATATCCACACCGACATCCACATCGCCACAGGCATGGATCATACGAATGGCAACGTCTTGCATATCGTCATCAAAACCGGAAACATCGATATCATGTTCAATCATTTCCTGTGATTTGCGATAAATATCGTTTGGTGCACGTAAATAACTGTTCAACCAATCAAGGGCTTGGTCCTTATCGCTTCGACCAACACCCAAGACCCAGCCTTCTTCGCGCACGACACTGTCTTTTTCATCATTCGTCAACGATGGATCACCCGCAAACAGCGGAGCCATTTCCCCAACTTGGTCCAATTCAGCATAATGGCGGGCGAGAGTCCGCACCTGAATGGCATCCTTTGGCAAATTGCCCTGTGCCTGTACCTTGATCTGGGAGGGATAAATTTCTGCCAAAATGATATCTCCGGGAGCACTGTCTTCGGGAGACAGGGGCCTAAGGTTCGTTTCAAAAGGCCAGACCTTGATATGGTCTTGCAACCACGCATGACGGCGCAGCTGTTCCAACCGGGCAATTCCCATCAATGTCTGTGACCCCACACAACCTGTCCCCAAAAGCTGCCAGACGGGTTTTACCCCCGAAATTCGTTGTTCGCACAAACGCATTTCATTGGTCAGCGGGTTCATATAAGGCTTTTTGCTTTCCAAAAATTCATTTTGCTGGGCTTTCGGACAGCCCCAGAACGGCCCCGTCGTGCCGCTGATTTTACGGTTTAATTCCGCCGCAACCGCGAAACGGTTATTGGAATTATCCGCTCCGTCCTTGATCATTGCTGACAGTCGTTGCCACACACCGGACCAGTTCTCTGCCCCGATACTGGGGGCAAAATCTTTTGGATATCCAAAGGCAAAATCGCATCCGACCAACACGCGCAAACCCCGCGCGCTCAGATCACTGAGACGATCAGCCAAATCCTGCATGGCGGTTTCGCGGGTTGTCGGGTTATGCAACGCCGTTTCAACCAGTTTGGTGCCTTGGCGTTCCACCACACAATACCAGATACTGTCGGCACCCTTTTTCGGGGTTGAGGATGCCGACCAGTCCACCATGACATAACAGTCAAACAAGTGCGTCATAAGGGGCGGCCCTTACTTATCGTCCCCATGATCATGGGAATGATGATGGTGGTGCCCGTGATGGTGATGATGACCGTGGTCATGTCCATGATGGTGGTGATGTTCGCCATCGGTACCAATGCCCATGACATGATGGTGGTGACCAACTTGCGCAGCGCCAACTTCGCCTTCATAGCCAATGATTTGTTCGCGGTATTTACACAGTTGGCAGTTCATATTGTTTTCACCGCTGAGCATTTCTTCGACGCGGTCCACAAACGTATCAATCACCAGCGGATGATCTTTCAGATAACCAACTTTGACAAAGTCGATATCCGGGTGATTGGCCGCGACTTCATCCGTTTGATCATAAATCCGATTGACCAGAATGCCGGTAAACAGGAAGTAAGGGATCACGACAATGCGCTTGTAACCCAACTTGGCTGCATGTTCCAAACCATCGGGGACGCGCGGGAACGCCACACCGGAATAACACACTTCACCCCAGCCAAAGCCCATACCTTCCCACAACATCCGCATGACTTTATGGACGTTGGAATTGGCATCACTATCATTGGTGCCGCGCCCGACAACCATCAATAAAGTATCCTTGCGGGCCACTTCATCCGAACAGTTTGCTTCAGCTTCTTCAATACGTTGTTTACAGACTTCCAGCAAACGACGATCAATTGCCAGTTCACGCCCAAACCGCACATCCAGATCGGCATGTTCGGCGGCAAAATTGTTTACTTCACTCGGCAAATCATTTTTAACGTGGCCTGCGGCAAACAACATACCGGGAACGCACAGGATTTGTTTTGCCCCGCGTTCAACCAGTTTATCCAACCCGGTACGGATGATCGGTTTGGCAAATTCCAAGAAGCCACTTTCCACATCACGATCAGGGAAGCGTTCACGTAAATTTTTTGCCAAAAGATTGAATTCTTCAACAGCGCCTTCGTCGCGGCTGCCGTGACCGCAGATCATAATAGCGGGTTTATCGGACATGGGAGTCTCCTATATTTTATGTCTTGCCTTACAGCATCAGACCGTGAAGCTTTGCCTTACAGCATCAAGCCTTATTTCGAGGCCATGATGTAGCGTTTTGTGACGTTCAAGGCAAGGATATTGTTTGGTTACTTAACGATTAAACCATCCAGAATGTAATCACAATTAAAGCCAGCCCTGCCAGATAAAGCGTTTCCACCAACATTAAAACCAACGGCATCCAACCGACCTTGACCAAGGCGGCAAATGACGTCTTCATCCCCAGGGCAGCGACCGCCATCACAATACACCAGCGCGAAACATCAATCAGGGTGCTGGAAATCACAACAGGGATATCCACACTGCTGTTTAAGATGACCAGCGCCACAAAACCCAGCACAAACCACGGAAACGGTAATTTCGCCTCACTCGTCTTATCTGCTTTGAGATGGGCACGTGCCACCATCATAACAATCAAAACAACGGGTAACAGCATGGCAACACGCAACAGCTTCACAACGGTTGCCACATCCCCTGTATGATCGGATACACCATATCCCGCCCCAACCACCTGTGCGACATCGTGGATGGTCGCCCCCAAAAACACACCGGTTTGTTGTTCGTTCAAGCCAAGGGCTGCGGCAATGATGGGGTAGATCACCATCGCCATAGTGCTGAAGGCCGTAACTGTGACAACCGTGAAAATGGTATCACGTTCCCCATCTTTTCCTTGCGGTAAAACAGATGACAACGCCATTGCGGCTGATGCCCCACAGATGGCAACGGCCCCACCGGTCAAACACCCGAATGCTGTCTTTTTTGTGAAAAGACGGGTCAAACCGATCCCTAAAAAGATCGTCGTGACCACCCCGGCGATCACCAGCACAACCGGGATCAGACCAAGGTCTTGCAAGGCAGCAAAGGATATACGCAACCCTAACAAGGCAACACCGACACGCAAAACCTGTTTGGCCGCCATATCGATCCCTTGGGCACATCTTTCATGTTCGGACAAAAAATTAAACGCAATCCCCAACAATAAGGCAAACAGCATCGTCGGCGCACCATAATGATCGGACAGAAAAACCGCTGCGATTGCAATCGTCAGAGCCACCAACAGGCCGGAAAATCTGTCACGATAAAAATTCCCGATGCGTTCCATCGTTTCTGTACCTTACTGAGGAGTTTTCGATCAAGGCCGTACCATAGCAGTCTGCGTTCTCAAAATCTTTTTAAAATCGATCACGCAGACGTGTTTTGTTTTTTCGACGCCGTTCAGGCAGAATTTCAAGGATATACAATTGATGAAAGGTCTGATCATGTTTCGCCTCTTGGCTGTTTTCACCATATTTTCTGCATTTGCGCCCCAACACGCCGATGCCGCCCAAGTGATTACCCTGACCCAAACCCCGTGCCAGTTTGTTGAAGCTGAAAATGGGATTGATCACGCCATAAAATCGACTTCCGCCAAAGATTGCGAAGCCTACAATCGCCAAACACAAGCCGAACGTTTGAAAACAGCAAAAGCCCTGACCCTGAAAGCCGGCACATATACATTCCGTGTCAAAAATGAAAATGTGCCCTATGAACTTGGTTTTTGGCTGCGAGACAAAGATTACAACTGGAAGAACCCGCTGCATAAATTGACCAAGACCAGTATCTCCGGTGGCGGTCTGACAACAGGCGTCAGTCGGGATTATGAGGTTGAATTGAAACCGGGTGAATACCTGTATTCCTGTCCTTTAAACCCGACACCAGATTACAAACTGATCGTTGAATAATGCCATCTGGACCTGCCATACGATCTTATTGGTAAAGAGCGTTTGTTTTTTATGGACTTTCCGTGTCATTTCGGCCAAGAATCGCCCTTTCGGGCAATCCTTAACATAAAGCTGACATGAAACTCGACCTGCGACCTATATATTTCATCATCGGTCTTCTGCTGATGACATTGGCTTTGGGTATGTTACTCCCTATGCTTGTCGACATGGCGCAAGGCAACCCGGATTGGCAAGTCTTTATGCTCTCGTCCGGCGTGACCCTGTTTGTCGGTATGGCCTTGGCCTTGGCAGGTCGCAGTCGGGAAAAAATGTATTTCTCCATTCGTCAGGGCTTCATCATGGCGACATTCAGTTGGCTCGTGATGACTGTTTTTGCCGCTCTCCCCTTTGCTTTTTCCGAACTGGACATGTCCTACACCGATGCGTTTTTCGAGGCCATGTCCGGCATCACCACAACCGGGTCAACGGTTATTTCCGGGCTGGATTATGCCCCACCGGGCCTGCTGTTATGGCGGGCTCTGCTGCAATGGCTCGGCGGGATCGGGATCATTGTGATGGCGGTTGCAATTATGCCGATGCTGCACGTCGGGGGGATGCAACTCTTTAAGGTGGAAGCCTTTGAAACATCGGATAAGGCCTTGCCCAAGGCCGCACAAATATCAGCTGGAATTTCCGTCATTTACCTCGGCCTGACCGCCATTTGGGCCGTGGCCCTCTGGTTTGTCGGGATGACCCCGTTTGAAGCCGTTAGCCATGCTATGACCACTATTGCCACAGGTGGGTTTTCCACGTCCGATGGATCGGTGGGACATTTCGATAGCGGGGCAATCGACGGGATCATTACATTGGGGATGATTGTCGGCTCCCTGCCCTTTATGCTGTATTTACGAACTTTGCGCGGTAACTATCAGGCGCTGATCAAAGATTCACAGGTGCAGTGGTTCATGGTGATTATCTTTTTATTAATCGCACTGGCCACCGGGTTCTTATGGCTGCAAGAAGGTTACGATCCCATCCATTCCTTACGTTACGGCGCCTTCAACGTGGTTTCCATCATCACCGGCACAGGCTACGCCACAACTGACTATCAGGTCTGGGGCCATTTTGCCTGGCCAATCTTTTTCTTTATTATGTTTATCGGGGGCTGTTCCGGTTCCACGACTTGCGGGATCAAGATCTTTCGTTTTCAGGTTCTTTATGCCGCAGCAAAAACCCAGATCAGACGCCTGTTGGAACCTCACGGTGTTTTCATCCCTTATTATAACCGTCGCCCGATCCCGGACGAAGTTATGACCTCGGTTCTCAGCTTCTTCTTTATCTTTGGGGTTTGCTTTGCGCTTTTGACAATGGCACTCGGCATGATGGGACTGGACTATGTAACGGCCATCACCAGTGCGGCAACCGCGCTTGCCAACGTCGGCCCTGCCTTGGGTGAAGTTGCAGGACCGAGTGGTAATTTCCAGACATTCCCGGATGCCGCCAAGTGGCTGATGTCGTTTGGTATGCTGCTCGGACGGCTTGAATTATTTACCGTCCTCGTGCTGTTTATGCCGACTTTCTGGCGCGGTTAATTAGAAAGATTGTGTACGGATATTTTCCGTCATCACCTGATTGAAATCAGCCATCAATTTTTCCAGAAGCTCGTACCATTTTTTTTCAAGTTCCAGAAGACTGGTATCTTCTGAGACCGTCATATAACGATGTGCCTTTGCTGTCGCAAAACCTTTATTTTTACCTTGGGCATCATAGACATCCAAGCGCCCGTCCACAGTCAGGTCATAGCGTTCAGACTGGTCCGTGGTAAAGACACCTTTGATACCGGTCTGTTTTTCCAGTTTATTTTCAACGGCCGAAGCTTCTAAAATCGTGAAAACGGCCCGTCCCCCCGACCCGTTGGGTTGCAATCGATCATAAGCCCATTGCGTCATCGCCTGTTTTGGTGACGTCGGCAGACGGTGGGAAATTTCCTTACCTTCAACACTGGTGACGCTTTTATTCACAACATCCAGTTTTGCCGCTTGCACCACAATGGGCGCAAGATGCTTAAAGGTCATTTCCGGCAGATTTTGCACCGGCGGCGTATTCGTACAAGCCGAGATCAGAAACACACCTGCGAAAGCAAAAATCCATTTTTTCATGTCGAATACCTATGTCGTTATTTGCACCGACAACCAGTGAACGCACAAACGTTTGAATTGTCAATGTTTGACGGCTTGTTCCGCCTGTTTTTCAGCGCGCAGTTCTGTCAGACGATCTTTGCTAAACGTGTAGTTTGTGGAACAGAAATGACACGTAACTGTCGTTCCGCCTTCCTCGATCATATCGTTTAGTTCCGGCACTGGCATGCCCTTCAATGTTGCGATCAGGCGTTCTTCTGAACAGCGGCATTCCTGATGGATGGCCTTGGTTTCATAGACACGCACGCCTTCTTCATGGAATAAGCGATAGGGCAGGTCCGCCATACCGAGGCTGGCATCCAGCATTTCCGCATCCGTCAGACTTTTCAGCATAATGGAAGCATGGTTCCATTTTTCACGCGCCTCTTCATCATTGCCGCTTTCATCGGGCAAACGCTGGATCATCACCACACAAATTCCGCTGTCGCCATGTGCGATTTTAAACGCCGTATCCAACTGTTCAGAATTTTTAAAATAGCTATAGGCACATTCGCTTAAAGACTGACCTTCCAACGCTGTCAACCCTTGATAAGGCTGCATATGTTTACCTTGATCGACGGTAAAGGCCAAGCGCCCGGTTCCCAACAGGGTTTCCACACTCGGTTCAACATCCTTGCCCAAAGCAGACAGTTTATCCATATCAAAACCGGCATAACCGCGCAAACCACCGTCAGACGTAATATCGCTGACCAACGCCTTGATCGGGCCAGCCCCTTCGCCTTCGGAAATCGCCTGAAGAGAAAAAACACCGTCATATTTTAACCCGGACGCCAGTGCAACCGTCAGGCCCATTGCTTCGCTTAAAATATCGGCAATCGGTTTGGGATATTTATGGGCATCCAAGATCTTATGAACGGACGCTCCCAGACGAATGACCCGGCCGCGAATATCCAGTTCATCAACCTGAAACGGTAAAACGCGGTCTTCCAACAATTGTTTGCTCATTTTACATACTCAACAGAACAGGTACGCCCCCAACCGTAACAAAACGGATCAGGGGCGCAACAAAAATTAAACCTTGGCTGTTATATAGTCGCAGATTACATCATTGACCAGACCATAACGCCTTTTTGAGCATGGAGACGGTTTTCCGCCTCGTCCCAAACGACGGAATTCACCCCGTCGATCACCTCGTCGGTGACTTCCTCGTTACGGTGCGCCGGTAAACAATGCAGGAACAAGGCATCATTTTCTGCCTGTGCCATCAAATCCGCATTGACCTGATAAGGGGTCAACAATTCCATCCGGCGATCATAATCCGTATCACCCATAGATACCCATGTATCGGTTACAATAACGTCCGATCCACTGGCCGCCTGTTTGGGGTCTTTGACCACAGACACATTCCCGCCTTCGTTGGCGGCCCAATCCAGATAATGATCATCGACCATCAATTCATCCGGACAGCACAGACGCAACTCAAAACCAAAACGGGTTGCGGCTTCCACATAAGAATTGGCCATATTGTTGCCATCGCCAATCCATGTCACCACTTTGCCGCCAATGGGACCACGATGTTCTTCAATTGTCATAATATCGGCCATCAATTGACAAGGATGGCTGTTATCCGTCAGGGCGTTGATAACAGGCACCGTACAGTAATGCGCCATTTCCATCAGTTTTTCATGGGAATCAGTGCGCAACATCACGCCATCAACCATACGTGATAGAACACGCGCGGTATCGGCAATCGTTTCACCACGACCCAATTGGGAATTATCGCCCATGATCACCAGCGGGTGACCGCCCAGTTGCACCATACCGACTTCAAAAGAAACACGCGTACGGGTGCTGGGCTTTTCAAAAATCATTGCCAGCGTTTTACCGGCAAGCGGTGACATGCCACCAATGACGTTCATGCCATTTTTGTAACTTATGGCATGATCCAGAATCTGACGCAAATCACTGACGTCCAATTCACTTAAATCTAAAAAATGCTTCGGTTTCATTATACTTTTTCCGAAAGTTCTTTACAGGAGCGTTCGATAATCGCAATTGCCGCCTCGATATGTTCTTCTTGAACCACAAGCGGGGGCAACAAACGCATCACATTATCGCCTGCCGGCACCGCCAACAGACCATTGTTAAAACATTGCGCAACCAAATCCGTGTTGGGCACAACGCATTCAAAGCCGACCATCAAGCCCAGACCACGTGCGCCTTTGACAATCTGCGGATATTTTGCAACCACATCGTCCATACGTTTTTGCAGATATTCGCCCATCTGCGCGACACGATTTAAAAAACCGTCTTCCAAGACAACATCCAGAACCGCGTTGGTTGCAGCCATTGCCAAGGGGTTCCCGCCATAGGTCGAACCATGCGCGCCCGGTGCCATACCGCTGGCGGCCTCAGCCGTTGCGATACATGCTCCCACCGGGAAACCACCGCCAATCCCTTTGGCAATCGCCATCACATCCGGTGTAATCCCCGCCCATTCATGGGCAAACAATTTACCTGTTCGACCAACGCCGGTTTGAACTTCGTCCATCATCAACAGGATGCCGTGTTCATCACACAACTGACGCAGGCCTTGAAGGAAGGCAATATCCGCGGGGCGCATGCCACCTTCGCCTTGAACAGGCTCGACATGAACAGCGGCCGTTTCCTCTGTAATCGCAGCACGTGCCGCGTCCAGATCATTAAAAGCCACCTGATCAAAACCGTCCAGCATCGGGCCAAATCCGTCACAATGCTTGGCTTGCTTCCCGGCGGACAATGTCGCCATTGTCCGACCATGAAAAGCACCGGAAAACGTTAAAATGCGATAGCGTTTGGACCCTTTAGCCGCAAAATATTTACGTGCTATCTTAATCGCACATTCATTGGCCTCCGCCCCGGAATTACAGGAAAAGACCACATCACCAAACGTGCTGTCAGCCAGACGTCGGGCAAATCGTTCCTGTCCCTTAATGCGATAGAGATTGGAACAATGCCACAATTTTGCGGCCTGCTCCGTCAGGGCAGAAACAAGATGCGGGTGTGCATGTCCAAGACATGTCACCGCCACACCGGCGCCGAAGTCCAGAAAGCGTTTTCCGTCCTCAGCGATTAGGTAAACACCCTCGCCTTTATCGAAAACGACATCAGCCGGGGCATAGGTTTTCATGACTGCATTCGTCATCTGTCGGTACCCTTACCACACGTTTGTTGAAAAAATATTTTCCAATTAGGAAAGCCGACGAGTATCGGGATTGCACCCGCCTCTGTCAATTCGAAAAAGGCCTGTTTTCACGGCTTTGTCGCCTTTTTAGTCGGTTTTTTGCATTTCTTTGGCCTGTGCAGCACGCAAAATGCTCTCCAGCCCCTCATCCACAATGCCCAAGGCCCGAATATGGCGACACGTATTTTCCAGATATTCCAGGGAACGCCCCATCTGCCCCACGCCTTGCAAGACATGATCAACCTTTGTGTCCGGTTCAAAATGTCCTGCATATTGCGGATGGTCTGCGATGGAAACAAAGGTATAGGTTTCCAGCACTTCTCCCGTTTCATCCATCGCCTTCACCCATTTGGGTTCATAGACTTCATGGATCATCTCGCGCTCATACAGGTAATCCATCACATCCGTCACCTGTGCACCCGCCACACGAAAAGCCACCCCCAAACAGGTACCACCGGGATTTAACCCCAACACCAGACCGGGAACCTGCGGTGTACCGCGAAAGACATAAGACAAAATGCACAGATCACGGTGATATCCTTCCAATGTCACCTTGCGGCTTTCCAGATAGTCAAACCCCGGACGCCACATCAAGGAACCGTATGCAAAAACCCATATATCTTTCTTGACTGTCATCTGCTCACTTTTATTTTTCGGCCACGCATCTTTTTACTCAACACCATCGCCCGGTGGATTTCAAGTGGGAATCCAAGGACTTCTGCGACGTAGAATTTTAATCCACCAAGCCTGTGGATAAGTTTGTGAGTTAATCTTGGAGATGTACAATTAGGCCAGCAAAACTGCGCGTTCCTAAAACATGCCTATTTTTTGTGCACATAAATAAGTGATTGTTTTATATAGAGTTTTAAGAATCGTTTTTAGCCCCGGACTCCAGTCGTAAGATTTTCTTAACGCAAATGTAACGTTTTTTTTCTCTTTACAGAATGTGCAAAACTTTGCAGGGGACCCGCCTACGGATTCCCTACGATTCGCAAAAAAGCGATTCTAAATCCGGCTCAACCTAACATAAAAAACAGGGCTTGATTCCCCGTCAATTCACACCCCAGCGTTGAAACGCTCGATCTCAACACCGACGCTTGCGATATCGGCAAAGACATCCAGTTTTTCAACACGGATGCGCGCACATCGCACACGAATATCTTGCAGGCAGGAGGCTGCAATTTTTTCGGCAAGCGTCTCACACAGATTGGTATGATCGCCCGACACAATCTCGCGGACTTTATTGGCGACTTGTTCATAACAAACGACATGGTCGATATTGTCGTTATGGTGACTTTCACTCACCGTCAGGTCCAGATTGACACGAATACGCTGCGGGGCATCGTGTTCATGTTCGTATACACCGATCGAACATAATAAAACGAGGTCACGAATAAATACATGACGCACGGCGGCTTTCGCATCGGCAATACGAAGCGGTTGGACATTCTCGGCTTGAAACGCGCTCATCGGCTTTACCTATCGATCTGTTATTCTTTCGGCGGTGTGTGGTTGTCGCCTTGCGCCCAACCCAAATGTTCCCCACCATCAAGGGCAATCATTTGCCCCGTCATCGCTTGTGCGCCTAGGATATACAACACAGCGTTGGAAATTTCCACAAGATCAGTAGGTTTTTTTAGTGGAACGGACAAATACTGTTGCTCAAAGTCCTCAGCAGACTGGCGTGCACTGGCTAATGTCGGTCCCGGCCCAATTGCATTAACCCGCACATTCGGGGCAAACGCCTGCGCCAATGTCTGCGTCATTGTCCACAGTCCCGCCTTGGAAATCGTATAACTGGCAAAATGGGGCGTCAGGTTCCAGACCCGTTGATCAATGATATTGATAATATTTCCGGAGCCCCCCGTCGGCAAGGCTGCAACAAAGGCTTGCGACAAAACAAAAGGCGCGCGCAAATTAACCGACATGTGCAAATCCCAGCTTTCGCGCGTTGCATCATAAGCCGTATCATTTTCAAAAACCGAGGCATTGTTAATCAGGGCATCCACACAGCCCATTTCGGCGCTCACCACAGAGATCAGGTTTTGAACATCTTCTTCGTTTGAAAAATCCGCACTAAAGGCGCAGGCAGTTCCCCCCGCCTCTTCTATTACGTGACAGACATGGGCCGCATTTTCGCGTGAGCCATGATAATGCAGGGCAACTGCCCACCCCTGAGCTGCCAATACCTGAGCGATATGAGCGCCAATACGATGTGCCGCCCCGGTGATTAAAGCAACTTTCTGCACGTTCGCCAACGATCCTTTACCTCTTAAACTTAACTAAACTGCGCCAAGAGATGTTCAACCCCATAAGCCTGCACGGAAATATAAGCCGCATAACACAGGACAAAAACGAAGCCCTCTTTGCGCGACAATTCCCATCGCGTCACCATAAATGGGACCAGCAGGATCGTCGCTCCCATCATAATCCAAAGGTCGAAATCTAACAATTGTTGAGCAACCGGCAGAGGCTGGATCAAAGCAACCAAGCCCAAAACCCCCAGAATGTTAAACAGGTTGGAACCAATGACATTGCCAAGGGCCACGTCTGTATGCCCACGTAAGGCCGCCATACCGCTGGCGGCCAGTTCCGGCAGACTGGTTCCGATTGCGATCATCGTCAAACCGATAACTTCTTCAGGGACCCCATAAAGACGCGCAACTTCTGTGGCACCATTAACCAATAATTCCGCACCATAAACAACAGCCGCAATCCCGCCAATGGTCATCACCAGCATCAGCCAGATATTGTTGGGCACTTCGATCTCTTCCGCTTCATGGGCATGCAGTTCTGCCATTTCCGGGTCGGCGCCATGACGTTCGCGCCAATAGGAATAAAACAGAAAACAGATAAACATCCCAAACAGGATGAAGCCTGCGACGACATCCAAGACACCAAACCAACACAAGGCCGTAAAAACAGCCGAACAGACCAGCAAGATCACGCCATCGCGCAAAACCGCACCGGGATCCCCCTGCACGGGTTTGATCAGGGCAGTTACACCCAAGATTAAAAGGATATTCGCAATATTTGACCCGATGATGTTGCCCGTGGCGATGCCGGCCGCATTCTCCAGCGCAGCATCCAGACTGACCACGAATTCCGGCGCACTGGTACCCAGCGCGACGACAGTCATGCCGATCACCAAGGGCGATACGCCGATCCGACGCGCAAGGCCAACAGACCCTTTGACGAGAAATTCCGCCCCGATCAATAGCAAGACGAAACCAATCGCAATCAAAATATACATCATCACAGGAGATCGACCTTTCGGGCTTTTGTCAAACGAGCTGACTGCTTTGCCACGCTCCCCCCTGAATGTAAAGGGGGTCTTGACATTTACAAGCCCTTTTCAAAGAAATTACCTGTTGGTCGTTCCTGTTCTACGTTGCGAAAACCCCATCATTTCCATACTACGGATTAAAATTTCCACGACTTGTTCATAATGGGCAAAATGATCCGTATTGATTGTCAGATCAAAATTCGTCGGATCATTCAATCGGGAACTAAACATGTTCCAAACGAATTTTGCCCGCTCCTGATTGACCTCCTTACAGCGTGCTTTGGCTTCCGACAGGCTGAGGCGCTCACGATGAGCCACCCGTCTCGCGCAAGCTTCGTTTGAGCCGGTTAACCGGACCCGCAACACATCACGGCCTTGTAAAACCACATGGCCGCCCCGCCCAATAACAATGCCGCCTTTGTGATAAATACAGCGGATCACCGTCACCAGTGCGTTGATATAATCTGTGCGCGAAACATTCTTACCCGTCACCATCGCATAAAGCCACGAGTCACTGGCTGAACTGACTTTTTCGTGTAAGGTTTTCAAAACATTTTTGTTCACTTCAGAGCGTTGGGCAATCGCGTCGATGATATTTTCATCATAAATATCCAATCCCAATCGTTCCGCCAGCAAGCGCGAAATTTCTTCACCACCTGTGCCCAAATCGCGTGAAATTGTAATCACCGGATGAAGTGTATGGTCTGTATCACCGGGGGATACTTCCACCGCCCGACTTAAGGCCTGAATGACACCTTGTACATCAATAGACATGATACATCTCCCCTGCATTCTGACTGCAAAACAGGCTATTCTGTTTCGTCCCCTATTATAGCAAAAATCACAAAGATTGTCTTGCGATGGCGCAAGCCAGAAAAATAATCTCTGCAAAAACAAAAAAAACAGTTGCAGGCTTACGTCCTTTTCTATAGTTTCCGCCCTCGTTCCAGCACACTTGCTTTATGCAAGAACAGCTTATCGAAAGATATTGCGGACAGATGGCCGAGTGGCTGAAGGCGCTCGCCTGGAACGCGGGTATGGGTTAACAGCTCATCGAGGGTTCGAATCCCTCTCTGTCCGCCACTTTCTCAAGAAAAAAGCGCCCCTCGGGGCGCTTTTCTTTTTTCTACCTACAAAGGACGCGTGGGCTTGGAAGAACGGTTTACACCGCCTCATGGGGTATTTTCGGCCCGATATCCATATCTAATATAAAAAAATGCCCCGACATTCTCATATCGAGGCATTTTTGATTTATAAGGTATTTAACAGGAAATCGCCTTAAGCGTCCAGATTGGAGACTTTCAAGGCATTGTCCTGAATGAAATCACGTCGGGGTTCCACCACATCGCCCATCAAGGTCGAGAAGACTTCTTCGGCTTCGTCCACATGATTGACCTTCACTTGCAGTAAGGAACGGGCACTTTCGTCCAATGTGGTTTCCCACAGCTGTTCCGGGTTCATCTCACCCAATCCCTTATAACGTTGGACATTCATACCTTTTTTGCCCAACTCGGTCACCGTATCAACCAGTTTGACCGGTCCGTTGATCTCGTATTCCTTGTCTTTCTGAACCAGTTTTGCCGGTTTTGCGAAGCTTTCCGTCAATTCTGCCGCCAGATTATTCAAGGCACGTGCTTCAGCAGAGCGCAGAATACCATGATCCAAAACATGCGTTTCTTTCACACCGCGCAATGTCCGGGTAAAGGAGAGACTGCCGTCATCCAAAACGGAACCTTCCCAGCCACGAGCAAGATCGCTTTCATTGGCATCTAGTTGTTCCGCTACTTTTTGCGCCATTGCGGCCCCACGTTCTTCATCTTGCAACAACGTCACATCCAATGCCCCGGCAATGGCTGCTTGTTCCAAAATAGAAGACGGTACCTTGGTCGCCAGTTTCGCCAACATGGCCTTAACCCGACGCGCATTATTGATACGCGAGCGCAAATCATCCCCACCGATTTGATGACCGGAATGAAGTGTCAACAGGCAATCATCCACAGCCAAGTTGACCAAATGATCTTCCAAAGCCTTTTCATCTTTTAGGTAGACTTCCGAATTACCGCGCTTCACACGATAAAGCGGCGGCTGAGCGATATAAAGGTAACCGCGTTCAATAATTTCCGGCATTTGACGGAAAAAGAAGGTTAACAGCAAGGTTCGAATGTGCGATCCATCCACGTCCGCATCGGTCATAATGATAATTTTATGATAGCGGCATTTCTCGATATTAAAGTCTTCGCGTCCGATGCCGGTTCCCATTGCCGTAATTAATGTCCCGACCTCCGCAGAGCTCAGCATCTTATCAAAACGGGCACGTTCCACGTTAAGAATTTTACCTTTAAGCGGTAGAATAGCCTGACTTTTACGATCACGGCCCTGCTTCGCAGATCCACCGGCGGAGTCCCCTTCCACGATAAACAGTTCGGATTTAGCAGGATCACGTTCCTGACAATCGGCCAATTTACCGGGTAAAGAAGAGATATCCATCACCCCTTTACGGCGGGTCAATTCCCGCGCTTTTCGCGCAGCATCACGCGCCGCAGCGGCTTCGCAAATTTTACTGATAATCTGGCGGGCTTCGTTAGGGTGTTCTTCAAACCATTCGGCCAAGGTTTCCCCGACAACGCCTTCGACAACGGGGCGAACCTCGCTGGACACCAGCTTGTCTTTGGTTTGGGAGGAGAATTTCGGGTCCGGCACTTTCACAGAAACCACGCATGTTAATCCCTCACGGATGTCTTCCCCGGAGATCGACACTTTCATCTTTTTCGCCAAACCGCTGGATTGGGCGTAGGCATTCACCGTTCGGGTCAAGGCACCCCGGAAACCCGCCAAATGGGTTCCGCCGTCGCGTTGCGGAATATTATTGGTAAAACACAAGACGTTTTCGTGATAGCTGTCGTTCCATTGCATGGAAACTTCAACACCGACTTCATCGCCGTTATTATCAATTTTATTGCCATTCATATAGACCGGGTCCGGCACAAGGGCGTTTTTGGACCGATCAACATATTTGACAAATTCCAGCAGGCCCCCATCGTAACGCATCGCCGTTTCATGCGGTTCAGCATGGCGTTCATCGCGCAGCAACATACCGACACCAGAATTCAAAAAGGCGAGTTCGCGCAAACGATGTTCCAGCGTATTATAATCGTATTCTGTAATCGCAAAGATTTCTTCAGAGGCATGAAACGTCACAAACGTCCCGGTCTGGTAGCTGCCATCTTCTTTTTTCGGCGCATCCCCAACAACCTTGAGCGATTCAACCGCCGCCCCGTCTTCGAAACGAACATAATGTTCTTTACCATCGCGATAAATGCGCAATTCCAACCAGTCAGACAAGGCATTTACAACGGAAACCCCTACACCATGCAAGCCACCGGAAACCTTGTAGGAGTTGCTGTCAAACTTCCCGCCCGCATGCAACTGGGTCATAATAACTTCGGCGGCAGACACACCTTCTTCAGCATGGATATCAACCGGAATACCACGACCGTTATCCGATACAGTAACGGAGCCATCGCCATTCAACGTTACCGTCAAGGTATCGCAATGTCCGGCCAAGGCTTCGTCAATTCCGTTATCGACAACCTCGTAAACCATGTGGTGCAGGCCGGTTCCGTCATCTGTATCCCCGATATACATACCGGGACGTTTTCGCACAGCCTCAAGACCGCGTAGAACCTTAATGGAATCTGCGCCGTATGCTTCAACATTGGCTTCACCGCTGATCTGGTTTTCTTCACTCATGGTCTATCTACCTAAGTTTAACCTTCGTCTTATTCGTTTACCCGTTCAACAGCCGATTTCTCCACATTGAAAAAATTGGCTTGTCCCGATAAGGGGGCAAAAACCTCCTGATCGGTCCCTGTCATCCAGGCTTGTGCGCCGATGGCACGGATGGCTTCGAACAACGCCTTGCGGCGATCCTGATCAAGATGGGCCCCCACCTCGTCCAGCAACAGAAGCGGAACCCGCCCCCGGTCCAAAGCCAACGCTTTGGTGTTGGCCAGCACCATGCCGGTCAACAACGCTTTTTGTTCCCCGGTGGAACAAACTTCCGCCGGTTGATCTTTGGGTACATGACGCACCGAAAGATCGCTTTTATGCACCCCGTCTGATGCCCCGCCAAGCTGGGCATCGATGCTGCGATGCTCCGCCAGAAAGGCACGGAATTTGTCTTCGACCTCCAGCGCGCTGAATTCATCCAGCCAGCTTTCGATCATCCCGGTCGGTTGCAGGCGTGCACCGGGAAAAGGGCCATAGCCCTCAACGGCCAAAATGTTCAACCGTTGCCCAATATCCTTACGCGCCGCCGCAACAGCCACCGCCTTGGTTGCCATCTGATCTTCCAGACCAGACAGCCAGCGATCGTCATTGCGACCGGTTTTGAGCAGTTTTGCACGTTCGCGCATCCCATGCTCATACGCATTCATTCGTCCGGCATGTTTGTCATCAAAGCCAAACACCAAACGATCCAAAAATCGGCGGCGCGCAATCGGTCCATCCAAAAACAGACGGTCCATCTGCGGCAATAACCAAACGGCATCGACATATCGAGCCAGAGCATTTTGCCCCCGTGCCGTTTCGCCTTCAATCCTTACAACACGACGTTCACGCGTTCCGCTCCGTCCTGTCTCTTCCCGGCCCGTCCCGATATCAACCGGACCGCCAACGGTATGCACCGTTGCAGCAACCCCCCAGGGTCGCCCGCTATCTTCATCACAACCTTCGTCACGACGAGCAAGGTCCACTGCCTTGGCCCGGCGCATTCCCCGTCCCGGTGTCAAGAGCGACACCGCTTCAAGGATATTTGTTTTGCCAGCACCGTTGCGCCCACAGAGCACAACAGGCCGGCTATCCAGATCAAGGCGTTGAAATTCATAACATCGAAAATTGCTGAGTGTCAGGCGCGTCACACTGATCGGCACCGCCCCCCCAAGAACGTTTTTTTCGACGGCTTCATTCACCTTGAATAATCACTTCGCCCGCGTCGATCACACACGCATCGGCATCAAAACGTACAAGGCGCTGCTATCGGCGGCATCGCGTACAATGGTTGGTGACCCACCGTCAGACAACATAAACTGTGCCGTTTCGCCCTCGACTTGTTGCGCGATATCCAGCAGATATTTGGAATTGAAGCCGATCTCAATATCGTCGTAGCCGTAACTGACTTCAATTTCTTCGGTCGCACTGCCTGCATCCGGGCTGCTTGCTGACAGAACCAACGAACCGGGCTTGATTTCCAGCTTAATCGCACGGGATTTTTCGGTCGAGATCGCAGACACCCGATCCACCGCAGCCGCAAAGGATTTACAATCCAATTCCATCATCTTGTCATTATTGGTCGGAATAACCCGTTCATAATCAGGGAAAGTTCCGTCGATAAGCTTCGAGGTCAAAATCACCTCACCAAAAGCAAAACGAACTTTGGTTTCCGACAGAGAAATCGAAACATCATCGTTGGTTTCATCAATCAGTTTGCGCAATTCTGCAACCGTTTTGCGCGGCACGATAACCCCCGGCATATCAGAGGCCCCTTCCGGCATCGGCACTTCCACACTGGCAAGACGGTGACCGTCCGTTGCTACCGCACGCAAAACCGGCACACCGTTATTTTCACCGGCATGCACATAAATGCCGTTCAGGTAATAGCGGGTTTCTTCGGTTGAAATCGCAAACCGTGTACGATCAATAATGCCTTTCAGCTCCCCGGCGGGCAGGGCGAAGTTATGATCGAGTTCCCCGCCGGACATCAGCGGAAAATCCATCGTCGGCAAACAAGCCAGCGTAAATTTGGAACGCCCGGCGCGCAAGGTCAGCAATTCTTCATTGGCGCCGTTATCCAGTTCAACCTGCGAGCCATCAGGCAGCTTACGCACGATGTCATACAGCATATGGGCCGGTGCGGTGGTCGCACCTTCGCTGATCACTTCGCAGTCAACCGTTTCGACGATATCAAGGTCCATATCCGTCGCGTTCAGAGACAAACGACCACCATGAGCATCCAGTTTCACATTGCTCAAAATCGGAATAGTGGTGCGACGTTCCACAACACTTTGCACGTGAGCCAGAGACTTCATAAGCTTTGCGCGTTCGATAGTAATTTTCATAACGTTCTTATCGCTTCAAATATGATTACAAATAACTAATTTCGCCTACCCGTCGAATACCATTTTATCTTGGTTTCACAAGGGATTACCCCCACCCCCGACAAAACGGTCCGCCATTATAACAAAGCCTGCGAGAAACCGAAGCTTTTTTGCCCATTTTTCACAGAAAAATTAAAGGCTTTTGCCTACTCGTCACACAGGCTCAACCATGCGGTTCAAACTGAGGTAGATTATATGGATTTTTATACTAAAAAGGATCAGCCGACGCCACCCAACATACGACGCAAGAGCTCTACATCCTCGGCAAAATCACGATCATGAAGGCCGAGTTCCTCAACCTTCTTAACCGCATGCATAACGGTTGTATGATCTCGTCCACCGAATTTGCGCCCAATCTCAGGTAATGAGCGCGACGTCAATTGCTTGGACAGATACATGGCGATTTGGCGAGGACGCGCCACAGAACGGGCACGGCGTGCAGAATGCATATCCGAAACGCGGATATTGAAATGCTCAGCGACTTTTTTCTGGATTTCTTCAATCGTCACCCGGCGATCATTGGCCCTTAAAAGGTCGTGCAGCACTTCTTGTGAGGTTTCCAGCGTAATAGGTCGCCCGACCAACTGGGAATGCGCTACAATACGGTTTAACGCCCCTTCCAACTCACGTACGTTTGAGGCGATCTTATATGCCAAAAACTCCGTGACCTTGCTCGGCAGCTCAACACCTAATTGTTCTGCCTTGGAAAGCAAAATACCCAAACGAAGTTCATAAGTCGTCGCATGTAAATCCGCCACAAGACCGTGGTTCAAGCGTGACTTCAAGCGATCTTCCAACCCTTCAATATCAGACGGCGATTTATCCGCAGACAGAACGATCTGGCGCCCTTGATCCACCAGCGAATTAAAGGTATGGAACAATTCTTCCTGCGTCGATTCTTTTCCGGCAATAAACTGCACGTCATCAATCAACAACATATCGACACTGCGAAACTGTTCTTTGAAATCGACGGTTTTTTGTTCACGCAACGCCCGAATAAAACGATACATGAATTTTTCAGCCGATAAATAAACCACGGTGCGATTAGGATGTACCAAACGCATATGATGGGCAATTGCGTGCATCAAATGCGTTTTACCAAGACCAACCCCCCCGTAAAGAAACAGCGGATTGAACGGCGGTATGTCGGCTTCTGCCACCCGTTTGGAGGCGGCATGGGCAAATTCGTTCGGCTTGCCCACCACAAAATTATCAAAGGTATAGCGCGGATCAAGCTGCGCGCCGAGTTGGTCGGCAAGGTTCGGTGTTTCCTGCGGGCGTCCATAAGAAGGTGCGCCTTGCGCCTGCACAGGTGTTTTTTGCATCGACTGCGCCGGATCACCCTGCGCTTGGCGGGCATTTTGACTGGCTTGTGCCAAAATCCCATGACCAGATTGCGTATTGGTTACAATAATTTCCACATCCGTAATCTGATGATTCAAGGATGACCACAACGCCCTAATTTGATTGAGGTAGTTATTCGCGATCCAGTCCCGCATAAATCGGGTCGGCACGCAGATATTTGCCGTCCCTGCATCCACTGAATGAACGGCCATCGGTTTAAACCAACTATCAAATGCCGCTTCGCCAATTTCGTCACGCATATGGGAACAAACCTGCGCCCATTCACCGTCCAATGTTGAAGTCATACTCGCCTGAGACATGCCCAATAATATTCCTAACCCGAATCGATCACGCGTTCTGGCGCCCTCGATTGCCCAACTCATTTATTCTTAAAGGCTCCTAACCGCGATCCATCAACCAATAAATCACCGCAGGCTCCGCTCTCCTTCAATGAAGAAGAGGCCTCGCTTATGCGTAGCTCATTTTTTTTATATGACAGATCCGGTCTTTATGATTTTTATACAGTGATCATCGATACCACTGCGTAACCGGATCAAGGTTGTGGATAACTTTATCGCCACTGCCGCGAAGAGTCCACTGCTTCATTTGTACTATTACGAAAAAAATAACTTGACGCCGCCCGGTAAAAATCATGGTAACCTTGGGTTTCAAGCACGACAAAAGGGTCGCAACGGCAAATGCTTGCGACCCTTTTGTCAGAACTTCGAATCCCGATTTTGTCTTACGATTAAGCGAGTGCTTTAATACGTGTAGACAAACGGGACAGCTTGCGTGAAGCTGTGTTTTTGTGCACAACGCCTTTAGAGACGCCACCGTGCAAAGCCGGCATAGCAACTTGAAACGCAGCCTGTGCAGCGGCTTTATCGCCAGCTTCAATCGCAGCTTCTACTTTTTTGATGAAGGTGCGAATACGGCCAACACGTGCAGAGTTTACTGCAGTGCGGCGTTCGTTTTGACGGTCGCGTTTTTTTGCGTTTTGGGTGTTAGCCATCACTAGTTCCTGAAAAATCTGATTTCTAAAATCGGTTGGGGGCTTATAAGGAGTTCCCACAACCACGTCAAGACTCAATTGCAGAAAAGTTACAAACGGCACTTTTCAATGCGAAACCCGCGACACTTAAAAATGTAAAAGACGAACATCTGTCAAAAGTCGCGGGATTTATGAGCGATATATAAAAAAGCAGACAACGATTCTTCTGCCTGCTTTTTTACAAATTACTTATTTTTGAAGTTGGGTTGGCGCTTTTCTGCAAAAGCGGACATCCCTTCTTTGCGGTCTTCCAAAGCAAAAGTTGTGTGGAACGTGCGTCGTTCAAACATAACACCTTCTGCCAAAGTCGTTTCAAATGCCTTATTGACTGACTCTTTTGCCATCATCACAACGGGTTGAGACAGTTTGGCAATTTTATCCGCCGTTTCCAGTGCATTTTCAAGCAGGTTATCCACCGGCACAATACGGGTCACCAAACCGGAGCGTTCTGCTTCCTCGGCATCCATGATGCGGCCTGTCAGGCACATTTCCATCGCTTTTGCCTTGCCGACTGCACGCGTCAGACGTTGTGTGCCACCGGCGCCTGGGATGGTCCCGATGGTAATTTCAGGTTGACCGAACTTGGCATTCTCCGCCGCAATGATAAAATCACACATCATGGCCATTTCACACCCGCCGCCCAGTGCGTAGCCAGCAACAGCGGCAATAACGGGCTTGCGGCACTTAGCCACTTTTTCCCAATCATCTGTAATGAAATCATTGGAATAAACGTCGATAAAATCACGCTCAGACATTTCTTTAATATCTGCACCGGCAGCAAAGGCTTTCTCGCTGCCTGTCAGAACGATACACCCGATTTCGCTGTCTGCCTCAAAGAGGTCCAGCGCAGTGCCCAACTCGTCAATTAACGGCGTGCATAGCGCGTTCAACGCCTTGGGGCGGTTAAGTGTAATCAGACCAACGCGGCCTTTTTTCTCTGCGAGAATATGTTCGTAAGCCATATTTCCTATCCCTAAATTATTCTGGAACGTTTAGTTCCCTCGTTTCGGTGACAATGCAAAATGAACTGTCACATTGCTGTCCTGCGTGGAGACCGAAATCTTCAAATACTCCCCCTCACGCATAAAAGTACCCACTGCGATTTGCTTCCATCCCAATGCGGGTAAGCTTCCTTTATAATAAGACAACACGGACTGTTTTGTGACATTGCCAACTGCATAAGATTCGACAATACGGCCCGACGGCGTGTCGAAATTCACCGTATCCTGCGTCGCTTCCTGCAATCCTTCCATCAAGGGCACATCCTCAAGAGCTGACAAAAACGTCAGATCCTGTGACAATGCCTGCCTGTTGAAAAGTAACAGAACCGCCAGTAATCCTATGCGCAATGCATGTTTCATGTCCAACCTCATACCTTATTGTTGGCAACTCGAACAGTAAAAAGTGGATCGTCCTTGCTGAACCATACGCTGAATGATCTCGCTTTGGCAATTCAGACAAGCCTCTCCCTCGCGTCCATAGACTTGAAAGGAATGCTGAAAATATCCCAGCTCCCCATCCGTTTGGCGATGATCTTTCAAAGATGACCCACCGGCAGAAATCGCCTCTTGCAAAACATCTTTAATCACCATGACCAATTTTTCAGCCTGCGCACGGCTCAGGCTTCCGGCTTTTTTCTGCGGCGCAATCCCGGCACGAAACAGCGCCTCATTCACGTATATATTTCCCAATCCAGCAAGAATGCGTTGATCCATCAAGACCGCCTTCATTGTGGTTTGGCGTCCTTTCAATCGGTCATAAAGCACGTCCCCCACAAAATCGGCATCCAACGGTTCTGGCCCTAATTTAGCCAGAGATGGATAAAGATCGACCTGCCCAGCTTGGATCAAATCAACAAAACCAAACCGGCGGGGGTCGCCAAAACGGATACAGTGGCGCGAATCGGTTATAAATTCGATATGATCATGTTTATCCGGTTCACACGGGTTGCCTTCTTCAATTCTGATCCGGCCCGACATCCCCAGATGAACGATAATTGTCTCCCTGCTTTCCAACGAAATCAGGATATATTTGGAACGTCGGCTTAAGCCTAAAACTTTTTGATTTCGCACACGATCTTCAAAATTTTCAGGCACCGGCGTGCGCAAATCCCGCCTGCGGACAACCACATCTTTGATCGTTCTGCCTTCCAAGGCGGGCAACAGACCAAGGCGTACTGTTTCGACTTCGGGTAATTCAGGCAAATTCTTCTCCATTAATGCTAGCCTATTGCATGACCTTAGGCTATTTTCTCGCTCATTCTATATTAAAAGAGAATTTAAGGCATGTCCGATCAAGATACGACACATTTCGGTTTCCGCACGGTAGCCAAGGATGAAAAAGCGAAGATGGTGCGCGGTGTCTTCGACAGCGTCGCCTCCAACTACGATATTATGAACGATTTGATGAGCGCCGGCGTTCACCGCCTGTGGAAAAATCAAATGGTTGACTGGCTCAACCCGCAACCAGGCTGGAATACCATTGATGTCGGCGGCGGCACAGGCGACATTGCCTTTCGTATTCAGGACCGTTTTACAAAACGCGGTGGTCAGGGGCATATTACGGTCACCGATATCAACCATGAAATGTTGAAAGTCGGGCGCCGTCGTTCCGTTGATGCCCACCGGCTTGAAGGCCTGAGCTGGCTGTGCGGCAATGCTGAACAACTGCCTGTACCGGATAATTCAATGGATGCCTACACCATTGCTTTTTGCATTCGCAACGTGACAGACATTCCGGCTGCCTTGCGCGATGCCCATCGTATTCTAAAACCGGGCGGGCGTTTCATGTGTCTTGAATTTTCTCAGGTGGTTATGCCGGTTCTGGATAAAATTTATGACCTCTATTCCTTTAAACTGCTGCCTGAAATCGGGGCGGTGGTCGCCAAGGATCGAGATTCCTATCAATATCTGGCCGAAAGCATTCGCAAGTTTCCACCACAGGAAACCTTTGCGCAAATGATCCGCGACGCTAGTTTTGATCAGGTGAAATACCGCAACCTTACCGGCGGTATTGCCGCCATTCATTCAGGTTGGAAGATTTGATGTTTCGATCCCTCACTATCTTGAAACGTCTGATGAGCGTGGCTCTCACGCTGGCGCGCTATGATGTTTTGTTCCTGTTTGAACAATTGGGCATTGCCCCTGTCATCGTCTTTATGGCCCGTCTGGTTCCGGTTGGACGTGTGCGCGGGATCAAACAGATGCGCCCTGGTCAGCGCCTGGCGCGTGCCTTACATGATTTGGGACCGACCGCCATTAAATTGGGACAGGCCTTGTCCACACGCCCCGATGTCATGGGGGATGAAATTGCCGACGATCTGACTGAACTGCAAGATCGCCTGCCGCCATTTTCCGGCAAAGAAGCCCGACGCATTATCGAAGAAGACCTTGGCGGTCCTGTCGAAAAATTCTTCAGCGAATTTGATGATGAAGCGGTTGCCGCGGCCTCCATCGCACAAGTTCATTTTGCAAAAACCATTGAGGGTGAAGAAGTCGCCGTCAAAGTTTTACGACCCAACATTCGCCGCGATTTCAAGGCTGACTTCCACCTGATGAGCACAATAGCCCAGTGGGTAGAACGCGCCCGCCCCGACCTGATGCGCCTTAAATTGGTCGAGTCGGTTCAGGCTTTGGAAGATACCGTGCGTTTTGAAATGGATTTGCGATTTGAAGCCGCTGCTGCCGATGAAATGCGCGAAAACTTCAAAGATGACGACTATTTCTATATCCCGGAAGTCAAATGGCCCTATTGCGCCAAACGCGTCATGGTGCTGGAACGTATTCACGGCTTGAACGTGGACGAAATCGACGAACTGAATAAAGCCGGACATAATCCCAACGATATCCTGGAAAAAGCCTCTATGGCCTTTTTCAACATGGTGTTTCGTGACGGCTTCTTCCATGCCGACCTGCACCCCGGTAACATGTTCGTCCTGAATGACGGACGTTTGGCCGCGGTCGATTTTGGCATAACCGGACGTTTGGATCATGCAACACAACGCCATTTAGGCGAATTGCTGCTTTCCTTCATTACACGCGATTACAAACGTTGCGCCGAAGTCCATTTCGAAGCGGGCTGGGTTCCCATGAACCAATCGGTCGAACTGTTCACCCAAGCCGCCCGGTCCATCGCCGAACCCATTATGGGATTGCCGCAAAATGAAATTTCGATGGCCCGCCTGCTCGCACAGCTGTTTGAAGTCACCGAATATTTCGCAATGGAAACCCAACCGCAGTTGATCCAATTGCAAAAAACCATGCTAATTGCCGAGGGTGTGGGGCGCAACCTGAACCCCAATGTCAATATGTGGTTTTTGGCAGAACCGTTTATCGAACGCTGGATGCGTGACAACCTTGGTCCGCAAGCCCGCGTCAAAGCCGTTGCCAGCGAAACCCGCGATACATTGCTGCGCCTGCCTCGTATCATCGCCAACATTGAAGAACGACTGGACGATATCGGTAAAAACGGTTTGAAACTGGATACGGGCAAACGCCCCGGCGTGCGACATACCGGGTTTAATTGGATGGGGTGGGTCATTGCCCTCGGTCTCGCTGCAGCTTTGATCGTCGAATATCTGGATTAATTCCCATGAATGCGCTTTTTGACCTCAGCGGAAAGAACGCCCTTGTTACCGGGGCAAGCCGGGGATTGGGGTTCGAAATGGCAAAAGCATTATGCGAAGCCGGCGCAACTGTCTATTTCAATGGGCGCACTCAGGCCACATTGGAAACGGCAATCCAAAATATCCCGAATGCCAAAGCCTTGGCCTTCGACATCACAGACAGCGCTGCCATTACAACGATCCTGTCCGACCTCGGCCCCTTGGATATTCTGGTAAATAATGCCGGGGGACGGGATCGTCGTAACATAGATGAGTTTGATCTGGACGATATGCGTAAATTGCTCGACAGCAACCTTGTCGCTCCTTTTGAACTCAGCCGACAAGTCGCCCGTGATATGCCTGTCGGCGGACGGATTATCAACGTCACCTCTGTTGCCGGGGATATGGCCCGCGCAGGTGATGCGATCTATACCGCCAGCAAAGCGGGGCTAACCGGATTAACCCGCGCCTTGGCCGCAGAACTTGGCCCACGCGGCATCAACGTCAATGCCATTGCCCCCGGTTTTTTTGCCACCAAAGCCAATCAGGCGATGGTTGAGGATGAAATGATCGCAAGCTTTTTAAAAATGCGAACGTCCCTTCAACGCTGGGGGCGCCCCGAAGAGATCACGGGCGCCTGTCTTTTCCTCGCATCTACAGCATCCTCTTATATAACCGGGCAAGTTTTAACCGTTGACGGTGGCTTACAGGCTCATTTTTAATTAGAATATATATAATTAAATCATATATTTATTCTTTTTTGTTGAATACCCCTACATATTTCCTTGCGCCATTACGTCCTTCTGACTAGGTTATGTACAAATTTTGCGCGTAATTCGCATAGGAACACGTCGTGTATAAGAACAAAAGAATACTCCTGATCGTTACTGGTGGAATCGCCGCTTATAAAACGCCCGAATTGGTTCGCCGCCTGCGCGAACAGCAAATCGACGTGCGTTGTATTCTGACCCGTGCCGCCAAGGAATTTGTAACTCCCTTGGCATTGGCTGCCGTGTCCAACGATAAAGTCTATGAAGACATGTTTGATCTGGATGAAGAATCGGAAATGGGTCATATCCAGCTTTCGCGCAGTGCCGATTTGGTCGTCGTTGCCCCGGCAACCGCTGACATAATGGCAAAAGCCGCACAGGGGCTGGCAAATGATCTAGCCTCCACAACGCTGCTGGCAACAGACAAGCCTGTCCTGATGGCCCCGGCCATGAATGTACGCATGTGGGATCATCCAGCCACGCAGACAAATGTGAACACTTTGATCGAACGCGGTGTTGAAATGATCGGCCCTGATGAAGGCGATATGGCCTGCGGGGAATATGGTCTGGGCCGCATGGTGGATCCACTGGACATCGTTGAGGCGGTAAAACGTCGCCTGTTCAAGACGGGTCCCCTTTTAGGTAAAAAAGCCATTGTAACATCCGGTCCAACCCATGAACCGATTGATCCGGTACGCTACATTGCCAATCGTTCCTCCGGTAAGCAAGGTCATGCCATTGCCGCAGAACTGGCAAAACTGGGCTGTGAAGTCACCCTTGTCAGCGGTCCGACCCGCCTTGAAGCGCCCAACGGGGTCAAATTGATCGAGATCGAGTCCGCACGCGATATGCTTGTCGCCTGCCAGAACGCCTTGCCTGCCGATATTGCCGTTTGCGCCGCCGCCGTTGCCGATTGGCGGGTGGACAATGAAGCCGGTCAAAAGCTGAAAAAGGACGGATCGGGACACATCCCCGACCTGAAGCTGACAGAAAACCCGGATATTTTAGCCACCCTGTCCCAAGCAGGGGATCAACGTCCCAAGCTGGTTGTCGGGTTTGCCGCTGAAACGCAAAATATCCGCGAATACGCAAGCGCCAAGCGCATACGTAAACAATGTGACTGGATCGTTGCCAATGACGTCTCCCCATCTACAGGGACGTTTGGTGGAAATGAAAATAAAGTCCACGTCATTGCGAGAAATCAATGCGAAGACTGGCCAACTCTGTCAAAAAAAGAGGTAGCCAAACGTCTTGCCGCAAAAATTGCAGATTATTTGAAAGAAGATTAACAAATGGATCATGTAGTAAAGGTCGATGTCGTTCAGCTTCCTCACGGAGCCGACTTGGCCCTGCCCCATTATGCTACCGAACATGCCGCCGGTATGGACCTTTTGGCTGCCATTGACGACACGCTGATTTTGCCCGTTGGGAAACGCGCAATTGTACCTACTGGCCTCAGTATCGCCCTGCCCGTGGGCTATGAGGCTCAAGTACGACCGCGTTCCGGCCTTGCCGCCAAAAACGGTGTCACGGTCGCGAACGCACCGGGCACAATTGATGCCGATTATCGTGGTGAGGTCGGCGTCATTTTAATCAATCTAGGGGATGACGATTTTGTTATAGAGCGCGGTATGCGTATTGCACAAATGGTCGTCGCCCCGGTTACCACTATTTCATGGGAGAAAACCGACACACTTCCCGATACACAAAGAGGAAGCGGCGGTTTTGGCTCTACGGGGCTGAACAATAAATAAACTATAATATTTAAGCGGAAAAAGTAGGATGTTACGTTTGTCTAAGAAAATGTTATTTGCGATCGAGGCTGTACTGGATATCGCCTACCACAGCGGTGGTCAGCCGGTCCAAAGCCGGGAAATTACCCGCCGTCAGGGTATTCCACGGCGTTATTTGGAACAAGGCCTCCAGCAACTGGTCCGTGAAGGAATTCTGGTTGGTGTACGCGGCCCACGTGGCGGGTATCGTCTCGCTCGGGAACGCCGCCGCATCACGGTTGGTGAAATTGTTCGTATCGTTCGAAAGATGGAAACGGCGGACGATCCCCTCAATGATCCCGCGGGTTCAGAACTCGGTCACAAAGTCGTGCGTCCGGTCTGGATGGAAATGCAGGAAGAGTTGATGAAACAACTGGATGAAGTCAGCATCGATGACCTATGTACACGCGCAAACCTCGCCGGGCTTGTGAGCGAAGGCCGTCAAAATCTGGATTTCACCATCTGATTATTCAATACACATAACTATTTTGTGATACTGGTAATTTTACAGTTTAAAACTATCTTTGAGTTGACAAGCCCGCTTGCCAACACCATACATTTAGATAGTGGAATATAACCGAACAAAGAGAGTCAACATGTCTGAGCAATTCGCATCTGATGCCCCGACCCGTGGTAAAATCTACGATAGCATTATCGATACCATTGGTGCCACGCCGCTGGTGAAACTGTCCGGTCTCGCCAAAGCCCATAACGTCAAGGCAAATATCCTCGGCAAATGCGAGTTCTTCAACCCGTTGAACTCTGTGAAAGACCGGATCGGTTTTGCCATGATCGAAGCGGCAGAAGCCGCAGGTAAAATCAAGGAAGGCACTGTTCTGGTTGAACCGACGTCTGGGAACACGGGTATTGCGCTGGCGTTTGTATGTGCCTCTCGCGGTTACCGTTTGATCCTGACCATGCCGGAAAGCATGTCCAAGGAACGCCGCAAAATGCTAGCCCTTCTGGGGGCGGAGCTGGAACTGACACCGGCTGCAAAAGGCATGTCCGGTGCCATTGCCCGCGCAGAAGAACTGGTCAAGGAATTGCCTGATGCCTTCATGCCGCAACAATTTAAAAACGCCGCAAACCCGGCTATTCATAAACGCACAACCGCCCATGAAATCTGGACAGATACAGATGGCAAAGTTGATGTGCTGGTCTCAGGTGTCGGTACAGGCGGAACCATCACGGGAACAGGCGCTGCCTTAAAAGAGCAAAACCCGAATATCAAACTGGTCGCTGTTGAACCCGAAGACAGCCCGGTTTTGTCTGGTGGCGTTCCCGGTCCGCACAAAATTCAAGGGATTGGCGCGGGCTTTATCCCCGATATTCTCAACACCGGACTGATTGACGAAATCCTGAAAATCGGCAATGAAACCGCTTTTCAAACCGCGCGCGAAGTTGCAGCAACAGACGGCGTTCCCGTTGGCATTTCTTCCGGTGCGGCTTTGGCCGCTGCCTTGGAGCTGGGGCAACGTGATGATATGGCCGGCAAAAACATCGTGGTTATTTTGCCCTCCTTTGCAGAACGTTATCTCTCTACAGCTTTGTTTGACGGTATCGTCGGCGATTAATCAAAACGTCCATGAATATGAAAAGGCCCGTCCATTAAAAGGCGGGCCTTTTTACTGAGAAACGTTGCTACACTCTACAGACGTGCGATATTCAACGGATCTTTGCGGCCTTTAACGTTGATCGTTTCCAAATGGCTTGTCCCCTTGAAGTCGCAACTTGCCAAACTTTTCTCGTCGATCACAATCTCCCCGCCTTTTGCAGCAGAACACAGGCGGGACGCCACATTGACACTGTCGCCAATGACGGTGAAATCTTTACGGTTTGCCGCCCCAATCGTTCCTATAACAACATCACCGCTATAAATACCGATCCCGGTTTGTTTGGCTAACTTGGCACCCTTGATTTGCTCCAATGCTTCCTGTGCCGCCTTTAAGGCACGATCAGCGGCATCCTCGCCTTGAAAATGCGCCAGGACGGCATCACCAATCATTTTATCGACATCCCCGCCCTGTTGGCGCACCGCATTGATCACCAATCCCAGAGATTGATTAAGAAATTCCACGACACGTTCCGGGGCTTCATTTTCACAAAAATCCGTAAAACCACGAATATCTGAAAATAAAATTGTTGCCCTGACCCGCTTGGAGGTCAGCGCCCCTTTTCCCGTTGCCGCGCGTAAGGTGTGGACGGCCTCATCCGATAAGAGTTCCTGAAGGCGCATACGAAATTCACCTAACAGGTCGGTCCGATAATTAATATCCTTTTGCGCGCGCCCAACCAATGTGTTCATGCCAAAACCCAGTAAAATCAAAACCGCAACGGGTACAATCGTCGCCGGAATAATGACTTCCATCGAAATGGTATCCAGATAATTCACCGGCTCATACAGTTCCATCACGATATCATTCGTATTTTCCGGCGCACGCACATAAAGTTCATAAAGCTTGGTCCCATCCGCCCCCTGTTTTTCAATCAAGTTGCGTTGTCCGTCCAGCGCAGATAAATATCCTGTGCTGGGGTCAAACTTGCCAATTTGTTCTTCTTCGCTGGAATAAAGCAATAACCCGCCTTGACCATATATTTTTAAATGAGATAACCCGAGCTCCTGAACCTCCCCCCTTAAAGACTCAAGAAGATGGCGGCCTTTATCGTCCTTAAAAACATCCCACGGATTATCACTTACTTGAAGATCGTTCCAGGCGGCCTGATCTTCTCCTTGCAACGCGCGATCAATAATTCCGGCTCTGTTTTCAGAAATTTCCAAATAGATTTTTTGGATCAACCATGTACTGCCATTGCTCATTAAAAAACCAATGACAACGGTTAAAAACAACAAGGCAGGTAAAACGATTTTTCGAAAACGCACTTGCAAAGGATAAGGTGCTTCAAATGAAACTTCTTTCCTATTCATCTAATCTTCCCCTCCCATATTTTTTGATTTACTGCTCAAACATACGTTCGCCAGCCAACAGGTCTTCCACAAAATAGGCAACAAGTTCATTGCGCCCTTTCACACCTGCTTTTTGATATATGGCACTGGTCTGGCTTTTGACTGTGCCGATCTTGGTATCGCGGATATCGGCAATTTCCTGAGTGGACATGCCTTTGATTAAAAGAAGAGCAACTTCACGTTCGGATGGAGAGAATTTCCACATATCGAAATGGCGCTGAATGACCCCCCACAATTCCCCTGATGCCACATCAATTGTATCTTGGGCCTGACGGTTTCGCCTCAATAACCGCACAATCTGGGTTGCGATAACAATCATCGACAACCCCAGTGTGAGGGTTGAAAACAATTCTATCTGCTCATGTTCAATCCAAAGTGTATCAATATCCAGCCGAAAGAAATCGGCAAAAACATCCAACAGGAAGAAGGCTTCACAAATACTGATCACGATAAAAGAAAAGATGAGTGAACGGACTTCGAATTTATTGTTATTCGGTTTCATAGCGCCATTTCGGTTTATTTCCTACCAATCCCTAATATACGGTGCTTTCACTCAATCGTCATCATAATAGCCGAGTTTTGCTCCTCGATGACAGGCTTGACAGTTGGCTTTTGTTTTAACTCTCGGGTCATCCCATGCCCGTGCAGGAACTTCCTTTCTGTGTTCACGGACCCAATAAGGCATCTCGGTAATACGCAACGGTGCATCTCCCTCCTTTATACCGCGCATGAATTTACCGCTCCACCAACCGGCATCGGCAGCATTTGCAACCAGATAATCCCGGATTTCTTGACTGACATCCGCGCTTAAGCTCGCATCTTCACCAAAATGATCATCCAAACCATCCATGATTTTTTCCCAGGATCGTTTCGGCATCATTTGCGGTTGAAACGCCATATGACAGGATCCACATTCTTTTTCGACAACCGGGTTATCGATCGGACGATAACGTTCATCCGCCATTGCGACCGAAAACTGCGACATCATAAAAACACCGCCCAATAAAAGGGCTTTTACTTTCAACATATCTCACTCCTTGTTCTAAAAATTTCAACGCGTTTTCATAAAGGTAATGAAGTCACCTTTTTCACGGGCGGAACAGGTCCGTCCCAACACGCTGGTGCAATTGCGACGAAACCATTTTTCCACTTTTTCAAAATCGCTATATCGATCCGGTGTTTTGGAAATTGCCAAAGGGGCAATCGTTTTGCCCGCCCGTGTCTGTCCCACACCACTCGGGTCCGATGTATGACACGTTGTACAAGACGGTGTTTGCGGTTTGCCACCCGTATGGTTTTGTAAAAAGAATTCTTGTCCACGTTCTGCAGAAAACTCACGAAAGGCCGGGTCATCCATTTGGGCTTGCGCCTGATAGCCTTCGAGGATCAACACAGAATTGGCCTGTGCCGCATAACTGGTTCCAAGCAAGGCGCCTACGCCCAACAGGGTGAAAATCATCTTTCTCATTTTTTAACGCCTTTCGGTAATTTGATTGCACTTTCACTGAAACGTCCATCGGCTGCATCCTGATGGCAGGCATTACAGTTCACCTTTGATCCGATTTCTGCATGGGTGAAAGTTGCGGGTTTGAAATCATCATGTTTCTTTTGCCAATAACGCGTATCGGTCATGCGCAGGGAAGCCGTTTCAACCTGTCCAATTTTATGGGCCACCTTGGTATCAAAGGTGGTTGCATTGTTTTCTTGCAGGTAAGCCAAGATTTCCGCACGCTTTTTAGGTGTCAGGCTGGCATCCTCGCCATAGTGGTTTTCCAAACTCAACAGCATTTTTTGCCAGCTATCGCCTGTGCGCATGCTCGGATGATAAGCCAGATGGCAATCCCCGCATTCCTGCGTATAGGTCGCATTTTGTACCCCGATAAAGCGGGGGCCTTGCGCCGCATTCACCCAGAGGGCCACACCGCAGACAATCGCAACAAACAGGCCGATCCCCAACACGGAATGCGCAACACGCACTTGACCTTGTGCAATCGCACCTTCTTTGCGCCCAGTAATCATCGCCTTGATCAAAGGATGCTTAAAAATAAAGTTTTCAACCAGTACACCGCCAACGTGAAAAGCAATTGCTGCCATCAACAGGCCTGCCAGAACTTCGTGAACTTCTTCACTGGCTTTACCGATACCGTAACTGGCAACGGAGGCCAACGGGCCGCTATTTTCCTGCCCACCCCAAACGAAAAGGCCACTTAAGACCAAAAGCACAAGGGTCGACAGCAGAATAACAATCATCCATGCCCCAACCGGGTTATGCCCGACATACTCTTTAGATCGTCCTTTCAACAGGCTTTTGATATGTGCAACGACCTCGCCACGGGCCAAGGGGAAATGATGAAATCGGCTGTAATAACTGCCCATAAATCCCCAGACGAGACGAAAGAGCAACAGGCACAACAAGGCATAACCAGCATAAACATGAATGTTGAGCCACCAGCCTTCAAACAGATATCCTGTCAAGGCCGCGATGGCGACCACCCCGACCATCGCCCAATGAAAAAACCGTAAAGGGAAATCCCATATAACGGCGTCTTCTTTCGGCATCTTATTTTGTTCAATGAGCGCCATGGCTCATCTCCTTGTGCAATTTGTGTTTCGTGGCCTCAACGTGGCCCCATTTCCCACACTGCACAATCAACCCAATCCATATTTGGGCGTTCTATGACTTTAGTTTATGATTGTTTTTAAACGTTTTTTTGCGCATAAAAAAAGCGCCAACCCTTCATTTACCAAGGGTGGCGCTTTAAACACGCCCCAAAGGGGCGTGGCGGGAAACGAGAGAAAATCCCGAGCAATCTTTTTAGATTGCGACGACGCATTTGCGTGAAACTAAGAATTTAGAGCAAGCATACGGTTCAAATTAAAAGAAACATGCTCTAATTTATTTCGCGTTATAATAAGGTTCCAGAATGGCCATATATTTGGTTGCCTCTTCTTCACGGGCAAATTCCATCGCATCCATATTCTGATTATCTTTAATGTGCGGATCGGCACCAATTTCCAACAAGTAAATCAGTGCCTCTTTATTTTCGGCTTTAACGGCATCATGCAGGGGGGTGTAACCTGTCTCTGTCCCACGCGCATTTATATCAAACCCATAGTCAACCAAGGCCTTGATGATACGGATATCATCTTGCCAAATGGCGGCATTTAAGACCGTTCCACCAAATTTATCGCGTTCATCTACATTGATGTTCGGATCTTTTAACAGTTCCATCACCTGATCGTATTGCCCAAAGTGAGCAGCAACATGCAATCCGGCATCTTTGTAGAAATTTGCCATTACAATCGTCAGACCGATTATAAAAATTAAAAAAATTGAAACGCGCTTAAGCATTTTCGTATCCACTGCCTTTTTAAAAAATGATATACAACGCCTTTGTAGCGTCTTATCCGAATGAAAGAAACCGATGCTCCTGCTGATCGATAATTACGATTCTTTCGTCTATAACCTATCGCGCTATTTTCGTGAGCTTCACGAAGATACCCGCGTCGTGCGCAATGACGAAATTTCGTTGGACGAAATCGCAGAACTGGACCCACAAGCCATCGTTCTTTCACCGGGACCATGTGGCCCGAATGAGGCAGGCATTTCCTTGAACCTCGTCAATTCTTATCAAAAAAACATTCCCATGTTGGGCGTTTGTCTGGGTCACCAAGTTATTGCCCAAGCCTGTGGAGCACACGTACAACGCGCCGGAAAACCTGTTCATGGAAAACCCAGCCGGATTACACATAACAACACTGGCCTGTTTGATGGCCTCGCTAATCCTCTGGTCGTTGGACGTTATCACTCCCTCAGCATCACTATTCCAGAACACAGTGATTTGATTATTGATGCCACCAGCGAGGATGGTGAAATCATGGCGTTTTCCCATAAAACACGCCCTTTATGGGGCGTACAGTTTCATCCGGAATCCATCCTGACGGAACAAGGCCACGACCTGTTGAAAAACTTTCTTAAACTTGCGGGGATTATGACATGATTGCCTGGTTTAACGGCGAATTATTCCCACTGGACGGCATCGCGATCAAAGCAACAGACCGGGGGTTCACCCTCGGGGACGGTTTTTTTGAAACCATGCTGGCCCAACAGGGGCAAGTCGCACATTTTGACGCCCATATGGCGCGCTTACATGAAAGCGCGCATATGATGGATATCCCGCTTCCTTACAGTACAGATGAGATCCGCAAGGCAATTGATGATGTTTTAACGGGCTGCCAACTCAAAGACAAACGGGCCGCCTTGCGCCTGACCATCAGCCGGGGCAGTGGCCCGCGCGGACTGCTGCCACCTTTGGAAATAACACCACAGGTCTTGCTCAGTGCCAGTGACGTACCGGACCATTTCCCCAGTGCAAAATTGGCCTTGGTCACGATCCGGCGCAACGAATTCAATCCCACCAGCCGGATCAAAAGCCTCAATTACCTTGATAATATCTTTGCCCTGCGCGAAGCCGTGGCAAAAGGCGCAGACGAAGCCTTGCTCTTAAATACACAAGGGCATATTGCCGAAGGCAGTGTCAGCAATATTTTCTTTATCAAAAATAATGCGCTTTACACACCGCCGATCGAAGACGGTTGCCTGCCCGGTGTTATGCGGGCCCATGTCTTGCAAACGGCGCGAACGCTGGGGTTAAACACACATGAAAGATCGATCGGGATCGGGATTATTCAAACCTGTAACGAGGCCTTTCTCACCAATTCATTGGTCGGCATCCGTCCCGTTCATCAAATCGACGGGTTACAAATCCCCGATCAGGTTTGGACAGAAAAACTCCGTGCGAACCTTTAATCGTTGATAAAAACGATCCAGGCTTCAACCGCCTGAAAGAAAATATTACGGGTATAAGATTGCACCTTGCTGTCGTCGAACAAGCATTCAATCGTCACATTTTGATCGTCAAATGTTGCGCAAAACGCATTCCCGACACGTTCGCCTTTTTTCTTTTCCAGAAAATTCAGCAATTCAATGGCGGAAACTTTATCGCTTTGAATATCGTCTTCCAAAAATTCTGCCAAAATGGCGAATTCCGGCTCCGCCTCAACGCGCGGAATATTTTGTTCGTCACGATAAAGTTTCATACGCCACCTTGATTTAGTTATAGACCGGATAGGCGGTATTAATCGCGCCTTTCGGACAGGTTTGGGAATTATCCGGACACATATACCCGTTAACGGTGATGCCGTCCACTGTCGCCCCCCATTTTCCGCTCATCGGATTTCCTGCGGCCTGATGCGCCTTTAAAATCAAATCCATCACCTGCTGCTGGTTCATCGCATCCGGGAAGAAAGAGCTAAATTTCCCCTTCCAGCTATGTCCATTACAGACCTCAATATCCGCCGTATAAAGCCCCTTTGCGTTCGGACCGGCGGTCACCTTTACAACACGGGCCCCTGCCTGATCCTTACCACCGAAACGAGAATGAAAGCCAACGGCTTTACCTTTTTTATTAATCTCGCCGTCAAAAACATGGGTTAAATTTAATTTCGGTGTGGTGCTACTCCAAACCGTATGATTGACAACACTGCAACTATCCGCAAACGCCGCAGAAAAGCCGATAACAACCAATAAACATGCCGCAAGGCCGAACAGGCTTCTTTTCATAATTCCCTCCGATATCACTATCTACAACACGCACGTAAACGTGAAATAGATATACACCTTATAATATTATTTTAAAATATTAATAAAGTTATTACGCGTGCTTTATCTTTATGAATCAGATGTCCGAGTTCTAAAAAGAGGTCTAGTTGAAGTGATAATTATGAGAATAGAACATGTCATACGCTGTTTGCGTTTGTGCAATGGCCTTGCGTTCAAGCTCCAACGGCACATGATCTTCACGTTTCAGGCTGAGATGATCCTTGGCAATACGGTAAGCCTCACTCGGGCCATTCGGTTTTAAAATGGTTACTTCATCATTCTGCGCATAAGCAACCGTGAAATTGTAAGACATGCTCGCCCGCCCATCATCTGCCTGAACCAGTTGCAAGTCCCGACCAAAAAACGGACTGTCATATTCAAGCCCCAGCAAGCCCAGCAATGTCGGCGCAACGTCCAGACTGGAACCGGTTACGTTATGCCGAGACGGCACAATTTCGCCCGGCGCATAAAAAACCAAAGGCACGCGAAAGGCTTGTATGGGCACTGTTTCGTGACCAAAAACTTTAGGACCATGATCACCAATAATCACAAAAATAGTATCGTCAAACCAATCATGGCTTTTTGCTTTTTCAATAAACTGTCCCAAAGACCAATCGGCATAGGCTGCTGCATTCTCACGTTGCTTATCATCAGGGTTAGCCTGAATACGTCCCTTGGGATACACGAATGGTCGGTGATTGGTTGTGGTCAGCATACTTAAAAAGAACGGTTTATCCTTTTTGGTATGCTCATCCATTCGTTTCAGGGCTTCTTTAAACAGATATTCGTCGGCAACACCCCAAACTGTTGTAAACCCCTGATCTTTAATATCATCTTGTTCCCACACATGATGAAAACCAATGCTGTCCCAATATTGACGCATATTGTCAAACCCGGAATGTCCTGCATAAAGAAAAGCCGTCTCGTACCCCTTGTTACCCAAAACCCACGGCAAAGAATACATCTGATCATGTTCAGGTCGTCGCACTGTTGAAATGCCGGGGATCGGTGCAAAGGATGTCAACAGGGCTTCCAACCCCCGAACCGTGCGATCACCTGTGCTATAGATATTACTGAAGAACATGCCTTTTTCCGCAATTTTATGCAAATTTGGCGAAATGGTCTGCGCCACTTTGGACCCCATATCATCGTAATAGACAGACCCAAAAGATTCTTCGATCACCAGTACAACGTTCTTTTTTTGCACGGGGTGCACGGGTGTCACATGACGCAAAGTTGGTTTCTTAATCTTTTCTTGCGATAGAAATGCCGTGTTTTGTTGTACGAGTGTCGATTGCAAAGTTTGTTGCGCTTCATTTGCAGCCAAACCGGGGTAAATCCCGTGATATTCGGTTTTACGGTGGATCAACGAGGCGAGAAAAGTATGATAACCAGACTCCGCAATTTGATTAAGCTGACGACTTTCAAATGAATAAACCGGTGCCATCCAGATATAAAGTGCGGACACCAACGTCAACATACCTGCCAGCAAAACGGGTTTCTTCACTTGCGCTAAAGAAGCCTTGTCATTCAGGGCGGCAAAAAACTTTCGCTTCATTAAGAAAAACAGGACAATTGCCCCGACAAAAACCGGCGGTAGTAAAAGCGACAGATCAAATGATTCCTTGATATTCCCCAAAACTTCACGCGGGAAAATAAGATAATAAACCGCGGTGGTGTTGAAACGGCTATCAAATTCATTCCAAAAGATAACCTCTGCCAATGCCGTAAAATTCAACACGATTAAGGTCGAAAGGAATAGAGCAATCGCAACCGTTTTACCGACAATTCTATTCCAAAAATTTTTCAAAAGATGCAATCCAACAAAAAAGACGGAGCTTAAGAGCACACCAATCGCAACATCATTCACAGCACCCATCAACAGGGCCGCTATCGTTTGCATGCTGAAATATTGGGCTTGTGGCAGAGACATGCCGACAAGAACGCAACGAACGACTGCGTTCACTAAAGTAAAAATAACAAAACACGCAATCCAGAAATGAATGGCGTGATTACGGCTGTCTTGATTGTGCATGCCCAATTCTTCCAAATTAAAGTAAAATTTGGAGGCATTGTGACCGATCTACCTGACAGCAAGCTGAATGCTATTCAAATTTTACAACAACTTCAAAACCGCTGGCATGCCCTATCCTTGGTGAAAAGAGGTCTAAATGCCCTGCGCCATTTTTTATAAACGCATCGACAATTGCCAATCCCAGACCAGATCCATCAGCTTGTGAGCTAGCTCTCTCAAAACGATGTGTCAAAATATCCAATTTCTCAGGCGCTAAAACATCACAATCATTTTGAATATGAAGTGCGTTCTCATCATCGCAAAAAATCACGATCGGTATATCGCACGCCCCATGACGCAAGGCATTTTCCAGCAGGTTCCGTAAAATAATAGCCGTTGCATCCATATCCACAGGCCAAAACAGATCGACTGTTTTATCCTCAATGATTTCAATGGAACGCGCCTTATTGCTTCCTTGTTTTAATTCATCTCGTATCATCAACAGAATGGGATAGACCTGCGATCTGTCCCCCGTTTGCAAAACAGAGGCATCCGCACGCGACAATTGAAGCAATTTTTCAGATAACCTTTGCAGACGTTTAAGGCTGGACTCGATTTCCTGCGCACGTTTTTGGGTCTTAACATCTTGGCTCTTTGCCATTAAACGCTGTGTTTGGGCAAGACTGGTTGCTATCGGCGTTCTTAATTCATGCGCGCTGTTGGATGCAAAGTTCCGTTCGGCCGCAATCGCTTTTTGGATACGGATCATAAGAGCATTTAAAGAATGGAGAATAGATAAAAGTTCCTGCGGCGAGTCTTCATGTTGAAAGGGAAGCAAATTACCCGCATCGCGCTGGCTAATTTCCCGATCCAACAAAATCAAAGGGGCCAGGACTTTATCAACCACCCAAAAAACAATCAGCCCCACCAGCGGAACAAGCAATAGAATAGGAAATAACAGCCCCTTAACGCTATCAACAATTGCTTCCCAGCGTTCTTCCTTGGGTTCAGCAACTTGAACAAATATCTGTTTGTCCGGAGTGGTTTTTGTATAAAAACGGTAATCGGGCGTATCTGCAAAACCCGGTGTCAGCGCAATTAAAAACGGCGTCAATGGTGCATTGTCAGAACGCAAAAGAACGTTCCCATTCTCATCACGCACCTGATAGCGCAAATATTCATCATCTTGATTGGGAAGGGACGCAACATCGTATTCTACGGAACCGTCCCCATTTTTCTGATGAAGCTGCGCAACCGCAAAAGGCAACAAGCGTTGCGCTGTTTTTTCCAAAGAACTGTCAAACGTCTCCGCCATTTCCTGAAATAAAATTGAAACGGATACGCCTGTTGCAATCAACCACATCATAGTAACGCTCAGCGTTATATATAAAATCAGCTTTTTCTTTAGGCTATTTGATTTCATCATCTGTCACTTTGAAGCGATACCCAACACCGCGCAGTGTTTCGATATATTTTTTTCCAATTTTTTTACGTAAGCGACTGATATAGACTTCAACAGTATTGCTTTCGACTTCCGCACCATATTCATAGAGGCAATTTTCAATTTGCACTTTGGAAACAATGGCATCTTTTTTGCGGAGTAACCTTTCCAGAACGGCCCACTCCCTTGCGCTCAAATCAATTGCCTGCTCACCACAAGAAATTAGCTTATGGTCAATTTCGATGGAAAGTTCCCCTATTTTTAATGCAACGGGTCCCGTCATATTCAAACGACGTTGCATTGCTGTTATCCGGGCACTGAGTTCACCCAGATCAAAAGGTTTTACCAAATAATCATCTGCCCCGGCATTCAACCCTTCAATACGATCAGAAATTTGATCCAACGCCGTCAGAATAATCACGCCAACCTGCCCCCCAGATCGTCGAAGGTTTTTTAAAAAATCAATCCCTCGACCATCGGGCAACATGAGGTCCAGCAAAATAAGATCATATTGTGTCGTAGCAAGACTGGCAGACGCATCCGCAAGGGTCATAAACCAATCAACAGCATGGCCTTCATCAGCAACATGCTCTTTGATCGCCTGCCCAAGACCTTTTTCATCTTCTACAAGTAAAACACGCACTCTTTTGCTCCTCCGGCACACTATAACGTCAAATAGTCCCTATAAACCAGCACATCCGCATTCCTTTTTTACAAATGACCCGTCAAAAATAAATTATGAACTTGCAAAATTTGTTCTTGCCTGCAACATTCCCTTTATCGAAAAAGATAAGAACACAAAGGCCGTTACATGGACATTCTTCGCATTATCATCGCCATCTTCATCCCGCCGCTGGCTGCTTTCCTGACAGTTGGCATTGGCTTGCATTTTTGGCTGAACCTTATTTTAACCCTGTGTTTCTTCTTCCCAGGCATGATCCATGCCTTGTGGCTGGTGGTTAAAAACAAAGGTTAACATAAAAAAAAGCGGCTCCCTGAAATCAGGTCAGCCGCTTTTTTCAAATGCATTTACGCTTAATCGACTTTGGGTTCGTCGATCTTGTTTTGACGACATGCTGCTGTGACTGTATTCGCCAACAGGCACGCGATTGTCATGGGGCCAACCCCGCCCGGAACTGGCGTAATCGCGCCGGCAACTTGGACAACGTCGTCAAAGTCCACATCGCCAACCAGTTTGGTTTTGCCTTCCGGGGTTTCAATACGATTAATCCCCACATCAATCACCGCAGCACCCGGCTTGATCCAATCTGCCTTGATCATTTTCGCGCGACCAACAGCAGCAACCAAGATGTCGGCGCGGCGGCATTCTTCTTCAATATCAACCGTGCGGGAATGAACGGTCGTTACCGTACAGCTTTCATTCAACAACAAGGCACCCATCGGTTTGCCGACGATATTGGAACGCCCGACAACAACAGCGCGTTTCCCGGACAGTGAGCCGCCGAAATAATCTTTCAGCATCATCAAACAGCCCAGCGGTGTACAAGGAACCATCGCATCCTTCGATCCGGTTGCCAGCAAGCCTGTGTTGATCACATGAAACCCATCCACGTCTTTTTCCGGGGCAATGGCTTCGATCACTTTTTCTTCGCTGATATGTTTGGGCAGGGGCAACTGAACCAGAATACCGTGAACTTCGGGGTTTTCGTTCAGGCTTTGCACCAAGGTCAGAAGTTCCTGTTCGGAAATATCGGGATCACGGCGATATTCCAGCGACTTCATGCCGCACTCTTCGGTTTGCTTCACCTTGTTGCGCACATAGACCTGACTTGCAGGGTCTTCGCCCACCAAAACAACCGCCAGACCGGGCGTCAGGTTTTCGTAGTGTTTCAGCTCTTCCACCTGTTTGGCGACACGTTTGCGCACATTTTGTGCAAAGGCTTTACCATCAATGATTTTTGCGTCAGACATTGTTCTGCTTCATCCAATCTATTAGGCGTTGTTTCAAGACGCTTGGCTCGCCTTTCAACAACAACGTTTTGTGCCGGGACAGTTCCCCGGCGGTGAGTTCCATATCCGATTTCGCCAATTTCCATTCCTTGCTCAAAAATTTGATCAAGGCGGCATTGGCTTTCCCTTTTTCCGGCGCTGCGGTTACAGATAGCTTCAGGACAACTGTTCCGTCCGCCTCTTCCATAATCGCATTGATCGCCGTTTTCTTCGCCTTCGGTGTCAATTTCAAGCGCAACAGAAGGCCGTCGGTGACTTCATTAAAAAAAGCGCCGACCATTAAACCAGTTTAAACATCAATTGCTGAACGACGCTTTGCAGGAAAAAGACAACCAGCAACAAAACGATCGGCGAAATATCAATCCCGCCCATATCCGGCAAGAACTGACGAATACGCGACAACAGCGGCTCCGTCAACTTGGAACAGATATCCCATATCATCCGCACAAACTGATTGCTGTAATTGATGACATTGAAATGGAACAACCAGCTCATCACAACCGTCACAACCACAATTATTTCGTATATATTCAAAATTGCCAGAAGCACTTGAAACAGGGGTACGAGTACGACGTCCATCAAGATCCCTTTAAATATCCTATTACATTTGGGCAAACCCTATACCGAGCCGCCCATATTCGCAAGTCTGCGTTTTTTATCTTTGCACGATCTATTTAAACAAATCGCGCGTCACCACACCGACAAACTTTGTAAAATGTTCCGAGGTGGCATCAAAATCCTTATGCATCCAGCCAGACATGTTGCGATAGACTTCATCATCCACACAAAAGACGATTGCAAACGTTGCCTTATCGCCGGGCACACTTTGCGGGATGTCGCCTTTACATATCCGATTGGCATTATAATTTTTAGGCGGGGCGATGACCCAAATCACACGATAGGCTGGTGATTCTGCCTCTTCCATGCGGGTTGTTGCTTTAAAGGGACGCGTTTGCATCCCGCGTTCCATCCCCTTGGTAATGGCGCTCACAACATCGGTTCCTTCAAAACCGGGGTAGGAACCATGTATATCCACCAAAAGCGGACCTCGAGAGGTGGCCGTAAAAAAGTACGGTTCCATACTGTCGCGTGCGGAAAATTTTTCTATGGATCCATAGGGGGCATCCTCGCCACAGGCCACCAAGCCGAGAATGGTTGCCAAACCAGCCAATACTTTCTTCATTCTATGGTCCTTCCAAATTAACCCAATAATTTCATATTTAATCCAATATCCCCACAATGGGAAGTGTTTCCCCCCGAACAATCGACCTATACGAAAGAATAAGTGATTCTTTTTATTATAATTTTTTGACAGGGAAAAAAACCATTAGGAATTTGCCGAGTCGCACGTTAGAATCCCTCTATTGCAGACGGATTCAAGGAGATGCATATGCAGCTTCTCAGGTTGTCTATATCAACCGATCACAAGACGGCACCGCCAGATTTTCTGGAGGCTGCGTCGTCGCCGGGTCCGACTGACACTCTTTCCATTCTGGACATTCCACGTCAAAAATGCCTTTCGCCTTGCACGCCTTGTGTGAGGTTTTTTTTATGGGCATTATCCAAGCTGTTAGGAGAGACACATGGGTAAACGCGTACGCAAATCCGCCAAAGTCGATGCCGATGTCAGAGCTTTATTTTTCGACGACCATCAAAGAGAGCAGGAAATGACCAAAAAAGCATGGGATCCGCTCGGTTCCCACCAGCCCGATTCTCCGAGGGATCAAAAATACGTTAAAAATGTTCGCCCCAGAAGTGACAATCAAGCCCAACTGATGCAAGCCATTGATGAGCGCCACATGGTTGTCGCCCTTGGTCCGGCGGGCACCGGCAAAACCTATCTTGCCGTCGCAAAAGCCGTCGAAGCCTTGGACGCCGGAAAAATAGAACGCATCATCCTGTCCCGTCCCGCTGTTGAGGCTGGGGAAAGTATTGGCTACCTGCCCGGTGATATGGAAGAAAAACTCGCGCCTTACCTGCGCCCGCTTTACGATGCGCTGACGGATCGCCTTGGCAACAAGCGGCTAAAAGCAATGATGAGCAACGGCACAATTGAACTTGCCCCTGTCGGTTATATGCGCGGACGCACTCTGAACAACGCCTTTGTCGTCATTGACGAGGCGCAAAATTGCACCTACGGCCAGATTAAAATGCTCATTACTCGACTCGGCTGGAATTCCACAATGGTTTTGACCGGCGACCCGGACCAAAGCGACCTGTTACCCGGTATTTCCGGTTTAAAAGACATTGCCGATAAGCTGGAACAACTCGAAGATGTTGCAACGATCCGCTTGAAAGATCGCGATATTGTACGTCACCCATTGGTCGCCAGTATCCTGACCGTGGTTTAATTCACCCTTCCTTTCGAACAGCCTGAATGCCCCGTTTTGAAAATCAAGACGGGGCATTTTATATTCAAAAGAGTCTAAACTTAGGGTCAAGTTGCTTCAGGCACGTGTTTTCTGTATAAAGGAAAGGTTCTTATAAAACAAAGGTGCCCATGAAAGAGTTTTCACGCCGCACATTCTTAGCCTCACTCGTTTGCACAGGAAGTTTGCTGACCTGTATGGGGCCAAGCTTGGCAAAAGGGCGGGAAACAAGCCGAACGTTTTTCGGGCGTCAACTTTATCTGGACAAGAACCACGGCTGGGGAAAAGAAAAAGCCAACTATCTTGATCGACTTTCCTCAAAAACAGCGCCAAGCACCTTCAATCTTCACCATTATAGCCAACTACCCGCCTCGCTTCAGATCATGCAGATCAACACGGACATCAATCAAACGCCGTATATCAGTGATCAGACCCGTTATGGGCGTTCAGATATCTGGACGGAACCCGCAGATTTTGTCCAAAATGGCGGGGATTGCGAAGATTATGCGCTGGCAAAATACAACCTGCTCGCACAATTAGGGTTTCCAAGCGAAGATATGTTCCTGCTGGGCGTCATGCAAAAAAACAGCACTCAAGCCCATGCCTGTCTAGGTATTGAGCGGACAGACGGCTCTTTCCTTATTTTGGATAACACCGTCGATCACCCTATTCAGGATCAAGAATACGCCGAAAAATACAATCTTGTTTATGCTGTCAATAAACATGGATTATGGCGACCCATTTTGTGATTTTTTTCTGTGTCACATTCTCGTGATTTTATGTGAGTATTTTCTCACGTAAGGCTGATTTGCAAGTGATCAGACATCTTCCTATTTTGATTTCCGAGACAAACAACACGTTATTGAAATCAGGAGAACATAAAATGTTAAACCTTCGCCAGTCCGTTCTTGCCACTTCTTTTGCCTTCGGTGTCGCCCTTATCGCTGGGGCTGCGCAAGCCGGAACTATCACTGAATATTCTCAAACTTGGAAACCGGGTTTTTACAATACAGACAGCGGCCCCGCAGCTTATGAACGCACCGTTCATGTCGATTATGACACCAGTTATAAAACCGGCAGTGCCCGCATTACCCGGACCATTCAATTGAATTCTTATCAAGAAGGTGCAGAACTTACCGAAAACGGTTACGAGCTGGTCGTCACTGAATTTGACCCCAGCCAAGTCGAAACGGCAGCAGGTCAAATGGATGATCGCCCGCTCATCAGCAATACAGCCAAACCAAATTACTTTCTCGATGATTCAGATAACAAATATCATCTGGTAAAATAATCCCGTATTTTACGACGGAAAAAAGGCCGTTCTACATTTTCGTAGTCCGGCCTTTTTCTATTTCAACCAGTTTTCCAAGGATGTCAGGCGATCAAAATCTTCTTCACTGATAACCTGCAAAGCCAAAGCGGCTTGCTTGATACTGATCTTCTCGCTGTGAGCTTTTTTTGCAACCTCTGCCGCCCGTTCGTAGCCGATTGTCGGGGCCAATGCCGTCACCATCATCAAGGTTTGATCAAGATGTTGTTGAATACGGTCTTCATCGGCCTCTATTCCCTCCACACAATGGGAGGTAAAACACCGCATCCCGTCTGCCAATAACTGGACAGATTGCAGGATATTATAGACGATCAACGGCTTGTAAGTATTCAGTTCAAAATGCCCATGCGCACCGCCCACAGTCACCGACACATGGTTGCCCATAACTTGCGCACATATCTGGCTCAGGGCTTCGGCCTGTGTCGGATTAACCTTGCCCGGCATGATGGACGAGCCCGGCTCATTGGCAGGAAGCAACAACTCCCCAATGCCACATCGGGGACCAGAACCCAGCAAACGGATATCATTGGCGATTTTATTAAGCGAGACTGCCAGCGCGTTCAACTGTCCCGAAAATTCGACCAACGCATCATGGGTTGCCAAACCTTCCATCGGTAGTGGATTTTCACAAAATTCAAACCCGCTGAGCTTACGGATATGTTCGATAAAACAATCGACAAAACCGGGGGGGCAATTTGCCCCATTACCCACAGCTGTTCCCCCTTGCGGAACAATCATTAATCGTTCCCATGCTTCCTCTAAGCGTTTTTTGCCTGTTGCAACTTGCTGGGCAAAAACCGCAAAAACCGTACCTAAGGATACTGGAACCGCATCTTGCAAATGTGTGCGTCCCACCTTCATAATTCCGTCAAATTCATCCGCCTTTTCCAGTAAGGCGTTATGCAGTTGATCCAGTGACGGCCACAAAAGGTCATGTGTCTGCAAGGCAATCGCGATATGCATCACAGTTGGAAAACTATCGTTGGAAGATTGGCTGCGGTTTACATGATCATTGGGGTGAACCTCGCCATCCGTTCCCCGTTTACCCGATAAAATCTCGTTTGCGCGCGAGGCCAAAACCTCATTCACATTCATATTGGTTTGTGTCCCGGATCCGGTTTGCCAGATACGAATGGGAAATTCTTCGGACAATTTTCCATCCAAGACATCCCATGCCGCCTGACAAATCGCATCGCCTCGGCGTTCATCCAGTACATCCACATTCATATTGGCTTGTGCCGCTGCCATTTTTTGAAAGGCAAAGGCACGAATAAGCACAGGCGGCAGTCCCTCCCATCCGATATCGAAATTGCTGAGACAACGTTGTGTCTGTGCCCCCCAATATCGTTGCGCAGGGACTTCAATTTCCCCAATGGAATCGCGCTCAACCCGCATCTCGGTTTTGCCACTCATTCGTACCTCCCCATCCTTTCGGATTATTTCTTGCTTAGATTTTGCAGAACATATTCCAGAATACCGCCTTTAAGCAGATAGGCCGCTTCTTCCTTTGTATCGATACGTGAACGCAGGCCATACGTTTTTGTACTGCCATCCCCACGTGTCACAACCAGTTCAAGGTCCTGTGACGGAACCAACTGGCTGTCCAGCCCTCGGATATCGAACAATTCGGTACCATCCGGGTTCATATTGGCCAAGGCTGTTTCACTGATAAACTGCAAGGGCAGAACCCCCATCCCCACAAGGTTGGAGCGATGAATACGTTCATAACTTTGCGCAATAACCGCCTTCACCCCCAACAACCGCGTGCCCTTGGCGGCCCAGTCGCGTGACGATCCGGTGCCATATTCACGACCGGCCAGAACAATCAACGGAGTCTTTTCCTGCTGGTATTTCATGGCTGTGTCAAAAACACTCATAACCGTGCCATCAGGCTGGTGTTTGGACCAACCGCCTTCGGTGCCCGGTGCAACCTTGTTGCGGATACGGATATTGGCAAATGTGCCACGCATCATAACTTCGTGGTTGCCGCGACGCGATCCGTAGGAATTGAAATCTGCCGGCTTCACACCCTGTTCTATTAAATACTGCCCGGCGGCACTGTCCTTGGCAATCGAACCGGCAGGGGAAATATGATCAGTGGTGACAGAATCCCCCAGTATCAACAAGGCGCGTGCCTGTTCAATATTGTCAATTTCAACCGATTGCCCGGCTTCAAAGAACGGCGGATTACGCACATAAGTCGACTCACTTTTCCAGTGATAGGTTTTGGTCTTGCTGACCGCAATATCTTGCCAGCTTTGGGGGCCTGTAAACACGTCGCTATAACGTGAGCGGAACATTTCCGGTGTTAAAATATCACGAATGAGATCGTCACATTCCCGGTTGCTCGGCCAGATATCTTTCAGATAGACGGCGTTTCCCTGTTGGTCTTCCCCAATCGGATCATTCACCAGATCAAGACGCGTTGTCCCGGCCAGCGCATACGCCACCACCAAGGGGGGCGAGGCGAGATAGTTGGCTTTGACATGCTGGTTGATCCTGCCTTCAAAATTGCGATTCCCGCTCAGGACCGAAGCCACAACAAGATCACCTTCTTGCACCGCATTGCCAATCGGGGCTGCCAAGGGACCGGAATTCCCAATACAGGTTGTGCAGCCATATCCCGCCAATGTAAAACCCAACTCGTCCAATGCACCTTGTAGACCTGCGGCCTTTAGATAATCGGTGACGACTTGTGAACCAGGCGCCAGTGATGTTTTGACCCACGGCTTGACTTTTAGGCCTTTTTCCAAAGCTTTTTTGGCCAAAAGCCCTGCCCCCAGCATCACACTGGGATTAGATGTATTGGTACAGGATGTAATCGCCGCAATCACAACATCACCGTCATGCAGGCTGTAAGATTGTCCCTGTACCTTTACGCTGCGTGGCTTGTCCTGACTGGCAAGTTCCTGCAACGTTTGATCAAAAGAAGCCGCAACACCGGAAAGTTCAATCCGGTCTTGTGGACGTTTTGGTCCGGCAAGACTCGGTTCCACAGTTGCCAAATCCAATTCCAGCGTATCGCTATAAATCGGGTCAGGTCCGGCGCTTTCTCGCCACAAGCCTTGTTCTTTGGCATAAGCTTCAACCAATTTCACCTGATCGGGTTGGCGCGATGTAAAGTTCAGATAACGGATTGTTTCCCCGTCGATGGGGAAAAAGCCGCAGGTCGCGCCATATTCCGGTGCCATATTGGCAATGGTCGCACGATCCGGTAAGGGAAGATGATCCAGTGCCGGGCCATAAAATTCAACAAATTTACCGACAACACCGCGTTCACGCAGCATTTGCACCACACGCAATACCAGATCAGTTGCCGTTGTTCCCTCGCGCAATCGTCCGCTTAGCTTAAAACCAACCACATCGGGTAAAACCATTGAAACGGGCTGACCGAGCATAGCGGCTTCGGCTTCAATCCCGCCAACACCCCAGCCTAAAACACCCAGCGCATTGATCATGGTGGTATGAGAATCGGTCCCGACCAATGTATCGGGAAAGGCCAGTAATTCGCCTTGATCTTGTGTCATAACAACTTGGGCGAGGTATTCCAGATTTACCTGATGGCAAATGCCAGTTCCCGGCGGCACCACCCGAAAGTTTTCAAACGCCTGCTGCCCCCAACGTAAAAATTCGTAACGTTCGCGGTTTCTTTTAAATTCAAGTGTTTCGTTGATTTTCAACGATTGGGCATGACCGTAATCATCCACCATAATGGAATGGTCAATCACCAGATCAACCGGACAGATCGGGTTAATCGCCGCCGGATTATCGCCACGTTCTGCCGCTGCATCGCGCATGGCGGCCAAATCAACAACCGCAGGAACACCGGTAAAATCCTGCATCAAAACACGCGCGGGTCGAAAGGCGATTTCACAGTCCGAGGATGCCTGATCCAGCCATTTTTCAAGCTGGTCAATATCAGAAACATGAACATCCTTACCATTTTCCCAGCGCAACAGGTTTTCCAGTAAAACCTTTAAACTAAAAGGCAAGCGGGTAATATCCGCGCCACTTTTTTGCGCCAGTGCTTTCAAGCTGAAATAACTGTATTCTGTCTCACCAAGCGTCAATGTACGTTTGGTGTTTAATGTATCCTGACCATATTGGGGCATGTGCCACCTCTCTTTTGCGGGTCTCTATTCTAATTCGATCTCGCTTTGGCCTCTTCTCCCTCTAACCCCATGAGTATGCAGGACACATGGCGGGCCACGCCATATCCCCTGCATCCAAATTCGATTCTATTTATGAGCGATTTCTTTATCGGTGAACAAGTAATCGCGCAGTTCCTTGTCCATCACCTTATCCTTGCGACGGATCCATTCCAGCACCATCGCCGCATGTTCTTTTTCTTCGTCGCGGTTATGGATCAGAATATTTTTCAGATCCTCATCCTTACAGGCATCAATGCGTTGGTTGTACCAATCGACAGCTTCCAGTTCTTCCATCAAGGAAACAACCGCACGATGGTAATCGCGCGTCTCGTCCGTCAATTCCTCAACCGGTTCGTGATAACCTTCATTAGACATGGGTTCTTCTCCGTAAAAATATAACTAAAAAATGTCTTACAAAATTAGAGTTATATTTTTCGGAAGTGATTGCAAGGGGATAAATTTCTCCTGAGCGTTCATATAACAGCCGCTTAAAGGTCAACTTTACTAGCAACAATATTTCAATAGCATTCCTGTCTTGCGAAACTTTCGACAAGCCTTTATAACCCGAGAGCGAAAAAACGCCTGTTTTGACAGATTACCCTATAGCCATTACGGTTTTAATTTGGTAAAACGGTATTGTAATGCGTATTTATTTATCGATGTGTCTCGCAAAGGATTAACATGAGCGAAGAACGTTTAGCCTTGGCGGCTGAATTTCCGGCAACTTCTGTAGAAGCCTGGAAAGAGTCTTTGGAGAAAGTTCTCAAAGGTGCCCCTTTTGAAAAAAAGATGGTTGTCAAAACCTACGACGGTATCGACATCCAGCCTCTTTATACAAAAGCAGATTGGAACGCAGACGGCAATCCGTCCGGTTTCCCCGGTAGCGCCCCGTTCACACGCGGCAATTCAGCCGTGGGTCGCAGCGTGGATGGATGGGATATTCGCCAAATTCACGCCCATGCAGACAAATCTGTTGCCAATGATCAAATTCTTGAAGATCTGGAACGCGGTGTCACCTCGATTATTTTGCAGTTTGACGAAGCCGCACGCGCGGGTAAAAACGGCGCCGATGCCCCCGATCTTGCTGGTCGTGGCGGAATTATGATCTATTCCAAAGAAGACCTCGCTGATGTTTTGGACGGCGTACTTCTTGATCTCGCGGCTGTTTCACTGGAAGCCGGTGCACAAGGTGGAGCGGCAGCTTCTTTGTTGAAAGCTTTGTGGGCTGATAAAAACATCCCAAATGACAAAGCAATGGGGGCCTTCAACCTTGATCCGTTGGGTACATTGGCAGCCACAGGCACCTTGCCCACAACGATAGAAAACGCCCTTGCCGATATGGCGAACTTAGCCAAAGAGACCGCAGCAAATTACCCCAAGGTCACATCTGTTAAGGTAGACACCTCCGCCTATTACGGTGCAGGTGCGACGGAAACACAGGATTTGGCAATCGCCTTGGCAACCGGTGTGGCTTACCTGCGCGCAATGGTCGATGCGGGCCTAAGCGTGGATGAAGCTGCACGCCAAATCACATTCTCCTTTGCCAACGGTGCCGATATCTTTACAGGGATTGCCAAATTACGCGCGGCACGTTTCCTGTGGGCACAAGTCATAAAAGCATCCGGTGGTTCCCTTGAGGCACAAGGTATGAAACTGCATGCAGCTACCGCAACGCGCGCCATGTCCAAACGCGATCCTTGGGTCAATATGTTGCGCACAACAGCGACCTGTTTTGCCGGAGCCATCGGTGGTGCAGATGCCATTACGGTCTTGCCGTTTGATTATCACTGCGGTGTTGCTGATAACTTTGCCCGCCGTATTGCCCGCAACACCCAGATTGTTTTGCAGGAAGAAAGCTCACTCAATAAAGTCATAGACCCCGCAGGCGGGTCCTGGTTTATTGAAAACCTGAGCGAACAATATGTTAAAAAAGCATGGGAATTGTTCCAGGACATCGAAAATCGCGGCGGTATGGCTGCGGTCCTTGCTGATGGATCTATTCAGTCCCAAATCGCCGATGTCTGGCAAGCGCGCCTTAAAAACATCGCCAAACGCAAAGATGCGGTCACAGGTGTTTCTGAATATCCAAATATCATGGAAGAGGCCGTCGTGCGCAGCGCCCCTGATTACGCCGCCTTGATCACCAAGATCAACAAAGCCGATGTCACCATCGCCAGCTTGGCCACACAAGGCGAGGCGACAACCATCACGGCCCTGCCCGCGCACCGTCTCGCCGAAGGGTTTGAAAAACTCCGTGATGCAGCCGATGCTTACAAAGATGCAAATGGCGACTTCCCGAAAATCTTCTCTGCCAACATGGGCGCAATTGCCAAACATACGGCGCGCGCAACATTCGCCAAAAACTTCTTCGAAGCTGGCGGTGTACAGGCCGTAACCAACAACGGTTTTGCCAACGTAGATGATGCAGTTGCCGCCTTTAAAGACAGTAAAGCTGAAGTTGCCGTTCTATGTGGCAGTGATGATCAGTATGAAGAACTCGCCGCCAGTTTTGCCACAGCCTTAAAAGCCGCTGGCGCGAAAAAAGTATTCCTCGCCGGGCGCGGTGAATTTGACGGTGTCGATGCTGCTATCGGCATGGGTAGCGATGTGCTCGCCACATTGCAGGACCTCCACACTGTATTGGGAGTGTAAGACAGATGAGCAATATTCCTAACTTTGCAAATGTTGCGCTGGACACTTCCGGCCTGAACAAAGAACAAGCCAGCGACTGGAAAGGCCGTATCGAAGGTCAGACAGGAAAGAAACTGGACGACTTGACATGGAACACACCGGAAGGGATCGGCGTTAAACCGCTTTATACAGCCGAAGACCTGAACGGTTTGGACAGTCTGGACAGTGTTCCGGGGTTTGCCCCGTTCAAACGCGGCCCGTACAATTCCATGTACACCACACGCCCGTGGACGGTCCGCCAATATGCGGGTTTCTCAACGGCTGAAGAATCCAACGCTTTTTACCGTCGCAACCTTGCCGCCGGTCAAAAAGGCCTGTCTGTCGCCTTCGACTTGGCCACACACCGCGGTTACGATTCCGATCACCCGCGTGTTGCCGGGGATGTCGGTATGGCAGGTGTGGCGATTGACAGTATTTACGATACCCGTACCCTGTTTGACGGGATCCCGCTGGATCAAATGTCTGTTTCCATGACCATGAACGGTGCGGTTCTGCCTGTTCTGGCCCTGTACGTTCTGGCCGCGGAAGAACAAGGCGTTACACCGGATAAACTATCCGGGACCATTCAGAATGATATTCTCAAAGAATTCATGGTACGTAACACCTATATCTACCCGCCGACCCCGTCCATGAAGATCATTTCTGATATCTTTGGCTTTACCTCAACAGAAATGCCGAAATTCAACTCAATCTCCATTTCCGGCTATCACATGCAGGAAGCGGGGGCGACAGCTGATCTGGAATTGGCTTATACACTGGCAGACGGCGTGGAATATCTGCGGGCCGGTATTGCAACCGGTCTGGATGTCGATGCCTTTGCACCGCGCTTGTCCTTCTTCTGGGCTATCGGCATGAACTTCTTTATGGAAGTTGCCAAAATGCGCGCAGGCCGTATGTTGTGGTCACGTCTGGTAAACCAATTTGATCCGAAAAACCCGAAATCACTGGCCCTGCGGACGCACTCCCAGACATCGGGCTGGTCGTTGACGGCACAGGACGTCTTCAACAACGTCACGCGTACCTGTATCGAGGCAATGGCATCAAGCCAAGGTCATACACAATCGCTGCATACCAACGCACTGGACGAAGCCTTGGCCCTGCCAACGGATTTCTCCGCTCGTATTGCCCGTAACACGCAGATTTTCCTGCAACAGGAAACAGGCACCTGTGATGTGATCGACCCGTGGGGTGGTTCCTACTACGTTGAAAAACTGACACAGGATCTGGCCGAAAAAGCATGGGCACATATTCAGGAAGTTGAAGAACAAGGCGGCATGGCCAAAGCCATCGAAGCTGGCATTCCGAAAATGCGTATCGAAGAAGCCGCAGCACGGACCCAAGCACGCATTGACGGTGGCCGTCAGACCGTTGTCGGTGTGAACAAGTATCAACTGGAAAACGAAGATGCAATCGACGTTCTCAAGGTTGAAAACTCCGAAGTGCGCAAGTCCCAAATTGCCAAACTGGAACGCCTGCGCGCAGAACGTAATGAAGCTGATACACAAGCCTCACTGGATGCCTTGACAGAGGCCGCGAAAACCGAAAACGGCAACCTGCTTGATCTGGCGATTAAGGCCGGGCGCGCCAAAGCCACCGTTGGTGAAATCTCGCTTGCATTGGAAAAAGTCTATGGGCGCCATCAGGCCACCATTCGCGCTATTTCCGGTGTTTATAAGAACGAAGTGGGTGAAATGAACGAAAAGATTGAAGACGTAACCAAGCTGGTTAAAAAATTCGAAGACCATGAAGGGCGTCGCCCGCGTATCCTGATTGCCAAAATGGGACAGGATGGACATGATCGTGGTCAAAAAGTGATCGCAACCGCCTTTGCCGATCTTGGTTTCGACGTGGATATCGGACCGTTGTTCCAGACACCGGAAGAAACTGCGCGTCAAGCGGTTGAAAACGATGTCGATATTGTTGGCGCTTCTTCCTTGGCTGCGGGTCACCTGACCTTGGTGCCGCAACTGCGCGAAGAACTGACAAAACTGGAACGCGACGATATCCTGATTGTCTGCGGCGGCGTTATTCCACCGCAAGACTTCGACGCCTTGTATGAAGGGGGCGCAGAAGCAATCTTCCCACCGGGCACCGTTATTTCCGAAGCCGCCATCGATTTGATGAAAAAGCTGAACGAAGTTGTCGGTATTGAGGACTAAGTCCTGAGCCAACAAACATCATCCCGGATCGGCGCTTGCGCTTGTCCGGGATGACGTGTTTTATAAGCACAGATTAAGTAATTAAGAGATTCCCCATGAACGACATTGTCAATCATTCCGTCAAAAAAGGCCCGGTTCGTCGGCGCAGACAACCGTCTGTAGATGAATATGTCGAAGGTGTTTTAAGCGGGGACCGGACAATGTTGGGCCGCACCATCTCTTTGGTAGAGAGCACCAGTCCGCGTTACCGTAAAATCGCGCAGGAAGTTTTGTTAAAACTGCTGCCTCATAGCGGTAAGGCACACCGTGTCGGGATTACGGGTGTGCCCGGTGTCGGGAAATCCACAACGATTGAGGCCTTGGGCTGCAATTTATGCGAAGCCGGTCACAAGGTTGCGGTTCTGGCCGTTGATCCGACCAGCTCGGTTTCCGGCGGGTCCATTCTGGGCGACAAGACCCGCATGAATAATCTCGCTATTCAGGAAAACGCCTTTATCCGGCCAAGTCCGAGCTCCTGCACATTGGGCGGTGTCACCAAAATGACCCGTGAAACCATGATCGTGTGCGAAGCTGCGGGCTATGACGTTGTTTTGGTGGAAACCGTTGGCGTGGGGCAAAGCGAAACCGTTGTTGCTGATATGGTGGATTTCTTCCTCGTCCTGATGTTGCCCGGTGCCGGGGATGAACTGCAAGGCATCAAAAAAGGTGTGCTGGAACTAGCCGATATGATCGCGGTCAACAAATCCGACGCCCCCAACGAAAAACGCGCAAAAATGGCGGCTCGTGAATATCAAAACGCCCTGCATATCATGCGCCCGCAAAGCCCGAACTGGTCCCCGCCTGTGGTTTGTATTTCCGGCTTGTCCAATATGAACCTTGATGAAATGTGGGCAAAAGTTGAAGACCATCGCAGCAAATTAGGCGAAACGGGTGAATTAAAAACAAAACGCACCGAACAACAATTTCGCTGGATGTGGGCAATGGTCGAAGATCGCTTGATGGATGCGCTGAAATCCCATCCCGATGTGGTTAATTTAATTGACCCGGTCCATGATGCCATCACGCGTGATGAATTGACCGCCACCGTGGGGGCGCAACGTATCCTTAATGCGTTTGGACTGACGGATACCCTATAAAGACAATTGTAACCTGTACTTTTTAAGCCTACATTTATATTCAAATAGATAATGAGGCCGAGATGAAAAAACTGCTTCTTGTTGAAGATATGAAATTCTTCAACTCGCTTGTCGAAAAGCATGTGCGACGCAATCTGGATATTGATGTCGTCTCCTGCACAAATTATGCAGAAGCTGTTTCCGTTCTCAAAAACGGGTTTGATGATTACTTTCTCGCCATTCTCGACTTAAATCTGCCGGATGCACCCGATGGTCAGATCGTTGATCTGGTGATTGGATACGGCATCCCGTCCGTGGTTTTTTCCGCGCAATTCAGCGAAGATACCCGCGATCAAATTTTATCTAAAAATGTAATCGATTATGTCGTCAAACAAAATCCATCCAGTCTGGATTATCTGGTTTCCTTAATCTCGCGCCTGTATTTCAATGCCAATGTCAAAGTTCTTGTCGTGGATGATTCCACCACCGCCCGCAAATACGTCATGGACTTGATGAAACGCTACCAGTTCAAGGTTGAAGAAGCCGAAAACGGCATTGATGCCTTGGAAATGCTGGAAAAGCATCACGATATTCGGTTGGTTATAACCGACTATAACATGCCCAAAATGGATGGGTTCGAGCTCACCCGTGAAATCCGGCGCAAATATCCCAAACACAAAATCGGCATTATCGGCCTGTCCACCGCCGGAAGTAACATTTTATCCGCCCAATTCATTAAAAACGGCGCCAATGATTTCCTCAATAAACCGTTTTTGCGCGAAGAGTTTTTCTGCCGGGTCTGCCAAAACGTCGAACTGATTGAATATATGGATGATCTGAAATCCGCCGCGACCCATGATTTCTTAACCGGCCTGCACAATCGGCGTTTCCTCAACGATATCGGCAGCAATTCCGTCGCACGCGCCTTGCGTGACGATATGCCATTGAGTGTCGCCTTGCTGGATATCGACCATTTTTCAAAAATTAACAATGAATACGGGCATAGTGCAGGCGATGAAATCCTCATTCAACTGGGGGAGCTTTTAAATGAACGTTGCCGTCGCTCAGACGTGCTGGCACGCACAGGCGGCGAAGAACTCTGCGTCATTGCCAATAATCTACCGGCACACCAATGTCATGCTTTCTTTGACGGATTACGCCATATGATCGAAAAGCATGACTTCAAGGCAGGTCAACAAACATTAAAGCTAACCGTCAGTATCGGTGTGTGCAATCACGTTCACGAAAATTTCGATGCCATGATTGCCTCTGCGGAAGAGGCCTTGCTCCATGCCAAGAAGGAAGGCCGTAATCGCACCAGCATTCAAACAGCCTAAAGCAAATCCCTAGCAGGTTGACTAACCTGCGACGATGTATTTGCGTAAAATCAATGGCCACTACCAACAATCACACACCCAGCAAAACTTTTTTGGCCTTGCGTAAACCTGACCAGATCAAAATCGCCACGACCGGAACCGCAATACCAATGGCAAGGTCTGGGTTGATCGGCACACCGCCTGCTTTGACGCCTTTAAAGGCATAGCCCAGTAAGCCAACCAGATAGTAACTGATCGCGACAACAGACAGCCCTTCCACCGTTTCTTGCAAACGCAGTTGAAGTTCTGCGCGTTTATTCATGGTCTTCAGGACTTCTTGATTTTGCTTTTCCAGTTCCACTTCAACACGTGCGCGTAACAAGCTCGCGACCCGGCTAATGCGTTGTGACAAGGAATGCTGGCGCATGCTGGTATGGTCACATGTTTTCATCGCCGGGGCCATGCGTCGCTCAATGGTTTCAGATAACGTCGGCAATCCTGTCAAGCGCCCTTCGCGCAACTCGTTTAAGCGTTGCTGTACAATGGCATAGTACGCTTTGGTCGCGCCGAAACGATAGCTGTTACGCGCAGAAATCGCCTCGACTTCCGCCGCCAGAACGGACAGTTCCTCCAACAAATCACCATCTTTTTGCGGATGCACGCGATCTGACATCTTGGCAGCAATAACCGCCAGACTTTCATCAATTGCGCGGATCCGCGGGCTGGCCTCACGCGCCAACGGGAAACCGAGCAAAGCCATAATCCGATAGGTTTCGACTTCAAGAACCCGTTGGACAACACGACCAGCTTGGCGTTCCGGCATAGAAATATTGCGCATCAAAATACGCATGAAACGATCATCATGCACCCGCATATCCGTCCAAACCAGCGCAGCCCCACCCGCCATTTCACAGCCCACATAGGTATGACCGTCAAAATAACGCGACATCTCAATCGGACTGCGTTCCGGTGCATCATTTGTTTCCAGTTCCAAATGCACCGCATTCATCACCTGACCGGGGATTTCACTGATCCAATCTTGGGGCACGAAATCAATAACCGGATGAAGAAACGGTTCTTCGCAAGGCTCATTGCGAAAAAAAGTATAAGTGGAAAATTCCGTATGACGCTCCCAACGCAAACGAAAGGGGCCCATCTCCGAAATAAAATGGGTTGCTTCATCCAAGGGTTTTGCCACATCAAACTTTTCACACAGACGAGACAAATGAACACGTTCCGCATCCCCGCCATCCTCGCCGGATAAAACCGCCAGATGCGTGATACGTTCCGGCATATCCAGCGCAATATAAGGCCGTGCGCGGATTTCTTTATCCAATGTGTCGCGTAACGGATGTTCCTGTCCCAAATAAGTCATTTACCCTAAACCCTTACCTGTATTCCACTTTTGTAAAATTGGTAGTACCACTATGCACATAATGAAAACAAGTGTTAAAGTGCAAATCATGTGATTTTTCTGTTTCGCCGTGTTTTACGTGGCAAATTTTCAAATCCATGATATGAAGCGCCATCTTTCCAGACAAAAGGTTTCAAGTTATGAGCGAAAATCAAACCAAGTCGGCATATGGACTGGGCCGCGCTGCCCGTCTTAATCTGGCATACGAGATTTTAACCGAACTCGCTGAAACTTCGCGTCCTTTGGATGCCATCCTGTCCAGTCGTTTTCGCCATTTGCAAGATGCACTGGAACGACGTGACCGTCGCGACCTGGAACAACGCGTGCGTTCAGTTCTGCTGCATTACCGTCGTCTGTTATGGTGGTTGAAACAGGTTCGTCTGGACATAAACATGCGCTCCATGCTGCTCGCCGATATGATTTTAAACGACGATGCGGATATTCCTCAGTTGGAAAAACTGTGTAACGGTGCCCATAACCGCATGGACATGTTGCGCAAAGAAGAAATCGCCAGCTTAAAACGCTTGCTGGGTAAAGATATCAATCACCCTGACATGAACGAAGCCATGTTGGCCGAATGCCCTGACTGGGCAGCTGCGGGCCTCAAACGAATTTTTGGCGATGATTTCGCCGCTGAAATGCGCGCCTTGGGCGACAAACCCACATCCGATTTTCGTGTAAATACATTGCTTGCAAGCCCGGCAGATACCGCTGAAAGTCTTGCATCGCAAGGTTTCAAGGTCGAAGCCACGCCGCTTTCACCAATCGGATTGCGCCAAAGCCAACCCGGTGGGCCGATCCTTTCTGAAACCGAAGCCTTCCGCCAAGGTTGGCTGGAAGTTCAAGACGAAGGCTCCCAACTCGTTGCCTTAATGGTCGGGGCGAAAAAAGGCATGCAGGTTGTTGATTTCTGTGCCGGTGCGGGCGGAAAAACTTTAGCACTGGCAGCTGAAATGGAAAATTCCGGGCATTTGGTTGCTTGTGATGTCCATAGCAAACGCCTGAATCGTGCGAAAGTACGCTTAAAACGCGCCGGTGTCGTCAATACCGAACGCCGACAACTTGAAAGCACTTTCGATAAATGGGTGAAAAAAAGCCGGGGCAAGTTTGATCGCGTTCTTATTGATGCCCCTTGCAGCGGTACCGGAACATGGCGGCGCAATCCAGATTCAAAATGGTCCAAAGATGAAACCGATTTGGCAGAACTGGTCCAACTGCAAAAAGAAATTCTGGACAGTGCGTCACGCCTTGTAAAAAGCGGTGGACGTCTGATTTATGCCACCTGTTCGTTGTTGCCCGAAGAAAACGAAGATCAGATCGAACGCTTTCTATCCAGCAACACGGCATTTAAACGCCTGTCCGCACAAGATATCTGGCAGGAACGCATCACGACCGACTATCCGGCGAAAGACCCGAACTACCTGCGCCTTAGCCCTTACCAGAACGGTTGTGATGGATTTTTTGCCGCCATCCTAGAAAGAGAATAACTCAGAAGGTTCTTCTCTTTTCTTGTCATATGCTTTCTCAATCTCTAGGTTATAGGGGGGGGATATAAGGAGGCATGCATGGCTGAAAACAAAACTGAAAAGTCAGATATTCCTTGCCGCCAAACATATGCAGCGGCTGTGGATCTGTTTTTACAGCTTGCCAAAGAACGTGCGCAAAACGGTGTCATTAGTGTCGATACACTGGATATTGTCGCCCACGCCATTCAAAACGATCCAAATGTGCGCAAAAAATATTGCGATACTCAGTTTGAACGCTGTTCGGAATACGTCCGTTTATCTTTGCAAAATACGCCACGCATCAATGTTTATGGGCGCATCATTTCCGAACCGTTTGAACATCTGTTCAAAAAAGAACCTCCCCTTATGTCCAGTGGTCAACTGGTTAACTATTTCCACGCCATTCAGGCCATTTTAGGACGCGCCGAATATGAAAACCTTATGGAACGTTCGCTGCGTCTGATGGAACAGGTCTCACGCGATCGTGGAGATCAATTTAAATATTCAGACCTGTATGAAACCAAAGCATGTTGGGAAATTCGCTGGGATAGTTTTGTTGCCTTGGCTGATTTTTTTACAAAATTCGATCTGCGCAAGGAATGGTATAAACGGGTTATGCAAAGTGACCCCGATACACCGGGGCAAGGCATTGGTCCCTATCCATTTAGCGAATTCCAATTTAAACAACAAATGATGTGCATCTTCGATAGGTTCGCCAACTTATCCGATGACGAACATAACGTCTTTGAAAAACGTTACAGCAAAAAACAACGAAAAGATTTTTCCACTTTTCTTGCCAATGTGGTTTCGATAGAAGACGAGGTATGACACACAACATCGCGCAATTAGACTACCCCGTTCAGGAAACATTCCCTGCCCTGAAACAAGCTCTGCATTCCCAACAACGCGCCTTATTGGAGGCGCCCCCCGGTGCAGGGAAAACAACGTTGGTTCCCCTTGCCTTACTGGATGAACCTTGGTTGGCCGGTCAAAAAATTATCATGCTTGAACCCCGCAGGCTGGCGGCGCGCATGGCAGCCAAGCGTATGGCTGACTTGCTGGGGGAAAAAGTCGGACAAACGGTTGGTTATCGTATTCGCCAAGATAAAAACATCGGACGCAACACCCGTATTGAAGTCGTCACAGAAGGGATCCTGACCCGACAACTTCAATCCGACCCGGAGCTCAACGGCGTCGGTCTGGTTATTTTTGACGAATTTCACGAACGCAACCTGCAAGGCGACCTCGGTCTGGCCTTTTGCATGGAAACACAAGACGCCCTGCGCGATGATCTGCGTCTTTTGGTCATGTCCGCAACCCTTGACGGAGGAAATCTCGCCTCTTTTTTAGGAAATGCAGCACGTATCACCAGCGAAGGCCGCGCCTTTGATGTGGCGGTCGACAACTTGCCCCGTCCGGATAAATTTTCCTTGGTCAACGATACGGTACGCACCATTTCCAAGGCGATCATGGACGAAAGCGGTAGTCTATTGGTCTTTTTGCCGGGTGAAGGAGAAATTCGCAAAGCACAATCCCTGCTTAATGAACGTTATGCAAACGATCCGCACATTCTGGTTGCCCCCTTATACGGCGCTTTGCCCCCGCAAGAACAGGACAAGGCCATTACACCGCCCCCAAAAGGTGTGCGCAAAATCGTCCTTGCCACAACCATTGCCGAAACCAGCTTGACCATTGAAGACATCCGCATCGTAATTGATTGTGGCTATAAACGGGTTGCCCGTTTTGACAATGCCAGATCCATGTCGCGCCTTGAAACCGTACGTGTGTCCCAGGCTGCGGCAACCCAACGTAAAGGCCGCGCCGGACGCATGCAAGACGGCATCTGCTATCAGCTTTGGCCACAAGCTGAAACCCACGCCTTGGCAGAACGTGATACGCCTGAAATTCTCGAAAGTGACCTGACACCACTGGCCTTGGAGCTAAGCGCTTGGGGTGTTCATGTTCCCGAAGACCTGAAGCTTCTGGATTACCCGCCTAAAAATGCGTTTCAACAAGCCCAAGACCTGTTGTTTCAATTAGGCGGGCTGGATAAAAACGCCACCATAACCGCGCATGGCAAAGAGATGCTGGCCCTGTCCCTTCACCCTCGCCTTGCCCATATGATCCTGACGTCCTCTCATACAAACGAAAACGATGCCGCTTTGGCCTGTGATATTGCCGCCACTTTGCAAGACGGTCCTCTCTTAAAAGGTGCGCGCGATTGCGATCTGCGCACAAGCCTTGCCATCTTACATAATCAGGCGGGATCAACACAAAATATCGCAAAAGGGGCCTTGCATCGGGCACGACAAACCGCCAAAAACCTAAAAAAACGTCTCAAAATATCGGATACCCCGCCCACCAGCTATCTGGAAACGGGGCGGATTTTGGCTTTGGCGTATCCTGACCGGATTGCCAAACAACGCACCAATGGACAAAGCAGCTATCACCTGAGTGCGGGCATGGGGGCAAGCTTGCCGGACCATGATGCCTTATCTATCGAACCCTTTCTGGTTATTGCCCATATGGATGGCGCCAACGCACAGGCACGCATTTTCAGCGCGGCCCCCCTCCATATTCAGGACATTGAAAATAATTTCCCCGACCTTATTCAGGAAAAAACCGAAACAGGTTGGGACAAACGCACACAAAGCGTCAGTGCCGCCCGTGTGCGCAAGTTTGGTGCCCTCACCCTGAAATCCACCCCTTTGCGCCATATTGACCCCGAAGAACAGGCTCGTGGGCTGTGTTACGGTATTCGCCAGCTTGGTTTACACGTTCTGCCCTGGACAAAGGACAGCGACTTTTTGTGCAAGCGTGTGGAATTTTTACGCAAACGAGATGACAAATGGCCCGATATGAGTGAAGCGGGCCTTTTGAACACCCTCGAAGACTGGTTGCTGCCCTATCTAAACGGTATCAACCGGATTGAACAATTGAAAAAAATCGATCTTGATGCAGCCCTGCTCTCCCGCCTGGACTGGCAAGCTCAACAGGAACTTGCAAAACGTGCCCCCACCCATTACCGCGTACCCAGTGGGTCACAGATTCGACTGGATTACACCAACCCAGAAAAACCGATTTTGTCTGTCAAATTACAAGAAATGTTCGGCGAGCCCCAGACGCCTTGCATAGACAATGCAACAATTAGTTTACAAATTCACCTGCTTTCACCCGCTGGACGTCCCCTGCAAGTTACTGAAGATTTGGAAAGTTTTTGGCAAAACGGCTACGATTCGGTGAAAAAAGAAATGAAAGGGCGCTACCCAAAGCACCCTTGGCCCGATAATCCGATAGAAGCCCAAGCCACAGGGAAAATCAAACGGAAACTCGCATGAACCGCCACGTTCAGCTAAGGTCTTATACGTATGTATGTATGAAAAGAAGCACTTTTCCACAGTTGCCTGTTGCCCCACCAGATAAACGTAATGTAAAACTGTGACTTAGGAATGGGTGAACGGGGATGTTTTTATCGGAATTAGGAACTTGGTAAGAACTCATCGCTAAGCTTAACGAATAACCGCAGACAGATAACAAGAACGGCAAAACTAAATGGATCTCGGAACGCTATTAGGTATCGCTATCGGTCTCGTCCTTATCGTGATTTCAATCATGTTGGGGGGCGACATTGGTTCGTTTATCAATATTCCCTCTATTGTCGTTGTGTTCGGTGGTGTAACAGCCGCGACCCTTGTAAAGTTCCCGCTCAAAGATTGTATCGCCGCCTTGAAAATCGGCGGCAAAATTGCCTTCAAAAATTCAGCCGACGACCCGCGCAGTGTCTACGATATGGCCATTGAACTGGCAGGTATCGTACGCCAAAAAGGCTTGCTAGGTCTGGAAAGTGTCACCATCGAAAACGAATTGATGGCCCGTGGCATCCGCATGTGTGTGGATGGTATGGCTGCCGAAGTCATTAAAGAAAGTGTCACCAAAGAAGTCGATATGGCGATCAAGGCCGAAATGGCCGGGGAAAGTTTCTGGCGTGGTATCGGTGATATGGCCCCGGCATTCGGGATGATCGGAACATTGATCGGTCTGGTACAAATGCTGGCAAACCTATCAGACCCTGCCGCCATTGGTCCGGCGATGGCCGTTGCGATGTTGACAACATTTTACGGTGCAGTTCTAGCCAACCTGATTGCCATTCCCTTGGCCGACAAACTTGAAATTAAAATCGACAATACGAAAAACACCCGCGCTTTAATTATCGAAAGCGTGATGCAAATCCATGCATCTCAGAACCCGATGGTTCTGCAAGAACTGCTGGGCGTGTATCTGCCGGGCGGCAAACCTGCCGAAGAAGATGGTGAGTAAGGTTATAGCCGATGGCTGAAGAACAGAAAAAATGCCCCCCTACGGGCGCACCGGCATGGATGGCGACCTTCGCCGATCTGATGTCCTTGCTATTGGTGCTTTTTGTTCTTTTGCTGACCTTTTCTGAAATGAACGTGATCAAATACAAGCAAATGGCCGGTGCCATGCGCAATGCGTTCGGTATTTCAAAGCAGGACCGTTTGGCCGGCGTGATCGAAGTTGATGGACAGCTGGAACGCAAAGCTGCCCGTAATATTTCACCAACGAAATCACCGGTTCCAACCGTATCAATGGAAATCCCTGACACCACAGATCAGGAAGAATTCGATATCAACCCGGCAGAATCACCGGAAGAACAAGCCTCTGACGTTGAAAACGAAGTCGCCAAAATCATCGCGGAAGAAGCCGCCGACAAAGGCGTCGATGTCGAACGTGACGGAAACGAGGTCAAAATCCGCTTTCCCAGTGAAATCGCCTTTGATTCCGGTTCTGCCAATATCGGTCAGCCGTTTGCAGACCTGCTCGATAAACTTACCGATGTTATTAAAAAATCCAAAGGTGAAGTTCTCGTTGGCGGACACACCGACAACATCCCGCTGGGCAGTGGCGGTCCCTATCGTTCAAACTGGGAACTGTCTGCCGCGCGCGCCACATCCGTGGTTCACCACTTCCTGAATTATTCAGATATTGAACCCAGCAAAATGGCTGTGCAGGGCTTTGGCGATTCGCGCCCGCTTGTCCCCAATGACACGCCGGAAAGTCGCGCCAGAAACAGACGTGTCGAGATTACCCTTGTTTTGGGTGAAAAAGAAAAGGAACAGGTCAATAACGTTCAAAACCAACTGGAAAGCGTTTTTGGGCCACGACCAGATTCTGGCCTGAAATAATTCCCTTTAAAAATCGCTTAAGAGTTGAACTGTTTTATTATCCGTTTATTATACTTTTGTGGGATAACGATCTGAAGAAAAATGTCTAACATAGGCCCCCGATGACGGATTTCGATTTTAGCACACATAAGGTTATTTTCTGCGATATAGACCCGGAAAGTATTGATATCGCAAGAACAACCTATATCGACAATAATATTGGTGATTTCATCGCAACCCCATCCCCACAAAAAGCGATTGAACATATTGGCAATATCAACCCGGACCTTATCCTTCTTGCCCTTAAATTCCCGGATACCAACGGCATTGAGATTGTGCGTCAAATCCGCAGCCTGAACGACGGTGCTTTTTATAAAACACCTATTCTCTTATTGTTGGAAAAAGTCTCACAACATATGCTGCGTGAAGCCTGTCGCGCGGGGATTGAAGGGGCTTTGCGCAAACCGCTTAGCCCGGAAAAACTGCTGCGCTTTACCCGTGCAGTGATCTTAAAGCCCCGGCGTTTTATTTGCGTTGCCAAATATTTCGGTCCCGAACGTCGTATGCGTGACGACCCCCATTTTGATGGACAGGATCGCCGGGATTCCTTGAACCAGAATGATTTTAAGCTGGACAGCTACACCCGCTCACGCCCCGTCGGCGGCGTCACCTTAAGTGCGGGCAGCTCTTCCGGTGGTCGCAATCAAGCCTCCAAACCATCACTTGATAACTTAATGGGATCATCCCAAAGAAAACAAAATACATCCTCTCAGGACGATGCATTTGATTGGGGAACCAGTCAAACCCGTCCCGATGCCGATAAAGGCAGCATGTCGTTTCAGGATAGTGATTTAACAGGCCCTTCGAAAGAAGCCCCTCCCCATTACGATCTGGTTGACGAAACCAAAGCTTCCCCTGTTGCAAACAAAGAAAACAATTCATCAAAAGTAACAGAAAAAACAGATGTGGCGGCCTCAAAACCGGTAGAGAAATCACCCGCGCCTAGCGTCGAACCTGTCGGCCCGGATAGCGATGATTTTGAAGAAATCATTGATTTGGATGAATGCCTGGACCTTCATAAATTGTGGGTCAACAGCGGTGGGCGCGATGGTTTGCGTGCCAATCGTCCACATTCTGATTTTCGGGGGCAATCTATTATGGAAGTGGATTTTACAAAAGCCATCCTTCCCCAGTCCAATTTTGAAGCCGTCAATTGCACCAGCAGCGTTTTTCGCAAGGCCGATCTTAGTGGATCTACGTTCAAAGATGCCCTTCTCTCCAGCGCGGATTTACGCGTTTCTCGCCTGACCCGCGCCGATATGCGCAATGCACGACTGGACCGGGCCAATATGTTGGGAACCGACCTGTCCGGGGCCAATCTGGAAGGCGCATCTCTTCGCGGAGTGAACCTCAGCGGAGCCAATCTTCATCGCGCAAATTTATGTGGCGTCAATTTAAGTTCTGTACAAGGCTTAATCCGCGAACAAATCCGTCGCGCGATTACCGATTCCAGCACCCGCCTGCCAAATGCCTTAAAGGAGACGCCGTAACAGCGGCGTTTCCAAATCATTTAAATCGGGATGGATTGGCAAGACCGTCTCATCCCAATCGCGTTCAATCGTGCGGCATATACCTGTTAAGGCCGTTTCCTTGAGCGAAATTTTGGATAAATTCAAACGTGCTACCCATCGGCGCAATGTCCCGACCAGCGATGCATAAGCCTCTTCGCGGTCTTCAAAAGGACGTTCTGCAATTAATTCCCCAATCAGGGCATATTTATCCATTGCCGCATGATCGGGGTATAAATCAGCCAGCAATTGCAACTGCAAATCTGTTGTTTCCGCACAAACGGTTGCACAAGCCTGTGCATAGGTTAAGCCTGTTTTTTGTTCAACGATGGCCCCATAACGATGGGTCAACCCAAACCCGGCTTGTCCAGTTCCAACCCCAGCCATTAAGGACGCATAAAAAACATCATCGCGGCCCTGCGGATCGCCTTCAACACCGCGCACAAAGCCCCGAACAAAGGCTTCCAGCCCCGACCAGACCAAGGCATCAGATAAAACCGATGCCTTGGGCGACACGTAAGCTTCCCCCAGCAGCATCAAAACGGTCAAGGCCCGAGCGGCAAAATCATCACGGTCCATTTCATCAATAAATGCCGGATCGCCGATCACGAGATCCGGTACCAAAAATGAATTGAACGTTTCTTCAACCGCTTCGGCCCCACCAAAAATCACGCCATTCATCGGGGCACCGGACCCGGCCGTCGTCGGCACAGCAATATGAGGGCACGATTTTGCAACCAGCTTGCCCGTATCTATCGCACGCCCGCCCCCTAACGAGATCACGCAATCATATTGTTCCAGATCATATGCGTTGGTGATTTTACGGCTGGCTTCCTGCGTTTGCTTCCCACGCGCGCTGACATGATCCACCCGCAATCCGGCAACAATCAGTTTGTCGCTCACTTCTTTCAGCAGGCTCGGATGATTTTGCAAATAAGCATCTCCGATCAACAACACATTCGTGCCATAAGCCGCAGCTCGTCGAGGCAAACTGTCAAAAGAGCCGCGCGCAAAAATCAGTTCCGGCACGGCCTTTGCCGCAAATGCAATCGTCATTGCTTCATCACCTTTATGTTTATGTTGAACAATCTGTCACATTCTTTCGAAAAATCAATTCCCAAAAATCATTTCACATGTACAAAGCTGGACAGAACGGCCAACTTCATGCAGAAGGTAGTTTTTTAGCACCGCACAATATGGAAGATGTCATGGCGACTCAAAAAGTGGATGTACTGATTATCGGGGCCGGTGCAGCCGGCATGATGTGTGCCATTGAGGCCGGAAAACGCGGTCGGAAGACATGGGTGATTGATCACGCCAAAAAACTGGCGGAAAAAATCAGAATTTCCGGTGGTGGGCGGTGCAATTTCACCAACATGGATATTACAGCGAAAAACTATCTGTCAGAAAATCCACATTTTTGTAAATCCGCCCTGAAACGCTATACAAACTGGGATTTCATCAGTTTGATTTCCGAATACGGTATCACCTACCATGAACGCGACCACGGGCAACTTTTTTGTGACGACAGCGCCCAGCAAATCATCGATATGCTGGAAAAAGAATGCAAAAAGGCCAATGTAGACATCCGCCTGAACACCAAAGTAGAAGGCGTCAGCACGCGCGACGGCGGCTTTCTAGTTATGAGTAACGAACACGAAATTGAATGTGAACATCTCGTCATTGCCACAGGCGGGTTGTCCATCCCCAAAATCGGAGCCAGCAATTTCGGTTTGAAACAGGCCGAAGTGATGGGATTAAACGTGATCCATCCCCGTCCCGCCCTTGTGCCCTTTACCTTTGATCAAGACACCCGCGATAAATTAGCCGGATTTCAAGGCATTGCCCTTGAAGCTGTCATCAAACTGGGCAAGACCGAATTTCGTGAAGCTTTATTATTTACCCATAAGGGCATTAGTGGTCCGGCCGTTTTACAAATTTCATCCTTCTGGACACCGGGCCAAGAAGTCCAGATTAACCTCGCCCCCGACACGGACGTCTTTGAATTGCTGAAAAAAGCAAAACAGGACCAGCCGAAACAGGAAGCCCAGACCGTCATCGCGACCATCCTGCCCAAACGATTGGCGCAACGCCTGAGCGAACAAGCCGATTGCAAAGGAAAGCTCGCGGATCAACCTGATAAAAAACTGCATGCCTTGGCGGCATCCATCAATGACTGGCACCTGCTGCCCAGTGGGACGGAAGGATATCGTACAGCCGAAGTCATGCGCGGTGGCGTGGACACCAACGAGTTGTCATCCAAAACGTTTGAGGCAAAAAAAGTGCCCGGTCTTTATTTCGTCGGGGAGGTTATTGACGTGACCGGGCATTTAGGAGGCTTTAATTTCCAATGGGCATGGGCATCCGGCTATTGCGCCGGACAATATGTCTGAACCAATAGGCTAAAACGCCATATTCCATCGGAAAAGAACGGTGCTTCTTTACGGGCAACAAAGAAGCACCGGTTTCAAGAACCTGATTTCAGGTTCCTAGATCAGGGTTGTCGGATCGAGATAATCATAACCCAGATCATCCGCAACAGCCTTGTAAGTCACACGGCCATTGTGAACGTTCAGACCTGCCAGCAAATGCACATCGTCTGCGCAGGCTTTCTTCCAGCCTTTATCGGCCAGCGCCAAAGCAAACGGCAAGGTGGCATGGTTCAATGCAAAAGTTGACGTACGGGCAACCGCACCCGGCATATTGGCCACACAGTAATGAACCACATCATCAACAATGTAAGTCGGGTCTTGGTGGGTCGTGGCTCGGGATGTTTCAAAACACCCGCCCTGATCAATTGCAACATCTACAATGACGGAACCTTTTTTCATTGAAGACAATTGCTCTTTACGGATCAGCTTAGGTGCAGCTGCACCCGGAACCAGGACCGCACCAACAACCAGATCAGCGCCATAGACAAGTTCTTCTGTGGCATCGACCGTTGCATATTGTGTTTTCAAACGTGACCCAAAGATATCATCAAGATAGGCCAAACGTGCCAGTGATTTATCCAGCACGGTTACATCCGCGCCCAACCCCATTGCCATACGGACCGCGCTTGTACCGACAACACCGCCGCCGATAACAACAACACGCCCGGGCTGAACACCCGGCACACCACCCAACAGGATCCCACTGCCGCCATTGGCTTTTTGCATGGCATTTGCACCCACCTGAATGGACATACGACCCGCAACTTCAGACATCGGTGCCAGCAAAGGCAAACCGCCATGTGCATCCGTAATCGTTTCATAGGCAATGCAGGTTGCACCGGATTTCACCAAACCGGCTGTTTGCTCAGCATCGGGGGCAAGATGCAAATATGTAAAGAGCAACTGATCTTCACTCAGTTGTTCATATTCTACTTTCTGCGGTTCTTTCACCTTGATGATCATTTCGGCACGATCAAAAATTTCAGCCGCCGTTCCAACAACTTTTGCGCCCGCTGCTTCGTAATCCGCGTCGCTGAATCCGATACCGTTTCCGGCGTAGGTTTCGACCAGAACTTCATGGCCGTGATGTACCATTTCGCGCACAGAGCTCGGCGTCATACCAACGCGATATTCATGGTTTTTAATTTCTTTGGGTACACCGATAAGCATTCTCTCTCTCCTTGAAAACCAGGGTGACTCATCCCTTGAATACATATAATTTTGTTATGCGATGATGCTATATCAAGATCTCTCGAATGTGCTACGAAATCGCACTATGAAAACCATAAATTAACGCATATAATTCGAATTATTTTTAATTTTACAGAATTATTATGCAATGAATGACCTAGATAGAACAGATCGTAAGATTCTCACCCTCCTGCAACGCGATGGACGCATGAGCAACGCAGACCTCGCCGATGCGGTCAACCTGTCCCCTTCGGCCTGCTTGCGCCGTGTAAAACGACTGGAAGACGACGGTTACATCGACGGTTATGCCATGCTGGTCAATCAGGCCGCAGTCGGCAAACCCACCAATGTTTTCGTGGAAATCACCTTACGCAGTCTAAGCGAGGAAACCGTCGATGCTTTTGAACACGCCGTTATCAATTGCCCGGACGTGCGCGGGTGTTACCTGATGTCGGGGGATGCCGATTATTTATTACGCATTGCATGTGCTGGCCCTGAAGGTTACGAACATATCCATCGTAATTACCTGTCACGCATGCCCGGTGTCTCCCGCATCCGATCCAGTTTTGCCTTACGCACCGTCTGCAAGAAAACCGGCGTGAAAATGGCTGATATCTGATATAGTTCACCTATGAAAAAGAGATTCTTTCCCAAAGGTCGCATGGCAGACCAAAGACGTTGTGAAAAAATCGCTCAGTTGCTTGGGCCCAATGCACAACAACGCGACCTGTTGATCGAAAACCTGCATATCGTTCAGGATGCTTTCGGTCATCTGGATAAAGAAAGTATCACCGCCTTGGCCGAGGTTATGCGCCTGTCACAGGCTCAAGTCTATGAAGTTGCCAGTTTTTATGCACATTTTCATTTAAACGGCCCACCTGCCCCGCAACAATCCTGTGTCAGTCTGACCTGCACGATGTTTGGGGGCGGTAAGGGGACGCCTGTACCGTGCGTGGGGCGGTGTGCTGAAGCCCCGGTTTCCTTGCCATACACACAGAAAGCGACGCCCTCTTATATAGATTATGCGGCATATGATTATGCCATCTATCGCCAATATAAGGGGCAGCCGGATCAGGTCTTACACGCCTTGGAGGCAGCAAACTTGCGCGGTTTGGGCGGGGCCGGATTTAAAGTTGCTGATAAATGGCGGTTTTTTGATAAAGCCACAAATGCCGTTTTGGTCATCAATGCCGATGAGGGCGAACCCGGCACATTCAAAGACCGCCACTGTCTTGAAACCAACCCGCATAAAGTTATTGAAGGCGCATTGATCGCCGCCGATGTCATCAACGCCAAAGACATTTACATCTATTTACGTGATGAATATGCCGATATCCGCCAAATCTTGCAAACCGAATTACCAAAGATTGATACAGACGGGCATGTCATTCACCTGCGCCGTGGGGCCGGAGCCTATATCTGCGGGGAAGAAACCGCCCTTCTAGAAAGTCTGGAAGGGAAACGCGGCCTTCCACGTATCAAGCCCCCCTATCCTGCCCAGCAAGGCTTATTTGGTCGTCCAACCCTGATCAATAATGTGGAAACCCTTTGGCGGGTACAAGATATCCTGCAAAACGGAATTGAGGCCGGATCAAAACGATTTTATTCTCTATCTGGTCGCATCCAAAAACCGGGCGTGTACGAAGCCCCCCTGACCATCACCGCCCAAGAACTGATCACCCAATATGGGGGGGGGCTGTTGGAAGGCCATAAGTTCAAGGCCTATTTGCCCGGTGGGGCATCCGGCGGGATTTTACCGGCCCATCTGGCAAACCTGCCACTGGGATTTGGACAATTGGAACAATACGGCTGTTTTATCGGGTCGGCGGCCGTCATTGTCTTATCTGATCACGACAATATGAAAACCGTCTGCACAAACTTGCTTGATTTCTTTAACCATGAAAGCTGCGGACAATGCACGCCTTGTCGCGTCGGCTGTGACAAGCTGTCAAATATGCTTCGGCACACTCTGGATACAGACTTGGCACAAGAATTATGTGCGGTCATGCGCGATAGCTCCATCTGCGGACTGGGACAAGCCGCCCCCAATCCGCTGCTGTCTGCCCTGACATATTTTGCGGAGGATTTTGCATGATTTCCTTCACCCTAAACGGCAAAACCGTTCATGCAGAACAAGATGAAACCCTGTTTGATATTGCCAAACGCGAAGGCCTTTCCCTGCCGCATCTTTGTTCCGGTTATCATACACATAACAAGGCGGACGGGAATTGCCGCCTTTGCGTGGTCGAGGTCGAAGGCGAACGCACATTGACCGCATCTTGCAAACGCACCGCCCAAGACGGCATGAAGGTTCACACCCATTCAGAACGGGTCACAAAATCACGCAAGATGATTATGGAGTTGTTGATTTCAGATCACCCTGAACGCAACCAAAGCCCAGACCCGAACGCGCACTTCTGGCAAATGGCGGATGAGGTCGGGATCCAAACTTCACGCTTTTCGTCCCGCCCAACCCTTGAACCCGATTTCACCCATCCGGCCTTGGCTGTGAATTTGAACGCTTGCATTCAATGTACAAACTGTATTCGCGCCTGCCAGGATCTGCAAAGCAACGATGTTCTGGGCATGTTTGGACGGGGCGCACGGTCCACCATTGCATTTGATCAAAACGATCCGGTGTTTGACAGTACATGTGTGGCCTGCGGGGAATGTATCCAGTCCTGCCCAACCGGGGCCTTGTTGCCGCGTGATCCACAAACGGGAAAAGCTGTTACAGCATCACACAGTTTGAAACGTGTGGACTCGCTCTGTCCCTTCTGCGGGGTCGGTTGTCAATTGACCTATCATGTACAGAACAACCGTCTTATACGTGTCGATGGCCGCGATGGTCCGGCAAATGAAGAAAAGCTCTGTGTAAAAGGGCGTTTTGGTTTTGATTACATCCATCACCCGCAACGCCTGACCAAACCTTTGATCCGCAAGGAAGGCGCACAAAAAGAACAAATGGACCCTGCCAACCCTTTGAGCCATTTTCGCGAAGCCACATGGGATGAAGCACTGGAAAAGGCCGCAAATGGTTTTAAATCGTTCAAGGGGTCGGAGCTCGCTGGTTTTGGGTCGGCCAAAGGGTCCAATGAAGAGGCCTACCTGTTTCAAAAACTGATCCGTAGCGGATTTGGCACCAACAATGTGGATCACTGCACCCGCCTGTGTCATGCATCTTCCGTCGCCGCCTTGATGGAAGGGATTGGGTCTGCCGCCGTTTCCGCCCCGTTTATGGATGCGTTAAAATCCGATGTCATTATCGTCATCGGTGCGCGCCCGGCCCAAAACCATCCAGTTGCCGCCACTTATATTAAAAAGGCAGTTAAACAAGGGGCCAAACTGATCGTCATGGACCCGCGTCGCCAAGCCCTTAGTCGGTTTGCCGACCATATGGTGCAATTTAAATCCGGGGCCGATGTTGCCCTGCTGAACGCCATGATCCACACCATTATCGACGAAAACCTTGTTGATCATGAATATGTCAAAACCTACACACAGGATTTTGAAAAGCTACGCAGCCGTATCCAATCTTTCAGCCCGGAAGACATGGCCCCGGTTTGCGGCATTGAACCCAATGAAATTCGCAAAATTGCACGCCTTTATGCCAAGGCAAAACGTGCCCTGATCTTTTGGGGAATGGGCGTTAGCCAACATGTCCACGGCACCGATAATGCTCGTTGCCTGATCGCATTGGCCCTGATTACCGGGCACATCGGGCGCGATGGCACCGGCCTTCATCCTTTGCGGGGACAAAACAATGTTCAAGGCGCATCGGACGCCGGATTAATTCCGATGGTCTACCCCAATTATCAGGCCGTTGGGGATCAAGCCATTCATGAGCGTTTTGCCGATTTTTGGCAAGCTGAACTTGATCCAACCCCCGGACTGACGGTTGTTGAAATCATCCATGCTATTCAGGCTCGACAGATTAAATCCATGTATATTATGGGGGAAAATCCCGCCATGTCGGACCCGGACACCACCAATACCCGCAAGGCTTTGGCCTCCTTAGATCATCTGGTCGTGCAGGATATCTTTTTGACAGAAACAGCCATGTACGCCGATGTGGTCTTGCCCGCCAGTGCCTTTCCTGAAAAAACAGGTACATTCACCAACACCAACCGACAGGTGCAATTAGGCCGCCAAGCCCTTGATCCGCCGGGTGAGGCCAAACAAGACCTTTGGATCATTTGCGAGATTGCCAATCGTCTGGGGCTCAACTGGTCTTATGATCATGTGCGTGATGTCTACCGTGAGATGTCCAGTGTCATGCCGTCATTAAACGGGATTACATGGGAACGGTTGGAAACTGAAAACAGCCTAACCTACCCCAACGATCAGGCCGTTCTGTTTGGGGATGGTTTCCCGACCGAGACGGGCAAAGGACGCATCGTCCCCACCGATTTGATCCCACCGGATGAAGTGCCAAATACCGACTATCCTTTCGTCCTGACAACCGGACGCATGCTGGAACATTGGCACACCGGGGCAATGACACGACGCGCAGGCGTACTGGATCAAATAGAAGCCCTGCCCGTTGCCTGCTTAAATCCGAAGGAAATGAAAAAACGCGATATCGAAGCCGGTGACATCATCACCGTTTCCACACGGCGTGGCACTGTCGATATTCATGCACGCCCGGACCGCGATGTCCCCCCCGGCATGGTTTTTATTCCATTCTGTTTTAAAGAAGCAGCAGCCAACCTTCTCACCAACCCGGAACTTGACCCTTACGGTAAAATACCCGAGGTCAAGACCTGTGCCGCCAAGATAGAAAAAACTAAGACGCTTCCTTAATAAATTTTGCAGAACGTTTGCGCACTTTCCAACGCTTGTCTTTCAAAGCCGGATCAATCGGATAAATGTTGTCGAGAAATTCCGCAACCACCCGGTCCCATGAAAAATGAAGGGCATGACTGCGACAGGCTGGAACAAGCTTGCCATATGCTTTTTTCACCGCCTTTCCCAAATCATCATGCAAGGCCCCAAACGATGTCTCGCAAGCGGCCTGCTGTCCGAATACATCCAGCGGGCCCGACACCGGATAGGCCGCAACAGGCACGCCACACGCCAGACTTTCCGCCATCACAAGACCGAATGTATCGGTCAAACTGGGAAAGACAAAAACATCGGCGGCCGAATAACACAGGGCCAATTCCCGATCACTGTAGGGGATATGGAATAAGACATCCGGGTATTTTTCCATCAATTCTTCGCGCAATGGGCCGGGGCCGACAATGACCTTGGACCCCGGCAAATCCAGATCGAGAAAAGCCGGAATATTTTTTTCCACCGCCAAACGCCCGACATACATATGGATCGGGCGTGGTAAATCAAAAAAATCTTTTTCCTGTGGACTAAAGGTATCCGTATCCACCCCGTGCGACCATTCAAAGACATTTTCAAACCCAAAACGGGCCAATTCTTTCGCCACACTGTGCGATGGGGAAAAGACGCATTTGCTCGGCCCATGAAACTTACGCATCACGCCATACAGACGATCAAGGGACAAAAACGGCAGACGTTCATGGACATATTGCGGAAACTTGGTGTGATAAGCCGTTGTAAAAGGCAGTCCTTTTTTGAGACAAACCTTGCGCATCGACCAGCCGATCGGACCTTCCGTCGCAATATGGATCACATCCGGGCGCATGCGTTTCAGCATGGAACGGATTTTTCGTTGCGGAAAAACAGCCAGCGGAATTTCAGCGTAACCGGGACAAGGAACAGTTATAAAATCACTGGGAGAAATCACACTGACTTCAAACCCCCGATCCATCAAACGTGTGCGCAATGTATCCAGCACCCGCACCACCCCGTTAATCTGCGGATGCCACGCGTCTGTAACGATCAAAATATGCAAAACCGAACCTTTCCCCATCGATACAACCGATAGAGACAAACATGTAGGTCATTACATTTTGAAGACAGGAGTATGATTCTTTTTCTAAAGCAGAACGCAAAGAGACTAAAAGGTTCTAGCGTGTAATCACACCGTCTTTGCCGCTCAGGTAACCTTCGATCAATTCATATCCCAACAAACGGTTTTGATCGTAACGTCCCGGCATACGCATCAACCATGTTGGTTTTGCACTGAAACCGACGCGTTCGTAATAAGGTCCATCGCCCACCAGAACAATCGCGCCATATCCGGCCTTGCCTGCCAAATCGATGACTTTTAACAACATGGCCTTACCCAGCCCCAGACCATGCAATCTTGGTTCAACCGCCAGCGGTCCCAACAACAACGCATCCCCGGCATTACCGGCTTGAATGTCCCACAGGCGCACGGTTCCAACCAGTTCATCCTTTAAAAAGGCGACCAGTGACAGGTCTTTGACAGGATCACGACCGATCCGAAGCTGGTGGGAAGATTTGGTTGTCCAGTTTTCCCCAAGCGCCCGTGCAACAAGTGCGAAGATTTTTTCTTCATCCACAGGACACTGCGCTTCCGTTTTTATGGTCCATTGCATAATGTCCCATAGCAGTAAGCCACGGAAGCGCCAAGCCTTTTTCTATGAAATACAGAAAAAGGCTTGGCAGGAAGAAACAAGTTTTAAATTTTAAACGCGGTCATGGCGAACAGAACAACTGCCAAACCGATCAAAAAGGCTGTAAATCCACCACGCCATCCGGGGCTGGAAGACCTAAGGTCGAGAAAATGGCGCAAGATACCTTCGGCTTTTAAAACGCTAAAGCCAAACAACAGGGCCAACGCCATAACGGAAAGGTGCGGCACATCGCTGCCGGCCTGCCCGCTGATCATGGACAGAACGGTCAAGCCGACCAATACCGCCCAGACAATAAATAAGCGTGTCATTTTTCTACCTCGCCAAATAAACCAGCGGATACAACAGCACCCAGATTAAATCGACCATATGCCAGAACGCACAAACCGTTTCCAGAACATCACGGCGTGGCTTCCAAATCCCGATTCCCAACAAAATCATGCCAAAAATAACATGCAGGAAATGAAAACCCGTCATCAGGAAAAACAGCGTAAAGAACGTATCGGTTTCAATGCCAATCCCATGATCGAATTTATCACCATATTCGATCATTTTAATCACGCCAAACACACCGCCTAACGCAATCGCACCTGCCAACAATCCACGCGCGCGCTGTATCGATTTTGTTTCCACGGCAACGGCACATAAAAACCCGCTTGTGATCAGCACAATCGTGTTCACCCCACCATAGACACCGTCCAGCAAGGCTTGTGATTGACCAAAGCCAACCGGGTCCAGCATACGCGAGACCCCAAAGCTCAGGAAGAATGCACCGAACACCAACAATTCACTGATGATCAGAATCCACATCATCGGGTTGCCGGGCAGGTCGTCTAACGCCCCCCAGCCACCGCCTTCTTCAACTTGTTCCATCTATGAACCCTTTACCAACTGGCGATAAATTTTCGGTAAGGCCGTCGACAGTTTGGCGACATGCCCGACGATTTGATAAGACCCCCGCCCAAAAATATAAGGGAAATAATCTTGTGCTTTTTGGTCTACCGTCACCCCGAAAACGGTCAATCCCATTTGTCGACATTCCTGTACGGCCTTGCGGCTGTCTTCGATACCGTAACGGCCTTCGTAATGATCCACATCGTTGGGTTTCCCATCGGTAATCACCAACAACAATTTTTGTCGGTTGGGACGTTCTGCCAAATCTTCAGCCGCCGCGCGCAATGCCGCCCCGATTCGGGTGTAATACCCCGGTTTCAAAGCTGAAATTCGGCGTTGCACCTTCGGACCGAAAGGCTCGTCGAAGCTTTTGAGACAATCCACCCGGACATAATCGCGTTTGCGCGAAGTAAAGGTATTGATCGCAAAATCATCCCCACACGCTGCCAGACCATTGCCTAAAATGGTCAGGGCTTCTTTTTCCACGTCAATTACCCGGTGGTTATCCAGCCAGCTATCGGTTGAAAGCGAAACATCAACCAGCAAGGAAATTGCCAGATCACGTGTTTGCATGCGACTGGATAAATAAAGACGGTTACTGGAGCGCCCACTGGCCTGAATATCGGCACGTGCGCGCACAACCGCTTCAAGGTCCAGTTCTTCCCCATCAGGTTGGGCGTGCAGGACTTCGCGTTTGGCCTGCAAAGCTTCGAACTGACGTTTCACCCGGCGAATACGCCGTCTGGCGGCTTCATCCGGTGTCCAGTCTTCCCCTTCTTCCAAACCCGTGCGGATCAGAACACGGCAATGATCCTGAAGATAAATGCCTTTACGATAATGCCATTCCGGCAGGACTTTTTCCCCGGTCAGGCGGGTTTCATCCACCTCATCCCCGGGCAAATCCAGATCCATTTTGATCTTGGTTGCCGCCTTTTTATCATGTTCACTGACCGTAACCCGTTCCAGATCGTCAATGGCCTTAACCGCTTCGTCTTCTTCTTCGTCTTCTACGTTACGATTCACGTTCAACATATCGGCAATGGACATGATCTTGTCGTAAATGTGCAAAAAGAACCCGTCATCGCGGTTGGCCTGATCCAGTTCACGACGTTGAGATCGAAGCTTACGATCAGTCGCCTGCTTGCGCGACATATCGCCGCCCATTTCCTGATCGCCTTTTTTAACGTTGGACATCTCGCGTTCGAGAATTTCTCCCCACAACGGGACAGGTAAAAACGGCTTATATTGCAAAACCTCGTCATCAGGCAACGCACCACCTTCAAAGATATAAGCCATTGCTGAATTTTCGGGTTTCTCACCGCCCAACAAATAAAGGACGATATCTTCAACCATATTTTCCAGCGGCGGCAGACCTTTTTTCGGGCGCATCATACGCAACCCATAAGACAGGCGCGTCCAGATCGGACGAATGCCGGGTAATTCCTGCAAGACAGAAAGCTGGACTTCATAAACCCGTTTTAAAAACATCAAGTCACGATGAAAGGCATTGTCCGTTTCTTCCAACTTTTCATCGGGACTTGCGGCAAAAAAGGCGGATAACCAATAGAAAAGTTCTTTGTTCAACTGCTTTTCGGGAAAGATGTCCAGCTCGATCGGCAGCATTAATGTATGCCCGTCAAGTGTCGGGCGAATCGTTCGTTCTTCTCCCATCCCCAAGCGTTGACGGAATGACAGTCGGTGGTGCGACGTTTCATTTTTTGCCGCTGCGATTTCCACACCCTTGGCGCCGCCAAGACCCCGGAAAAAGACGCCAAGGGACGCACGCACCTGATCCAGTGTCACCGCCGCGTCGGGGTGGGATCCATAACTGGCCACCCCGTTGCTGATGATCCTGTGCCAATGCGAGCCGACAAATTCCTCGACCTCTATGACCTCCATCCAACTCATGTTCTTTTATCCGAATGTGACGCGAACGACTTCCAACAAGCCTTCCTTCACGTCGGGTTCATCGGTCAAAGGCTCGATCATCGCATGTAAAACCGCTTCATCAACTGACATACCTGCTTTAATCAAGCTTGCGCAATAAACGACCAAACGTGTAGACACCCCTTCTTCAAGGTCCTGTCCCTTCATTTCACGCAATTTATTGGCCAAACGAACCAGCGGACGCACGCGATCTTCTTCCAGACCACTTTCCCCCGCAATAATTTTTGTTTCCAGTTCCAGTTCCGGGAAATCAAACTCGGCACCGAGAAAACGCTGTCGCGTACTGGGTTTCAAGGATTTCATCACATTCTGGTAACCGGGGTTATAAGAGACAACCAACATAAAGTTATCCGGTGCCACCAATTCTTCACCGGTACGATCCAAAGGCAAAACACGGCGATCATCCGTCAAGGGGTGCAAAACAACGGTTACGTCTTTGCGCGCTTCCACGACTTCATCCAGATAACAAATCCCGCCTTCACGCACAGCACGGGTCAAGGGGCCGTCCGTCCAAACCGTATCCCCGCCTTTCAGCAGGTAACGTCCGGTTAAATCCGCCGCCGTTAAATCGTCATGACAAGATACCGTATAGAGCGGCAAACCGAGTCGCGCGGCCATATGGCTGACGAAACGGGTTTTCCCGCACCCGGTCGGCCCTTTGAGCAAAAGAGGGAGCTTATTTTTAAATGCCTGTTCAAACAGGGTACATTCATTGGATGCTTCGACGTAATGTGGGATGGATTTTGTCATGATATTAGCTTTTTCTATTGTTAACATTTTTCCAAAAAGAAGGGCTATAAGGTTGATAATACAACCCTATAGCCCCCCATTTACCTTAAGAGAATGGCAGAATTATGCCTGTTTCTCTTTGCCCGGCAACAGCAGTGATACGACGATAATAACCGCACCAAGTACCACAACAACACCAGAGCCCAGACGCATCAGGTAGAACAAACCAAGTTGATCCTGAACGTCCATGTAACCTTCACCCAAAACACGTTGCAGGTGAGTTTGGACCGTACCAGCGAACGTCAGAACGAATGTCATGAACGCAACCGCAGAAGTGGTGATCCAGAAGCCCCACATGTTGAGCATTTGGTTGTAAGGTGAACGGCCCAGCAGGTTCGGCAATGCATAAGTCATGATGGCAATGTTAACCATGACGTAAGCGCCATAGAATGCCAAGTGACCGTGTGCAGCTGTAATCTGCGTACCGTGAGTATAGTAGTTTACGCCGCTTAATGTATGCAGGAAGCCCCATACACCAGCACCGAAGAAGGCCATAACAGCACAACCCAAAGCCCACAGCAGAGCTGCTTTGTTCGGGTGGTCGCGACCACCTTTGTAAACCATGTAGAAAGTAAAGACGACCATCGCAAAGAACGGAACAACTTCCAAAGTAGAGAAGATGGAACCGATCCACTGCCAGTAACCCGGAGTCCCGATCCAGTAGTAGTGGTGACCTGTACCCAAGATACCAGTGAACAATGTCAAAGATACGATCAGGTACAACCATTTTTCCACAACTTCACGGTCAACACCAGTCAGTTTGATCATCAAGAAGGCTAGGATTGATGCCATGATCAATTCCCAAACACCTTCTACCCACAGGTGAACAACCCACCACCAGAACATTTTGTCCAGTACGAGGTTTACCGGGTTGTAGAAAGCGAACAGGAAGAATACTGCAACACCCCAAAGACCGACCAACAGCACCAAAGAAACGGCTGTTTTACGACCTTTCAACACTGTCATTGTCAGGTTGAACAGGAAAATAAGCGCAACGATAACAATCGCGATTTTACCCCAGAGCGGCTGCTCAAGGAATTCACGACCACCGTGGTTACCCAACAGGTAGCTAACCACGATCGCAGCAGCGCCCAAGAAGAACGCCCAGAACTGAATGATCGCCAATTTGGTGCTGTGCAATTCTGTTTCCGCTTCTTCTGGAACCAGATAGTAAGCCGCACCCATAAAGCCCATCAACAACCATACGATCAGCGCGTTGGTGTGAACCATACGAATTACGTTAAACGGCAGAACGTCTGCCAACATGTTCGGAGCCACATAAACAGCACCGGCAAGCAGGCCGAATAGCACTTGGGCAACGAACAGAACGAGGGCACCCGTAAAGTAGTAAAGTGCCACTTTTTGAGATTGATATTTCATAATAATGTCCTCAGCTTTCACCCATTAGCCCGCGTCATTCGGCGGCCAGTTTTGGGTATTGATTTCACTGGTCCATTTGAAAAATTCAACCAGCCCGTCCAGTTCTTCTTCCGTCAAGTTAAACTGCGGCATTTGGCGGCGGCCTTCAACACCTGTGGGCATGGCTTTCATCCATTCCTTAATGAAATCGGCTGCCCCTTCGGCGTCATCGCGTCCACCACGACGAACCCAAACGTTACCCAGTTCCGGTGCGAAATAAGCGCCTTCACCAAGTAAGCTGTGACAGTTAACACAAGAATGCCGTTCCCAAACCTCTTTCCCAAGGGCGATCTTCTCGTTCAGATTTTCCGGCTTTGAGGATTCGTCAACAAACATAACAGATTGGACGACCAACAAAGTGAAAATCGCAAAGAAGAAAATTGTTCCCCCGAAGAAAATGTTTCGAGCCGCACTAATCGTTAAGCGGTCTTTCATTTTAATCTCCATCAAACACAATATGGCGGAAGCGCCCCCTCAGGTACAACTTCAACCTATGCTGAAATCTAACTAAGCCTGCCTGATAGGTAATTGAGGTTGGTCAAAACTCACATCGTTTGACCATTTAAGACAAGATAAACACTATCTTTTCGTTTTATCCTCCCCTATCATCTTATAAAAATCACGTTCGTTACTCAGAGACACGTTCACAAGATGGCTTCGTATTTGAAAAAAGGAAATAAAATCGGAAAAAAGCTGATGACGCTTATCATTGCGTTCAGCTCTTTGATTACCTTTTTCATAACTGCAATACAGTTATTTGTAGATTATACCGAGCAACGCAATGATCTGGACGTCACACTCAACAGCGTTACCGTGAACGTCCCGACAATTTCAGGTAGCGTCTGGAGCTTCGATGAAGAACAAATTCTTTTATCCTTAGAAGGCCTGGTAAATCTACGCAATATTGAGCATGTGGTCGTCAAAACCGAGAATGGAAAAAGCGCCTGGGAAGCCGGCGCCAAAAAATCCGAACATGTGATCGAACGCGCCTATCCCCTGATTTACGATAAACGCGGTGAACAGGTAAACATTGGGAGCCTCAACGTTGTTGCCAGCCTTGATCAAATTTACGAACGCGTTTTTTCAAAAGCACTCGGCATTTTATTAAGCAACGGCGTCAAAACGTTCTTTGTCGCCCTGTTTATGTTTGCCATCTTCTATCGACTGGTTGCGCGCAGGTTAGGCGCCCTTGCTGAAAAAGTAGAAAGTATCACACAGGAATTGGCGCAATCGGATATTGACGGGCTTTACGAACACGATCCCAAAGATGATGAAATTCAGTCTCTGCGCAAAAGCTTTGACCATATGGGCGACAAACTGCGCGCGACATTCAACACATTGGCCGAGACCAATAAAAGCCTGCAACATGCCTATGAAGAAGTCCAGACCATCAATTCCCAGTTGGAATTGCGCGTCCATGAACGCACCCAACACCTGAGCCAGGAAATCGTCGAACGCGAATACGTTCAACAATCCCTCAAAAACAGCGAACAACGCTTGCGCGATATCGCAGAATCGGCCTCCGACTGGTTTTGGGAAACAGGTGAAAACCACTGTTTCACCTATGTATCCAGCCGTTGCTATGAAGTCACTGGCCTTTCACAAGAAGATATTCTGGGCAAGCAGCGCCATGCCCTTGCAGCGTATCTCTCGCCCGATTATGAACCTGATATATGGCAGGCCTACGACGAAATCCTCAGGAATGAATTGCCGCTTGAAGATTTCCGCTATCGTTTAAAAACCCGTAACGGACAGATACGCGTCATCGAGCTCAGCGGGCGTCCCTACTATGATACCAACAATCAATTTATGGGCTATCGCGGGGCAGCGCGTGACGTGACCGATCAGGTTCACTATCAGGAACAACTGCAAAAAGCCAAAGAAAAGGCGGATGTGGCCAGCAAGGCGAAAAGCGAATTCATCTCCAGTATGAGCCATGAATTACGCACCCCGCTCAACGGCATCCTAGGTTTTGCACAGCTTTTGGTTATGAACCCGAAAAAAGCCCTTGATAAACAACAAGCCCTATATGTCGATCAAATTCTCGGTGCCAGCAATCATTTGCTAACCCTGATTAATGAAATTCTTGATCTTTCAAAAGTGGAAGCCGGAAAAATCAATCTTGATATGGAAGTGATTTCCCCGATCGATACCATAAACGACAATATCGACTTGTTGGAAGCCGCCGCCCGGGACTACGAAGTCAGCATTTCCACAAACTACGATAACGTCCCACCAGACGTACAAATCATCGCAGACGTGACACGCTTCAGTCAGGTTCTGATGAATCTATGCTTTAATGCGATTAAATATAACCGCCCGCAAGGCCGCGTGGAAATATCGCTCAGCGTTGAGAAGAAACGTTGGTTGCGCATTAAGGTTACGGACACCGGCAACGGATTGACATCGGATCAAATTGATCAGCTGTTCACCCCCTTTAATCGCCTCGGGGCTGAGACGACAGACACAGAAGGAACGGGTGTCGGCCTGTCTATTTCCCAAAAATTGGTTCATCTGATGCAGGGGCAAATCGGTGTTGAAAGTACCCCCGGTGTCGGCAGTACATTCTGGTTTGAATTTGAAGTCGTTCAAGCCAGCCCCGTTCAGCATCAAGAAGCCACAATCGCTTTTTCCTTGAACAATCAAAGGCTGGAACTCCTGCCTTGCCGGGTTCTTTATGTGGAAGATAATCCCGAAAATATGATGTTGGTCAGGGAAATCTTCGACAAATTCGATCAGGCTGAACTTCTAGAAGCCCAGACCGCTGAAGAAGGTCTTGAGCTGGCATCGACAAACCAGCTTGACCTTATTCTCATGGACCTGAATCTGCCCGGTATGGATGGGTTTCAGGCCTTAAATATTTTGAAACAACAAGAAGAAACAAAAGATATTCCTGTCTTTGCCCTCAGCGCCAATGTCCATCCGGACACCATCCGGCGCGGCATAGAAGAGGGATTCCAAAGTTTCCTGACCAAACCTGTAGATATAGTGGCCTTGATTAAAACGGTTAATTCAGTGCTGACTGCATAAAGGGGGAGAAGACTAAAATGTTGTTTTTAAGATTGATCCTGATCGCTTCGTTTTGCAACGCAATCGTCTGGCTGGATGCACAAGCCGCGCCAGAAAAGATTGAATATGCCTACCCGGACATTTCCGTTTGGACCACACAACGTGATGCCGATGGGAAATTAAAAAATCCACTGGTCCGACTTGCCCAACCTTTATTTGAAAAAGCCGGCATCCCCTGGCAAGCAAAGGATTACCCCGCTAAACGTATGTTTGCGAACCTTCGCGAAGGGGTGTCCAAATTTTCCATGCTGGTTAATGCCCCCTCGATTTTGCGGGACTGTTGCCTCGTCAGCAAAGACCCGGTTGCCGTCGTTGAAATTCGTGTCTTTCATAGAAAAGAAACGCCCGCCATCTCAGCGCTGGAAGATTTGAATGGAAAAAGCGTGATTACCATCCGTGGATATAGTTATGCCGGGACGCTGAAATACATTCAGGAAAGAGAAAATAAAATTCAGAATTATCCCGCTCCGAATCATAGTGCGGCCTTTTCTATGTTCTCAAACGGACGTGCCGATTATGTTCTGGACTATGCCTTTCCTGCTGCAGAAATTCTTGAGAAATCCCCGATTGAGGATATCGCCTTTAGTACATTAAAGAAGACCAACGTCTATTTGATTTTACATAAAAGCTACCCGGACGCGGAAAACGTCATGGCACGCCTCGAAGAAATCGCCAAGACATTGGATAAAGAAGAATTCCTCAATGCACCGGATATAACACCGGTTATGAATTAATACTAAAACGCTCACGATACCTACCTGCTTTCAAGCCGGTTATCTCTTTGAAAACCCGACTAAAAGCCGATGGATCTTTGTATCCGACGCGCCAGGCGACCTCGCTGATGGGCAAACGTGTGCGTTCCAATAAGCCGCGGGCTTTTTCTATCCGTAAGTTTTGCAGATAGATAGTTGGGGTTATTCCTGTCGCCGCCTTGAAGCGTCGCAAGAACGTCCGCGGCGACATACCAGCTTGCCCCGCAAGATCGTCCACGCTCACCTGATCGGCGTAGTTTTTTTCCAAAGCGTGCTGTACCGATAAAATGGAAGGATCCCCGTGATTCAAAACCGGACGAAAACTGCGATAATTTTTTTGTTCGCGCCCACTGGGATCAATCAATAAATGGCGCGCGGTTGCACTCGTGATTTGCTGTCCCAAATAACGGGTCACCACAAATAACCCTAAATCAACCCATGCCATCAGGCCGCCGGCACTGACGATATCATAATCGTCAATTAAAATGCGTTCACTGTTGACCACGGCCTTTGGAAACTGGCGTTGCAAATCTTCTTCCAGTAACCAGTGGGTTGTGACCGGGCGCCCATCCAAAAGTCCGCAGGCCCCCAACCAGAACGCCCCGGCGCATATGGAACAAACCGTTGCGCCTTGCCCATGCTCGGCCTTGATCCAATCAAGTATCCCTTGATCATCATAACGACGATTTCGCGATAAACTCGGTGGCAATATGATTGTGTCACAAAAGGGAAGGTCCCGTTTTTTAAGATCATCTACCGAAAGAATACGAACATCCAACTGCCCTCCGGCCTGCGCTGCACTATTGCGATTTGCGACCTCAAATAAATCAGCCAGTCCCAAAACAGCCGCCTGCTGAACATCGGGATAGGCGAAAATTGCAATTGACGTTTTACGAGATACCTCTTTCATTTGGCGAATATAGCATAAAAAATGTCATTTTCGCCAATTTCATTTCTTTTCAAATCGCTGAATAATCAACACCGTTCATAATTCAGGAGATCACAATGACAAAAACTGCTCTTATCCTCATTGATATTCAAAATGACTATTTCTCAAACGGTGCCTTTGAATTACATGAAATGGAACAGGCTGCCCAAAATGCGAAAATGCTTTTGGAGAACTTCCGTCAAGCGGGTTCCCCGATCTTTCACATTCGTCACGAAAGCCTTGCTGAAAATGCATCGTTCTTTTTACCGGATACAGATGGCGCACAAATTCATGCCAGCGTCGCCCCACAAGCGGGCGAAACCGTTATTTTAAAGCATCGCCCCAACAGTTTTTTCGAAACCACGTTACTGGAAAACTTAAAAGCTCAAAACATCGATTCTTTAATCGTCTGCGGTGCCATGAGCCAAATGTGTGTGGAAGCCACAACCCGCGCTGCGGTCGATTTCGGTTTCACCGTAACGGTCATTGAGGATGCCTGCGCCGCACGTGCCCTGACATTCAAAGGGGAAACCGTGCCCGCCCCACAGGTGCATGCCTCTTTCATGGCGGCACTTGGCATGAGTTATGCCCGTATTTTATCGACTGAGGACTTTCTCAGCGCGTAATAAAAAAGGCCTCGTCTACACGGACGAGGCCTTTTTTCATAATCAGATCATGTTCTTAAGCAACGTTGACTTTTTCCAACGCCTGACCGCGAACGGTACGATCATAATCTTCCACCAGTTGGCGTGAAATATCGCCCGGTGTAAATTTATATTCACCGATTTCAGCAACCGGGGTGACTTCTGCCGCTGTCCCTGTCAGGAAGCATTCTTCAAAATCACCCAACTCGTCCGGCATGATCACACGTTCAACGATTTTATACCCACGGTCTTTTGCCAGACCGATCACGGTACGACGGGTAATCCCGTCCAGGAAACAATCCGGTGTCGGTGTGTGGATTTCACCCGCTTTATTCACAAAGAAAATATTGGCACCGGTTGCTTCGGCAACCTGTCCACGCCAATCCAGCATCATCGCGTCGTGATAGCCACGGTCTTCCGCAGCATGCTTGGACAGTGTACAGATCATATAAAGGCCAGCTGCCTTGGAACGACTCGGTGCTGTTTCCGGGTTCGGGCGGCGATAAATCGCGTTATCCAGACGAATGCCTTTCATGCGGGCTTCCGGGTCGAAATAAGACGGCCATTCCCATGCGGCAATTGCCAGATGGATGGTGTTTTTCTGTGCAGAAACACCCATCATTTCAGAACCACGCCAAGCAACCGGGCGGATGTAGCCATCCACAATATTGTTTTCGTCCACCACCTTTTGAGTCGCCGCATCAATTTCTTCCACAGTATAGGGAATTTTAAAACCGAGGATTTTGGCAGATTCAACGAGACGCTGACTATGTTCCGTCAATTTGAAGATTTTCCCGCCATATACGCGGATACCCTCAAAAACAGAAGATCCATAGTGCAGGGCATGGGAAAGAACATGAACCTTGGAATCGCGCCAAGGAATCATTTCGCCATCATGCCAGATCGTACCGTCACGGTCGTCAAACGAAAGGTTGGACATGGTTTTTCTCTTCTTTTGTAACAAAGTTGCTTTTATGCAGGGTTTTGCATAAATGATGTTGCCACTATTAGCTCGTTCTGGCATATATGTCAACATTACTGACGTAGTTTAAAATAATTTGAAAAATGTCCGATATCAAAAGACGCGCCAATCCTTTGTTTTTGCGAGAAGAAGAACTTCGTCTCGCGATGGAACTTCTCTTTTTCGCCTACCGTGATTTTACCGGAGAGGCGGACGGCATCCTCGAATCGTATAATTTTGGGCGCGCCCATCACCGTGTCATTTATTTTGTCGGGCGTGAACCCGGTATGTCGGTAAAAGACCTGCTACACATTCTCTCCATTACAAAACAAAGTCTATCGCGCGTCCTCAGCCAGTTGGTCGATGAAGGCTTCATCGAACAACGTACAGGCGTAAATGACCGCCGCCAACGTCTGTTGTACCTGACAACCAAGGGCCAGAAGCTGGAACAGCAGCTTTCAAAAAGCCAAAGTCGCCGCATTGCCGAGGCTTATCGTTTGGCCGGGGCCGATGCCGTTGACGGGTTTCGCAAGGTCTTGATGGGTATCACAGACGAAAAAGAACGGTTTGCCCAACTCAATGACGATCTACAGGATTGATTTTGATTTAAACGGGCGCGGTGCGGTGGCATACTGTCGCCCATGATGAACGAACAACCTCATATTCTCGTTGTCGATGATGACGAACGTTTGCGCCGATTACTGAAAAAATTCCTCAGTGAAAACGGTTTTAACGTCAGTATCGCGCAAGACGCACAAGATGCCCGCAATAAATTGGGATTGTTGGAATTCGACCTGATTGTGCTGGATTTGATGATGCCGGGAGAAAGCGGCCTGGACTTTGCCCGTGATTTCCGCTCATCCAACGACACACCTGTCTTGATGCTCACCGCCATGAGCGAAGGCGAAGATCGCATTTCCGGCTTGGAATGCGGGGCAGAAGATTACCTGACCAAACCGTTTGAACCGCGTGAACTGGTTTTACGCATCAACAATATTTTAAAACGCATCGTGCGCAGTGCCCCACAGGACCAGACAGGCTTGATCCAGCTTGGCGCCTTGGTCTTTGACAGTCAACGCCATATCCTGAGCCGCAACGGCACGCAAATACATTTAACCGCATCCGAAGCCAGCTTGCTTGTTATTCTGGCTGAAAACGAAAATGAAGTCCTCAGCCGGGAACAACTGGCGGAACTGTCCGGCATTGCCGGAAACGATCGAACCATTGATGTACAAGTCACACGCCTGCGCCGTAAGATCGAAATTGACCCGAAAATGCCGCGTTATCTGCAAACGGTCCGTGGACAAGGTTACGTCCTGCGACCAAGTTAAATCAAACATCATGGACACAATGATCAAGAAAATATTGCCGCGCAGCCTCTTGGGGCGCTCCCTGATGATTTTGGTGGTTCCGCTGGTCCTGCTACAAGTCATTTCGGCCTTCATTTTCTACGAGGCCCATTGGGACAAGGTTTCCAAATATCTGGCACGCGGTCTCGCCGGTGATGTCGGTGCCCTTGTCGATATGATCCGCAACGATCCCGGCGAAGACGGACTGGCACGTACTTTTCTTATTTCCAGACAACGTTTCAATATGGCGGCCAGTTTGCGCAAAGGCGAAATCCTCGCCAACAATGAAAATATCGTAGAAGGCAGTATTCCCGATCCCTTTTTACTCTCAGCACTGGATGAACGGGTTGGCTTGCCCTACCACATTCTTGCACCCGCGGATAAAAAGACCCTGACCATCGAAGTGCAACTCAGTGATGGTGTATTATCCGTCACGGCCCTACGCAAACGCCTGTTCAGTTCAACCACCTATGTTTTTGTCTTATGGATGGTCGGTAGTTCCATGCTTTTATTTGGCGTTGCCATTATTTTCATGCGCAATCAGGTCCGCCCCATCCGACGACTGGCACAAGCAGCCGATGCCTTTGGTAAACGTCAAAGTGTCGCACGTTTCAAACCCGAAGGTGCCCGCGAAGTTCGACAGGCTGCAACCGCATTTTTAAAAATGAAGGCCCGTATCGAACGCCAGATTGAGCAACGCACGCATATGCTGGCCGGTGTCTCCCACGATTTGCGCACCCCTTTAACCCGCATGAAACTGCAACTCGCCATGATGGGCGAGGAAGACGACATTAAAGATTTGCGCGACGATATTCAGGAAATGGAGCACATGCTGGAAGGCTATCTGGATTTTGTGCGTGGCGAAGGCGAGGAAGAACCCGAAGACACCAATATTTCACACATTCTGGCATCCGTTGTTCAAGGCATAAAACGCAAAGACATCCCCATTGATTATGAAAACGTCGAGGATGTGCACCTGCAAGTCCGGCCCAATGCCTTCAAACGGTGCGTAACAAATTTGGTGGAAAATGCAGCTCGATACGGCACACATATCTGGCTGAGCCTTGATCAACGTAACGATGCGATTGAAGTCACAGTTGATGACGATGGCCCCGGCATCCCTGAAGATATGCGCGAAGAGGTTTTCAAGCCCTTCTTTCGACTTGATAAATCACGCAATATCCAAACAGGTGGAGTTGGCCTTGGCCTGTCCATTGTCCGTGATGTTGTGCGCGCACATGGGGGAGATATTCAACTTACAACCTCCCCACAAGGCGGTCTGCGTGCACGCTTGCGTTTTCCAGTTTAGAAAACGCGCTATTCTTTAGCGACGCTGATCCTGAATAGCGTTGAACTTGCCATCCGCAAGCAGCGCAATATCAGAGCGTGTCATGCCAAGGTCTTTCAATTCACGGTCACTCATAATGCTCATTTCATAGCGAATGCGGTGACGCTCTTTCAATTTTGTGAATTGTGCAATGACAAAGTCTTCAAAACGGGTCAGCAATCCACCTGTCAATTCGACATGGCGGCTACCGTATGACGTAATCGGATAAGGTAAACTCATAGAACTCGTCTCTCTCTTGTTTGTAATATTTCCAGTTCCTATTACGCAGAGATAGGGTCTATTGTTCGCAGTCGCAACTATATTTTGTGCATTGCAGCATTACCATCTTTGCATAGCTCAAACGCCATGCATGTTAAGCCATTGAATTGCTTCGCGAGGATGGTTGACATAATCGGTTGGTTCTTGTGGTGGGCGCTGTATCATAATCACGGAAACACCCTCCAGACGGGCAGCTTCCAGCTTTGCACGCGTTGCATCACCCCCACTATTTTTGGAAACGAGTAATCGAATCTGCTTCTCACGGATCAACTCGCGTTCCGCTTCCACAGAAAAAGGCGGACGTGCAATCACACATTCATAATTGGCAAGCGGCAACTTTTGCGCCGGCTCATTCATCAAACGGACAACCATCGCCACATCAGCAATACCGTCAAAGGCCGAGAGTTCCTTGACACCGATCGTTAAGAAGGTTTTTACACCGAAGGCCGCAACCTGACGGGCGGCTTCCTCCATATCTGGGACATCCAACCAACGATCCCCAATTTGTGCCCGCCATTCATCGCGCCACAGGATCAAAAACGGAATTTCCAAATCCTGTGCGGCCACATAGGCATGCATGGATATTTTTTCAGCAAATGGATGGGTTGCATCAATCAGATGTGTAAAATTATTTTCTTTAAGATAATTAATCAGACCCGATGCCCCCCCGAAACCGCCGACACGAATTTCACACGGTAAATCCGGCTGGTGCCCTGTCACCCCGGCATAGGAAATCACGACCTCGAGCTTATTGCCAAAAACATCAACGACCTGTTGGGCCAATTGTGCAGCTTCCCCGATGCCTCCAAGAATCAATAACTTTTTATTCGGCATGTCCAACAATATCTCCAAAACGATTGATCGCAATGATCTCGATATGACAATGACCGGAGACAACAGCTTGTGCAACTTCTTTGGCACGACAGGCAACCAAATCTCCCAACGCAATATTATGGTCAAGTGCCAGCATCAAAACTTCCAAAGCCGTATTGGCGTTGCGGCTTTGATTTTGCAAATCTTCATTGGCACCGGCTTCTTTCATCCATTGGGTAAGACGGTCAAAATCAAGACGTGATCGTGATGAATGCAAATCCATCTCGCCTTGTGCCAGTTTGCACAATTTTGCAAACCCACCGCATAGGGTTAATTTATCAATCGGTTTTTGTCGGACATATTTTAAAACGCCTCCGGCGAAATCTCCCATGTCAATCAGCGCACTTTCTTCCAACCCATATTTTGCCACCACGGTTTTTTCAGACGTTGACCCGGTCGTTGCCGCCATATGACCAATCCCCAATGCACGCGCCACATCAATACCGCGATGAATGGAATGGATCCATGCCGCACAGGAATAAGGCACCACGATCCCGGTCGTCCCCAGAACCGACAAGCCACCAAGAATACCAAGGCGCGGGTTCATGGTTTTTTGCGCCAATTCCTCCCCCTTGGTAATGGAAATAGTGACGATCACATCGGGGTTTTCTTGAACTTCATTTAAATTATCCGTGATCATCTGACGCGGCATGGGATTAATCGCCGGTTCCCCCACCGCCAGCGGCAATCCCGGTTTCGTTACCACGCCAACCCCGGCACCATTTTTAAACACAATGCCGTCGCCCGGTTTCCCTCTTTCAACATGCACGACAATTTCAGCCCCGTGGGTGATATCCGGGTCATCCCCCGCATCTTTAATCACCGCAGCCCATGCGGATTGTTCATTTACCCCCTGACGGTTCAGACAAAAAGACGGGGTCTGGCCTTTGGGCAAGCGGATTTGCACAGGATCGCAAAATTCACCTGTCAATATCGCACCATAGGCCGCACGTGCCGCAGCGGTTGCACAGGCACCTGTCGTCCATCCTTTTCTGAGTTCTTTTTTATCCATAATCACAAAATAACCATTTTCTGAGGTTTGTCATCGTCTGCTTTTTGGAGTATCACAAGAACATGGAAAATTTGACACAGATATCATTCCCCGAATTCCAAACTGGCAGTGTCTGGCTGGTGGGGGCCGGACCGGGTGATGTAAGACTTTTAACACTTTATGCCTATCACGCGCTGCAACAAGCTGATGTCATTGTACATGATGCCTTGGTTGCACCTGAAATATTGGCCCTTGCTCCTTCCGACACGATTTTGGAAGGTATGGGCAAACGCGGCGGTAAGGCATCGCCGAAACAGCACGAGATCACCCAGCGCTTGATTGAGCTGGCGGGGCAAGGCAAACGGGTTTTACGCTTAAAAGGCGGCGACCCGTTCGTTTTTGGCCGTGGTGCAGAAGAAGCCTTACCTATTTTAAAAGAAAACATCCCGGTGCGCATCGTCCCCGGTATCAGTGCCGGCATTGCAGGCAGTGCCTATGCCGGTATTCCGGTCAGTGACGGACAATCCAATCAGGTGATCAGTTTCGTTACCGGACACGATACATCCGGTCAGGTGCCCTGCGTCAACTGGAAAGCCCTTGCCGATAGTTCCCCCGTCATCGTCTTTTATATGCCGATTAAACATATCGATAAAATCCAGCGTGAATTGTTAAATGCAGGACGAAAACCGGATGAATTGATATCTGTCATTTCCAACGCAACCACATCTGCGCAACAAGTACTGGAAACCACTTTGGAAAATTGCGCTTTAGATTTAGAAAACTCTAATGTAAGATCACCTGCCATTATGGTTGTCGGCCCAACGGTTGGTTTCCGGGCGCAATTGATGAATTGTTTTAACTAGGTAGTAAACTGATGGAATCCGAACTGCTTCTTATGACAATGCTGCAAGCGGGCTTGGCCCATTGCACAGTTGTTGTCGAAGATAACGGCAGTTTGCTCATCAGCCTATTTATGGCGGGGCTTGTCGGAAGTGCAACGCATTGCGTCACCATGTGTGCCCCTTTTGTCTTATCGCAAGTCACCACCCGACTGGAACATATTCCCCTTTCCCAAATGTCCGAATTTAAACGGATCAGCGGGGCGGCGCTGCTGCCTTATCATCTGGGGCGCATGACAACTTATATTATCTTGGGGTTTTTCGTTGGATTGCTCGCCCAAGGGGCCATTCAGTTCAGCGGTCTGAAATGGATTTCTGCCGGATTACTGCTGTTTGCCGCCCTTTTCTTTTTAGGCTACGCCCTGAAAAGATTAGGCGTCAGCTTCCCCAACATGCCCTTCTTCGGCACGCAAAACCGACGTGAAAAAAGCGCACTTTCTGATAAACTGGGACAAATCCTCAAACCGTTTTTTGCACAGCCAACCGGATTAAACGGTTATTTTTTAGGGATCGGCCTTGGCTTTTTACCCTGCGGATTGTTATATGGTGCCTTGGCGGCTGCCGGGGCAACAGGGGATTTTGTTGCCGGTGCGTTTGGCATGGCCGCCTTTGCGCTAGGGACAGTGCCGAGTTTAATGGCGATCGGGTTTGCCGGTCATCTCGCCGGGCAAAAATGGCAACAGGTCGTTACCGATCTTGCCCCAATGCTTTTGATTATCAACGCCGGTGTCTTGGCCTATCTGGCCTATACATTGGTGATCTAACAGAAAAGGTCTGAAAATGGGTTCTCGCACACGGATTTTATTGTACTTCATGGTCGCAGCCATTTTTCTGATTGTCGGCATTACCATGCGCCTGCCACAATTGATGGACGATTCCGGTAGTCAATCCAGCGGCGAAGTCGCCATTGGCGGTGCGTTTGAACTGGTCGACCCAAAAGGTAATCTCGTAACAGACAAAGACCTGCTGGGATCCTACACACTTATTAATTTCGGCTATACATTTTGCCCGGATGTCTGCCCAACAGGCCTTCAAACAGCCGCGATGGCGTTGGATATGTTGCCCAAGGAAAAAATGAACAAAGTCGTTTCCCTGTTCATTACCATCGACCCGGAACGCGACACACCAAAAGTCATGGGTGAATATACAAAACATTTCCATGAAAGCCTGATTGGTCTCAGCGGATCAACCGAGCAAGTCGCCAAAGCTGCCAAAGCTTATCGCGTCTATTATAAAAAAGTCGCCGAAGACGGCAAAGCCGCGGATGATTATCTAATGGATCATTCCGCGTTCCAATATCTTGTTGGACCCGATGGTAAATACCTGACCCATTTCCCACACGGTATTTCACCGGAAGATATGGCGAAGAAACTGGAAGCCTATATCAAGTGAGCACCGGCAAAGGACTGATTATCGCAGCCCCCAATTCCAACAGCGGTAAGACCTTTATTACATTGGGAACATTGCGCGCCTTGGCCCGTAAAGGCGTATCGGTTTCATCCGCCAAAGTTGGCCCCGATTATATTGACCCGGCCTTTCATGGGGCGGCAACAAAACGCCTTTGCCCCAATCTGGACGGTTGGGCCATGCGCGAAGACAGCCTGCATTACCTGTTGGACAATCTCGCCAATCAATCAGACCTGATTGTGTGCGAAGGGGTGATGGGCCTGTTTGACGGGGCAACCTTGCCCGCCAATTCCCCTTCCAACAAAGACGGAAGTCCTGCCGATATTGCCCGGCGGACCGGTTGGCCTGTGGTCCTTGTGATTGATGCCAACGCCCAAGCCGCATCGGCCGCCGCCCTGATCCACGGCTTTGCAACCTTTGACAAAGATGTCCATATTAAGGGCGTAATCTTCAACAAAGTCGGTGGTCCGGGACACGTTCAACTGCTGAAAAACGCCTGTGAAACCCATATCCCACATATTCAGGTTTTAGGCTACGTTCCACGTAAAAACGAACTTGCCCTACCCGAACGCCACCTCGGCCTTGTTCTGGCAGAAGAACATCCCGAACTGGAAGAATTTTTAAACAAGTCCGCCGACTTCCTTGAAGACCACATTGATCTGGATAACCTCGTTCAATTGGCAAAAAGTAGCTTTATTCCCCGTGTGTGTGAACGTAATGCGTTCTTCGCCCCGCTTGGACAACGTATCGCCATTGCCAAAGATAAGGCATATGCTTTTGCCTACCCTGCTCTTTTGGAACATTGGCGGAACGCAGGGGCTGAACTGACGTTTTTCAGCCCGTTAAAAGACGAAACACCGGATCAAGCCTGTGATGCCATTTATCTGCCCGGCGGCTATCCCGAACTTTACGCCACCACACTGGCCGGGAATGCTGAGTTCCTGAATGCCTTGCGCAGCCATCACGACAAAGGCACCCTTATTTTTGGGGAATGCGGCGGCTATATGACCTTAGGTAAAGTTCTGACTGACCGGGACGGGCGCGCTCACGAGATGGCAGGCATTCTGGATCTGGAAACCTCCTTTGCCAAACGTAAGCTTCATCTGGGTTATCGTGATGTTGTATGCAAAACGGATACCCCTTTCGGCTCCATTGGTCAGCGCCTGCGCGGGCATGAATTCCATTATGCCACTATCATCAAAGAAGAGGGAACTGCCCTTTTTGAGTGTACGAATGCATCTGGGGTCACACTTGGCCCGTCCGGCTTAGCACGCAATAATTGTTTCGCATCCTTCTTTCATTTGATAGATTCGTTCTAAAAGATAAGTGTTTTCAAAATATTATTTTTACTTTACTCTCTCTGCATACAGAATAAATCACTTTATTTATTCTAATTATAGTTGGGGAGGGAACTATGCGTATGGATGAAGGCGACATCCTGATCACGTGGGATCGTGCGTTTAATTTGGGTATTGAAGAAATTGATCAAGACCATATTGTCTTAATCGATCTGATTAACGAATTAAACAATCTTGTAAAAAACAACGCATCGCATGATGATATTCAGGATGTACTGGATCGCACCGTTACGCATCTCGACATTCATTTCACCCGTGAAAATGATATCATCCGCCAATGTCAGCCCAATGCTGAAGGTGAAGAACATATCCGTTTCCATAATGAAACGCTGATCTATTTCACAAATATTGCAAAGGCTCATAAATCGGACCCCAATTCCTTAAACATCCGGGATCTACTACATGCCTTTTATGATCGCCTCATCGACCATATTGTCGATAGCGACTATAAAATGCGCGACGATCTGGAACGGGTCGGTCTGATTGAAAGCGATCATGCCAATCAGTCCTTTATAGAAAGTTTTTTGGATAAGTTCCAACTCACCCATCGTATTGCTGCCCTTGCCGTTATCCCCTTAGCCATCATGCTTTATTTCGCAAGTGATGCTGTTTTGGAAAAACGCTCCACAGTGCAGGAAATGGAAAAGATCGAACAATTGTCCTCTATGGCAAACATCTTTTCAAACCTGGTCCATGAACTGCAAAAGGAACGCGGGACCTCTGCTGGTTTTCTGGCCTCAAAGGGAGAGGCTTTCAGTGACGAAGTCAGTGAACAACGCAAGAATACGGACAGCAAAGCCGGCCGTATCAACGAAGCTTTCTCAATCGGTGAGCGGGTCGGATTAACAAAAGACATCAAACGCATTCGCACCTTGTTGGACGAACTCCCGCAATGGCGTGAAAAAGTATCAGCGCAACAAGTCAGTGTTGCCCAAGAAGTCGGATATTATTCCGCCCTCAATAAGGCCTTGCTGAATTCGATTGCGTCCCTGTCAAAAATCTCCAGTGATCTGGATCTCTCCAACCAGATCTCGGCATTTGTAAACTTCCTGCAAAGTAAAGAACGCGCCGGGATTGAACGTGCCAAAGGGGCAGCCGGTTTCGGTAGCGGTCAATTCAGCCCTGCCTTGCTAAAGGACTTTATCAGCCTGATTGCCGTGCAAGATACCTATATGAACGTTGCCCATTCGTTTGCCACACCAACCGTTACCGATTTTATGGATAAGACCATCAGCGGCCCGGCCATTGATAAGGTCAACGAAATGCGCACCGTTGCTATCGACAGTCAGGTCACGGGCGATCTTAAATCCATTACCGGACCACAATGGTTCGACACCATTACACAAAAAATCAACCTCTTAAAAAAGACCGAAGATTTTATGGCAGAGACATTGCGTCACTCTGCTGAAAGCGTAAAATCCAATGCACATACCAGCTATATCAGCCTATCCATTTTTGCATTGCTCATTACGTTTGTTCTGATTGTTTTGATGGTCGTCCTTATCCGCAGTGTCGTGGTTCCGTTAAATTCTCTGCGCCATTCTCTTGAACGACTGGAAGAAGGCCAAACAGAGACCATGATTGCCGGACGCCACAAATCGGATTCCATTGGTCAAATGGCTCGCTCGATCCAACGTTTCAAGGAAAGCATCATTCGTAAAAACATGGCGCAGGCAAAACAAGGAATTGAACAAACCGTTCGCGAACGCACAAGCGTACGCCGCTTGCAGATGACTGATATCTTCCGCGACGAAGTGGCCCTTGCCTTACAACAGATGGGCGATGCAGCGACTCAATTGGAACACCACGCACAATCCATGTCTGCCGCCACAGAACAATCGCGCTCGCAATCCGCAACGGTTGCTTCTGCCGCCAGCCAAGCCACATCCAATGTGGAAACGGTTGCGGCAGCGGCGGAAGAACTCTCCAGCTCCATTCAGGAAATTTCCCGCCAAGTGGTGCATTCTTCCACCATTGCAAACCAAGCAAACGGAACAGCACGCCAAGCCAGACAGACCATTCAAGGTCTGGCAGATGGCGCCCATCAAATTGGCGAGGTTGTTCAAATGATTACCGACATCGCCGAACAAACCAACCTTCTGGCATTGAACGCAACCATCGAAGCGGCACGCGCGGGTGTTGCGGGTAAAGGATTTGCCGTTGTGGCTTCCGAAGTGAAGAACCTGGCAAACCAGACTGCCAAAGCAACCAATGACATCACCCGTCAAATCACAACCATTCAATCCGACACCATACGTGCCGTCGAAGCCATCGCCGGTGTCACACAGACGATTGAAGAAATGAACGATGTCACCACGACGGTTAGCTCGGCAGTTGATCAACAGGGCAGTGCAACCCGCGAAATCAGCCAGAATGTGAATGAAGCAGCAACCGGCACCCGCGATGTTTCGAACAACATCGAAGGTGTCGCCCAAGCCAATGAAGAAACCGGGCGTATGTCCGAAGAGGTTTTCGTTTCAGCCAAGCTTGTTGCCGATAATACTCATAAGCTTGAAGACAAGATCAAAACCTACCTTCAAGACATGGCAAGTGCCTAAAACATTTATAAAGACTGCCTGTGTTGAGCTTCACGCAGGCAGTCTTCTTTTTCTGCCCGACATCCGCCGACGCACCACCAATCTTCTATTTCTTTGAGAACTACCCCCATCCGAGGTCCGGCTGTAAAACCACAGGCCAATAAATCAGCCCCCTGTATCGGAAAAATAACCGGGTCAGCCTGCCATCGATCAATCAAGGCAAGGACCTGTTGTTCACGTGGACCAATACCGCTGAACCCTTTTTCCGCCCAATATAAAAATAACTGATCACGCGCCGCGACCGCCCCGTTACGATAGAGAAAACACCGTAGTTCATCTTGCCCTTTCATCGGGTCAAGCAGGTTTTCTGTACATCGCGCAGCCCGCAAACGCTTTTCAGCCGCCTTGGACAAGCGAAACCGTCTTGCCACCGCTGTCATCACATCCTGATTATTTGGCAGCAAACAGGCCAAACGACGCAGCCCATCCGGCTGATCTTCGAAGGCACATAACATTTCAAGCTGAGGGTGCGGCAAAACATCAGGAATGATCTTTTGAAGAATGTCATGCCTGATCATCATATCCACCCATTTTGCCGGGCGCGGCGCTTCCAGCAATCGTAAAAATTCTTGCGAAATCCGTTCACCGGACAACTGCTGTAACCCTTCCGACAGTTTTTCGCAGGCTTGCAATCCTTCGGGATCTATCGTGGTTTTTCCATAGTAGGCATTGAAACGAAAAAACCGCAGCAGGCGGAGATAATCTTCGCGAATACGGTCTTGCGCACACCCGATAAAACGGACCCGCCCAGCCTTTAAATCCGCCTGCCCGTTAAACGGATCATAAAGCGTTCCGTCTGCATCAAGGCTCATGGCGTTAAAGGTAAAATCGCGCCGTTTGGCATCTTCCAACCAGTCTTCACAAAAGGCAACCGTCGCGCGCCGTCCATCGGTGGAAACATCCGAACGCAATGTGGTAATTTCAAAAGAACGCCCCTCACAGACAGCCGTCACCGTGCCATGCTCGATCCCGGTTGCAATCGCCTTAATGTCGTTCTCTTTCAACAAACCCAAAACAGTTTGCGGCAATTCAGGTGTTGCGATATCGATATCATTAATCGGCTTTCGCAAAAGCGCATCGCGCACACATCCCCCGACATAACGGGCCGGACGACCACGCGCGCCCAAAACATTCATCACACGTCTGCTGGCAGGATCGCAAAACCAATCCTGATTAATAATATCAAACATTGTTATTCGTCACGAATGATATGACCGGGAACAACTTTACCATCTCGAAAGACCGGTGGCTGATAAACCCCGCCCGGCTTTTCCCCATCCATCACATTAAAGAAGACAAGTCCGATTCCCATCAAAACCACACCGACCCCGAATAACCGCAACCACGGCCCTTTGGTTAAATCGATATGATAGGCTTCCTCACCCGCCTTTTTTTTGTGATATAGTTTCCAGACCAGATAAAGCGCGGTCGGAAAGGCCAATGGAAGAATATATTGCAGCAAAAAGCGCATTATTTCACACCTGACAATACGTCATAAAAATTTCGGAGCATCCCGGCTGTTGCCCCCCAGATATAATAATCATTATAGGGCATCGCCCAAAAATAACGTCTTTTCCCCATAAAAATACGTGAACATTTTTGATGGTTGGCGGGATCCATTAAAAAGGATAACGGGACCTCAAAGACTTCGGCAACTTCATGGTCATCCGGGTCTGTCGGGTAAGGGAAATCCACCAGACCGACGATAGGCGTAACCCGAAATCCCGTGCGCGTCACATAATCGTTTAACTGTCCGATCACTTGAATATATCGATCCGGCAAACCGACTTCTTCTTCGGTTTCGCGCAGGGCGGCATGCATCGCCGTTTCGTCGTCTTCTTCAGTATGCCCACCGGGGAAACTAATCTGGCCGGGATGGTTGTTTAAATGGTCGGTTCTTTTGGTAAACAGGACACTCAGTTCATCATGGCGTTTAACGATGGGAACAAGAACCGCAGCTTCGCGATTATCCGGTTTCGGTCGAAATCCGTTGAGATCATGATCCCCGCGAATATCCTGAGGATCGGGCTGATAAGATGCAAAAAAATCGCATAAACTCTCTGGCGTTAGTCCTCGTCCAATTGTCCCAGTGGGAAAAATTCGTTGTTGCTCCATATTCCGAAATACACTTCCCCGTCTATTGTTTCTTCAACACCACGATTGACCAGTTCATAAAAAACGGCACGATTTATCTTTGCTTCAATGGGAAACATACCCTCCCCCTGACGCAATGTCACGTACGGTGCGGGCTCACCTGTTTTTGAATCATGTTCCACACGAATGGGATTGTCCAGCCCAATGGGAACAACTTCGTCCACATTTGTGCGTAAAGACAGTTTTTGATCACAGCCACATTCGCACGCAAACAACTCAACGGCAATAAAGGGCGCATCTTCTACGATGATTCTTGCTTTTTCAACCGGGGTTTGCAGCCAATAATCCCCATATTCATCACGTTTCAGAATACTTGCAAATAAACAGACCAATTCTTTGCGTCCAATCGGTCCCCCTTCGTGAAACCACGTGCCGTCTTTTGCAATTTTTATATCAATATCGCCGCACATCGGTTGTGCAGATTGCTGCGCATTGGATTGCACAATCGTACTCATCATTTCTCGCTCCTCCCCAACTCACCCTTCTTTCACATAAATTCTTCAACAGATCACACATAATTGTTTGGTTTTCCGTACGTTCGAACCTATCCTTATTTTCAGAGCCGGTTAAAATTGCATTACTGACAAATGCAACCACATCTTTGAGATAGGACTTTTATCATGGCAAAACAAGGATATTTATTGTGAAAGACAATCCCAAAGCCGTTCAAGCCCTTGAAGCCCTCAGCAAACAAATGGCCACCGTGCACCGCGAAGTAAATGCCATTATCTTCGGTCAGGATCAAGTCATCGAAGAAACTTTGGTCAGTATCTTATCCGGTGGGCACGTCCTTTTAATCGGCCTGCCCGGTCTGGGTAAAACCCGACTGGTTGAAACCTTAGGTACCGTTCTCGGTCTGGATGAACGCCGTGTTCAATTTACACCGGACCTAATGCCCGGTGATATTATCGGGTCCGAGATTTTAGACGAAGACGACAACGGAAAACGCCATTTCCGTTTTGTCAAAGGTCCGACATTCTGCCAATTGCTCATGGCCGATGAAATTAACCGGGCTAGCCCCCGCACCCAGTCGGCCTTGCTTCAAGCCATGCAGGAAAAACGCGTTTCCGTTGCGGGGCATTATCATGACCTTCCCCAACCCTTTCACGTTTTGGCCACCCAAAACCCGCTGGAACAGGAAGGCACCTATCCCTTGCCCGAAGCACAGCTGGATCGCTTTTTCATGGAGATCAGCGTCCAATACCCGGAACGTGATGCCGAACGCGCCATCTTGATGACCACAACGGGCAACGATAACAAAACACCCAAACGCATTTTTAGCTCAGCAGAACTCCTTCAGGCACAAGCCTTGTTGCGTGATATCCCGGTCGGCGAAAGCGTGGTCGAGGCCATCCTGACACTGGTGCGTGAAGGGCGCCCTGAAACCAGTACCTTAAACGATGTGCAAAAACACGTCGCATGGGGACCAGGACCGCGTGCCAGTCAGGCCTTAATGTCCGGCGTGCGTGCCCGATGCGTTTTGCACAACCGGTTATGCCCATCCATTGACGATGTCATCGCGTTGGCGTCACCGATTTTGCGACATCGCATGGCCTTGAATTTTGCCGCCCGTGCCGAAGGGGTGTCGCTGGATACCATCATTGAACAATTAATCACGCGGACTATAAACGGATAGGATAGCCCCCATAAATGACACACCCACCCACCATACATCGTGCAGAAGCCGAATGCGCCGGATTGCCTGCCTTGTTGGTGGAGGCTGAACGCGTCGCAGCAACCGTGTCCCAAGGTATTCATGGTCGTAAGCGGCGTGGACAAGGCGATAACTTCTGGCAATTTCGCCCCTATCAAAGCGGAGAGTCCACCCGCGCAATCGACTGGCGGCAATCTGCCAAAACCCAACATCATTTTGTGCGCGAATATGAATGGGAGGCCGCACAAACCGTCTGGTTATGGCGTGATCCTTCTGCCTCCATGAATTACAGTTCCTCCCCAACCCTTGTAGATAAACGTTATCGGGCGGAATTGATCACATTGGCCCTCGCTTCCCTTCTGCTGCGCGGTGGCGAACAAATCGCCCTATTGGGAGATGCCAATCCACCGGGGCGCGGGCGTGCGGCCCTTTATCGCCTCGCCAGCATACTGGAACGTAATCGAAGCGGAAAAGACACCCTGCAAAGCCTGCCCGAACATGCCCATTTACCTCGCCACGGTGAACTTGTCCTGATCGGTGATTTCCTCTCCCCCTTACCGGAAATAGAAGAAGCCTTGAAACGCTATAGCCGCCGCCATGTGCGCGGGCATATGATCCAAATACTGGATCCGGCCGAAGAAAGCCTTCCTTTTGACGGACGAGTTGAATTTCAAGGCTTGGAAAACGAAGGCAGTGCCTATTTCGGAAATGTTGAAACCGTGCGCGATGCCTACAAGGAACGTTTGAAAAATCGTCGTCAGACCTTGAACCTGTTAGCTCATTCCTTGGGATGGAGCTTCCAGCGTCACGACACTTCGCAATCAGCCGCAAGCGCCCTTCTCAATCTTTACCTTTCCATCACACAAGGGCGGGGGACACAATGGAAGGGTTAAGCCAGTTTTCGTTTGTCAGCCCGTGGGCTTTCAGCACCTTATTGTTTTTACCGCTATTGTGGTATGTGCTGAAAACCACACCGCCAAAGCCGAAGGTCATTCCTTTCCCGGCGGTCCGTTTGCTGCAAGAATTAACCAGCCAGCGCTTATTGGCGGCTAGGACTCCTTGGTGGGTTCTCTTGCTGCGTGGGTTGCTGCTTTTATGCTTGATTATCGCACTGGCCGGCCCCGTTCTAAACGCAACGCAATCAAACCAAACCAACCAAGTTCCCCATATCATTCTGATCGACAATGACTGGTCTGTCATGGATCGATGGGACCAACGCCATCAAGAATTGTTGCGGCTGGTGGCAAGTGCAAAAGATACAGAACAGTCCGTTTATATTATGGGGACCAGCCAGCCTGTACCGTTTGAACAAAAGCCACATAGCCGCCTTGTTTATGAAGCGGAACATCTGTCTGCGCACCCTTGGCCAACCGCGCATGAAGCGGTGTTGCATTCGATCAAAGAATTGCAATCCACGTTATCAACACGGCCCAAAATAAGCTGGATATCCAATGGCCTTAGCGATCCACAAGAAAACCTTTTTTTACAAGACCTCCTGCAAATCGGGGATGTCGAATATATTACGGAAAGCACCCTTCCCCCGTTACCCGTTCTTCATAACGTCACACGTAAAGGCAAAGGTTTCCACATTGGCCTCACGGAACTGACCTTCCCCTCAAACAAAGCGTTGGAGCTTCAATTTTTGGATGGGGAGGCACAGGTTCTCCTGCAAAAAAAATATGAATTAAACGCTGGCGAGAAAGTTCACGAACAATTTATCGATATCCCACAAGAACTGAAAAGTCGGACAGAACGCATTCGCATTGCCGGATTTACAAACCCCGGCGCGCAATATCTGCTGGATGAAAAGTGGCGCGATCAAAGTGTGGGCCTGATTGCACCAAAGGGCAGCGATAAGGCACTTCTCGCCCCGTCATACTATGTTGAGAAAAGCCTTGCCCCATACAGCCATCTTCAAATTGCATCCTTAAACGATCTGCTGGATCAATCACTCAGCCTGATTATTGATGTGGATTACACAGCCTTCCCCCCCCAACAGAACGAACGGTTGGAAAACTGGGTACAACAAGGTGGCATTTTTGTACGTTTTGCCAGCGCCCGAAAAAGCGACACCAAAGACGGGACAAGTTTTGACCCGTTATTACCCGTGCAGCTCATGCCCGGCGAGCGCACCTTTGGCGGCAGCCTCAGTTGGGACAAACCCCATCGCTTAGCGCCGTTTGACAGTCACAGTCCCTTTTTCGGTTTACCCGTACCGGATGACATTTCAATCAACAAACAAATTCTTGCCCGCCCCAGTGCCGATCTAAGCGAAAAGACATGGGCCCGTCTCAGTGACGGAACCCCGTTGGTTACAGCAGCACAAATGGGACGGGGATGGAGTATTCTTTTTCATATCGAGGCCGTACCCGGTTGGTCAAAGCTCCCCTTATCCGGGACTTTTGAACAAATGCTGAAAAGGCTCTTAAGCCTGACAACACGCAAATCCACGGCTGTACAAGACGGGCCGCTTTCCCCTTATCGCCTGTTTGATAGAAATGGTTTTTTAAGCGCCACAAGCACGCAATTTACACCGATCACATCAAATGAATTGGAAAGTCAAAGCCCTGATTTTTCCCATCCACCCGGTTTATATGGAACCTCGCAAGCACCAAAAGCGTATAACTTAGGTCCCTTTGTCAAAGATATGACGGCTCTTGATTCAATTCCATCAACCGTCACGCAACGCACCTTCCATAAGGCCAGCGAACAAGACCTGTCCCTTTGGTTCTTATTTGCTGCCTTCCTTTTGGCCTTGCTTGACTGGCTCTTAAGCATACGGTTTAAAACAGTTGGCGTTATAAGTGGGGCTGTTCTTGGTGTGATGCTTTTTTCCATCATGCCCGCCCACAGCGAAACAGATTGGGACAAGGCATTGGCTGCCGCCAATCAAATGCGACTGGCATATATGCAAAGCCATGACCCGCAACTCAACGAAACACTGGAACGAGGGTTAAACGGTCTGGGGGCGACTTTGCGCAGGCGTACGGCCGTTGAACTGGCCCCGGCAATGGCGTTCGATCCTGAAAAGGACGATCCGTCCCTCTTTCCCATGATTTATTGGGCGATTGAGGATCAGCAAACCATCCTCAGCCCGCAAGCGACAGAAAAGCTCAATCGTTTTTTAAAAACCGGTGGATTTATCCTGTTTGATACAATGGGCCAAGATCGCCCCGCTTTATTGGCGCAGGCAACCGCAAATTTGGATATCGCCCCGTTGGACCCTGTGGGGGAAACCCACGTTCTGACACGTGCCTTTTATCTGTTGCAACGTTTCCCCGGTCGTTTTGATTTTGATGGGGTTTGGGTAGAAAGTGACGGTGACACCAAAAATGATCGTGTCTCTTCTGTTTTAATCGGTCGTAATGCCTGGGCGCAAGCCTGGGCACGTGATGACAATCTGCGTCCCTTATATCCCGTCATACCGGGAGGTGAATTACAACGCGAACAGGCTATGCGCTTTGGGATCAATCTTGTTATGTATATCCTGAGTGGGAATTATAAAGGCGATCAAGTCCATATCCCTGCTATTTTACAAAGGTTGGGCTTATGACGGAAATTTCATTCGCCCCCCTTCTTCCGCTTTGGTCCCTGTTCAGTTTGGCCGGAATTGTCTGCGTCTTGACAGTCCTGTCGATACGAAAAAAACAGCGTGGGGCCATCTTGCGTTTGCTGGGTGCTATCCTCGTTCTTCTGGCCCTGAGTGTCCCGCAAATAACGCGCACGGACACCCGACAAGAAAAAGATATCGCGTTTATTCTAAATGACACCTCCACCAGTCAATCCCTTGGGGATCGCAGGGCACAAGGACAACAGGCCGTTGAAAAGTTAAAGACAGATGCCTCTGCCTATCAAGATCTGGAAATCCGAACCATTGATTTAGCGCCCCAACCCGACGAGGATAAATCAGGCACAAGGATCATCAATCGGATCAAGCAGGCCCTTGGCACCATAGACCCGGAACGATACGCTGGTAGCGTCCTCATCACCGATGGTCAAATTCACGACCTGAAGGACGCATCCAATCTGCCCGGCCCCCTTCATGTTCTGATTACCGGCAGTAAAAAAGACATGGACCGCCGCATTGAAATTGTCGATGCACCACGCTATGCCATTGTGGGCAAACCTGTTTTTTTGCGTGTTCGTGTCCTAGATAATGCACAACCCAATGCAAAAGCACCACTTTTTCTGTTGCATGAGAACGGTAAAAAACAACGTTTCACGCCGACAGAAGACGGCGTTCAAGAAACGGTCTATATTGCAGATCATGCGGGAAGACAGGAGCTTCTGCTGGAAACGCCATCCCTTGAAAATGAACTCAGCCTCAACAATAACAAAGTGGCGCTGAGCATTAACGGGGTGCGCGACCGATTGCGCGTTTTGCTCGTATCCGGGCAACCTCATCAGGGGCAACGAACATGGCGCAATATATTACGGTCTGACCCGGCTGTTGACCTGGTTCATTTCACCATTCTGCGCCCATCGGAAAAAGAAGACTTCACCCCCTTAAATGAACTATCGCTCATCGCCTTTCCGGTGCGGGAGCTTTTTGAAGAAAAACTTAATGATTTCGACCTGATCATTTTTGATCGTTATTACCGACACAATGTCCTGAACGAGAGCTACTTTCAAAACATCGTGCGTTATGTTGAAAAAGGGGGAGCCTTGTTAATTTCTGCCGGACCGGATTTCGCAGGCGCGCGCAGCCTTGCCCAAACCGGATTAAAAACCGTCTTACCCGCCCTGCCCAACGGACGAATTCAAGACGATACTCCCTATCGCTTGCAAAAAACTGAACTGGGTAAACGCCACCCCATCACAACCCAACTCAGCAGCCCGCAAAAAGACTGGGGTCGATGGATGCGGATTGTGAACAGTCAAAACATTTCCGGTCAAACCATTCTGCAAAGCGAAGATCAACAACCGCTTTTGGTCGTGGACCGCATTCAACAGGGCCGTGTTGCAATGCTTTTAAGCGATCACCTTTGGCTTTGGGCGCGTGGGTTTGACGGGGGCGGTCCGCATAACGCACTGGTTAGAAACCTTGTACACTGGTTAATGAAGGAACCGGAACTGGAAGAAAACACACTGAGCCTGCGACAAAAAGACGAACAAACCATCGAAATTATCCGTCACAGCCTGACACCTGAAAACCCACCCGTTCAAATCACCTTTCCCGACGGGACACAACAAAATGTCACATTGACAGCACAAGGCAAAGGGATCTTTAAGCAACAGCTGAATGCCCCGCAAATGGGCATTTATCACGCAGAAGATACAACACATCGGACCACCTTAATCAAAGGCAGCCTGAACCCGAAAGAACTGGAAGATCCCCGCGCAAGCGAAACCCTGATCGGCCCCCTTGCTGAAAAACTGGGGGGAAGCCTGCATTGGCTGGAAGACGGCGTGCCCATGTTGCAACGGGTTTCCGTCAAAAGCGAAACGGTTGGTCGAAACTGGATCGGTCTGCCCAAGCGCCATAAAGAAAGCGTGCTTGGCATAAAGCGCAGCAATCTCGTTCCCCTCTGGCTTATCCTGATAGGGGCCGCCATTTGCTGGTGTTTGGCATGGTGGCGCGAAAGCCGTTAGCAAATCCCGAGCAACCTAAATCAGGTAGCGACGACGCATTTGCATCAAATTAAAACTTTAACGAATGTCTTCCCACGAAGGACAATTGCCAAACCAATCTTTTAGGAAGTCCACAAACAGGCGTACCTTTGCAGATAAATGTCTATTATGAGGATAAACCGCATAAATATTGATCGGTTCAACCTCATATTCTTCCATGACCGTTTCTAAAACACCATTTGCCAATTCCCGCCCGACAATAAACGCAGGTGAAACCGCAACCCCGGCCCCATTTACTGCCATATCACGGATTATATCGCCATTATTGGCTTTCACATCCCCTTCAATCTTCACCAAGTGGGTCTTGCCATTTTCCTGATAAGACCACCCGCCACTATTGCGCGACAGGGTATAAATCAAACAATTCATATCTTCCAATTGGCGGGGGTGCGTTGGTTTGGCATGTTTTTGCCAGTAGTCGGGCGACGCACACACCACCATCCGGCTAGAGCCGACTTTCTTCGCAATCAGGGAAGAATCCGGTAAACGACCAATGCGAATGGCAAGATCAAACCCTTCGTCCACAATATCAACATAACGGTCATTCAGTTGCACATCGACGCTCAGGTCATCGTATTTTTCGATAAAGGCCGCCAGCGGTCGACCCAGATGTTTCACGCCAAAACTGACCGGAGCACTGATTTTAAGATGCCCGCGCGGTTCATCCTGTAAACGGGTAATGGCAAGTTCAGCTTCTTCAGCCTCGCTCGTAATCCGTTCGCAGCGTTCATAAAAAACCTGCCCGACTTCGGTTAAGCTCAGCTTGCGTGTCGTCCGGTTTAATAATCGAACACCAAGGCGGTCTTCTAAAAAAGTGACCTTCTTGCTGACCGAGCTTTTCGACATGCCTAGATCATCTGCCGCCTTCGAAAAACTGCCCGATTGCACCACCTGTGCAAAAATCATCATGCCTGTCAGATTGTTCATCGTTTCCCCATAGAAACAATTATGTTCCAAATTGCCCCATTATCATTTTCTGTCGAACAGTACATCATGCAGCATGAATTTTGACAAGAGGAGAATAGGAAATGGGCCTACTCGTTGACGGCAAATGGCAAGACACATGGTACGATACCAAAAGCACCGGCGGAAAATTCAAACGTCAGGACAGCAGTTTTCGCAATTGGGTCAGCCGGGATGGCACCAGCGGTTTCAAGGCCGAAGCCGATCGCTATCGCCTTTATGTTTCCTACGCTTGTCCGTGGGCACATCGCACGCTTATTTTCCGCGCACTTAAAGGGCTTGAAAATATCATTGATGTGGTTGTCGTTGATCCCGTGATGAAAGAAAACGGCTGGATGCTCCCCGATGGTAATCCCCTGCACACTCTTTATACTCACGTTCAACCTGATTATACGGGCCGGGTCACTGTACCCGTTTTATATGATAAAAAATCCAATGCCATTGTCAGTAATGAATCGGCAGAGATCATCCGAATGCTCAATACTGCCTTTGATGATTTTGCGACAAAAGAATGCGGTGATCTCTATCCCGCAGCCCTGCAGACCGAAATCGATGAGATCAATACATTCGTGTATCACAATATCAACAACGGTGTGTACAAGGCAGGCTTTGCCACCACGCAAGATGCTTATGAAGAAGCCTTTGAAAACCTGTTTACCGCCCTTGATAAGGTCGAAGATATCTTATCGAAAAACCGCTATCTTGTCGGGAACCACATCAACGAAGCCGACTGGCGCCTGTTTACCACCCTTGTACGCTTTGATGCCGTCTATGTCGGACATTTTAAATGCAACAAAAAACGCATCGTCGATTACCCAAACCTATGGGGATATCTGAAAGACCTCTATCAAGTTCCCGGTGTGGCAGAAACCGTCCATATGGACCATATCAAAACCCATTATTACGCCAGCCACGACACCATCAATCCCACAGGCGTTATTCCATGTGGGCCGGAAATTGATTTCACCGTACCACATGGCCGGGGGTAAAGACGCTCAGGGCCATTCATAAGCAGGGATATGAAGCGCCCTTGTATTTATATTCTGACAAACAAACCGTATGGCACACTTTATGTCGGTGTCACGTCCCATTTATTACATCGACTTTATCAACATCAAAATGAATATTTCGATGGGTTTACAAAACGTTACAAACTAAAAAATCTGATTTATTTCGAGATGTACGACGACATGGAACATGCCATTCGTCGTGAAAAATCCCTGAAACGCTGGAGACGGGAATGGAAAATTCAGCTTATTGAACAACACAATCCTTATTGGCAGGATTTATCGTTCAAACTTTCAATGTAAGTGTCGCAATAATGGATCCCGGCTCAAGGCCGGGATGACGTTTTGACCAAACTTCTCCTCCCGTCATCCCGGACAAGCGTTCGCGCAGATCCGGGATCCATTTAAGTGTCAAGGGCAATATCTGAATTTTCTGCATAAAATGTCTCTATTTAAATTATCAATCATTGGCTCGGGGTGTCATCTCTTGTTCGACAGACGGTGGGCAGGTGTTACACCCACAGACGGAACCATTTTGGGCCGCCGGATATTGGTTGGTCCACTGACCGTTCCAGCCGCCATGCGGTGCGCAGGTTTGTGAACAAATAGCACCGGCACGGGCATTATCGGGGATCGGATAGGCGGCTTCAATATCGCACCCGCACGCGTAATCGGCCCGCGTCCCGGCCAGAATTTTATCCTGCATGGCATCAAACCAATCACGTGAATTGCTATCCAGAGAAAACAGGGTCGCGTTGCTGTTTTCCACCATTTCCTTCATTTCTTGATATTTCGGATAGGTCTTTGAAAGCGTATCAAACACACTGGGACGCACCGGCATTAAGTATTGCGGGTAATCCTTGCCATCACCGGGACCAATACTGGCCGTAATGGTTTGCGCATCCGCAATGACATTGGCAAGTTGAACCGCCAAATCACGTGTTCCTCGGCTGATACTGGTCGGGTTAATCGCAATCAGGTCGGAATAAAACATGGTCGGGGCATCGGCATTGTCGGAGGCCGGAAAAGGTTTAATTTTTGTCGTCGCCCGTGTCTGTGCTGACATGGCGGAAAATGTCTCGGTATATCCGACAAAGACCCGTCCATATCCTTCGCTATACCATGTGCCACGGTTATAGGTATTGTCCCCGGCCTTGGTCGCATTATAGAAACTGGTCATATCCATCATGGTACGTAAAAAACCCATTGCGGTGGGATCAATGGTTTCCGGCAGATTAATCGGCCAAGTCCCCTGAATACCGGCTTCGGATTCAATATAACGGCAGGCCGCTGTCGACGCCCCTTGCATATCAATCATCAATCCGCGGGGTCCCGGCGGCACCATGCTGGTAAAGGTACAGGTCTTTAAGGTTTGTTTTAACGCGCTGATGGTTTGCGCGCTCGCAACGGCGCCATCATCTTCATGGTAAAACAGCACATTGGCGCACCCCAACATAGGGACTGCCAAATACCCACCGGACGGATTTTTCACACCATCAATGGCATACTCAAAAAAATCCTGCTTGTTGAGAACTTCATCATCACGCAACAGATCAACCGAGCCAATGCTGTTGAAATAGTTCAGGAACATGGCATCCATGACATAGACATCGGCGTTGGTCGGCGGGTTCATATGATAACCGCCGTCCCATTCATCAGATGTTAAAAAATGAAGGCTCACATCGGGTTGGACCTTTGCCCATTGCGTGGAAATCGCATCCTGAAACTGTTGTAAACGCGGCACCCACGGATAAAGCCCCACCGTCAGACTATCTGCGGCACGGGCAATGGGGGCTTGCGCAACCAACCCTATTATGAAAAAAAATGTTATTAAGAAAATTCGAAACGTTCGTCCCATATTTGCCTCCATATTATAATGGTTGCAAATATCAGAACACAATCAAGCTTCCCTTTCAATAAGTCTTGGCGTCAATCGCGTTCTGCCGTAAAGACCCAGTCAGTTCCTTTGGAAAGATCGTCGCGATAGACGTAGCCGCCCAGATCGAATTTTTTAATACCTTCGGGGTCTTCAAGGCGGTTTTGGATGATATAGCGCGCCATTGACCCACGTGCCCGTTTTGCCATAAGGCCAATGGTTTTCGCCACGCCTTGCTTGATCTCTTTAAAGACAGGTGTGATAATTTCTGCATCCAGTGCCTTCTTGTCTACGGCCTTGAAATATTCGTTGGAAGCACAGTTGATCAAAACCTTTTGCGAGTGATCTTTCAAAACATCATTCAAACGTTGTGAAATCTGACTCCCCCAGAAATCGTACAAATTATTGCCGCGTGGATTGGAAAGACGTGTTCCCATTTCAAGACGATAAGGCTGGATCAAATCAAGTGGACGCAACAAACCATAAAAGCCGGACAAAATCCCGAAATGGTTTTGGGCAAATTTGAAATCGTCTTCATTCAAGCTTTTTGCATCCAAACCAACGTAGGTATCCCCGCTAAACGCCAATGCAGCTTGTTTGGCATTATCCGGGGTAAACGGCGTTGAGAACCCCTGAAAACGGGCATGGTTTAAATCGGCCAGTGCCTCGCTAATTTTCATCAGTTGTGATAAATCAGCCCGAGTCAGCTTACGTGTTGTTTGCGACAATTCTTCTGTATCTTCCAGAAAATAGGGCTGCGTATGGGATAGACCGGAAACCGGCGTATCAAAATCCAGCTTTTTTGCGGGGGAAACAACACAGAACATAATTTTATACCTTTTCTCGGGAAGACGTTCAGAATAAGTCTAAACTTATCCCAAACAGGCATTTGATCAAGCCTTTATGCCGAGCTTGCGTTTCAGAAAGGCAATTTTTTCCAATTGCTGTTCCACCCGGATTTGCTTGGTCATTAAATGCGGCAAACGCCCGTCGCGTTTCATAATGCGTTCAATTTTCTTGGCCCGTTCCAACAACCAGGCTTCGCGTTCCTTCAAAATCGCCGCATCGGGATGTTCTTTTTTGGGTTCCGGCAATGGTTCGGTTGGGCGCGCTTTTTCCACAATCGCCGGGGTCAAAATCACATTGATTTCCGAAATACAATTGGTCGGCGTTGCACTTAATATAGCGATTGAAATAATACTGCCATCCAAAACACCGATAGAACAGGGCCATGCTTTGCGTTCTTTATGATCAATAATTCCGTTAATGACCGTTAAGTCCTGTCCATAACTATCCAGACGACGATATAAATCCCGCACCCGGTCTAAAATGGCATCACGTCCAACAATGGCTTCCTGATCCGTTCGTGTAAAAACTGACTGACTTTCATCCAGCATATCGGACAGGCCAGTCAAATCGCGCTTATTAAATGCGTTGATATAGGCTTTGGTCAGGGCCAAGACCGCCTTGCGGCTGGGTTCTGCAGGCAATTGTCCCTTGTCGGAATATTTCTTTTCCGTCGGGCGTGCCGTTGAGACAACCGCCCCATTCAGCAAAACAGCAATCCCATTTATTTTGCCATTGATTTTGCAACTGATCACACAGACGGCAACGGGAATGCCGTTCATCAAACACAAAAGGCAGGGGCGCGCTTTACTGTTACCCAAATCAATAATTGCACTGATTAATTCCAGCTTTCGATTGCGTTCATCTGTGCGTTTAAAAAGCGTTTTGATCCGATGGAGGACATTTTCCTTACCGACTATGGTATTTTGTTCCTGTCGGCTAAAGATTACATTTTGATCATCCAAAAGATCCGCAATCGCCGCAAGGTCACGATTATTAAAGGCTTCCCCGTAAGCCTTTGTTGTCTCTAGTGTAACCACCCGGTTTTGCATCACATCCTCTTAAACAAACAAATTGCCTATGCCTAATGTGTCTCGGACACGCCAACCTTGCAATTGGTTTCTTAAGAAAAAGTATAAAAAAACACCCCGCATCAAATAGATACGAGGTGTTTTTTAAATATACAGGTACTTTGAACCGTATTTTACAGGGCAGGGCCCGCTGCAACCAGGTTCTTGCCTTCTTCGTTGTCGGTGAAACGACCGAAGTTTTCAACAAACATGGCGGCCAGTTTCTTGGCTTTTTCTTCCCATTCAGCCACATCAGCATATGTGTCTTGCGGGTTCATAATGTTCGGATCACAATTGGGCAGAGATTGCGGAACAGCCAGATTGAAGAACGGCAGTTGTTTGAATTCTGCATCTTCAATAGAACCGTCCAGAATGCCGTCGATGATGGCACGTGTATCCTTAATGGAAATACGTTTGCCTGTGCCGTTCCAACCTGTGTTCACAAGGTAGGCTTCTGCACCGGAAGCATTCATACGTTCGACCAGAACTTTGGCATAAGTTGTCGGGTGCAAGGACAGGAACGCTGCACCGAAGCAAGACGAGAACGTCGGTGTCGGTTCAGTGATCCCACGCTCTGTACCGGCCAGCTTCGCAGTAAAGCCGGACAGGAAGTAATATTGTGTCTGTTCCGGTGTCAGTTTGGAAACCGGGGGCAGAACGCCGAACGCATCAGCTGTCAGGAAGATAACTTTCTTCGCGTGACCCGCTTTGGAAACCGGCTTAACGATGTTTTCAATGTGATAAATCGGGTAAGAAACACGTGTGTTTTCTGTTTTGGAATTATCGTCAAAATCGATTTTGCCGTCTTCGGTTACCGCAACGTTTTCCAGCAATGCATCACGACGGATTGCATTGTAGATATCAGGTTCGTTTTCTTGGGACAGGTTGATGGTTTTGGCATAACAGCCGCCTTCGAAGTTGAAGACACCGTTGTCATCCCAACCGTGTTCATCATCACCGATCAACTGGCGTTTCGGGTCCGCTGACAAAGTTGTTTTACCTGTACCGGACAGACCGAAGAAAACAGCCGTGTCACCGTCTGCGCCCACGTTGGCAGAACAATGCATGGAGGCAATACCTTTAAGCGGTAACAGGTAGTTCATAATAGAGAACATACCTTTTTTCATTTCACCGCCGTACCATGTACCGCCGATCAACTGGATTTGTTCCGTCAGGTTGAAAGCAACAAAGTTTTCAGAATTCAAACCTTGCTTTTCCCAGTTCGGGTTGGTCGTTTTTGCGCCGTTCATCACAACGAAATCGGGCTCATACCCAACGAGTTCTTCATCAGACGGACGGATAAACATGTTTTTCACGAAGTGAGCCTGCCAAGCAACTTCTGTAATGAAGCGTACTTTCAAGCGAGTATCTTCGTTGGCACCGCAGAATGTATCGACCACAAACAGGCGCTTGCCGGACAATTGTGTGGTCACAAGATTTTTAAGGTCTGCCCAAACTTCCTCAGAGATCGCCTTATTGTCGTTCTTGCCTTGGTCCGCCCACCAAACGGTGTCACGAGAGGTGTCGTCTTTCACAAAATATTTATCTTTTGGAGAGCGACCGGTAAAGATGCCCGTATCAACAGAAACTGCGCCAAGCTCAGTCACGATGCCTTTTTCAAAGCCTTCCAGACCGGCTTTGGTTTCTTCTGCGTACAGAAGATCATACGAAGGGTTATAGACTACTTCTTGGACGTTCTCGATACCGTACTTCGACAGGTCGATATTCGTTTGGGTCGGGCTCATTTACAACTCCGGTGTCATAGTTTGCAAGCTTTGGTGCCGTGTTTTTTCATAAAGTCACTTCATTGAGGTAATTTTCACAAAAATCTTGTTAAATTTGAACATAACACAACAAGACTTTGATAAAACAATCCCCTGCGAAACGACCACTTTTCCTTCTCTCAAAAGGTAGAATGCATTTGCGATGCGCACTTCTGCCTAAAAAGCGGGCGGAGAATAACCTCTGAGAGCCGGGGAGACAACCTCCTCATTGCATTTTTATTTCGTTTTTTTTGCAACAAAAGTTTCACGAACAAATATCGTGCACAACTTTCTTTAATTCTTCCCTTGTTTTGACTTCTTTTTCAAATGGATAACGAATTATCCGCGAGGCCCGTTTCAAGTCCATTCCATCCCCGTCTATACGCAACAGTTGCCAAGCCTCCCCCGGTTGTTTGAGTAATTTTGTTGCGCAAATCGCAGAAAGTTGGGGTAATTCGGTATTAAGGTACGAAATTACGTTTTCTTGTTCTTTGGAAAAATTCAAGAAAGCCGCCGAGTCGCCCAGATAATCTTTCCCTTGCAACCATTCTGCCTGACCAAACCCACCTACAAAATGCGCTTTTTCAATAATCAGTCTGTAAAAGTTAAAATCGCTAAATTCAGCATACATTTTTGCCGATGGATGAATTTCCAAATATCGCGCAACCAGATCATCCTGTCGCACCTTCTCGACCTTTCCCACCAATGTCACGCGGGGGCCGCTTTGCGGATTGCTGCGCGTTGAAGCTTGCTCACATAAAAACGAGACCCGAGGTTCAACATTTATATTTTGTGTATGATCGGCCAAGTCTGACAGTAAAAACAACGGTTGGCCATAGATATCAAAGGTGGTTGCACAAAAGGAAACGTAGGGTGATTGGTCATTGCGATCTAATGTCGCCAAAGCACCGCTTCGACAAGAACGGACTATTTTGCGCGCTTCAAATCCTGTGGTCATTTGCTTTCCCCTTTTCTTTTCATTGACCCTGTCTGCCATAGGACCATATAGTCATTCAAATTTCCGATGCTAACCGATTGAGACGAAACCTTGGCACATACAATCGCACTTGTAGATGACGACCGCAATATCATCACCTCTGTTTCCATTTTATTGGAGGCTGAAGGCTATACTGTCAGAACATACCGTGATGGCGAAGAAGGTCTTGCCGGCATTACCAATAATCCGCCCGACCTTGTGGTTCTGGACATCAAAATGCCTCGCATGGATGGCATGGAAATGTTGGGGCAATTGCGTAAAGAAAGCCATGTTCCGGTCATTTTTCTGACTTCCAAAGACGATGAGATTGATGAACTGCTCGGCCTTCGCATGGGGGCGGATGATTTCATCCGCAAACCCTTTTCTCAACGCCTGTTATTGGAACGCATTCGTGTTTTAATCCGGCGCCAAGATGCCATACGCCAGCAAAACGGCAAGGAACGGGATGAAAAAGATGTCATGCAACGCGGTCCTTTGCTGTTGGATGCAGGGCGCCATCTGTGCGCCTGGAAAAAAGAACATGTCAATCTGACCGTGACCGAATTTTTAATTGTGGAATCCCTTGCACGTCATCCCGGCCACGTCAAAAGCCGCGACCAGTTGATTGATGCCGCATACGGCGAACATATTTATGTGGATGACCGCACCATCGACAGCCACATTAAACGCGTGCGTAAAAAGTTTAAACTGGTCGATGATGATTTCAACCAAATCGAAACCCTATATGGGGTTGGCTACCGTTACCGCGAAAACGTGGAATAATCCACCATGCAACCTTTTGCCCGCTTTGAGCGTCCGAAACGCGTTTTTTCACCGATTACATTACGCATTCTGGCCGTCAACATGCTTGCGCTTGGCATTTTGGTCATCGGTATTCTCTATCTGGGTGAATATCGCCGCGCCTTGATCCTCAGTGAAGTTTCCGGCCTTGAAATTCAAGGTGAAATGTTTGCTGCGGCCTTGGGCGAAGGTGCCTCGATCAAGCAACGTGAACTCAACCGCAATAACCAACTGGTGTTCAGTGTCGCCCGCCAAATGGTCGCCCGATTGGTGCAAAAAGGCACCCGTGCACGCCTTTTCGCCTTGGATGGTTCATTGATGGCAGATAGTGGTGAATTGATTTTACGCAGCGCTGACAACCCCATCCATCAAAACGAAAGCCTGATTGAAAAGGGATTGCGTCTCGCACAGGAATTCAGTTCCCGCGTGATTTTCGGAGAACAGGACCTGCCGCTTTATATCGAACCACCGATGCAAAGTGCCAAAAATTTCCCCGAAGCCGGTATGGCACTGGACGGTGAATATGGCGGCATGATCCGGGAAACCGTCGACGGTGGGATTATGATTTCTGTTGCTGTTCCGGTGACACGCGAAGGCAATATCCTCGGCGCGTTGATGTTATCCAAAGGATCGGAAGATATCGAAGCGGCCTTGTTTGATGTTCGCCTGCATATCTTCAAGGTCTTTTTACTGTCCTTCGGGGTCACGATTTTACTATCTCTTTATTTTGCCGGAACCATCGCACGACCTTTGCGCAAACTCTCAAAAGCCGCACACCAGTTGCGCACCGGGATGAACCAGCGCGATGAAATCCCCGACCTGAGCAATCGCAATGATGAAATCGGCGATTTGTCCGCTGCCTTGCGTCAAATGACACAGGCCCTCTGGCAACGCATGGATGCGATTGAAAGCTTTGCCGCCGATGTCTCGCATGAATTAAAAAATCCACTGACATCCTTGCGTAGCGCCGTTGAAACGGTCAGCCATATCAACAACCCGGACGCCCAAAAACGCCTGATGGATATTATTCAACATGATGTCTCTCGTCTGGATCGTTTGATCAGCGATATTTCCGAAGCCTCCCGCGTGGATGCGGAAATGTCACGGGCCAAGGCGGAAAAACTTGACCTGAAGGCCATGCTCTCAACCTTGGTCGATATTCGCCAGACACAAATCGAAACAGATAAAACCACGCAAACCGAACCGGCCCTTGTCTTAAAAGCCGACACGGAAACCTCTTACATTGTTGAAGGCATGGACGGGCGGCTCGTACAGGTTTTTCAAAACCTGATCGGCAATGCTCTAACCTTTTCCCCAGCGGGTGGAACCATCACCTTGGGCCTGCAAAAAAACAAAGATACCATCGATATTATTGTGGATGATCAAGGTCCCGGCATCCCCCCCGGTAATGAAGAAAAAATCTTCAAACGGTTTTATACCGAACGCCCGGACAGTGATGATTTCGGTAATCATTCCGGTCTGGGTCTTGCCATTTCCAAACAAATTGTTGAAACTCATGGCGGTACGATTATTGCCGAAAACCGCATGGAAGACGGACAGATTAAAGGAGCACGCTTTCGCGTGAGCTTACCTGCAAAATGAGCCAAATTCACGCCACCGCCATCGCCATTGACGAACAGGGTATCTTACTGCGTGGTCCCAGCGGTGCTGGTAAATCCGACCTTGCCTTGCGTCTAATTGAACAAGGCGCCCGCCTCGTCAGCGATGACCGGGTCGAATTGATCAAAAAGGGAAACGAGGTCATTGCCTTCGCCCCGCCTGCCATAAAAGATTTGTTCGAAGTACGCCATCTGGGCATTCTTAAATTGCAAAGTCTGGAATCGGCCCCCCTTCGCTTAATAATCGACCTCTGTTCCCCGGAAGAACTGGAACGCATGCCTGCGCCGACCCATATAGAACTGGAAGGTGTCGCGCTTGCCCACCTTCGCCTCAATCCTTTTGAACAAAGTGCCGCTGCCAAAGCTTCCTTGGGGCTTGCCATCGCACTGGGACATATTGAACGGATGGAATGATGCAAAAAGTACTGGTTGTCACCGGCCTAAGCGGCGCAGGCATGACAACAAGCCTGAAAATCCTCGAAGATATGGGCTATGAAACCATCGACGGTGTGCCCTTATCCCTGCTTGGACAGTTGGTTGGCAAAGATGCCCCGCTTGCCATTGGGGTGGACATCCGTACACGTGGGTTTGGTGTTTCTCCCTTACTGGAAGAACTCGATCTTTTAAAAGCACAAGACGGGCTTGATCTCTCCCTTGTTTTTTTAGATTGCGACAATGCTGTCATTGAGCGACGCTACGTTGAAACCCGCCATCGCCACCCCTTAGCCGAAGATCGCCCCGTTGCCGATGGTATTCGCCACGAACGGCAACTTCTGGCCCCTTTACGCGAACGGGCCGACCTGGTGATTGACACGACAGAAATGGCGATCAAGGATTGTAAGCGTATTTTGCAAGGCCAATATGCCCTGAGCGATAAAAAGCCCTTGAGCGTCTTTGTCACGTCATTTTCCTATAAAAAAGGTATCCCACGCGAAGCCGATCTGGTCTTTGATGTGCGATTCTTACGCAATCCGTTTTATGACGTCACCCTGCGCCCCCTGACCGGGCAAGATGATCAGGTCGGTGCCTATATCGAAAAAGACGATGGATTTGCCGATTTTCTCATCAATTTAAAAAATTTAATCCACCCCTTGTTGCCGCGTTATAGCGCAGAAGGCAAAAGCTATCTGACAATTGCCATCGGTTGTACAGGGGGGCAACATCGTTCGGTCTATGTCGCGCGTAAATTATGTTTATGGTTGCAAGAAAGTGGTGAAAATGCGCAATTGCAACATCGTGAGTTGACGAACCGCGCACACTAAACCAAGATAGCGCGCTTAAAACAAGATTTGAGAGGGAAGTGATCGTATGATCGGTATGGTGTTGGTAACACATGGTCGTCTGGCAGACGAACTTATTGCAGCATTGGAACATGTTGTCGGACCGCAGGAAAATGTATCCTCGGTTTGCATCGGGCCCGACGATGACATGGAACAGCGGCGCAGCGATATTCTGGAACAGGTTTCCCATTGTGACAACGGCAACGGCGTTATTCTGCTGACCGACATGTTTGGTGGCACACCTTCAAATCTAGCAATCTCCATTATGGACAAGGCCAAGGTCGAAGTTATCGCCGGGGTCAACCTGCCCATGCTGGTCAAACTCGCCAGTGTTCGTAAAAACGAAGATTTGGCAGAAACCGCAGCCCAAGGCCAAGACGCCGGACGTAAATATATCAACATAGCTTCCAGCCTGCTGGGACAAGATTAAGACGACGATTATCACATGAGCCTTTCCCAAACACTGGAAATCCAAAATCAACGCGGCCTGCACGCCCGTGCCGCCGCAAAATTTGTCAAAACCGCTGCAGAATTTGAAGGTACCAATATTATGGTTGCCAAAGGCGGACAGGAAGTGTCCGGCAATTCCATTATGGGATTGTTGATGCTGGCAGCCTCCATCGGCACATCGATTGAGGTCAAAACCGATGGTCCGCAGGCTGAAGAAGCTTTAAGTGCCATTTCCACACTGGTGAACGACAAATTCGGCGAAGATTAGGCCGATTACATGGAACAAATATTCGACGGTCTCGGCGTTTCAGGCGGTATCGGATTTGGTATCGCCCATATCCGCGAAAGCGGCGTATGCGAGATCAACGAATATTGCATCCCGAATGACCATATAGACGACGAACTGGTCCGCCTCGAAAACGCGCTTGAAAAATCGCGTAACCAGCTTGCAAAACTTCGACAAAAAGCAAACCAGTTGCCTCCAGCCGCCGCCGAAGAGCTGGGCTTTCTTCTGGATGCCCATCTCCATATGTTGAAAGGCTCCCGTCTGGTACGTGGCGTAAATCAGCATATTCGCGATTACAAAATCAATGCCGAAGCCGCCTTGCAGCACGTTCTGGATGAAATCAGCGAAGGGTTCAAGGCACTGGATGATGCCTATATCGCCTCGCGCCAATCGGATGTGCATCAGGTTGCAGCCCGCGTTATGCGCAACCTGTGTGAAGAACCCCATCAACCTTTTAATGACTTGCCGGATAATTCCGTCATTATCGCTGAAGAGCTTACCCCGGCTGACACCGCCTTGATGAACCCCAAAACCGTTGCCGGGTTTACGACCGTACTGGGTGGACCGGAAAGCCACACCGCCATTATGGCACGGGCCCTTGGCTTACCCGCTGTCTTGGGGGCCGCTGGTGTCATTGGTGCCATCAATACGGGCGATACCGTCATTATTGATGGCGATGCGGGCCGTGTTGTTGTGAACCCAAGTGATAAAACCCGCAGCTTTTACCAACGCCGCGCCATTGAAAATGAAGAAAAAAAGAAACGGCTTGCCTATTTAAAGGATCGCGAAGCCCTGACCAAAGACGGCGTCAGGGTCACCCTGAAAGCCAATATGGAACTGCCGATCGAGATTGACAATATCATCAACAACGGAGCCGAAGGTGTCGGCCTGTTGCGCAGTGAATTCATGTATATGAACCGCGACAGCCTGCCTGATGAACATGTTCAGTATAATACATTCAAAGAATTACTGGAACGTCTGGACGGCAAACCCTTAACGGTACGCACCTTGGACATTGGCGGAGATAAAACCGCCAAATCCCTGATTGAGGATTTCGGAAATTCCATTTGTTCGCCCTTGGGGATGCGTGGTATTCGACTGTCGTTAAACCGCCCCGATATTTTGGAAACTCAATATCGTGCCCTGCTACGAGCCGGGCAACATGGCCCGGTCAAGATTTTATTGCCAATGGTCACCTCGATCAACGATGTCCGCCAAGCCCGCCTTTTCCTGCAACAAATTGCCGACAAAATGCGTGCAGAAGGTATGGATATTCCCGACCCCTTGCCTCCGCTGGGTGCCATGATCGAAGTTCCCGGTGCCGCCCTCTCAGCCGATGCCCTTGCGCGTGTCTGTGATTTTTTTGCTATCGGGTCAAACGATCTCACCATGTACACGCTGGCGACAGATCGGGCGGACGAACAAGTCGCCCATTTATTTGACCCTTTGCACCCGGCTGTCTTGCGATTAATCCAATTCACGACCCAAGCGGCCCTGCGCAACAATATCCCTGTCAGTCTGTGTGGGGAGATGGCGGGAAATCCACGTTTTACAGCCCTTTTGCTCGGCTTGGGGATCCGTGATTTGTCCATGAGTGCAACCAACATCCCCAAGATCAAACAACGCATTCTGGAAATGGCAGAACAATCCGCCGTGCAACGCGCCAATATTATTATGGATCAAACCGACAGTGGTCGGATTGCCATGCTCTTGGATGATTTCAGTGACCGTGGCGGTTTTTAGACCTAACCTTCGATCGCGGATAAAACGGCATCAACAGATAAGTCGTTTAAGCTTTGTTCACGCAAAATCGTGACATCCGGCCCGCGCTGCCCACAAAGTTGCGGGTCCGAGGCATGGGAATAAAGCACAATAGACCGGCACCCGGCCAATGAAATCATATGCATAGGGCCCGTATCGTTGCCCACCGCCAATCTTGCCCGACGGGCCAAGGTGGCAATTTCAATAAAATCAGTTTGACCGGACAGGTCGTATACCTCAGGACAACGATCCAGAATTTCATCCAGTACGTCACCTTCTTTCGCCGTGCCCAACATGACAGGCTGGATATTGCGCTCAATCAAGGCTTGTGCCAATGCGGCATAATTTTTCGCAGGCCAGCGTTTTTCGGGGCGATGCGGGGCACCACCGGGGACCAATAAAGCAAAAACACTGTCCAGATCAAAACGCGACAAATCGGCCTCTGCCCAGCTTAAATCCGGCATTGGCGTCTTGTAAATCCCGGCCATTTCCAGCTGTTCGGCCTGACGGTCAATGGTATGCATAAAATTGCGCTGTGGATTGGCATGGGGATGCGAACAGCCCCGCGCAATCCCCGACCATTTCACCGCACTACCCATCAATTTGAAATAGCCCGAAGAACGATCCGATGTTTGCAGATCATATGCCCGGTCAAAATTTCCACTTTTGAGTTTTTGACGGAGCTTCAACGTGCGGCGCACCTGCCATGCTTTGGGCCGTTCATCTTCCCAAACCGCATCAAAATAACCGCAAGCTTTACCCAGAGCCATATAAGGCTTGGTCGTCAACAACGTAATATGGGCATTACGATGATGGTCGCGAATGGCTTTCATCGGCCCCAAGGCCTGAATAAAATCACCGAGCGCACTCAATTTAATCACAAGAATGCGTTCTTGTTTTTCGTTACGATTAGGCATTATGCATCAAGACTTAAGACTTCGTTATAAACTTCCAGCGTTTTGGCACACATGGCTTCTTTGGAAAACTCTTTTGCGATATGCGCTTTGGCCTGTTCTGCCATTTGCTCGCGTTTTTGTGCCGACAGATTGAGACCTTTTTCAATCGCACCTGCCATTGAATCCGCATCACCGGGTTTACAGAGCCAACCGGTTTGATCTTCAATCACCGTCTCACGCGCCCCGCCATGATCGGTTGCCACAACCGGGCGCCCCATCGCTTGCGCTTCAATCGCAACCCGTCCGAATGCTTCGGGATCCGTCGACGCCGAGACCACCAAATCACACAACATATAAGCCGTCGGCATATCGTTACATTCATCCACGATCGTCACAACGCCTTGCAAGTTATGATGCTGAATACGTTTTTCCAGTTCTTTGCGATATTCCGTGCGCCCTTGATCAGACCCAATCAACAGGCAACAAATATCACGGCGCCCAAGTTTGGCAATCGCATCAATAAAGACCAACTGTCCTTTCCAGCGCGTCAATCGTCCCGGTAAGGCCACAACCGGCACCCCATCAGGGATATTCCATTGTGTTGATAACTTCACCAACCGCTCGGCTGTAATTTTTTCCGGGTTAAAACGGAACAGATCAACCCCACGATGGATCAGGCGAATAGTTTCACGGCGCACTCCGTAAATTTTGCGCATATGTCCGGCAATGAAGGACGAAATGGCAATCACCCGCTCCCCCTTGGTCATAACTGAATTATACCACCGCTTAAACGGGTTTCCATGACTGTAGGTTCCGTGAAAAGTCGTGATATAAGGCACATGGGCACGCTTGCAGGCCCAATAGGCACTCCAGGCCGGGGCGCGCGATCGCGCATGCACCAAATCAACAGCTTCCTGCTTAATCACATTGACCAGCCGTGTGGCGTTTTTACGCATGACAAAAAAGTTTTTCGAATCGACCGGCATCTGAATATGTTCGGCCCCAACACGGGTCAAATCATGGACCATCGGTCCGCCGGCAGAAACCACAATGGCCCGACCACCGGCATTGACAATGGCCTCCGCCATTTCAACCGTGCCGCGTTCCACGCCGCCCGTTACCATCGCAGGCAACACCTGCATCACCGTTGCACGGCGACTTGTATTTTGCGGGGTTTGCGGGTCTTGCTGAATAATGCTATCAATCATGCGCTTCGTTCTTGAATGTAAATTCTTCAGGTTTTTATAGATTATGACATCCGATATGCCTACAGGAAATACTCCACCCGCCCACCTAACACAAGTGAATGGTGAAAAGATCGCCTATCACTATAGCCCGGGGCGCACGCCCGGTGTGATTTTTTTACACGGTTTGATGTCGGATATGGACGGCGGCAAGGCCCTTCACCTTGAAGAATTTTGCAAAAAACGCGGCAACGCTTTTTTACGGTTCGACTGTCAGGGCCACGGTCAATCGGACGGCTTGTTTAAAGACGGTTGCATGACCCGCTGGTCTAATGACAGCGTGGATGTGCTGGACCAATTGACAACGGGGCCGCAAGTTTTGGTCGGGTCTTCTATGGGGGGATGGAATATGCTGCTGACAGCCTTGAAACGCCCCGAACGGATCGCCGGGCTGCTTGGCATTGCCGCCGCCCCCGATTTTACCGAAGATTTGATGATGAACGATCTCAGCGCCGAACAACATCAAAAAATCGCCGAACAAGGCTATGTGGAACTGCCCAGCGATTATGGGGATGATCCTTATGTCATTTCCAAGACCCTGCTGGAGGACGGACGCGAAAACCTGCTTCTGCGCCGCCCGATTGATCTGGACGTCCCTGTGCGCCTGATCCACGGCATGCAGGACCCGGACGTACCGTGGCAAACCGCCCTGCGGATCCAGCAAATGATTGCATCCAACGACGTGGAAATCACCTTTGTCAAAAACGGCGATCATCGTCTGAGCGAAGACAAGGATCTAGATCGCCTGACACACACGCTTGACGTTTTACTGACGCAAATAGAAAACAATGCACCTTAGACAAAGTGGAATTTCTCAATCCCCTGAAGTTTACCAATCCGGTGTTTAAGCGTATGGGCGTTAATCTGTCCGCTTGCTGCACAGGTCATTTCCACACAAAATGACTGATTTGCATTGGGCAAAACTTTTAGCTCATCCAGATGAAAACTCATGGTGCGCATGAGATCCAGCACACGCGGGATATCATCCAATGGATTGTGGGAATTGAAACTTAGAAAACTCATAACTTCCTCCTTCGTCGAGGAAGCGATACTAAGGGAAGGCCTACAAAATTTGTTTTTGAATTTCCTTTAAATCCGTATAAAGGCAGATTATTATTTTTTAAATTTAATATTTTAAGAATGATTATACTGCGCTATGGACGTACACAAAAAACTTGATCTTATGGATTTAAAAATCCTGAAAGAACTATCTGCCAACGGTCGGTTAAACAACAATCAGTTGGCAGAAAAGGTCGGTCTTTCGCCAAGCCCCTGCTGGCAACGGGTAAAAAGGCTGGAAAACGAAGGATATATCGAAGGCTATGTCGCTTTGCTCAATTCTGAAAAATTGGGAATAAGCGAGCTGGTCATCATCGAAGTGACCTTGGAACGACATGACGACGATATTCTAGCCCGGTTTGAACGGGCAATGGACGCCCTGCCCGAAGTGTTGGAAGTGTACCTAACCACCGGCGAATATGACTTCCAGCTTAAAGTCGCAGTCAAGGGAACAAAGGGATATGAAGCGTTTTTGCGGGAAAAACTCTATAAAATACCGGGCATTCGCCATTCCCGTTCCAGCTTTATCCTGCGCTGTTTCAAAAAATCGCATTCCGTGCAACCCAATACCGATGTCCTAAAATCGTAATTTACGACCTGTTTGCGGCAAATCCTACCGACCACGTTGCCCATAACGGTGCTGCAAGTGCTGAACATGAACAAGCGTGCCCAGCCATTGATTTTCGTAACATTCCCGAATGGCATTCTCAAAACCGACCGCATTTACAAGACGTTGTGCAAAATCGGCCTGATAATCCTTGTTGGGTGGGATATACATTCTTACATCTGACATGATTTTCTCCTGTTTTTTATAATTCTATATTATTGGTATTACCAATTAATTAAGCAGAAACCATGCCAGTAAAATAATTTAAAATACCTCTTGATAAAGATATAAAGATTTCTTTATATTGTCGGCAAGTTCGAAACACGTAAGATTGCCCTTTTCCGGCAATCATGTTTTTCAAACAACAGACATTCTTATGACATGACATTCTGGAGAACAGACACATGGGTGACTTTACCGATTATCAGGTTGCAGACATCAGCCTCGCTGACTGGGGCCGCAAAGAACTGAACCTTGCCGAAGCTGAAATGCCGGGCCTGATGGCACTGCGCGAAGAATTTGGCGCGTCTCAACCGTTGAAGGGCGCAAAAATTGCAGGTTCCCTGCATATGACCATCCAAACTGCGGTGTTGATTGAAACACTGGTTGCCTTGGGTGCAGAAGTTCGCTGGGTTTCCTGTAACATCTTCTCCACACAGGACCATGCAGCGGCGGCAATCGCCGCAGCCAACATTCCGGTCTTCGCCCATAAAGGCGAAACATTGGAAGAATACTGGGACTTCACACACCGCCTGTTCACATGGCACGATGGTTCCACACCGAACATGATTTTGGATGACGGCGGGGACGCAACTTTGTTGTTACACCTTGGTCAGGATGCGGAAAAAGATATCTCCGTTCTCGATAACCCGGGTTCCGAAGAAGAAGAAGTCCTGTTTGCAGCCATTAAAGCCAAACTGGCTGAAGACGGCAACTGGTACACAAATGCCGCCAAAGACATCATGGGTGTCACCGAAGAAACAACAACCGGTGTTCACCGCCTCATCGAAATGGCACGCAAAGGCACATTGTTGTTCCCGGCGATCAACGTCAACGATTCTGTCACTAAATCCAAATTCGATAACAAATATGGTTGCCGTGAGTCTCTCGTAGACGGTATTCGTCGTGCAACCGATGTGATGATGGCGGGTAAAGTCGCGGTTGTTTGCGGTTACGGCGATGTGGGCAAAGGTTCTGCGGAATCCCTGCGTTCTTGCGGTTGTCGCGTTCTGGTGACTGAAATCGATCCGATCTGCGCCCTGCAAGCGGCAATGGAAGGTTTCGAAGTTGTCACCATCGAAGACGCCCTGCCCGAAGGCGACATCTATGTCACCACAACAGGTAACTTCGACATCATTCGCAAAGACCACATGGATAACATGAAAGATGGCGCAATCGTTTGCAACATCGGTCACTTCGACAACGAAATCCAAGTCGCTGCGATGAAAAACTACAAATGGACCAACATCAAGCCGCAAGTCGATCAAATCGAACTGCCGGACGGTCGCAAGATCATCCTGTTGGCTGAAGGTCGTCTCGTTAACCTCGGTTGCGCAACAGGCCACCCGTCCTTCGTGATGTCTGCCTCTTTCACCAACCAAGTTTTGGCACAGATCGAACTGTATAAAAACAATGCAGACGGTCAATACGCCAAAGACGTTTACGTTCTGCCAAAACATCTGGATGAAAAAGTGGCTGCGCTGCACCTCGAAAAACTCGGCGTGAAACTGACTAAATTGTCTCAGGAACAAGCTGATTACATCGGCGTTCCGGTCAACGGTCCGTTCAAACCGGATACTTACCGTTACTAAGACTTCAGCGTCTTAAACAAATAAAAAAAGAAGCCCTCGACCATTGGATCGGGGGCTTCTTTTTTTGTTTCATTTTAAAGCTTTATTTCAGCTGACCCGCTCAAGGAAATCTGTGATTTTTTTGCGCAAAATATCACCCTGAGAAGACAAGTCCTGCGCCGCAACGTCAATATCGCTTGAGGCACTTTGGGACCGATCAGCCGTTTCCTGCAAATGCCTGATTTCCTGCGAGACATTTTGTGTTTCGTTTGCCGCCTGTTCCACATTGCGGGCAATTTCAACCGTGGTTGCTTTTTGCTGTTCAATCGCCGTTGAAATAGATGTGGACACCACCCGGATTTCCTCAATCACGTTTGAAACGCTATTGATGGCCTCAACCGATGTCCGTGTGGAGGTTTGCACCAGTTCAATCTGCTTGGCAATTTCATCCGTTGCGTAGGCCGTTTGATTTGCCAGTGTTTTTACTTCACCGGCGACAACCGCAAACCCTTTGCCTGCGGTACCAGCGCGCGCGGCTTCAATCGTTGCATTCAAAGCCAGCATATTGGTTTGATAGGCAATGTCATTAATCAGCACCACCAGTTCACTGATTTGAGATACATTTTGTTCCAGAACACTAATTTTATCGGATGTGTCTTTGGCTTCGCGAACCGCACGTAATGTCGATTCCCCCGCCAGATTTACTTGTGTTGCGATTTCCCCGATTGAAGCGGAAAGCTCTTCTGCGGCACTTGCAACCGTTTCCACATTGCCAGATGTGACTTCTGCCGAAGATGAAACAGAGGCCGATTGCTGCTGTGTATGCTGCGCAATGCCTTTCATTTCCTCAGCCGTTTCTTTCATCGTACGATCTGCTGTATCTAACCCCTCAAAAACCGAGGCTATGCCAGCCTGAAATTCCCGAATATCTTTTTCACGTTGGGACTGACGCTGGATTTTGGCTTCCTGCTCTTTTTCTTTTTCAAGATGCAGTTTTTCCACGTCCGCCAAGGCCACGCGCATATCGGCAAAACTGCTTTCCAATTCCGCTAACTCTATGACATTTGCCGGGGCTTTTTCTGTATAGGTGAAATCACCCTTTTGAATTCTCTGAACGTCATCTGCCAATTCTTTCACCCGGACAGACAGGCGTTGGCTGGTATAAACAACAAACGGCACGATAATCAGCAAGCAGGCAACAATAATCATAAAGACCTTTTGTTGCATATCCTGATAACTTTCCGTGAAATCCGAAGTCGGCGCAGAAATGCCAACCTTAAACCCCGGACCATCCATATCCAGCGCCACGACTCTTGTATAATAATCGTCTGCGGCCCCATCTTTAAAGACCGCTTGGATCGCATCTGAAGCCACAGCCTTGATGTCACTGAGGACAGCAATATCTTTCATCTTATTCGGCAAAGCCACAACCCGGTTCTTGCCATCATAGATAAAGACGAGACTGTTCGGAGACAACGTCTGATCACTTACATACTGGCTGAGGTCTGAAAGGGTCATATCAACCCCGACAACGCCTTTTTTGTTGCTCAACCCCTGTGAGGCCGTAATTCCCGGCAATCCGAGCGAATTGAACACATACACATCCGATAATGTCGCTTTTCCAGCGGAAAGGGCCGCATCATACCAAGGGCGTTTGCGCGGATCATAATCCGGTGCTGGCTCCACATGTGCATCTAACTTGTTTTTATCTTCATCCAGGAATGTCCAGCTTTGAACACGTTCCTGATTGTCGTTCGTATAGATCGTACGCACAATCCATGCGGTTTTTTCCGGGGCCTTATGCTTGACGATGACTTTGTCGTTCCCCCGCGTTGTAATCACCTGATAGAAACTGCCATCATCAAACCCAAAGTAAATAGAATAAAGAGAACTGTTTTGCGATAAAACATTAAAAACCTGATGTCGAACAGCCATCGCCTGCCCATCATCTGTCGGCTTGTCCGCCACCGTGCTGTTTGCAAACACACCCGACATCTTCATGGGAATATCGATCAAGTTATCAACTTGCGTCACAACCCGCCTTGATGTGGTTTCAAAAAGATTATGAGCAACTTTATTGGCCGCTTCTTGTCCTATAATCCATTGAGCAATCAAAATTGTCGCAGACGGAAGGCCAATTAAAAGAAAACTGGCCACAATTAATCCTGTTTTAAAACGAAAACGCATCATTCCACACTTTATACATTTATATTATTTGTAACGCCCGACTATTAAGGCATTTTGTTTATATTTTTGTATGGAATGTATACAACAAATGAGTAAACGTGAAAAGTTGATTTAGAATTATTAAAATCTACTTATAAGAACCATTTCCACCTTAAGCTTGAGGTATCGATACCGCCCGCCCTCAATAATTCGGAGTGATGCCGTACTTGTCAAAAAGTTGATCCAGCTTGCCGGATTGGCGCAATTTATCAAAGGCAACTTCTAATTTATCCATATGCGGATAGGGAGCGGCGCTGCTGGTCGCTAAATAGGTTTTAAAAGTTTGTATCGGATCACTATAGGTGATATCGGGGTCATTAAGCTTCTTTAAAGCCCCATCCGCAATAATTTGATCAGTATACCATGCATCAACTCGGTTGAGACGCATGAGCTTGATCAGCTCGCTCCCATCTTCCGGAACGCGATAAACGCGTTGATACCCTTGTTCCGTCAACCAATTATCCCAGCTGGATTTTAATTGTACCCCGACATATTTATCCCGCGCACTTTCAGCCGTTAACTTCGTTTTATTGAAGGTAATAAAATGAGTGCGATTATTCAAAATATTGATACGCCAGACAAAGTCCTTGTCACGGGTCTTTGTCCACGAAAATGGGAAAATAAGGGATTGCGGTGTGTGCTTCGCCATATATTGCGCGCGCGCCCACGGCAGGTGGATAATTTCAAATTCCTTACCCGCAAGCTTAAACGTCTCTGCAACAATCTCGTAAGCCAAACCCGGTTTTTGCGGGTTATCAATCACAACGGTTGGGAAATAGGATGTAAAGATGGTTGCAACCTCTGACGCTGGCGCGCTTTTCACAAAGGCGAACATCATGGCAAGAAAACAAAAAAACCGTGCGATATGATGAAGCATGAGAGGCATTTCTCCTTCATTCAATCTTAGATTAACTAACCCAAAACATCAAGGTATGTCATAGCCCTTAAGAAAGTATGAAATAACAGTGTTATGCATCGCTCATCCCCTTCGTATCTCGTGGTAAAAACATTGCTTTTTCATATAAGAAAACTATGATTGCGCTATGGAGACTTCAGCAACAAATCCACTCATTGAGAAATTGAAGCTTTTAATGGATCTCACCGACGATGAGATACAAGTCATCTTGGACTTAAGCTTCAAGACGCAACAACTACCCAAGGGGCAATCGTTGATCCCTTCGGATTCTGAAAATGTTTCCCTTGTGATGGATGGCTGGGCCTGTCGTTATAAAATTTTATCCGATGGTCGCCGTCAGATTACCAGCTTTGTCCTACCCGGTGATTTAACCGGCGTGCGCGCCTGTTTGTTCGGTGTTTCTGATTTTGATACAGAAACCCTGACCGATTGCGTCACAACGTTGATTGACGGCAAAGATATCGCCCGACTTTTTTATGAGGCCCCCCGTCTGGCCGCCGCTGTTACATGGGCATCTGCCCGTGAAGAGGCTATGTTAACCGAGCATGTCGTCAGTCTGGGACGGCGCAATGCACGCGAACGTATGGCACATTTGTTTTTAGAACTGCATTCCCGTCTGGAAATTGTCGGTTTTGTCGAAAAACTCGCTTACGGCATGCCCATTACACAGGAAATGATCGCAGATTGTCTGGGCTTAAGTATTGTGCATGTCAATCGCACCCTGAAAGCCATGCGCAAAGAAGGCTTGCTGGAATATTATAACGGATATGTCATCCTGAAAAATGCCAAGAAATTGCGTAGTATCTGCGGCTATGACAGCAATCATCTTGAAGGGACCCTGCACCCCGAAATCGCAGATTATGACCCTGACGCCTGATTTCAAGATCACGACTGATAAATCGGATTTGTTTTCGTCTTTTTTCATTATATGGTTAACATAAGTTAAGCTCGTTAACATATGTAAATGTCGAATAATCATTAACGCGTATCCTCCGCGCATATTCTGAAACGGATGCAGGAGGCTCCTATCTTTACTTTCGAAATCCCTGAAAAAAGGGATGGGCGAGAAGTTTATGACTTTATCAAGTCATGCCCACCTCTGGATTTAAACTCCAGATATGCATATTTTTTACTATGCGATCACTTTTCAAAGACCAGTATTATTTGCCGAGATATCGGTAACGAAGAGGAAGTCGTCGGCTTTATTGGTGGCTATCGTAAACCAGAAGAACCAGAGACACTTTTTGTTTGGCAAATTGCCGTTTCCGAAAAATGCCGAGGACATAAACTGTCCCATATGATGCTGGAACGTCTCATTGGCGTTAATGATCCGACACCTGTTGAAAAAGTCGAGGCCACCTACACCCCTTCCAACATGGCCTCCTACAATTTTTTCACCCGCTTTGCCGAAAGTAAAAGCGCGCGTGTCGATACATCCGATTACCTGAGCGAGGAAGACCTCAGCGGGGGTGGATCAGACCATGAAGCCGAAAAAAAAATCATCATCTCTTTTGATAAACAGTGACTTACGGAGTAAGCCCTATGAGAATTTTTGAACAAGTTGAATCGCAGGTTCGCGGTTATGTCCGCTCTTTCCCCGCTATTTTTGACAGAGCCGAAGGTGCCCTTCTCTTTGACGAGCACGGCAATCGTTATATCGACTTCTTTGCCGGTGCCGGCACGTTGAACTATGGCCACAATCATCCTTTGATTACAGAGGCAATGATTGAATACCTGAAAGGCAATAGCATTATTCATGGTTTGGATATGGCAACCTCTGCCAAACGTGATTTCTTGCAAACCTTTGTGAATACCATTCTGGAACCGCGCAATATGGAATATAAGGTCCAGTTTACCGGACCGACAGGCACCAATGCGGTTGAAACAGCGATTAAACTTGCCCGTATGGTCAAGCAGCGCTCCAACATCCTGACCTTCACAAATGGATATCACGGCCTGACGATGGGGTCCCTTTCCGTTACCGGGAACAGCTTCTACCGTGATGAATCCTACGGGGTTCGCGCCAATACAGACTTTATGCCGTTTGACGGCTATCTCGGCGAAGGCGTCAACACCATTGATTATATCCGCAAGGTTTTAAGCGATGCATCCAGCGGGATCGATTTACCGGCGGCCGTGATTGTCGAAACCATTCAGGGTGAAGGCGGGATCAATGTCGCCAGTGCCGAATGGTTGCAGGAACTTGAAAAACTGTGCCGTGATTTTGATATTTTGCTGATCATTGATGATATTCAAATGGGCAATGGCCGAACTGGTAGCTTCTTTAGTTTTGAAGAATCTGGCATTCGTCCCGATATGATTACATTGTCCAAATCCTTGGGCGGTGGTTTGCCCATGTCCATCCTGTTGATGCGCCCTGAGCTGGATCAATGGCAACCGGGCGAACATACCGGAACCTTCCGTGGCAATAACCTGGCATTTGTCGCCGCAACTCAAGCCCTCAAGATGTGGGAAGACGACAGCTTGACCAAACAGGTCTTGCAGTATGGCGAGATTGTGAAAGCGGCCATGGAAGATATTGTGGCCGAACATCCCGACCTCAACCTGTCCATTCGTGGGCGTGGTATGGCGTGGGGCCTTGATTTCGGTGCACCGGATTTGGCCTCAAAAATTTCGGCAATCGCATTTGAAAAAGGCCTGATTATTGAAACGGCTGGTGCGGATTCCAGTATCCTGAAATTCCTTGCCCCGCTGGTCATTGATCCTGACTTATTGAGCGAAGGACTGGAGATTATTAAAGAGTCCGTTCGTGAATTCACAAAACAAAACAACACTGTATATATTCAGGAGGCATCATGATTGTCCGTCACGTTGATGAAATTAAAGGAACAGAACGCGAAGTAACCGGGGATACCAACACCTGGACCAGTCGCCGCTTGTTGTTGCGCAAAGACGGTATGGGTTTTTCATTCCATGAAACCATTATTCACGCCGGTACAGAAACCCTCATTTGGTACAAAAACCATCTGGAAGCGGTTTATTGTGTGGGTGGCGAAGGTGAAATCGAAGACCTGAGCGGCGGCAAAATCCATCCCATTAGCGATGGCACCATGTATGCGCTCAACGGACATGAAAAGCATTATCTGCGGGCCAAAACAGACCTGCGTATGATTTGTGTTTTCACGCCAGCCCTGACCGGACTGGAAGATCATGATGCAGATGGTGTCTATCCTTTAATTGAGGATGAATGTGCCTAAGCCGTTTATACCTGCCTCCTTCGGGAGGCAGGCCTTTTAAATATTTTTTATAGAGATAACAATGCAAGACAATAGCCTGAACTCCCATACGGTTGAGAAAATAGGCGGAACGTCTATGTCCAATGTGGATGCTGTATTTAAGAACATCCTGTTGGGAAACCGTGAGAAAGCCGATATCTATAATCGTGTGTTTGTCGTATCTGCCTATGGCGGTATGACAGACCGTTTGCTTGAACATAAAAAATCGCAAAAACCCGGTGTTTATGCCCTTTATAGCAATAGCGAAAGCGATTGGGCATGGGGGGATGCGCTCAGTGACGTTGCGCGTGAAATGCGCAAGATAAACGATGAAATTTTCCATGAAGCTGCTGATCGTCAAATGGCGAACCAGTTCATCGAAGATCGCATTGAAGGAACGCGTTCCTGTTTGGTAGACCTCCATCGCCTGTGTTCCTATGGACATTTCCAGCTTGAAGAACATCTGGCAACCGTGCGTGAAATGCTCAGTGCCCTTGGCGAAGTCCACAGCGCCTACAATACAGCCTTGCTCTTAAACCGCCGCGGGGTAAACGCGACATTTGTTGACCTGTCAGGTTGGCGTTCATTGGACAGCTACACACTGGAAAAACGCATTAACGAAGCCTTTGATGAGATCGATCTCTCCAGACAACTGCCCATCGTAACCGGATATGCCCAAACATCCGACGGTTTGATGAAACATTACGGGCGTGGCTACAGCGAGGTAACGTTCTCTCAGGTCGCCTGCTTAACACAAGCCCGCGAAGCCATCATTCATAAGGAATTTCACCTGAGCAGCGCAGACCCGAGACTGGTCGGTCCGGAAAATGTCCATGTGATTGGCGAAACCAACTATGATGTCGCAGATCAGCTGTCCAATATGGGAATGGAAGCCATTCATCCGCTGGCCGCCAAAGGATTGCGCGAGCTGGGTATCCCGTTACGGATTAAAAATACGTTTGAACCGGAACATCCGGGAACAATTATTCGCGATAACTTCTATCCGTCTAAGCCACGGGCCGAGATTGTCACGGGTTTAGAACATGTCTATGAAGTTGAGATTTTCAACCAACACATGGTCGGCACCTTTGGTAATCAGGAAAAAGTATTGGAGACATTCCGCCGCTTTAACGTGCGTACTGTCACAAAGAGTATGAATGCCAATACAATTACCCACTATGTGGCGGCTCCCATCAAACAGGTGCGCCGTTGCGTGGAAACATTGGAAAAGATTTTGCCAGACGATGTTGAGATCAACACACAAAAGGTCGCCCTTGTTTCTGTGATTGGGGCCAATTTAGGATGCCAGACCTATTTCCCGCGGGCTGTTTCCGCATTGCATGAAAACGGGATTGCCACTTTGTTCTGCCATACCGGCAGTCGCAATGTGGATATGCAGTTTGTCACCCATGAAGGCGAATTTGCCCAAGCGGTAAAAGTTCTGCATGATACCGTGATGGAAGCCCCGGAAAAACTGGACAGTGCGGCGGCTTAAAACCCCGTAGTTACATTGTTATAGAAACGGCCCTGCCTGATGGCGGGGCTGTTTTCTTATGTCCCTTGTCATGTTAAGCTTTGAGACATTTCAAAATCGGGTTCTCTCATGAAACGCCACGTCGAAAAATTATTTGGGCTTGCCTTAGGTGCCTTGATTTTACTGTTTCTGTTGATGTTGGCCGTCACGTTTTTTGGCAGTTTCCTTTTAGGGATATTGACGCTTATTGCCAGTATTCCACTGGCTTTTCCCCTCAGCTCAACATTCGTTGCGTTAACGCTTATCGGCCTTCTTGTTCTCACAAAGATCAGAAAAAAATAGGCAAAAAAAAGCCCTGACATCCAGAGACATCAGGGCTTTTCTGTATTCTATAGTGGCTTATTTAGCTGCGGCACGGGCCGCTTCCAGCCAACCATCAAACGTTTTGCGGTTTGCTGCAATCCACGCATCTGCATGACGTTGAGCTGCTTTCCAGCCGCCTTCGCCTTGATCCTTCATTTTCAGGTTTTGGGCAGAAACGTCATTCACGGAAACAGACATCACCTCAAACAACTTGGCAGCTGCCGGGTTTTTCTCGACGAAGTTTTTGTTTGCAACAATCATTTGTGCGTTCACTTCGAAACCGTAGTTCTTCCCATTCGGAAGCTTGGTATCAACACCGTTCGGGTGTGCTGATTTCGGAACTTCGATCCACGTCACGTCTTTACCCGGGACCAAAACACCGGAAACCCAATAAGGCGTCCATGTATAGTACAAGATCGATTTGCCTTCTTTATAACGCGTAATGGTTTCTGCGATAATGGCAGAATATTCACCTTGGTTATGAGTGACTGTTTTGCGCAAATCAAAAGCATCCATTTGATGTTCGATCACACGTTCACAACCCCAACCGGGGACACAACCTGCCAGATCGGCCTTGCCGTCGTTATTGGCATCAAACAGCTTGGCAAGCTTCGGGTCGGTAAGTTGACCGATGTTGGTGATATTGTACTTTTCAGCCGTTTTTTTATCGATCAGGTAACCTTGGGCACAGCCTTCGATATAGCCGCCTGTGCGTGACAGTTTTTCATCACCACCGGCTTTGTCGTAAAATGCTTGGTGTAAGGGGTTCCAATGATCTGCCATAAATGTCACATCACCATTTGCGATAGAGATATGCAAGGCCGGATATTTGGCATTTTGAACGTCTTTTACGTCATAACCCAGCTCTTTCAATGCTTTCATCACGAGAATGGTTTGGAAATTTTCCCCATCCACATTGTCTTGACCGGGCTGTACAACAACGCCTTTACCCGGCATATGATGATCGGCCATAGCCGGCGCAGATAAGATCATCGCCCCAGCGAGAAAAGCGGCCGCTTTTGCGCCGTGACGAATGAAATGACTGAATTTCATGGATTGTCTCCTCAAAAATTATTAACAACAGTTAAGTGATTAAAATGACGTTTTACGATTTCACAACTAGACTGCGCACCAGACCGACAGGCCCGGTTTCGTACCAATGGCGAATGCCTTTGTGGCGTTTTTCTTCACCCATTGCCTGTGTGATGCGATCCAAGACAATAGCCAGCAAAACAATGCCGACACCGCCAATGGTCGCAAGCCCCATATCAAGACGCCCGATCCCACGCAAAACCATTTGCCCCAGACCACCTACTGCAATCATGGAGGCAATTACCACCATGGACAGACAGAGCATCAATGTCTGATTGACCCCCGCCATAATGGTCGGCATGGCAAGCGGAAGTTGGACTTTAAACAAAAGCTGGCTTGGGCTGGCCCCAAAAGAACGCGATGCCTCAATCAAATCATCAGGGACCTGACGGATGCCCAAATTGGTCAAACGGATCAAGGGCGGTAAGGCAAAGATAATCGTTACGACAACACCGGGCACGTTACCGATACCAAATAACATGACAATCGGCACCAGATAGACAAAGGCCGGGGTTGTTTGCATGGCATCCAGCATGGGCCGCACCGTTGCCGCCGCCTTGTCCGAACGCGATAGCCATATGCCGATGGGCAAACCGATCACCATACTGAAAAACACGGACGTTAAAACAAGCGCCAACGTCACCATTGTTTCAGACCATGCCCCGATCAGACCGATTGTCACCAACGAAATGATTGACGCCAAAGCAAGTTTTTTGCTGGCCATTTGCCATGCAATCAACCCAAAGATCACAATGACGAGGGCGGCAGGCATCGCCTGTAGGCCAGCCTCAATCCCGCTGAGTGTCGCATCAATTGGAATGCGCACAGCCTGAAAGACCGGACGAAAATGGGTGACGAGCCATTCCAGCCCGTTTTCCACCCAGACATCCAGTGGGATGACCGCGTGGGAAAAAGGATCAAGAATATTAAAATCCACTTTGTCCGCATGGGAACTCGCCAGCCAGTCTGCTTGCGGGGCAGTACTGGATTGTTCGGAAACCCCCCAGGCCGTGCCTTCATTTCCGGTCGCCTGAACATCAGGTGTCGCGGGCGCCGCCGTTTGGGGTGCGCCCCACGGATTTGTTGTTGCTTGATCAGCCATGTGCCAATTCCTCCGTTTCCTGATCCAGTGTTTCGAGCAAGGATGTTTTGGTGACCACACCGATATATTTATGGTTTTCATCGACGACAGGCAGACCGCATTCGGCATTGGCGACACTGCCGATAATTTCCGCAAGGGCGGTATCGGCCGGCAAGGTGTCTATATCCTTAAGAAAGGCACAGGACAGGTCCTGTGCAGGATTAACCTTGATCGCTTCTTTTAAAGATTTCGACGAGACAATTCCGGCAAACTTTCTATCTTTACCGAGAACGTAGGCATAAGATCGGTCTTCCTGTCGCAATTCTTCCAAGGCAGTACGTAAGCCAACTCCGACACGCCCGATCACGGTGACCTGACTTTTCCGTGCAATATCTTTGGCGCTGAGGACTGTGGAAACATTGACGCCACGGAAGAAAGATTCCACATATTCATCGGCCGGATTATTCAAAATTTCTTCCGGTGTACCGACTTGAATAACGCGCCCACCTTCCATAATAGCAATACGATCACCAATGCGCATGGCTTCATCCAGATCGTGCGAAATGAAAATAATCGTGCGCTTATGTTTTTCTTGTAGGGTTAAAAGTTCATCCTGCATTTCACTGCGAATTAAAGGATCAAGGGCGGAAAACGCTTCATCCATCAACATGACAGCCGGGTCGTTTGCAAGGGCACGCGCCAGCCCGACACGTTGCTGCATGCCACCGGACAGTTCATCAGGATAGCTGTGCGCAAAGGCCTCCAGTCCAACTTGTTCCAAGGCTTCCAGAGCGCGCTTGTGGCGTTCTTCAAGATCGACACCGGATAATTCCAGACCAAAGGCCGCATTATCAATAACATTAAGATGTGGCATCAAAGCAAAAGACTGAAAAACCATACTCATATCGTTACGACGCAGGTCCATGAGTTCTTTATCAGACATTTTGGCAATGTCCTTGCCATCAAACAGCACTTGCCCCGATGTCGGTTCGATTAAACGATTGAGGAGGCGTACCAAGGTGGATTTCCCCGAACCGGATAACCCCATGACAACAAAAATCTCACCTTCCTGAACGCAAAAGCTTGCGTCACATACACCGACGACTTGTTCGGTTCGGTCAAAAATTTCTGATTTTGGGACACCTTGGTTCAAAAGCTTCATTGCCTTGCCCGGGTTTTTCCCAAAGACTTTATATAAGTTTTTGACGACAATTTTCCCGTCGCCGTTTTGCTTATCCTCACTCATAACTTGATCCGTTTCTTGTCTATTCTTTTGTGGATGCAAAATATCTGGGTCGGATGTCGATCCATCCAACGGTGCCCCTAACATAAGTGATGTTCTCATCAACACAGGTCACACAGTAAACACCCGCCATAAGGCGGGTGTTAAACATCAGATAATTATTTCTGTGTGGACAAATAGGCAATGACATCAGCACGGTCATCCGCCTTCTTCTTGCCTTTCAGCTTAAAAGTCATTTTTGATTTAACTTTTTTACCGGCCTTACCAGACAAATACTTGGAAGGGTCTTGCAGATATTCATCTAAAGAGGCCGCGTCCCAGCTCAGGTTCTCCGCAGCAGCCATATAGCCTTTTGAATATTTATAGCCTTCTGCTGCGCCACCACTGCGACCAACAACACCAAAGAGGTTCGGGCCAACTTTATGTTTGCCGCCTTGCTCAATCGTATGGCAGGCTTTGCATTTTTTGAAAACTCGTTCACCTTTTTTTGCATCGCCATCTGCAAGGGCAGGTGCCGTCATCATAGCGAGTGCCATCAGGCTTGTTACGACGAGTTTGTTTGACATGTTCCGGTCTCCTTAGTCATTCTTTCCAAACTTATGGAGTATGCGGAAAACGTCATTTCGTCATTTACATATGTTAATCGAGGCAAAATAAATATCACAATACAATTACTTCACAGGCACAAGCCGCCTTCATAATAATTGTTCAAAATTAGAAAACACTCAACCAGGCGAATAGACAAGTTGGCACACGATCGCTAATTTATATTTAAAATATAGCGTCGGCTATTATCATTATGAAGATAAAGCTGGCATCAATTCTCAGATATTGTTTTGCCTATTTCTTTAACCCAGATCTCGTTAACCAAATCCGAATGCGTGATGGGCCCCATATGTCCACAATCCACTTGGTGGAACGTCAAATGGCGCAACGTGTCTTTTAATTTATGCGAGATGGTTTGCGACGATATCGGACTACGCTCTCCCATAATCAAAGTGATGGGAAAGGAAAAAGAAGCATAATCGCTTAAAGAAAGCGGTTCTTTTAACAAAGCTTCAAAATCCAGAATGACTTTATCCACTTGAGCAATCATGGCTTGCTGCACATTTGATGGAAAACTATCAAAGGCACCCTGACCGGACCAGTAATCTATAAAAGCCTGACATAAGCGAACTTTATTTCCATTTTTTAAATCCTCATATAACCCGTCAATCACCCCAAGAATTTGGCTCAGCCCCTCACAAGGCGCTTCCAGTAAATGAAAGGCGACAGGTTCAAACAGGTGTAGTGATTTTACTTTCAGGGGATGCTCATACGCCCATCGTAAAGCGGTTGCCCCACCAAAGGAATGACCGATAACATGCACCGTTGTTTCTTCAGCAATTTCAAGCTCATCCAAAACTCGATCAATTTGTGCGATTTCGGATTTAAGGCTATAATTCTCTCTCTGTGACGGAAAAGGGGCGTTTCCATAACCAAGCAAATCAATCGCGATCACACGATGTGTAGATGACAACTGCGTCATCAAACCTTTCCATTGTGATTTGGAACTCATGGAACTATGGAGCATTAAAACCACGTCTCCCACGCCAGTTTGAATGTAATGCTCTTGGCTCATTGTTCGCTCTCCCTACAATTAAGGTTTGCACCATATAAAAAAAGGCAGGCTAAACGCAAGACACGAATGCAAAGTCGAACATATATTTGAATATTTGACCCGCATATCTCACAACACTCAGCCCTATTATCGGATTTTTTGTTTTGGGCACAGGATGGGCACAGAGGCTAATTTTCACTTTCTTTAGAGATTAAAAAACCCCGCCAGCCGTGCTGACAAGGTTTTTGTAACGTTGGTCTTGGGGGCCAGATTTACCGTACTCGCTCGCTACGCTTGCTGCGCCGTTGCCTTCGGCCGAACTTCTGGAATAGCGCGCCTTGGCGCTATTCCTTACTGATCATATATGCCACCCCAACATCCAGAATCA